>RCUK01001857.1_pt1 | contig 12372 bp, 24 predicted proteins | sample 2166381 | NCBI WGS metagenome assembly RCUK01 (sample SAMN09932809, study PRJNA488358) | compost metagenome | isolation source: compost soil in an enriched community | place: Germany: Experimental Botanical Garden
TTAAAATCCCCCGCTCGTAAGGGCGTGCCGGTTCGATTCCGGCTTCGGGCACCATCTAAAATCAAGGGTTTGCGGGCGAAAGCTGATGCAAACCCTTGTTTGTGTCTGGTCCGCTATTTTGAAGTTGGTCCGCAATTCACTTGGTAGGAGTGACTTTCTTGCCTATACGGTTGCGGATGTACTGCTCAGTCATCACCACGGTCGTATGCCCAAGTTGATCCCTCGCCTGCATGATGTCACCGCTAGACTCGGCTTTATCCGTGCCTGCCTTCGCGCGTAAATCACGCATCTGAAATTCAGATTTCGCCACCCCGGCCGCCTCCCTGGCCAAGTCAAACCTCCTGCGCAACATTGCCACCGTCATTGGTGTGCCGTCCTCTGTAACGATCAGCCGCGTCGAGCGGACTTTGTGTTCTGATTTTCTGGACATGATTCGATCAATCAAAACCTTCAGCTCGCCAGTTACCTCAATCCGGCGCTTTGCCTTTGTTTTGCCCTGCAGCACCCAAATTTGCCCGTCGCGCACGTCCCGCTCATCCATCAACCTGGTGTCGGTCACCCGCTGGCCGGTGAGATAGGCAAGGTCCATGGCATCCTGCAGGCCAACGTCGGCCTTATCGTGCACGCGTTTGAACAGCGCGTCCTCAACGTACGTGTCCCGCCCAGTTTCTTTGTTGCCCTTGATGCCCGCGCAGGGGTTGGCGAGCGACGTGTAGCCTTTGTCTCGGGCGTAGTTCCAGATCGCGCTCAGCAGGGCTTTTTCACGATTCGCCCTTACTGGTGCCGCCTTGCGCCAGGTGAGGTACTGGCGAACGTGCAACGGCTCGATCGTTTCCAGTGGGGCGGGCGGATCATCGAAGAACGCGATCAGGTTTTTCACTTCGCGTTTGTTATCGAACTGCGTGGCCTTTCCCTTGGTGGGAACAATGTCGACCATATATTTTTCAGCGACATAGCGGAAAGTGATGACTTTGGCGACAAGTTCGGTCGCCGTGCGGTCACGCTCGAACTTCGCGTACTCCATGATCGCCAGCCCGTAATCGCTCCCCAGCGGAATTTCTTTGCGGTCCTTTCCGCCAGTGTCGTAATAGTAGAAGACCCGGCCGCTGGCTTTTTTGCGCTCCCGCAGCCGGGCAATGGAGCCCGGTTTACTTGGTCGTCGTCCCATGTCAGCTGGCCTTACGTGATTTCCATACGGGTTTTTCCGCTTCAAACGCACCGACCGCGGTTACTGCCATGGCTGTAACACTTGGCCAGCCGTTCACTTTAATCGTGTGGCGGACGCCATTCTTCTTCAGGTTGAGGATCTGGCCTGCCTTGGTCCGCGCGCCGGTGAGCTCGCAAACCTCCTCGTGGGATAGAAACTGGATGGTCATGAGCTGTTCCATGCCGCACGTGGCGGCAGAAGGTGTTTAGGGTTTGTTCGTGCCGACCATGGCCATGCCTTTGGCGAGAAGGTCGGGCAGAGATACGGTCAGATAGATGCGGGGCTTGCCGATCAGCTTCGTGGCGGTGAGGGCGATTTCAATTTCGCCGCTCTTCGAAAAGTCCACGACCTCGAGCAGAACAGCTTCGTCGGCGATGCAGTCCTCGCTTTCAACGCGAAAGGCCATCAGCCGTGCAACGATTAATTCGGCCATAGGGATTCCTCGCCCGCCGTTCACCGGCAGGCTGGTAGGTAAGTTGTGATGATCAGATGAAAGGCGACATGCAAAGCGGATAAGGTCAGCTAACGTTTAATCGTTCGCCTCACCAGTTGCTGCCCAATCAGCTCGTCCCTGAAGCGATTGGTGAGGCGGGCACTATCGCCACGGCCCCTTGTAGATGAGCCAGAGCATGTAGAGCGGCGCTGCTATTGGGATGATCATGTGGCCACCGCTGCGACAGAGAGGATGATGGCGCCCCAGATGCAGGCGCTGACAGCCATTGCTTTCAGGATCATGGCGTCACCTGCGCACCAGGGAATTTCGGCACAGGCACCGCTCGACGACCCCAAACGCAGACCGGACCATCTTCGGCATCGTGGATCGACAAGATGAACCAGCCTGGCTCGGTGGGCGCCTGAATCTCCCACGCCGAGCAATCGCACTGGCTGTCATCCATGTAGGTATCGAACACTTCGACGGGAACTTCGCTTTCCATGTAGGTGATTTTTGTTTCCACCTGGTGGCGCAGGCACCATTCCTGAAATTGCGCATCGGTGATCTCGTCGTCGAACTCCGACAGGTAGTCGGGGTGGGACCACCAGCCATCGGTGTCGCGTTCGACCAGTAGCGGTTGGATCAAAGCATTTTCTTCAGGCATGACTTCGTCCTTGCCGCTATAGCGGCTGACTTTGAAGGGAGAGGGAGTTACAGAGGTGCTTTACTGGTGTATTACATGTCGCAAATCGCGGCGAAAGGATGATCAACTTGCGTAAATATCTCCCAGTTTTCTTGGTGCTCCCGGCTGCCTTGGCATCGGCGTACGAGCCTGAGCGAGCATCCAATAACCTCGCTCACGAATTCGCGGAGTGCGCAGCTTATTACTCGATAACCTCGAAGATAGTTTCACGTTCTAAGCCTGAAGAGGCGAAGCAGTTCGATAAGGCTGCGGGCTTGGCTACGGCAGGCTCTAACGTATTGACCAGCGAGAAAGTAACCAATGCAAGAGTAGAAATGGCAGTCAAGTCCATGGTGAAGGAGTTGGACAACGACATCGCAAACTTTTCGATACTATTGAACAAGTACTCCGACTCATGTGGTGCGGCCATCAACAATCCAGAGGCTCGAATGACTTACTGGCTCGAGAAGGAAGGCTGATCCTGCTAAAGGGGGAGAGAGTTACTGCGGGTGTTCGGCTTTTTCGCCAGGCCTTTCACGGCTTCGCTGTAGATGAATTTGATTTTATCCCACGGGATCATGTGCTGCTGCCCGTATCCACCTTCTCCGTCGCAAATCTCACAACCCTCTGAAGGCTCATCCAGATCGACGCACTCAGGGCAATCGTGCGTGACTTCCAACTTGAACTCACCAAGCAGTAGAGCTTTGGCGCCGTTCTCGGCGGTCAGCCGGGTGGGCATCATGCAGTAGCCGGCAGGCACGGTCAGCTCATCAATCCGCTGATCCGCTGCGTTCAGGCGCAGCTGCAGGGCGTCACGTTCGGCCTTCATGCGGTCGAATGTCTCGCCGAGCACGTACTGCACTGACCGGTGGCCGCAGTCGCAATCCGGCCAAGGGTTGTCCTCTGCCCAAGTCCTGCCGTCAGTGGTTTCGGCCTCGTAGGCCGGACCGAGGTAAATCACTTTTGGCTCGCTCACGTTGATTTTCCTTTTCAATTGTCCGTACCCGGGTAGGTGCGCCAAGGGACCTGGGCGCCGTTAAACTCGGACGCGCTCGGAAGATCTTCCAAACAGGCGAAGATCGGCATGCCAAGCTCGCGCGCACGGTGGACCTCGCCCAAGGCGCCTGCGCTGTATCGCCAGCCATTGATCAGCACCACCGCGTCGCACCGCTCCATCAGCGCCAGGGTGCCATCGAGGAAGAACTGATCCTGATCCGGCAAGTCGTCGTCGAAGTGCGCCGTGTTGGTGTGCGGGCAGATCGGGAACCAGCCGAGGCGGGCGGTGCTGACCGCAACTGACCTGGCCACTGCGATGTTCTCGGCGATCAGTTCGCGGGTGGCAGCGCGGTAAGGCCCGGCCACGTAGATGACCGGGATTTTGTTTTCTGTGGGCATGGGGCGTCCTATGCCGGGTCATGCCCGGGCGGTGGCGGATAAAAAGTTTTGGTCGATCTGGCTCAAATTGTGTTAGTGCACTATTGTGATCGGAGAAATAAACAGGAACGACTATTTTTATGGAAGTAGATATGAGTCAGCTTGTAGTTACCTTAATTGTGATAATGCTTCCGGGGATTATTGCGGCAATTATCAGTGATAAAATAACTTTTCATGCAAAATGGGACTCTTTTAAATTTGGCTTGTATTCCCTAGTTCTAGGGGTTTTGTCATATGTCGGATTACAAGCGTTTCACCTTGTTGTTGATATGGTGCGTGCGGAAGGAATTCCAACGCAGTGGAGCTGGCTAGGCATATGGCAGGCCGCTTTAAAGGCCGAGACCGGGGTAAACGCAAGCGAAGTGTTTTGGGCGACTGCATTTGCTTTTCCGGTAGCACTGGTTTCATCTTTCTGTGTAAACCATAAAGTTTTCAACAGGGTCGCAAGACGGCTGGGAGTTTCAACCAAATTCGGTGATGAGAACCTTTTTTCATATTTTATGGGTGGTAAAGATGTAGATTGGATTTACATACGAGATAAGCCAGATGATCTAACTTACGAAGGGCAGGTGATTTCCTTTGCGGAGAATCCATCGTGTCACGAGGTGGTGCTTGCAGACGTGAAAGTGTACAGGTACAGCGATTCGGAATTTCTTTATGAGGTTCCTTTTGTCTATCTCTGTAAGCCATTCGGCAGTATTGTTATTGAGTTGATCCCTAAGAGCCAATGGAGCCAAACACCATGAGTGACAAGTTTAGAGAGGGGAATGTCCGAGGGGGAGATAAGGTCAAGGTTGCGAACGACGGCGCATCTAAGAAGGTGGTCGTCTCGCAAAGACCCTCTTCACCACCACCAGCTCCGAAGCCCGCAAACAAGCCGTAGGAGCGAGCCGCTCAGGCGGCCGCTGTCGATTCCGGCGAGTAGTCCATCCATGAAAGCTTGGTCGGCGACTTCCGCCGCAGGTCATTCTGCGGCAGCTTGATCTTCGCCCTGATAATCACGTCGCGGCACCTCCCCAGCTTCCGGATGCGCTCGGCATAATCAGCGGCGTACTGGGGGGCATCGAACATGCTGCTGAGCTGGGCGACTCGCTTGCCGTCCATGATCTTGATGACGCGATCTTCGACAGCCTGGAGCCATTGGCTCATGGACAGCTCGATCCGCTGACCTTTCTCAATTTTGAAGTCGCGAACCTTGCGCTTCGCCTCTTCTCTGGCGAAGTGTTCATTCATTCCGAATACGGCAAATGTACTCATGGGTCACTCCAGGCAGTCGAGGGCCTTCTGCAAAAACTGGTTGATGGTCATTGATTGATCGTCAGGGTCCATGGCTCGCTTGATCCACATGCAGGCTTCGGATGCGCCGTCCTGCAGGTCGCACAACTCTTCGGCGACCTCATCGGCTTCGCTTTCCATGCGGCGCATGCTTTCCTGAAGCTCTTCGTGCTCGGCGCGTGGGTCGATAGATTGCGCGGTCAGGCGGCGGGTCAGCTCGGCGGCGGCCGCCGGGTCTAGCGGGGCGTAGTGCAGGCACTCTTCGTCGCTTAACGCATTTGCGGGAATGCTCATTGGCAATCTCCAGGCAGACGCCTGCCTCGCCGGCTGGCGTGATTCATAAAGTGGGCGGATGATTTGAGGCAGGCACAAACCTAACGGTGACTGCGATGAGTGCGAAAACCGATGTGATGGCGATCAGATTGATCGGAGAAGAAGTGGTGCGTTTGCTCAGCCTTTCGGATGCGGATCTTGATGAGCAGGCCTTAACGGGGCTTATTCTTATTGCCGATCTAGCGCGGTGGCGTGAGCTTGCCTATGGGCAGGTGTTGCTTCCCACCTCCTTCAAATCTTGCGCAGTGCAATAGGTCAGAGCGCGACAGGCGTGCGCGGCAAAGCGTCTCGTAACTGGCGTGATTCGCTGAGGTGGAGTACGTTTCGCCCCGATATAAGGCGGGATCGGGGAGAAGCGCGATGATTTTGAACTGTCCGAAGTGCGAAAAACCTCTGGTTATTGACCGGCCAGAGGCGCTGGAGCGTAATCGCCAACTTGCGGGATGCAAATGTGCTGCGTGCGGCGTCGTGCTTAACGATGAGGAGATCGCCGAAGCCATCAAGAGTGCGCTGGACGTGCTCTTCGGAAAGTCGCATTGAGCACCGCGGGTTGGCGCGGGCCTTGCCGGCTGGCGTGATTCGTTGAAGTGGGGTATTTGTGTTCGGCCCGGCATGGAGCCGGATCAAGGAGCTGTGATGTTTGCGCGAATCGTTGTTGGCCTATTGATCGGAGTCGTTGCCGGCTTTGTTGAGGCTTCCGGGCCGTCCTGGTCAGCGAAGTGGCAGCGAATTTCAGAGGCGCTGTTATTTCTTGTAGGCCTGGCGTATATCGGGTCGTCTTTCATGTTTGGCGCTATCTATGGCGTCATGGCGATAGCCGAAATTGCTGTTGGCTTCTATGCATACGGCAACGTTTTCCGCTCAGGAAAGGCCCGCTCGTAGTCTCCACCAATCAAACGCCTCCCTCCGTGACCGGATGCGACAGTGGTGAGAAGGACGTGTTGCGACAAGTTGTTAATGATGGTGGAATGTCATATCGAATTTTTGGGCTTCAAAATGCTTAAATATATTTATAGATATAAATATCTGAGTAATGGAAAGGGCTTGAGAAGCTTGCTTCAGAATCGTGATATTAAGTTTACTCATCCGAAGGATTTCAATGATCCATTTGATTGTTTTCCCGCTGTTGTGCATAAACAGTTCACCGGTCTGAAAAATAGTAATCCATATGTGTATCAGGCGCTCGGTCTGGATTTGTTGAAGGGTGCTGAGCGAATTACGGCACTTGCCCGGATGCAGAACAGAATGAAGGCAAATGTCGAAAGCGGTGAGTTTTTGAATGGGCTGCTTGCTCAAGCCTCCGTTCTATCTCTTGCAAAAATCCCTGATAGCGTTCTTATGTGGTCTCACTACGCTCAGTATCATCAGGGGGCTGTGGTCGAATTCAAAATTCCGTTTAATACACCGCGCTTTTTTAATGGCGAATATTCTTATGCAGACCTCATACCTCTGGATGTGAAGTACGAAAAAGATCGCCCGGTAGTCGTGCTTGACGGGTCAACTACAGATAGAAACCTGATTTTGGATCAGCTGTTTTTAACTAAGTCAGAGGTCTGGCAATACGAACAAGAAAGCCGGGTTATAAAAAACGAAGGTGGACATGGTGTATTTCCATTTCAGCAAGAACTTTTGAATGCTGTGATTTTGGGCGCTAGGAATGAAACAGCTGACGAACTAAAAAAGCTGGTAAAAATCGCAGGTCAGGAATTGGGCAAGACGGTTCCTGTGTTCCAAGCAGAATTTTGCAAGAAGACTTATAAAGTTAAAATTCCAAAATTCAAATTCAAAATTGATGAAAGATAATCAATCGCGAAAGAAGCGTTTCAGACTGGCACGACAACCTCGTCACCGGGATCGCGCTTTAGCTCGGCCAGGCTTTGATTTAGAAATGAACGCGACACCTTTTGACTTGGCTCATAAGGTGTCGCGACACAGCGAAGCATTCGCGCAGCTATTTCAAAATCGGCTGCGATCACATTTCGCAGCAGGTTTTGATACACCTCCTGCTGATTGTTGAAACCGTGCTCTTGCATCAGTCGTTTAATGTCAGGTTTAAATACCCCGGCCACCTCAACAGTGAACTTCTCGATGCCCAGCGTGTATTTCTTGGCCGTGTCCTTCTCGCGCTTCTTGCGCTGCTTGATGGCTTCCGCCGTTGGCTCCTGCTGTTCCTCGGCCATGGTCTGCCTCTTCTATTCCGTGGGCCGGTATATCCAGCCATGTCTGTCGTCGGCGCTGGCGCACCTGGCTGCTGATTTTTCTCACGCTGCGACCTTCACCTGAAGCCAGGCGCCTGCGGCATAGAACAACTTCGCGGCCTGAGCCTCTTCAAGCGATACCTCCGCGGGAACGGCGATCCAGCCTGACGCAGTCAGGTGGTTCGGGTTGCAGCCGTTCCGCAGCTCAAGGTAGTAATGCTCGATGGCATCGGTCAGGCGTTCGACCTTGTAGATTCCCTCGGGCGAGATCTCCACCGACTTGATGTACTCGCCACCGCGCTCGTCGCGACACATGACGGCGATGTAGATCGTCCAGTGGTAGGAGAAGTCGAACAGTGCGTTGGCTATCGCAAGGCTGCGGATCTGCCGGCAGTTCTTCCAGTTAGCCATGATCTGCGTGCCGCTGGGGTCGATGTTCACCACGGCGACGTGGTTGGTGCTGAGCAATGCCCGGCAACTGCGCTCGGCCCGGGCGAACCTGTTATTGGGCTTTCGTTTCGACTTCATAACGACTCCGACATTTTGCGCAGGGCCTTGCGATCGGCCGCCGATATCGGCTTGGGACGCCGCTTGAGGACCGTTTCAGGGTCTATTTTTTCCGATCGGGGTGGTGGCAGTGGTTTGCGCGGAGGGCATTTCAATTGCTCGATATGCCCCCCAGCGGCCAGGTACTGGGCGACTCGTTCAGAGATCGACTCAGCATCTGTCCTGTGCTGTTCCACCAGGTTGAGATGGTTGCTGATCATGCTCAAGCTCCTAATCTGTGGGCTTGTGCCCGCGCTTTGTCCGCGACTTCATCAACCATCCGGCCAAGCTCCAGGTTGAACTGGACCAGCTCTTGGTGAAGCATTGCGATGTATTCTTCATCGCGCTTGATGGTCTCGATGTACAGACGGCAGTCTTCATCCTGTCGCGGATCGAACGACAGAAAATCCCACCATTCCCTGCCTGTGACGAACATGCAGCCCTGAACTTGCGGCTTGTGTTCCTCTGGCATGCCTTCGAGCCAGGTGCGGACGTGGACGGCCTCATTGAATGGGCATTTCGACTCAATACCACCGTCCTCGCCAATCAACCCGTCAGGCGAACAGCCCAGCCAGTCGTACTTTGGGTGAACCACAAAGCCCGACTTGATGACGCTATTGCCGGTCAGGATTTCATAGAAGTCGTGGCTCGACTGTTCAACCTCGGTGCCCCATGCCATCGACTTGCTGCTGACCGAATGTTTCGACCTATTAGCCAGGCGCTCAAAGGCCAGCTCGCGCATGTAGGTGGTGCGGGCCGCAAGCGGCTTGCGTTTGCCTTGTTTGTCACGATCACCCCAGGCAATCACATCCTTGAACCTGCTGGCCGTTAGACGCCCGCTGCGGTCCTGGTGCCACTGCTCGGTGCGTTGAAGGTCTACTGAGGCGTTCATTGAGCGCCGTCCTCGGCATTAAATCCGGAGTCCTCGTTGAGAGTGGTGAACTCCGCCTCGATGGTCTGTGCAATCGCCTTCAGCTCGCCGTGACGAGTGACACCAATAGCGCCGCGCTGCTGAGGCTTGAGCGCCTTCCAGGCTTTTTCGTAACCCTCGATGCCCTGCTCCTGAGCAATCTTCTTCAGCTGTTCGAACAAGTCTGCGGTTGCGTCGGTAGTGTCGCCTTGAGGAACTGCCGCGGCGCCCACGTCTGCTGGCTTTTCGTTGGTAGATCTCGGGGTGACATCTGTTTCCGGAAGCGTATATCCGTCGTCCAGTTCTTCGCGGGTGTACACGCCCAAGATCACGTCAGGGCAATACAGGCGAGCCCATTTTTTGAGGGCAAGGTATGCGATTTGCTGCTTGGGATCGTCCGCCCATAGTGTTGAGTTCCGGGTTCGCGCCTGAGTCATCAAGGTGGTGAGTTCGCGCGGCGTATCTTCGCCCACGAACGTCGCCCAAACTCGGACGCCAAGCCCTTTCTCGTCGTTTATGTTCCAGTTTGGGACGCGATACTTCTTCGGCTGCCCGTGGTCATCCGTTTGCTTTTTGCTTTCTATTTCACGGAAGTTGCCGATGATCTTGTCCCAGTCGCCAAACCAGTCGTAATGGATTCGATCAAGGGTCGGCGCCCGTGTGGTGATGACAGCATTGACCAGCTGTGCTTCATAGCTCAGTTGGCCGCCGTTGACGATGAAGGTCTTCTGCGCCACCTGGAAGGGGTTCATGCCCCACTGCATAGACTGCATGATCACCGCCATGCAGTCGGCAGTGTTGCCGTGAAAGTGCTTCGGCAGAGTGGTTTTGTCGCCGGCCATGATGCCCGCGAGCTCAGTCATCGACTGCATGCTGTCGCGGTTGAGGATCAGCCCGGTCGGGCTGGTGTCCATTGGTACGGTAGTAAGCTGGGTTTGAGCGTTCATTGCTAACTCCATAGCCGACGACTCTGGTCGGCCTCCGGGGTGTTTTAGGGTTTTAGAACGACAGGGCGCGCAGCCAGGCTGAGGCCTCGTCATTGGTGACGCAGAAGGCCATGGCCACGACCTCGACTACTTCGCTGGCGCTCGGAATGTTCGAGTCAGCGAATGCGTCCGCCGCTGGGGCTGGATCAACTGCCGCTATAACTGCTGGTGCCGGGTCGGCAACCACTGGAGCTGCGACGACAGCTGCTGAAGCTGGCGCAGCAGCCTGGGCACGCAGACGGGCCAGCTCTTCCTGGTCACGCTGATACTGCGCGTCACGTTCGCGCTGCTGGCGCTGTTGTTCTTCCTGCTGCTCACGCTGCTGGCGTTGCTGTGCTTCCATGTCTCGGCGCTGCTGGTCCAGCTCGTCCTGTTGTTGCTTCAAGCGCTTGCGGTCTTCCTCGGCGCGTTGCTTGCGCAGCTCCTCCGCTTCAGCATCAGCAATACGTTGCTTCTCGCGCAGTTCATCCAGTTCCTTTTGCTGGGCGGCGAGCTTGGCGGCGGCATTTTCGCGGTCAACGGCAGCCTTGTGGAGCGTCTCAAGCTGCTCAATAGCGTTGTCGCGAGCGATGGTGCCCTCGGCCTCGAACTCGGCATACTCCTCGGGCAGGATCACCGACTCCTTGACGTTTTGCAGGATGTTTGCGACGTCAGCAGCGCCGCGGCTTGCATATGCAGCAGCGACTGAACTGAAGCGGGTAATCTTTGCCCGGATGGCTTCGACGCGCTCAGCTTCGAGGCGCTCACGCTCGGCTTTAGCGTCAGCGACGCGCTTTTCTTCGGCTTTGATTGCTTCGTCGACAGGCGCTTCGATCGCCAGCACACGATCCTTCAGGGCCTCGCCGAATTCCTTCACTTGGTTGACGCGAGCCTGGGCATCTTTAACGGCCTGCTGATAAGGCACCAGCGCCGTTTTGGTGGTGTTGGCCAGGGCATAACGGACATCGCGAATATCAACGCGAACTTCCTTGGCATTGGCCAATCCCTCACTGGTCGCGCAGTCGACAACCAGGTTCGCGTAAGTCGTTTCGAGACGAACGATCTGCTCTTCGTGTGGCCGATATTCGGCGATGTCGGTGACCGCTGCTGCAGGCGATACACTCTTGGATTCTTGTGCCTCGTTGGTATCCAGCGATTCTTGTGCGAGGGCTTGTGCAGTATTTTTCGACATGACTATTCCTTGCCGCGTTGTGTGCGGATTTCAAATGCTTGGATTAAGAAGTGACGCGATCGGCGAGGGCGCCGAGTAGCATCAGAAATGTGAAGAAGGAGATGGCGGAGAAGGAGCCGCGCCAGATCAGCACGCGGCGTTCCCACTGGCGACTGGTCACCGGAACACCCGGTAGGTGGTCGAGTGCGGCACCTGGCAGATGCTGGTGGATTCCCGGACGGAGTTATAGGCGGCAACCGCGGCAACGAGAACAGCGACGAGCGCCCAGTAGGTTAGCTTCATGGTCGAGGCCTCACGGTGATCCGTCCGGCCTTGATCGCCGCAACCAGCTTCGGAGGCAGAGCAGCCACAGGCAACTCACGGGGAATACCCGCGCCGATCACAGCCAGGCTGCGTTCGATTTCGTCGAGCTGCTCATCGATCAGGTTTTTCCTTGGTGACGTAGTCATGCGGCTGCTCCCTGCTTATTCGATGTGTTGAAAGTGGCGTAGATCTGGTCGATTCGCGCTCTGTAGTTCCGCTGCTCTTCGTCGCTGATTGCGCGAAGCAAGAAAGCGAGGGTGATTGCTGATGTAGCAGCCGCGCTGGCATTAGGCTTGCCGAGGTCCCGAACCAGGTTCTCAATCTCACCTTCGATCCAGGTGACCGCCGTCCGGTGGTCGCGTTGTAAATTGTTCACGCTGTGCCTCCTTTCGGTGGACAGACCAATTCCATCTTGGCCATGGCCAGGCCGATGCGCCGCCTCAGGCTTTTCCGTTCTTCAAACAAGCGCTCTTCCCGGGCGATCAAGGCCTGGGTGTGCATCCGCTCGCCGGCCTCATAGTCGTGAAACTCTTCAGGGCGAGATTTCTTTTCTCGCCCCCAAGCGTCGTAGCGCCTGTCCCAATCACGGGCCTGCGCACTATCTGCATAGCTGGTTGCCATGGTCGCCTCCAGATCGGCGATGTTGATCCAACAAAACTCGGCTGCACTCTTCCTTTCCGCTGGTTGCCGTTGGGCGCGGAGGGGAGTGCATGCGGGTGGTGTCGGGGGAGTGTTGCCCAGGCCCGCTACTGGCGTCGGCCTGGGTTTGCAGCAACAAGTTGTCTTCGGGCGCTGGGGTGGCCTACCGGTATCCCGGCTGATGCGCGGTGACATCTACAGCCTACTGTCCGCTGCCTGTATGGGTGTTGGGCGCAGCCTTCAGGCTTGCTGCGC
>RCUK01001860.1_pt1 | contig 12352 bp, 9 predicted proteins | sample 2166381 | NCBI WGS metagenome assembly RCUK01 (sample SAMN09932809, study PRJNA488358) | compost metagenome | isolation source: compost soil in an enriched community | place: Germany: Experimental Botanical Garden
TCGTCGAGCCCGTGGCCGGCTCCACCGGCGTGCTGCCGCCGCCGCGCGGCTACCTCAAGCGCCTGCGCGAAATTTGCGACAAGCACGGCATCCTGCTGATCTTCGACGAGGTCATCACCGGCTTCGGCCGCGTGGGCAGCAACTTCGCGTCCGACCTGTTCGGCGTGACGCCCGACCTCATCACCACCGCCAAGGGCCTGACCAACGGCGCCGTGCCGATGGGCGCGGTGCTCATGCGCGGCGCGGTGCACGACGCCTTCATGCACGGCAGCGTGAGCGCGGTCGAGCTCTCGCACGGCTACACCTACTCGGGCCATCCGCTGGCCTGCGCCGCCGCCATGGCCACGCTCGACGCCTACACCGAAGACGGCCTGATCGCCCGCGCCGCCGAGCTGTCGCCCTACTTCGAAGACGGCCTGCACAGCCTGCGCGGCCTGCCGGGCGTGATCGACGTGCGCAACGTCGGCCTGCTGGCCGGCATCGAGCTGCAGGGCTGGGCCTCGGGCCCCGGCACGCATGCGCAGGCGGTGGCGCAACATTGCCTGGACGAAAGCGGCGTGCTGGTGCGCTCGGTGGGCGACACCATTGCGCTGTCGCCGCCGTTCACGCTGGAGCGCCGGCACATCGACCAGATCATCGACAGCCTGCGCGCCGCCATCGCGCAGACCGCGCAAGCCACCGACACCGCAGCCTGAGCACCTCAGGCCGCATCGCACAGACACACAAGACAAGCCCCGGAGACAAGACACACCATGGACATCGAATCGTTCCCCCTGTACGACATCGAAGGCGACGCGCAGCAGCGCGGGCGCCAGTACGGCCGCGCCGCCGGCGACCGCATCGACCTGAGCCTGCGCACCTACCGCGCCGCCTTCGAGCGCGTGGGCCTGAGCTGGGAGCGCACGCGCGCGCTGGCGCGCCGCTTCATGCCGATGGTCGAGGCCTTCGACGCCGGCATGCTGCGCGAGATCGAGGGCGTGGGCGAAGGCGCGGGCGTGCCGGCCGAGGACATCGTGGCGCTCAACGCGCGCAGCGAAATGCTCTACGCCTTCCAGCAGCTCGAAGCCACCGAGCCGCCCGACGGCTGCACCGGCGTGGTCGTCATGCCCTCGGCCGCGCGCGACGGCAAGCTCATCCATGCGCAGAACTGGGACTGGCGCGTCGAGAGCCTCGAACTCGGCGTGGTGCTGCGCATCCAGCCGGACGAAGGCCCGGCCATGCTCACCTTCGCCGAGGCCGGCACGCTGGCGCGCGCGGGGCTCAACAGCGCGGGCATCGCCGTCACCGGCAACTTCATCAAGGCCGACAACGACGGCAAGCAGCAAGGCGTGCCGCTGGCGCTGATCCGCCGCGGCATCCTGCAGTCGACGCTGTACGCCAACGCGCTGGGCGTGGTGTGCCGCAGCGCGCGCTCGATCTCCAACAACATGATCATCACGCACGCCGAGGGCGAGGCCGTGAGCCTGGAGACCTGCCCCGAGCAGGTGTTCTGGCAGCAGCCCGAAGGCGGCATCCTGGTGCACGCCAACCACTTCAAGACCCCGGCGGCGCTGGCGCGCGTGGTCGACCGCAGCCTGGAGACCACGCCCGATTCGCTCTACCGCGACCGCCGCGTGACCGAGGCGCTGCACAACAGGCGCGCGGCAGGTTTGCTCACCGAGCAGGACGTGCTCGACGCGCTGCAGGACCGCTTCGGCGCGCCGCGCGCCGTGTGCCGCAGCCCGAGCGCCGGCCCCGGCGGTGCCTCGTCGGCCACCGTGGCGACCATCGTCATGGACCCGGCGGCACGAAAGATGCGCATCGCGCCGGCGCCCTTCAAGGCGCACCGCTTCACCGAGTATTCCCTCTGATCCGCCCGCCCCGCCCAGCTTTCGCCAGGAGTGTTGCCATGAACCTGCCCACGCCCCCGTCCCTCCCTCCCGCTGCGCGCACCGCCGCCGCGCTGGTCCTCGGCCTCGGCCTGGCCGCCAGCGCGGCCTTCGCCCAGGCCCCGGCCGGCCAGACGATGCGGATCCAGATCAACTCCGACATCCGCTCCACCGACCCCGGCGGCAACCGCGACGACAACACCGACAACGTGCTCATCCACGTCGTCGAAGGCCTGGTCGCGCTGCGCGAAGACACCTCGGTCGGCCCGATGCTCGCGAGCAAGGTCGACACCTCGGCCGACGGCCTGACCTACACCTTCACCCTGCGCGACGGCGTGAAGTTCCAGAACGGCGCGGTGCTCACGGCCGACGACGTGGTGTGGAGCTGGCAGCGCTACCTCAAGCCCACCAGCGGCTGGCGCTGCCTGCCCGAGTTCGACGGCAAGGGCATGACCAAGGTGCTCGCGGTGGAAGCGCCCACGCCCAAGACGGTGGTGTTCAAGATCGAGCGCCCGAGCGCGCTGTTTCTCACCATGATGGCGCGCCCCGACTGCGGCGGCGCCGCCATCCTGCACCGCAGCTCGCTCGGCGCCGACGGCCAGTGGAAGGAGCCCGTGGGCACCGGCCCCTACAAGATCAAGGAGTGGAAGCGCGGCCAGTACATCGAGCTCACGCGCTTCGACGGCTACACCTCGCGCCCCGAAGCCCGCGACGGCCTCACGGGCGGCAAGAAGGCCGAGATCGAGAACCTGCGCTTCGTCGTCATTCCCGACTCGGCCGCGGCCAAGGCGGCGCTGTACAGCGGCGGCATCGACGCCTTCATCAGCCCCAGCCCGGCCGACGTGGTCGAGATGCGCGGGCGCAGCGACGTGCGCGTCGACACCACGCCGGTGATGACCATGGTGGCGCTGTTGCTGCAGACCACCGACCCGCTGCTGAAAGACGTGCGCGTCCGCCGCGCGCTGGCACTGGCGCTCGACACGCCCGAGATCGCCAAGTCGGTCACCGAGGGCCTGTCGGCCGTCAACAACTCGGTCGTGCCTTCGTCCAGCCCGTTCTACAGCGCCGTGCAGGCCGGCGGCTACAAGCGCGACATCGCCGGTGCCAAGAAGCTGCTGGCCGAGGCCGGCTACCGCGGCCAGCCGATCAAGCTCGTCGCCAACAAGCGCTACGAGGCGCTGTACTCGGCCGCCGTGCTGGTGCAGGCCATGGCCTCCGAGGCCGGCATCAACATCGAACTCGAAGTGCTCGACTGGGCCACGCAGCTCGACCGCTACACCAAGGGCCAGTACCAGAGCATGGCCTTCATCTACTCGGCGCGCATCGACCCCTCGCTCAACTACGAGATGGTGTCCGGCGACAAGGCCACGCAGCCGCGCAAGGTGTGGGACAACGCCGCCGCGCAGACCCGGCTCACCGAGAGCATGGTCTCGCGCGACAAGGCGCGCCGCCAGGTGCTGTTCGACGAGCTGCACAAGCAGATGCTGCAGGACGTGCCGATGGTCGTGCTCTTCAACGCCAGCGACGCCACCGCCATGCGCAAGAGCGTGACCGGCTTCAAGGGCTGGGCGCCGGCCAAGCCCCGGTTCTGGAACGTCCGGCTCGACGCGCGCGGCTGACGGGGCGCCGCCGCCATGCTTGCCTACCTCTTGCGCCGGATCGCCATGACGGTCCCGACGCTGCTGCTGGTGTCGATTGCCGTCTTCACGCTCATGCGGCTGATTCCGGGCGACCCGGTGCAGCTCATGCTCGGCGAAGGCGCCGACCCCGCGCAGCTCGAACTCGCCCGCCAGCAGATGGGGCTGGACCAGCCCCTGGTCACCCAGTACGTCGTGTGGCTGCGCCACGCGCTCACCGGCGACCTGGGCGTGTCGACCACCAACGGCCTGGCCGTGCTGCCGCTGATCTGGGAGCGCTTTCACGTGAGCGCCGTGATCGTGCTCACCGCCGTGGCGCTGGCCTCGCTGATCGCCGTGCCCGCCGGCCTCGTCGCCGCCTGGCGCAAGGACCGGCCGACCGACCTCGCCATCATCGGCGCGGCCACGCTGATGCTGTCGGTGCCGAGCTTCTGGCTCGGCCTGCTGCTGTTGATGTTCTTCGGCCAGTACCTGCACTGGCTGCCGGTGGTGGGCTACGTGCCCATGTCGGAAGACTTCTCGCAGGGCCTGATGTACGTCATCCTGCCGATCGTCACGCTGGTGCTGGTCGAGACCGGCGTGCTCACGCGCATGTCGCGCGCCAGCACCATCGAGGTGCTGCGGCTCGAGTACGTGACGCACGCGCGCGCCAAGGGCGTGCCCGAGTCGCAGGTGCTGCGCCGCCACGTGCTGCCCAACGCCTTCAACCCCACGCTCACCATGATCGGCCTCATCCTGGGCCACCTGCTGAGCGGCATCGCGGTGCTCGAAACGGTGTTCACCCTGCCCGGCCTGGGCCGCCTGATGATCGATTCGATCTTCGCGCGCGACTACCCGGTGCTGCAGGGCTGCCTGCTGTTCACGGCCTGCATCTACGTGGTCATCAACCTGATCGTGGACATGTGCTATCCCCTCTTCGATCCCCGGGTGTCGGTGCAGTGAAAAAGCTCAAGACCCATACCCTCGTGGGCGGCGTGCTCATCGGCGTGCTGCTGGTCCTGGCGCTGGTGGCTGCGCTGTGGACGCCCTACAACCCGCTGGGCATCGACCTGCGCGGCAAGCTGCAGCCGCCGTCGATGGCGCACTGGCTGGGCACCGACGAGTTCGGGCGCGACGTGGCCAGCCGCGCCATGCGCGCGGCCTCCACCAGCTGCCTCATCGCGCTGCTCACGGTGGCGCTGGCCACCGCCGTCGGCCTCGTGGTGGGCGTGCTCGCCGGCTTCGTGCGCGGCTGGACCGACCGCGTGCTCATGGCCTTCAACGACACGCTGCTGGCCTTTCCGGGCCTGCTGCTGGCGCTGGGCGTGATGGTGATCGTGGGCGCCAACCAGTGGGGCATCGTGCTCGCGCTGAGCATGGCCTACGCGCCCTCGGTGGTGCGCGTGGTGCGCGGCACCGTGCTGTCGCTGCGCGAGCGCGAGTACGTCGAGGCCTCGCGCATGATCGGCAACGGCGAGATCTACACCATGTGGCGCCACATCCTGCCCAACTGCGTGGCGCCCGTCGCCGTGCTGGCCACCAGCATGTTCGGCTGGGTGCTGCTGTCGGAAAGCGCCCTGAGCTTCCTCGGCCTGGGCGTGCCGCCGCCCGCGCCCACCTGGGGCAACATGCTCTCCAGCGCACGCCCCTACATGGCCTCGGCCGTGTGGCTGTGCCTGGTGCCGGGCCTGTGCATCGCGCTCACGCTGCTGGGCATCAACCTCCTGGGCGAATCGCTGCGCGACCGGCTCGACCCGCGCACGGAGAAGTCATGACCCATCCCTCTACTTCCGCAGCGCCCGTGCTTTCCGTGCGGCACCTGAAGATCGACCTGCACGGCGGCGCCCAGACGCTGGTGCACGACCTCTCGTTCGACGTGCGCCCCGGCGAGTTCCTTGCCGTGGTGGGCGAATCGGGCAGCGGCAAGACCATGGCCGCGCGCGCCATCCTGCAGCTGCTGCCGCCCGGCATCGCGCAAAGCGGCGGGCAGATCGTGTTCGACGGCGAAGACCTGAGCACGCGCGACGTGAAGGCCATGCGCCCCATCCGCGGGCCCGGCATCGGCATGGTGTTCCAGGAGCCGATGGTCTCGCTCAACCCGGTGCACCGCATCGGCGAGCAGATGGCCGAGGGCCTGCGCATGCACACGAAGCTGTCGGCCGCCGAGATTCGCGCGCGCTGCCTCGACATGCTGCGCCGCGTGCAGATCGCCGACCCCGAGCGCTGCCTGCACGCCTACCCGCACGAGTTCTCGGGCGGCATGCGCCAGCGCATCATGCTGGCCAGCGTGATGCTGCTCCAGCCGCGCCTGCTGATCGCCGACGAGCCGACCACCGCGCTCGACACGCTGAGCCAGCGCGAAGTGCTCGACCTCATGGTCGGCCTCGCGAAGGACCAGGGCACGGCCGTGCTGCTCATCACGCACAACCTCGGGCTGGTCGGGCGCTATGCGCAGCGCGCCATCGTGCTGGAAAAAGGCAAGCTCGTGGAGACGGGCGACGTGCCCGCCATCCTCGTCGACCCGAAGCAGCCCTACACCCGCAAGCTGGTCGACGCCCTGCCGCGCCGCCAGGCCGCGAAGCCGGCCCCGGCCACGGCGCAGCAGCCGCTGGTGCAGGTGCGCGGCCTGTGCGTGAGCTACCCCGGCCCGCGCGCCGGCTTCTTCAAGCGCCATGCGCCGGTGCAGGTCATCGACCAGCTCGACCTGGACATCCACCCCGGCGAGATGGTCGCGCTGGTGGGCGGCAGCGGCTCGGGCAAGACCACGCTGGGCCGCGCCATCCTGCGGCTCGCGCCGTCGCACGCGGGGCAGATCCTGTTTCGCGGCGACGACGTGCGCAGCGCCGACCGCGCCGCGCTGCACCGCTTCCGGCTCGCCTGCCAGCTCGTGTTTCAAGACCCGTTTTCGTCGCTCGACCCGCGCATGCGCGTGCAGGAGATCGTGGCCGAGCCGCTGCGCCACCTGCCCGCGCTCGATGCCGCCGCGCGCGTGAAGCGCGTGCACGAGACGCTCGACGAAGTCGGCCTGGACGGCCTGGGCGCGCGCTACCCGCACGAGCTCTCGGGCGGCCAGCGCCAGCGCGTGGCGATTGCGCGCGCGCTGGTGCGCCGGCCCGCCTTCGTGGTGGCCGACGAGCCCGTGTCCGCGCTCGACATGACCATCCAGGCGCAGGTGCTGCGGCTCTTTCAAAGCCTGCAGGCGCACCACGGCTTTGCGTGCCTGTTCATCAGCCACGACCTCGCGGCCGTCGAGCAGATCGCCGACCGCGTCGTCGTGATGGAGCGCGGCCGCATCGTCGAGCAAGGCCCGCGCGACGCCGTGTTCGACCAGCCGAGCCATGCGTACACGCAGGCGCTGCTGGCGGCCACGCCTCGGCCGCTCGCGTCGCTGGCCGAACCCGTCCTTCGCCCTCCCGAGAAAGTGTTTGCGTGACTGCCAACCCCTTGCCCGCCACCTGGCTGAACCCCACCGCCCCGCCCCCGCTCGATCCGCAGATCGTCGAGTTCATGCGCCTCATGGCGGCCGAGGGCGGCCGCTACCCGAAGCGCCACACCATCCCGATCGCCGAAGGCCGCGCCAACGCCGAGAAGGTGCGCGCGCCGTGGACCGAAGGCGGCCCGACGATGGCGCGCACGGTCGAACAGCAGGTGCCCACGCGCCACGGCAACGTGCGCATCCGCGTGCACTACCCGCAGCACCGCAGGCTGCAGGGCGCGCTGGTCTACATCCACGGCGGCGGCTTCGTGCTGTTCAGCCTCGACACCCACGACCGCGTGATGCGCGAGTACGCGGGCCGCGCGGGCATCGCCGTCATCGGCATCGACTACACGCGGGCGCCCGAGGCGCAGTTTCCGCAGCCGCACGACGAGTGCGTCGACGTGATGCGCTGGCTCGCGGCGAACGCGGGCGCGCTCGACATCGACCCCGCGCAGCTCTTCATCGGCGGCGACTCGGCGGGCGCCAACCTGTCGGTGGGCGCCTGCCTCGTGCTGCGCGACGCGGGCGAGGCGCTGCCGCTGGGCATGCTGCTGAACTACGGCGCCTACAGCACCGAGCTGTACCGCGAGTCGGTGGTGCGCTACGGCGCGGGCGAGTACGGCCTGTCGCTGCACATGATGGTGTGGTTCTACGGCCTGTACCTGCGCCGGCCCGAAGACTTTCGCGACCCGCGCCTGGCCAGCCTCACGGCGCGGCTCGAGGGCCTGCCGCCCGCGTGCCTGGCGATCACCGAGTGCGACCCGCTGCACGACGACAGCGTGCTCATGGCCGCGCGGCTGCGCGAAGCCGGCGTGGCCGTGACCGACGTGCTCTACCCGGGCACGATCCACGGCTTTCTGGAAGCGGTGTCGATCGCCGACGTGGCGGGCCGCGCCTTCGACGACGCCGCCCGCTGGATGCACGCGCTGGCCGCGCGCTGAAGCCCTCGCCATGTACACGCCCACCCCGTACATCGAGAACGACCTCGCGACGCTGCACGCCGGCATCCGCGCGTGGAGCTTCGGCACGCTCATCACCGTCGGCCCGTCGGGCGCCAGCGCCACGCACCTGCCCTTCCTGCTCGACGCGCAGGACGACGGCCCCGGCCTGCTCACCACGCACCTGTCGAAGAAGAACCCGCAGTTCGACGAACTGCGTGCGGGCGCCGAAGTGCTCGCCATCTTCCAGGGGCCGCATGCCTTCGTCACGCCCAGCTGGTACGTGAAGCAGAGCACCTTCCCGACCTGGAACTACACCGCGATCCACGCGCGCGGCACGCCCCGCGTGATCGAGGAGCGCATGGCCATCCATGCCGTGCTGCGCCGCACCGTCGCGCTGTACGACACGCCGCTGGGCGGCAACTGGGACTTCGACGCCATGCCCTTCGACTTCGTGGCGCCGCGCCTGGACATGATCGCGGCGGTCGAGATTCCGGTGCGCGTGCTCGAAGGCAAGTTCAAGCTCAACCAGGACCGCTCGGAAGACGACCGCAAGGGCGTGATCGCCGCGCTGGAGCGGTTGGGCGATCCGCAGGGCGTGGCCGTGGCCGGGCTCATGCGGCAGCAGATGGCGTTGACGGTGGCGGGCTGAATCGCGGCGGCACAATCGTCCGCGTGCCACGCCTACTTCACCTTCTGACCGCCGGCCTCGCGCTGGCCCTCTCGCTCGGTGCCGACGCGGCCGACCCAGCGCTGCTCGTCACCTCGCCCGTCGCGCTGCAGGCCGCCGAGAAAGCTGGCGCCGGTTTCGGCCGCTGGTTCGACGTGCCCTCTGCGGCCAGCGGCATCGCCACCAACCAGGCGCTCGCACGCTCGCCCGCCTGGCAATCGATCGCCGACCCGCTGAAGGCCAGCCTCGCCGCCCTGCAGCGCCGCGACCCGCAGGCCGGCGTCGGCATTGCGCGCTACCCGCACCGGATCTTCGACGCACGCTGGCTCGCCAGCCCCGACGCCTTCTTCGAGCTGGTCGGCGTGGCCAACCGCATGGACCGCCGCCCCTTCCAGCCCGGCGCCTGCGGCGAGACGCGGCTCGTGTACCGGCTGGCCTACCGCTCGGCCGCGATGCAGTCGCGCCTGCCGATGACCGTCGCCGTCGAGCTGCGCGGCGATGCGCCCGATGCCGACGGCAGCTGCGCCAGCGCGGCGCGGCGTTGGCAACCGCCGCAGGCAGCCATGAAGGACGAAGCCCTCGGCCGCTGGCTCGTGTCGGCCGACGGCCCGCTCGCGCCGCCGCGGCTCGCGCAGGCCCGCATCGCGCAGGTGACGACCAACCTGCAGAGCGTGCGCTGGCCCTCGGCCGTGCGGCCCGACCTCGGCGGCCATGCCGAGTACCTGCTGCGCGCCTTCCGCTGGAACGCGGGCACGCAGCGCTTCGACGCAGGCCCGCTCGAGAACACGCCCGACGTCGCGAAGCTCAAGGCCGACGCCCCGCTGCGCAAGGCGCTGCTGCAATGGCTGCAACAGCCCGACACGCTGCGCGCGCTCGACAGCGCCACCGTGCGCATCCCCGATCGCTTCCTGGCGACCGAGTCGGTCTCCGTCGCGCCGCGCGGCCTCGAGCGCCTGGCGAACCGCCCCTTCGAACAGCTGTTCGCGCCCGGCGACTGGCAGCCCGTGCCCGGCAGCCGCACGCTGCAGTCACCGCAGGCCGTGCTGCGCCGGCTCGACGACCTGAGCTGCGCGGGCTGCCACCAGAGCCGCGCGGTCGCGGGCTTTCACCTGCTGGGCGTGGACCGGCGCGGCGCCTCGCGCACCTTCACGACCGGCAACGCGCTCGCGCTGCCGCACTCGCCGCACCTGCAGGATGAGTTGGCGCGGCGCGAACGCTATGTGAAGGCCGCGCTGACGACGCCCCTGCCCGACCCGTTCCGCCCGCTGGCCTCGCCGGACGATGCGAACGCCTTGCCCGACAAAGCCACCGTCGGCGCCAGCTGCGAGCCCACGCGCATCACCGCCTCGGCCGACCCGTGGCGCGACCGCGCGCAGAAGCTGCCGCGCACCGCCGCCACGACCTGCGAAGGCGCGGACTCTGTGTGCGAGAAAACCTCGGTCGGCTTCCCCGGCGGCATGTGCTCGGGCCGCTGCGATCCGAAAGACCCGAACGGCACCTGCGGCGGCATCGCCATCCTCAGCGACTTCAACCAGTGCCTGGCGGCCAAGCAACCCTTCGGCGATTGCCTGAGCAAGCACACGCGGCCCGGCAACCTGCGCAGCTGCTCGGCGCAACAGCCTTGCCGCGAGGACTACATCTGCGCGCAAGCCGAAGGCCAGCCCGAAGGACGCGGGGCGTGCATTCCGCCCTACTTCCTGTTCCAGATGCGGGTGGACGGGCATTCGTGAAGGGGGTTCCCGTAGGGCTCCCGAATGAATGACTCCCTCTCCCGCTTGCGGGAGAGCGTTGGGGTGAAGGTGAGCAGCGATGAAGGCCACGCGATGTTGTCAGGTCCCCCTGGCTGGCGGACCAGGGAGCCATTGCTGGCGCCAGATGAGAGGGCCGACCGCAAAAAATACCCAATTCCAGGGATGTCATCTGACACTCTTTTTAACAATGATTGACATTTAGAAACCCCCTGCACGCCCGTCGGCAGGGGGCTTCTTTTTGTTGAGCCATACAACCATAAAGAGGAGTCAAGATGCTTTTCAGTCAAGCAAGTTCGGTCGCGCGAATCGGCGCCGTGGCCGGTGCGGTCATGTTGGTGGCATCGTGCGGCGGGGGTGGAGGTGGCGGTACTTTTCTGCCGATGGTCGCACCGCCCCCTCCGGCGACAGTGCCGCCCGTCGTGAAGCATTCCATCGGCGGCACGGTCACCGGCCTTGAAGGCCGCCTGGTGCTGCAAAACAATGCCGGCGACGACCTCCAGCTGTCGGCCGATGGCAAGTTCACCTTTGCAACGACCCTGGTCGAGGGCTCGGACTACAAGGTCAGCATCCGTACGCAACCCCTGTGGCAGTTCTGTACCGTCACCAAGGACACCGGCAAGGCCTCGGCCGACGTGAGCGACGTGACGGTGGCCTGCTCGGCCACCGCCGCCAAGGTCGAGACGCTCGCCGGCACCGGCGTCTCGGGCACCGCCGACGGCAAGGGCAGGGCCGCATCGTTCGATCTTCCTTACGGCATCGCCCTCACCAGGAACGGTGGTCTGCTCATCGGCGACTGGTCAAACAACCTCTTGCGCAAGATTTCGCCCGAGGCCGACGTCACCACGTTTGCCGGCAACGGAGTCTTGGCGTCGGTGGACGGCAACGGCCTCAACGCTTCGTTCAAGGACCTCACCAGCTTCACCGTGGATGCGACCGACACCGCCTTCGTCGCGGACGCCCAAGGCCATCGAATCCGCAAGGTCACACCGGCGGCCGATGTGACCACGGTGGCGGGCAATGGCACGAACACCACGACCGATGGCAACGGAACCGCCGCCACCTTCAACACGCCCATCTCGGTGGCCGTGGATGCTGCCGGCAATCTGTACGTTCTGGAGTATTTCGGCGGCGTCGTTCGCAAGATCACCCCCAGCGGCGATGTCACCACGCTGGCCGGCAGCAGCCCGCGGGGCTTTGCCGACGGCACGGGAAGCGCCGCGAAATTCGGGCTCGGCTACAACATGGCCATCGACGCGTCAGGCAACCTCTACGTCGCCGACAGCAGCAACCATCGAATTCGCAAGATCACCCCCACCGGGGTGGTCACGACCCTTGCAGGGACGGGAACGCCCGGCGCCACCGATGGACCCGGGAACTCCGCGACTTTCTCCGATCCCCGCGGCGTCGCCGTCGATGCGGACGGCAATGTCTACGTGGCCGATTTCGGGAGCAGCCTGTTGCGCAGGATCACACCGGCAGGGGTGGTCTCCACGCTCGCCGGCCAAGAGGGTGTCACGGGTGGGCAAGACGGCATCGGCGCGGCTGCCACGTTCAATCAGCCTCAGGGGCTCACGATCAACGCAGCGGGCACGCTGTATGTCGCCGACACCTTCGGCAATTTGATCCGCAAGGTCACGCCGGTTCGGGCGCCCTGAGGCATGCTGCGGCGACGTGCTCCGAGCGCGTCGCCGCGTCAGCCGCCGTCTGCGGCGGTGAGCGGCGATGGAGGCCGCGCGATGTTGTCAGGCCCCTGCCCTCACTCCCCCTCGTACCACCTGTCCTTCGCCAGCATCACCCGGTGATGCCCGCACCCCGACGGCATCATCGGAAAGCAGTTCTCCTGCGCCGCCACCTGCACGTCGAGAAAGAACGGCCCGTCGCTCGCCAGGCATTCGGCCAACGCCTCTTCCAGCTCCGCCGGATCGGACACCCGCCGCGCGCCCCACCCAAAAGCCTTCGCCAGCGCCACGAAATCAGGCAGCGCCTCGTTCCAGCTGTGGCTCAGGCGGTTGCCGTGGTTCAGCTCCTGCC
>RCUK01001864.1_pt1 | contig 12331 bp, 12 predicted proteins | sample 2166381 | NCBI WGS metagenome assembly RCUK01 (sample SAMN09932809, study PRJNA488358) | compost metagenome | isolation source: compost soil in an enriched community | place: Germany: Experimental Botanical Garden
TGCACTGACTTTTATAAAAGTTTAGAAATTGAAGATAAAAAGATTGAATATTTAATCGAAAGAAAAAAAACAATCACAAAATTTTTATCAGAATCAGTGCATTCATCATATAATGCTGCTCATTCGAATTATATTACAATGACATTAGATTTTGGCATAAGTAATGATTATTATGATAAAATCACAATTGGTTATCCTAAAATATTAGCATCTTTAATTGAAGATTTAGTTATTTACAACACTGTTTACAAAACTTATATTGAGAAAAACTTAACTAAATTTAATGCCGAAAGTGATGAATTTATTCTTTACAATTTTTACAGTGATAAATTTGATTTAATCACATCATTATATTTAGATGATTTCTTCCTAGAAACAGATGAGGTAAATAAAGAAATTCAAAATATAAAGAGGAATATATAAATGAAAATAACAGATTGGCAAGATTGAGGTTTTAGGCTTAATCTAAAGTTGGTCTTGTATGTGGGATCAATTAGTAAATGCGAAGAATGGGCTTAATTTAGTCCCAAACCCGCTGTAGTGCCGGGACCTTAGCAAACATATTATGAAAAAACTGCTTATATATTTTACATTTTTAGTATTATTAATTTCATGTAACCAAAAGAGAAAAGAAAATAAAAATTCTTCTGAAAAAGTGGCAAACAAGAAAATTGTAACAGAGGTTATTCAAGAACAATACGTTGAAAATGATACTTTATTGGCCAAAATGGAATCTGACCTAAATGAGCTTACTAATAATACAAAATTTACAATTGAAAAAGAGTTAGTAAATAATAAACATGTAGACAATTTAATAGATACAATTAAAACTTTTAAGTTTGATAGAATCAATGTCAAATCATACAAAGCGGTAAGCGAAGAATGGATTTTCGAAGCAAAAATTCTCAATTCAGAATTTGCACTTTCAAAGTCTATAAAAATTGGAATTGAAAAAAAAACTTTTGAAAAAATATTAAAGACAAAATTGAATTCTGACATAGTAAAAGTTGGAAATTTAGAACAAACATCTGTATTCATCTTTAAATTTGAAAATGATAGCCTCAAAGAAATAGATTATGAAGGTTATGTCGATTAGAAAATACACTTGCTAACAACCCCAGCTATGCGAAGACTTAGTCGGTTTATGCTGGGCAAATGTCTCTGACTTTGACCCCGCAACTATAAGCAAATAAAGTATATTCCACAAAAAAGGCAAAACGGGGCCTTTCCAATAAATAAATTCAAGTTAATTTACTCAAATACATTTTTCTTCAAGAGTACAATCCGTAAAATCAGTCGTCTTTCAAGTTACTAACAAAAGATATTTTCTTTTAACCATCAAAACATAATTTATTGATTTTAAGATATTTATATAAAATATTTACATCCAATTTCGTAAATTTGAGAGTAATTTGATGGTTCGATTTCCTATTGAGGAATATTACATGCAAAGCTCATTTATCACAATTCTAAAAATTTCGCTATGAAAAAACAATCTGTCTCTCTATTAATTTGCATTTTTACTTTACTGGCTTCCTGCTCCTCTTCAGAATCAGAAAATCAGGGAGAAACCAATTCTTATACAATAAAAGTAAAAGAACACAAAACCAATTTGCCTTTACAAGGAGTAGAAATCAGTTTATACTATTGTCAATACGATATTGAGTTTGGATGTCAAAAAAGACTATTAAGGACACATATGACTGATGCAAAGGGTGAATACAAAATGACTGAAAAAGAATATTTAGAAGCTGATGAAGGATTTATATTAAGAAAACCTCAATATTGGGAAGTCAACAGAAAGACGGAAGAAATAACTATGGAACCGGAAGCTTGGACAACAATAAGTATTAAAACAAATACAGCCTATCCCAGTACGAGTTATTTTGTATTAAAAACCACTAGCGAATTAGGCATTGAAAGCACTAAAACTTTTAAAGCACCAAAAGATTCTATTGTAGATTTCAGGCTATTTGGCAATGAGACGAATATCGTTAGCTGGGAGGTCTATGAAGTAGGATATCCTCCATATTGTAATCCTTGTGAAGCAATAGCTACAGCAAGTATCATTTTACGTCCTCAGAAATTTGAAACCCTGCAGTCATCAATAAACTATTAGCTAAGACTTGTTTCTTACTTATTTTCTTGATGTTAAAAACACTACTCCACAAAAAAAGCCCCAAACGGGGCTTCTTTACTATAACAAATTCAAGTTTATTTACTCAAATACATTTTTCTTCTGGAGTACAATTCGTAGAATTGATCGTCTTTCAAGTCATCAATAAACAAGATGCTTTCTCCTGTCGATTTCATTTCTGGCCCTAATGCTTTGTTTACATTTTGAAATTTACTGAAAGAGAAAACCGGTTGCTTGATCGCATATCCTTTTAATTGCGGATTGAAAGTAAAATCTGTTACTTTATTGTGTCCTAACATTACTTTCGTAGCGTAGTTTACATAAGGCTCTCCGTATGCTTTTGCAATAAATGGAACGGTACGGGAAGCTCTAGGATTTGCTTCGATAATGTAAACAGTATCATCTTTTATCGCAAACTGAATATTGATTAGACCAACAGTTTTTAACGCTTTAGCAATTTTAACTGTGTGATCTTTTATTTGTTGCATCACAAATTCTCCTAAGTTAAAAGGAGGTAAAGTAGCATTACTATCTCCTGAGTGCACTCCGCAAGGTTCGATATGCTCCATAATTCCAATGATATACACATTACCGTCAGCATCACAAATTGCATCGGCTTCGGCTTCGATTGCTCCTGCCAAATAATGATCTAAAAGCAATTTATTACCTGGAATCTGTTTCAGTAAGTTGATAACGTGTTCTTCCAATTCTTTTTTGTTGATCACAATTTTCATTCCCTGACCACCCAATACATAAGAAGGACGAATCAATAACGGGAAGTCCAACGTATCTGCCAAAGCAGAAGCTTCGTCAGCCGTTTCAGCAATTCCGAATTTAGGGAAAGGAATGTGTAATTCTGTCAATAAATCTGAGAAACGTCCTCTGTCTTCGGCTAAATCCAAAGCATCAAAACTTGTTCCTATAATTTTCACTCCGTATTTAGACAATTTTTCGGCCAATTTCAAGGCCGTTTGACCTCCTAATTGAACAATTACACCTTCCGGTTTTTCATGCTGAATGATGTCGTAAATATGTTCCCAGAAAACTGGCTCGAAATACAATTTATCGGCTGTATCAAAATCAGTCGAAACCGTTTCCGGATTACAGTTGATCATGATGGTTTCATAACCACATTCTTTGGCAGCCAAAACTCCGTGCACACAAGAGTAATCAAACTCGATTCCTTGTCCAATTCGGTTTGGTCCTGAACCCAAAACAATGATTTTCTTTTTATCTGTAACAATACTTTCATTGTCCACATAACGTTCTCCATTGGCTTTCTCAATTTCAGCCTCAAAAGTAGAGTAATAATAAGGTGTTTTAGCTTGAAACTCTGCCGCACAAGTATCAACCAGTTTAAATACACGGTTAATATCCATTGTCATACGCAAAGAATGCACTTCACTCTCCTTGGCTCCCATCATGTGTGCAATCTGTCTGTCCGCAAAACCTTTTTGCTTTGCTTCAAGCAATAATTCTTTTGGTAAAGATTGTATGGTATAGTTAGAAATTTCTTTTTCTAAAGTATAAAGTTCTTCGTATTGCTTCAAGAACCACATATCGATTTTAGTAATTTCATGAATACGGCTCAATGGAATTCCCATTGCAATAGCATCATAAATTACGAAAACACGATCCCAACTTGCAAAAGTTAGTTTCTCGATAATTTGCTCGTAGTTTGTATATCCTTTTCCGTCGGCACCTAAACCATTTCTTTTGATTTCTAATGATTGGGTGGCTTTGTGTAAGGCTTCTTGGAACGAACGTCCAATTCCCATTACCTCTCCAACCGATTTCATTTGAAGTCCTAAAGTTCTGTCGGCTCCTTCAAATTTATCAAAGTTCCAACGTGGTATTTTTACAATCACATAATCCAAAGTCGGTTCAAAAAGAGCCGAAGTAGATTTTGTAATTTGATTTTGCAATTCATCCAAATTGTATCCTAAAGCCAATTTAGAAGCAATTTTCGCAATTGGGTAACCGGTCGCTTTTGATGCCAAAGCAGAGGAACGGGATACACGAGGATTGATTTCAATCGCAACGATATCTTCTTTTTCATCCGGTGAAACTGCGAACTGTACGTTACAACCTCCTGCGAAGTTTCCGATACTACGCATCATCAATATAGCGTAATCACGTAATTTTTGGAATGTTGTATCAGACAAAGTCATTGCCGGTGCTACAGTAATCGAATCTCCTGTATGGATTCCCATTGGATCCATATTTTCGATAGAACAGATAATCACAACATTGTCGTTTTTATCTCTCAACAACTCCAATTCGTATTCTTTCCAACCTAACAAAGCTTTATCAATCAAAACTTCATGAATTGGTGACATTTCTAATCCGTAGGTTAGTTTTTCGTCAAACTCTTCTTTACTATGCACAAAAGCTGCTCCTGTTCCTCCAAGTGTAAATGAAGGACGAATTACTAATGGAAATCCAAATTCCTGAGCAATTTCTTTTCCTTCAAGGAAAGAAGTAGCTGTTTTTGCAGGTGCAGTAGGTACATTTATTTTTTGAAGCAATTGTTTAAACTGTTCTCTGTCCTCCGTAATATTAATCGCATTTACGTCAACACCAATTAATCTTACTCCGAAATCCTGCCAAATTCCTTTTTCATCAGCTTCCAGACATAAATTCAAAGCCGTTTGTCCACCCATTGTTGGCAAAACTGCATCAATTTGTGGATGCTCCTTCAGAATTTCAATAATCGATTTTGTAGTTAATGGTTTCAAATATACATGATCGGCCATGGTTGGGTCGGTCATAATAGTCGCTGGATTGGAGTTTATCAAAATAACTTCAATTCCTTCTTCACGAATAGAACGTGCAGATTGAGATCCTGCATAATCGAATTCGCAAGCTTGACCAATAACAATAGGTCCTGAACCTATTATTAAAACTGATTTTATTGATGTGTCTTTAGGCATTTTGTATGTATTGTGTAGTTATTTACGTTTTAAAAACCTCTCTAGTGCATTATAAACTAGAAAGTTGGATAAAATTTTACCGAAAAGGTATAAAAAAAGGCGATACTAAAAAAGTAATCGCCTTATGTATGTTTATACAAACATTATTTTTTGTGTCTAGGCTCGCTAGAAACAGTTAATTTATGTCTTCCTTTTGCTCTTCTACGCGCTAGAACTTTTCTTCCATTCGCAGAAGCCATTCTGTCCATAAATCCGTGCTTATTTCTTCTTTTTCTTTTCGATGGTTGAAATGTTCTTTTGCTCATTGCTTTGTATCTTTAAAATCTTAGTTTATGTCTTATTGTTTTTTGAATAACCGTTATTCTAAAACCGAGTGCAAATATACAAAGACTTTTTTTTCTGGCAAGTAGTTTTATAAAAATATTTTTAATTCCTTTTACTATCTTTGCAATCATAAAATTACACCTTACTATGTTTCATAAAAATATTAAACTTATTCTTGCCGGACTTATTATAGTTGCTGGCATTTGGCAATTTACAGAAAGCAATATCGGAAATGGAATTTTCCTAATTTTACTGAGTGCTATCCCTGTTTTTCTTTACTTTAAAAACGAATTCATTTTATTGGCTTTCCTAAAATTGAGAAAACAAGATTTTGAAGGTGCTAAAAAATGGTTGGCTTATATCAAAAATCCGGAAACTGCTTTGGTAAGAAAACAACAAGGATATTTCAATTACCTACACGGAATCATGCTTTCGCAAACCAATATCAATCAATCTGAGAAATATTTCAAGAAAGCGATCGAGTTAGGATTGTCTATGGATATGGATTTGGCTGTAGCCAAATTAAATTTAGCCGGAGTTGCGATGACACGTCGCAGAAAACTGGAAGCTACTGCTCTTTTAAACGAAGCTAAAAAACTGGACAAACAAAACATGCTGAAAGACCAAATCACCATGATGAAAGAACAAATGAAGAAAATATAATTTATAGATTATCGAAAAAGGGCCAAATGCAAAACATTTGGCCCTTTTTTTATCTTCAAATTAATACCCTTTCAAAGGAATCTCAATTTGGTATTTTTTATTGGCATCATTGACAAACTTAGGTTCCCTCAGCCACGGATTGTGTATTTTTAAAATCTTATAATTAATACCCTGGCTTTTTGCAAAATCGGCCAGATCCGTAATAGAACTGTCTATTTCAACTTTCTTCACAGGCAAAATTTCATATTGTGCCTCCGGAGCGATCTCAAATCCAAATTTCGACGGGTTTTTCATAATCTCTTTCAAGGCAAGAATCCTGAACACATATCTTGAAGTTTCATCAGAAAGCAATAAATCATAGTAATTAGAGACTTTTTGAATATCTATTTGTTTTTTAATCCCGGCTTCTCCTGCATTATAGGAGGCAGCAACAAGCGTCCAATTTCCAAATTTTTCTTTAGCCTTCAAAAAATAACTGCAGGCTGCCTGCGTAGCTTTCTCCAAATGATAACGCTCATCGATGTTTTCATTCACTTCTAACCCTCTTTCCTTGGCCGTTTCCGGCATAAATTGCCAAACGCCTTTGGCTCCAGCCGGCGAAACCACATTGACCAAACCACTTTCTATAACCGCCAAATATTTGAAATCATCCGGAATTCCATTTTTTTTCAATATAGGTTCAATGACTGCAAAAGCACGATTGGCTCTTTTCAAAATCAAAGCGGTAGAGGCATGAAGATTTTCATTTACCAACAACTCTCTGTCCAGACGCTCCCTGACATCCGAAATTCCCAAAGGAGCTACTTCACCTGCAAAATCAACTTTTGCCGGAAAATAACCGCCCATAACTTCTGTTACAAATTCATTCTGGGATTTTGGCTTAGTTGCAAAAATAAAAATGACACTAACCAAAATCATTAGCACAATCAGACTTAACTTTTTAATTCCGTTTCTTTTTTCCGTTTTCATTTTCATTATACTTTTAAATCAAAATTAGTATTGGTACCCATTATAATATCAGGTAAGTTTTCATTCAACCATTTGTATTTATTCAAAATCATAATATGAGTCCCTCCTTTCACAACAATACATTTTGTGATGTATTTAATTGGAAAAACATCATCATTGTCCCCGTGAATATGGACAACACTTTCATCGACAACAGTTCTATCCCAGAGAATCACCCGTTCTACCGCCCAATTCAAATAACGAATATCTCGAACGGAAAGAAATTTTTCATACAATTTAAGCCTTTGATTGACCTTTTCACCGAAAGAAAATTTAGCCAGATTTTCGATATTCAGAATCAGACTCATCGGAATCAATTTATATGCTTTGGTTGTTTTGGCAATTTTCATTCTTCTTGGGAATTCCAAATTACTTTTAACACTCGAAATAATGATCACTTTTCTGGCCTGAACAAATTTTGCTATTTCCTGGACCAAAATTCCACCAAACGAAACCCCTATTAAAACCGGCTCCGGGTGTGTAATTTTCTCTGCAATTCTCTTTGCGTAGTCCGGTAAGGATTCGTTATCCAAAGGAATTTCCCATTCTAACAGTATTATCTCAAAAGAAGCTTCAGGAAGTGCAATACGCTCAAAAATTTTAGAACTGGCCGCTAAGCCCGGCATCAAATAAACAGGGATTTGATTCATAATTGTTTTAACGATTTTATAACTGCTTTCCGATTTATAATCGCGAATTTTGTATAAAATTAATTTTTTTATTGAAACCTGTCTACTATTCCCCTTTATATTATCAATAAATTATGACTGTAAAATTATTTGAATCGAGTACAAGAGGCAAAGCTGATTTTGGATGGCTTAAAGCCAATTTTTCCTTTTCGTTTGGAAATTATTTCAATCCTGACCGAATTCAATTTGGTATGTTACGCGTTTTAAACGATGATACAATTGCGGGAGGAACTGGTTTTGGCACACATCCACATGCCAATATGGAGATTATCACCATCCCGCTTGAAGGAGGTTTAAGGCATAAGGACAGTATGGGAAACGAGGGAGTTATTCGCTTTGGAGAAGTGCAAGTTATGAGTGCCGGAACAGGCATTGAACACTCAGAGATGAATGCAAGTCAAACTGAGCAGGCAAAAACACTTCAATTATGGGTATTCCCTGACAGGGAAAATGTAGAACCGAGATACGATCAAAAATCATTTGATATTGATAATCAAATCAATACCTTTGTAAATATTGTTTCACCAAAAGAAAATAATGACGGAAATGCGCTTTGGGTTTACCAGAAAACCTTTTTTAGTTTAGGAATTTTCGAAAGCAACACCAGAACGAAATACAAAGTAAAAATACCAAAAAATGGTGTCTACTTATTTTTAATTGATGGCGAAATAGCAATTGGGCAAACAATCCTGAAAGCAAGAGATGCAATCGGAATTACTGATTTTGAAGAATTCGAAATACAATGCAAAACCAAATCAAAAATACTTTTGGTAGAAGTACCGATGAATCACCATTAAACACAGAAATAAATTTCACTATGGAAATCAAAGACAATACATTTGCAAGACAATTTGAAACCGTAGTCGATGAAGGATTAGTTTCTGTTGAATATTCTTTTCAGGAAAAAAAGATATTTTTAACAAAAATCAATACTCCGGAATTATTTGATGACGAAGAATTAATTTCAAATTTTCTTAAAAATATTATGGAAATAGCACTGGAGCGAAAATTCAAAGTAGTTCCAATACTCCCTAAAATAGTTGTTTTCTTCAAAAAGAATCCAGTTTATAAAGAGTTGCTTCCCCCTGGAATACGATTATAAAAAAAAGAGGCTATCTTATCAAAGACTGCCTCTTTTTTTATTTATGTTATTTATTTATTGACCCAGATTAATAAAGCATTACTCAGCCAGAAATAAAAGAAACCAACTTCTTATCTCCTGCCTCCGCCTCGCATACCGCCTCCGCCTCCTCGGCCACCACTAAAACCGCCTCCTCCTGTACGACCTCCTCCACTGAACGAACTGGAAGAACGAGAACTACTCGATGAAGATGGGCGTGTTGACGAAGATGGACGCGTTGACGATGATTGACGCTTTGACGATGATTCACGTGTTGACGCTGATGGACTTGTAGGCCTTGTTGATGGTCTAGTTGATGCTCCAGTTGAAGGTCTTGTTGATGCCCCCGTTGACGCCCTATTACCACTACCAGTGCTGGGTCTATTACCAACATTTTTATAATCACCTCTGGCCATATTATTATTCACAGTACTAGATCTATTTCTATTACTATTATAATTATTAAAATTGTTTGTATTATGAATCACGGTCGTATTGCCATAACCATAACCACCACCATGATAATGATAATGATTATGTCGATAAATACCCACCGCCATTACCGTAAATGCAGCAAAATAGGGAGGATAATAACCATAATAATAAGGAGGATAGTAAGGCACATAAGCTGGAGAATACACATACTGCACGATTGGGGCTGATTCAACTACAACGGTAGTTGTTGCCGGAACATTCACAGTAACAGGATCTGGCCCCACATATCCAGGGTTAGAAGTAACTGATTGCGAAGCTTTCGGTTCTACAATATAATTTTTACCATACAAGTCTTCATCTCCCACAATCTGCATGGTAACTTTTTTATTTTTATCCTTTGATACCAAAATAACCGCTACATCCTGTGTCTCTGTTTTACTTACTGCATCTTGAAGAACAAAAGTAAAATCATCACCATCCTTCTTAGTGACCACTTTTATAAAATCAACCTTCTGATCGTTATCCAAATCAAGATTATTTACTTTTGTCTTTTCATCATTCAACGTTTTTTCAAAATCTTCAATGGTTTTTGACTTTTGAAATATATCCAACACCGCATAAAGATCTAAATTATCCCCGGGTAAACCTAAGGCTTCGGGTTCTTTTTCAGTTTGTGAAAACATCGGTACGCTCGATAAACCTGAAACCAATAACACCAATGCTAATAAACTATTTTTCATATACTTTAATTAAAATTAAACAATTTGAATAAACATATTTACGCTAAATTACGAAGAAATACCTTTCTTACTCCTCAATTCCAATTAAAATTTTGATTTAAGGTTTTTTCGTTCAGAAAAATAGAAAATATCCAAAATATTTCATAATATTAGATTAAATTTGTTTCATTAGATCTTTAAAAAATGCATTATTAGTGATTTTAAACTAAATATAATTATGAAAAACAAGATTTTAAAAAAAGGACTATTGGTAATCCTTGCTGCTTTTGTTTTAGCGTGTAATCAAAAAAAAGAAGAACCAGTTCCTGTTCCGGTAGTCGATAAAGAACAAATAAAAGTTGAAATTCAAGCTCTTGAAGATGCTTTTGCAAACAACTACAATACAAGAGATGCCACTACCTTAACGTATTATGCGGATGATGCCATCAGCTTTTTTAACGGAAGCCAACCATTAATTGGTAAAGATGCTATTGTAAAGTCCTTAAAAGAAAATTTAAATACTTTTCGAAAAGGAGTAAAAGTTTCATTTACAACCAATGAGGTTTTTGTTTCAAATGACGCTAACCATGTGGTTGAAATTGGAGCCTATAAATTAATAGATTCTACAGACACCAAAATAGAAAGCGGAAACTACATGAGTTTATTTGAGAAAAGAAACGGTAAATATGTTTGCATTCGAGACATGAGTAATGTTGATTCTATGCCACTTGAGAAATAAACAATAAAAAAAACTATAGAAACAAAGAGACCGTCTTTAAAATAATAAAAAGACGGTCTCTTTGTTTTTAATATTCAATCAGAATTATTTCTCTATCTCTCTCAAGTTTTCCATTTTTTTATGAACCAAGAAACCGGTTATATCTTCAAAATGCTCAACAACACGTTTATTACCAAATTCGAAAACTTTTGTAGCTAATCCGTCAAGGAAATCACGGTCGTGTGAAACCAGAATCAAAGTTCCGTCAAAATCACGTAAAGCATCCTTGATAATATCTTTGGTTTTCATGTCCAAGTGATTCGAAGGCTCATCCAGAATCAACAAATTCACTGGTTCCAATAATAATTTAATCATGGCCAAACGGGTTTTCTCACCACCCGAAAGCACTTTTACTTTCTTGGTAATATCATCTCCATGAAACATGAAAGCCCCAAGAATATTCTTTATTTGTGTTCTTACATCACCAACAGCAATATCATCTATAGTTTCAAAAATAGTGGCATTTTCATCCAATAAAGCCGCTTGATTTTGAGCAAAATATCCAATTTGAGAATTATGACCAATTTCTACAGAACCGCTGTCTGGGGCAAATTCTTTCATGATAGCTTTAATCATTGTTGATTTTCCTTCCCCATTTTTTCCAACAAAAGCCACTTTTTGACCTCTCTCTATAACAATATTAGCATCTTTGAAAACCACATGATCTCCATAAGATTTTGACATATCTTTTACAATTACTGGATATTGGCCCGAACGGGCAGCAGGAGGGAATTTCAATCGCAATGCCGAGGTATCCACTTCATCAACCTGAACAATAACTAACTTTTCCAACATTTTAACCCTAGACTGAACTGCATCAGTTTTAGAAAATGTCCCTTTGAAACGATCGATAAAAGCCCTGTTATCAGCAATCATTTTTTGTTGCTCATCATACGCTTTTTGCTGATGAATACGACGGTCTTTTCTTAACTCCAAATAATGAGTGTATTTAGCTTTGTAATCATAAATACGCCCCATTGTCACTTCAATAGTACGATTGGTAATATTATCCACAAAAGCTCTATCGTGTGAAATTACCACAACCGCTTTGGCTGAATTAATCAAGAAATCTTCCAGCCATTGAATACTTTCGATATCCATGTGATTGGTAGGCTCATCCAGCAAAATTAAATCGGGTTTTTGCAAAAGGATTTTAGCCAATTCAATTCGCATTCTCCAACCTCCAGAAAATTCAGAAGTCTGGCGCGTAAAATCTTCACGGACAAAACCTAAACCAATTAAAATTTTCTCAACTTCAGCTTCATAATTCACCTCTTCAATGGCATAATATTTTTCGCTTAAATCCGAAACTCTTTCGATCAATTTCATATACCCATCACTTTCATAATCGGTACGGATAGTCAATTGTTCATTGATTTCATCGATTTCGGATTTCATTTTAAAAATTTCACCAAAAGCTTTTGATGCTTCTTCCATCACTGTCGCACCATCCGTAGTCAATAAATGCTGTGGCAAGTAAGCAACAATAGCTTCTTTTGGCACAGAAACACTTCCTGTAGAAGGT
>RCUK01001865.1_pt1 | contig 12329 bp, 7 predicted proteins | sample 2166381 | NCBI WGS metagenome assembly RCUK01 (sample SAMN09932809, study PRJNA488358) | compost metagenome | isolation source: compost soil in an enriched community | place: Germany: Experimental Botanical Garden
GTTCTACAGGAACTGTTCAGAATGATGGAACTCTAAAAAGTAAAAATGGCGGTTTATATGATAAAATCGTAAACGGTCATCAATTTGCTAAAACAGGAAGAAAATATTCTTGGCCAGCACAAATGAAATTGGAGAACATTGATGCTTTAGAAGTGGTTTGGTACGAGACTTATAATGCTGATGCAAAAGCGATTCCGACTACAGTTGAAGGTCAGGTTTTACAAAATTTCTTAGATGAAAATGCAAAATTACCAAGATGGAATGTAGCTTTTTAGGAGTTATTTAAATAAAAAATCATCAAAAGCCTCACTAAATATTTAGTAAGGCTTTTTTTTATGAAATATATTTTTAATTCTCATTTACGTTGTTTACTGACTACAATAATAACATTCGATTAAATTAATTTTTAAAAATCAGACATACTAAAAAACGGTTAATATAAATTGCAGTAAAATCTTATAAAGCCTAAAGATATGTTAAGAAAAATATAATTTTAACATTTGGCTGAAAGCCCCGCAGAATCTAATAAAAAGACAGTTTCTTACATTAAGAAACTGTTTTTTTTATGTGAAAAAATTGGTTTTTGAATAGAAGCTTTTATATATTTAGCAAACAAAATGAAAGGATAATGTTAAATAAATGCATTCCTTAAGTAAAAAGTCTATTAAGCACGTCACCCCAAATTAGAAGATGAAGAATGCGATTTTAAAATTCAATAGTGTTGATGATTCAATGCTTTGGAATAATTTAAGAGAAGGTGATGAAAAATCATTTTCGATGCTGTTTGAAAGATATTATACCGACTTAGTGAGTTATGGCAATTCACTTTCTCCCTATGAAGAAAAAGTACAGGACTGTATTCAGGATGTATTTACAGATATTTGGGTGTATCGAAATACACTTCAAAGTTCGGTAGTTGTTAAGGCATATCTATTATCCAGTGTACGTAAAAGAATTGCTCGTTTGTATGAAAGAGATCATATTTTTCGTAAAACAACCAGTACAGATTCTATTGCATTCCTTTTAGAGTTTTCAGTTGATTATGAACTTATTGACGATGATTATGCAACAAAAGAAAAAGTCATTCATTTAAATAATTTATTGAACGACTTACCAGCACGACAAAAAGAAGCACTATATCTTCGTTACCATCAAGGTTTAACTGTAGAGCAAATTGCAGAGATGCTGGATGTTAATTATCAATCGGCCAGTAATTTGCTACATCGTGGTTTACTTAGCCTTCGCAAGGAATGGAAAGGGAGTTTTACCCTATTTCTTATTCTATTTTCAAGTAGTTTTTAATTTTATTTCAAAAAAAATAAAAAAAATCACAATTTGGTGAGTATATAATAAGAGTACTGTCCTCTATGTTTTTGTAACCTTATTTTTAGATGCAAAAACGTAACACATATACCCAAATTGAAGATTTTTTGTCTGACGAATCTTTCCAGTCATGGATTTTATTTAAAATTGATGAAAATGGTTGGGAAGAATGGACTTTAGAAAGTCGCCAACGCGCTAAGTTGGTTCAGGATGCAAGACTTTTATTGTTAGCAATGAAAGTTCCGGAATCTGATTTGTCTTCCTCAGATATTCATAACGCGTTACAAACAGTATGGCGCAAAATTGAAGAGAAAGAAAATCAAAGTAATTCTGAAGAGAATTCAAAAACATTTTTTTTAAGAAAATATTTTCTTGCAGGAATTGCTGCAAGCTTACTCCTCTGTTTAATGTCAATTTGGTTTTATAATAATCATTTTAAGCCAGACAATATTGTTACCTACAAAGAGTTAATCGATGAAAATAGCGAAGGGTTAGTTGAGCAAACTAATAATTCCAGTAAACCGCAAATCATCACTTTATCTGACGGTAGTTCGGTTTTATTACAACCCAATAGTAAATTAAGTTACCCTAAAATCTTTACCGGAAACGAAAGAAAGGTTTATTTATCCGGCGAAGGTTTCTTTGAAATTAGTAAAAATCCAAAAAAACCTTTTTACGTTTATGCAAACGAGATCGTTACCAAGGTAGTTGGAACTAGTTTTAGAATAAAAGCTTATTCTGATCAGCCTGACGTTGAAGTTCTTGTTCGCACCGGTAAAGTTAAGGTAAAATCAAATGATCTGGTAGCTAAATCAGATCAGCAGGAAGTCGTACTGCTTCCTAATCAGGCACTTCGATTTTTAAGGAGTGATTTGAAATTCAATAAAATAACAAATATTACCCAAGATGAGACTTTAGTCAAAAGTGTTGGTAATATTGAGCAGTTAAGCTTTGAATTTACTGATATTCCGGTCTCGCAAATTTTTGAAACAATAGAACAAGCTTATTTGGTTGACATAGATTATCCCGAAAATAAACTGAAAGATTGTCATCTTACCACTTCGCTCAGTGATCAGCCTTTGACGGAAAAACTAAAAATTGTCTGTAAAAGCATTGGAACGAATACCAGTTTTGAAATGAATGGAAACCAAATCACTATTACGTCAGAAGGTTGTAATTAGTTTAATCTGTATAACTGTAATTATATAGAAGAAGCTCAGTAACTTAATTAAAAACCAAAATAAAACTAAAATTAACCAAACTTAAAATTCACTGTGATTGCCTATGTAAAAACCAAATGCATAAAAAAAGTGCCGAAATGCTGTAACATTATCGACACTTATAAAATTGAATTCCTCTCTGTAAAGAGCAATTCAGTACGTTTCTTAAAATACACGCGAATAGTATTAATCAAAACAAACCAAAATTATGAAAAAACCAGTTGTTAAACAACGATTACTCCATCGAATCATGAAAATAACGCTATTTCAGTTTGTCCTAGCACTTGTGTTTTCAAGTGTTACAATGGCAAACAGTGTAAATGGACAAAGAAAATTAGATACAAAAGTTACTATTACCGTTGCAAATTTAACTTTAGACAATGCATTATCTAAATTAGAAAAATCTGCACGAGTAAAATTTTCGTATAATTCCCGATTGCCTCAGCTTAATCAAAAAGTGACTATAGAGGCTAATCAGGAAGTTTTGTCAAGTGTACTTAACAGAATTTTAAAACCATTTAATATTACTTTTTCAGAAGTAAGCAACCAGATTATTTTACAAAAGAATAATGTAATGGATCCATTTTCAAATATAGAAAACACTCCTTCTTTATTTGAAATATTGGCGCCAGGTCCTATTATCAAAGGAAAAGTTACTGACCCTAGCGGAGTACCTTTACCTGGAGCAACAGTATTAGTAAAAGGAACTAAGGTTGCAGTTTTAACAGATTTTGATGGAAATTTTTCTATCGAAATGCCTGCTAATAGTACTGCATTAGTTATTTCTTATGTTGGAATGGAAACTAAAGAGATTGGTATAGAAAATACTTCTCCAACAATTATTTTAAATGAAGCTGGTCAAAATCTTAAGGAGGTTATAGTAACAACGGGTTATGAAAAAACTTCAAAAAGAACTTTTACAGGTGCGATTAGTAAAATTTCAGGAGCTGAGTTAAAGGTAGATGGAGTTGTAGATGTCAGCAGAATGATCGAAGGAAAAGCGGCTGGGGTTACGGTACAAAACGTTACAGGAACTTTTGGTACTGCTCCTAAAATTACAGTTCGTGGATCATCTTCTATTTTTGGAGACACAAAACCTTTATGGGTGATTGATGGTGTTGTACAGGAGGATATAATTAATGTTTCATTTGCAGATTTAGCTTCAGGTAATTCAGAAACTTTATTGAGTTCGTCTGTGGCAGGTTTAAACGCTAATGATATTCAAAACATTGAGATTTTGAAAGATGCTTCTGCAACCTCTATTTATGGATCAAGATCTTTGAACGGGGTTGTGGTAATTACAACAAAACAAGGCCGTAGAGATGCGCCTTTGAAAGTGACTTACGGATTGGAACAAACTATCAGAGCAGTTCCAAACTATAGCCAATATGATATTTTGAATTCTCAGGAATCTATGAGTATTTTTAAGGAAATGGAAGCTAAAGGCTATCTTGATTTGCCATCAACTGTAAATGGAAGATATGGTGGTGCATATAACATCTTAGGAAGAGCAATAAACACGTATAACCCTGAAACAGGAACCTATTTAGTGAATAACGATCCTGTTAGCCGTAATAATTTCTTAAGAAAATACGAATTGGCAAATACAGACTGGTTTAGTGTATTATTTAGACCTTCTATCACGCAAAATCACTCTTTGAGTTTTTCTGGTGGTGGAAAAAACAATACATTCTATGCTTCTTTAGCATATTATACTGATCCGGGATGGACTCTTGCTGACGATGTAAAACAATTATCATCAAATATTAAAGGGACATTTTATGTAAATGACAGATTAAATCTTACGCTTTCGACTTTGGCTTCGGTTCGTGATCAGGGTGCTCCAGGAAGTTATGAAAGTGAAAAAGATGTTGTTTTTGGTAAAGTAACTCGTGATTTTGATATCAATCCGTTCAACTATGTATTAAATACAAGCAGAACTTTAAGACCATATGATGAAAATCGAAATTTAGAATATTACAGAAATAACTGGGCTAAAATGAATATTATCAATGAATTGGAAAACAACTTCATGGAAATCCAGGTTAAAGATATTCGTTTTCAATTAGATTTAGATTATAAAATCAATCCGCATTTAAATTACAATCTTACTGGTTCTGCCCGTTATGCCAATACAAGTCGTGAGCATAAAATTATGGAGAACGCAAACGTTGTGGGAGCTTACAAAGCTGGTACTCCAGAAGGTGAAGATGGAGTTAATACATTAGTTAGAGATCAGAATATATTTTTATATCAGGATCCTAATGATTTAACTGCACCAAAAGTTTCTGTATTGCCAAATGGTGGTTTTTTAAGAAAATTCACTAATGATATGACTTCTTATAACTTAAGAAACAGTATTAGCTACAGAAATACTTTAAATGACAAACATGAACTAGAAGGTTTATTTGGAACTGAATTAAGAGTTGTGGACAGAAGTAGTGATAATTTTACAGCTGCAGGTTTACAATACGACAGAGGTCTTACTGCCTTTACTGATCCAAGATTAATTGAAAAAATCATCAATGGAGGAGATTCATACTATGGATTTAATGAAGAAAAAGAAAGAACAGTAGGTTTCTTCGGAAAAGTGGGTTATACTTATGATCGTCGTTATACTGCTTCGGTTACAGGTCGTTATGACGGATCGAACAGACAAGGAAATAGCGATTCTTCAAGATGGTTGCCAACTTATACTTTTAGTGGTAAATGGAACGTGGCCGAAGAAAAATTCATGAAAGATATTGAATCTGTAAATACCTTAGCATTAAGAGCTTCTTACGGACTTACTGCAACTGCAGGCCCGGCAACAAACTCGTTAGCAATTTATAAAAGTTATATAACAGATCGTTTTAATCTTGATGATAGAGAGTCAGGAATTAATATTGACCAATTACAAAATAGTGACTTAACCTGGGAAAAACAATTTGAGACCAATATAGGGGTTGATCTTGGAATGTTTAACAACAGAATACAATTTACTTCAGATATTTATAGTCGTAAAGCTTTTGATTTGGTGGATTATGTGATTACTTCAGGAATTGGAGGTCAAAGAATCAGACAAGGAAATAATGCCGATATGGAAACTAAAGGTCTTGAGATTGGATTTACAACAAAAAACTTTGATAATCGCGATTTCAAATGGTCAACAACGCTTAATTTTTCTGTTTATTCACAAAAAATTACAAAGCTTGAAAACACACCAACAGCATTTGATTTAGTAGATGCAAATGGAGGAAATACAATTGGACATCCAAGAAACTCACTATATTCTTATCAGTTTACAGGTTTGAATAATCAGGGTTTACCAACTTTTATTTTACAAGACGGAGCTGACAATAATATTACAGAAGCTAATTTTCAGGACAATTTAGATGTAACTAAATATTTGAAATATGAAGGGTCAATCGAACCAAATAAATCTATAGGTTTAGCAAATACATTTACTTATAAAAATTGGTCTCTATATGTATTCTTCGTAGGATCAGGGGGTAACAAAGTACGTTTAAATCCTATTTATGATAGTACTTATGATGATTTAACAGTATTTACAAAAGATTTTACAAATCGTTGGATTAATCCTGGAGATGAGAATTTTACAAATGTACCTGTTATTGCAGATAGACGTTTGAATTCTAATTATGGTGGAGAACGTACATTAGCAAGAGCTTATAACACTTATAACTATTCTGATGCACGTATTGCTGATGGAGATTTTGTCAGACTTAAAAATATTTCTTTAAGCTGGGAATTTCCAAATGATTTCAAGAGAAAACTTGGACTAAGCACATTTACTTTAAAAGGTTCTGCGGTTAACCCTTGGTTAATTTATTCAGACAAAAGATTAAATGGTCAGGATCCTGAGTTCCGTAATGCCGGGGGTGTTGCTATGCCAGTTACATCTCAATACACTTTTACTTTAAACATTTCATTATAATAGTCCAAAAACATGAAAAAATTAAAAATAACTTTATCGCTATTAATACTTATAAGTATTACTGGTTGTGATGATTTCTTGTCTGAGAAGCCAGATAATAGAACCGAAATAGATACTCCTGATAAGATTTCTGAATTATTGGTTGGAGCTTATCCTCAAATGAGTTATTTCGATATTGCAGAAACAATGTCTGATAATGTTTTTGATAGTGGTATGCCAGAGACATTAATTAAAAATGAGCAAAACTATAACTGGGAGCTTCAAACAGAAACTGCTGATATAGATACGCAAGCTTATTATTGGGATGCTTGTTATCAGGCCATTGCGCATGCAAACAAAGCTTTGGAAGCTATAGATCAATTAGGAAATACAGCTGATTTAAATCCTCAAAAAGGAGAAGCGCTTATAGCAAGAGCTTATGCTCATTTTATGTTGGTTTCATTCTGGTCACAACGTTACAATCCGGCAACGGCAAGTACTGATTTAGGAATTCCATATGTTACCAAACCGGAAACAGAATTAATAACGAAATACAAGAGAAATACAGTAGCCGAAGTTTTCGAATTTATCGAAAAAGATATTCAGGAAGGGTTAAAGTATGTTACCAATGATTATAAAGAACCTAAATTTCATTTTACTAAAAATGCTGCAAAAGCTTTTGCCAGCCGTTTTTATATAGTAAAAGGAGATTGGGATAAAGTAATTGCTTTATCAGATGATTTAGGGAACAGACCTGTTGGTAAATTAAGAGACTTTGCATCTTACGATGTTATGGCTATCGATGATCAGAGATTAAGTTATGCAAGCAGTGCGGCTGAAACAAACTTATTGGTAGTTTCTGCAAATACGATTGTAAGCAGATCGTACTACTCAAATAGATTTTATCTTTCAGGAGCACGTTATCCGGAAATATTCGGTACAGCAACAAGCCTTTTTGCAAAACCATGGTATTATAACTTTTACTCATCAAACAGTAGTATAACAGTGTTTCTTCCTAAGTTTTACGAATATTTTAAATATTCAAACGTAACAGCTGGAATTGGAGATCCATACGTTGCTGAAGTTTTGTTAAGTAATGATGAATTTTTCTTAAATAGAATTGAAGCTCATGTAATGAAAGGCCAGATACAAGTAGCAAATGATGAATTGGAATACTTTTTATCAACAAGAACAGTTGGTTATGTAGCTACAGATAAGGTAACACAAGCTAAAGTAGTCGCAAAATATCCTGTAATAGCAGATGAGTACACACCTTTTTACACTATGACTCCGGTGCAAACGTCTTACGTAAAGGCAATTGCGGAAACCAGACGCAGAGATTTTGTACATGAAGGTATGAGATGGTTTGATGTTAAACGTTTCAATATTGTAGTTAGACATGAAACGACTAATAAGCCTGTGAACATTTTGGTAAAAGATGATAAACGCAGACCCTTACAGATCCCGCTTCATGCAACGAATACAGGTGTTGAGCTAAATCCTAGATAATCTTTAAAAGCAAATTCTTATGAAACTAATAAAATATAGTAAAATAGCACTTTTGGTTATGGTTTCAACGACTATAATTTCTTGCGCAAACGATGAACGTCCGGGAGATAGTCAGTTAGATTATACACAACCTACTAAGACAGCATTAGATAATTGGATTACAACTACTTATTTAAATCCATACAATATCAATGTTCAGTACAAATGGAATCAAAATACGGTAGATAACAGTCGTTATTTATTCCCCCCAACAATTGATAAAGTAAAGCCTGCTCTTGAAATTGTTCAGACAATATGGCTTAAAAGTTACTCACAAATTGGAGGGGCAGATTTTGTAAAGAAAATTGCACCAAGAGAAATTGTTTTAATTGGAGGTGTAAACTTGAATAGTGTTGGAACAAGAACTTTAGGTTTAGCAGAAGGAGGACAACGAGTTACCTTATTTGAAACAGATTATATAGATCAGTCTGATCGTGATAATGTCTCAGAATTTATTCATACAATTCAGCACGAGTATATTCATATTTTGAATCAGCATAAACCTTTTGATGAAAAATCATGGGCGGCTATAACTCCTGGTGGTTATACTTCAGATTGGTATAATTATGATATTCCGGAATCAAACGAAATTGGATTTATTACAAGTTATGCGAGATCAAATATCAATGAAGATTTTGCAGAAACAGCTTCGATGATCTTAATCTATTCAAAAGCAGAATATGCTGCGTTTTTAGATGGTATTGATGATCCTGACGCTTTAGCAGCCTTACAAGCAAAAGAGGCACTTGTAGTAAAATATTTTAAGGAAGCTTATGACATGGATTTCTACGCATTAAGAGATGCTGCTGAAATAAACACAAATGCTGTAATAACAAATTAAAAAAAGGTATTATGAAAATTAAAAACATATATAAGTTCTTATTTGCTGCCTTTTTGGCTTTGCAATTAAGCTCCTGCGACAATAATACAGAAGCAGATCCAAAATTTGATAAAACACCAACCGAGCGTTTAAATGCTCAGAAAACAGAATTGAGCGATGCTTTGCTTTCTTCTGAATTTGGTTGGAAAGCCGTTTATTTTACTGATAATACAGTTCTGGGAGGTTATACACATTTATTTAGATTTGCAGCTGATGGTACAGTTCAGATGGCTTCTGATTTTGATGATGATACAGCTGTTTATAAAAGTGAATACCAGGTACAGCTTGGAAGTACAGTAAGTTTGACTTTTACAACAAAAAATAGAATTCATCTTTTATCTGAATCAGATAATTATCCAATAGCTGCATTAAGAGCAAAGGGATATTTAGGAGATTTCCAGTTTTTGTATTACGGACAAGAAAACGGGCAGATTATTTTTAAAGCTAACAGAAATGGTACCGAGATACGTTTTGTAAAAGCAACTGCACAAGACTGGACTGATTTGCCAAAAAACATTGACATGATTGACAATGTAATTGGCGATGATACTCGTCCGCTATTTAGGTTATTAGAAACCAATGACGGAACAGCAAAACACCAATTTGATTTCTCATTTTCAGATGTAACTCGCTATGCAGAAGCAAATTCCATAGAAACTGGTTATTCTGTAAGTTATAACATGGGAGTTGGTTACACACCAACCGGAATTGTAGTAAGCCCGGCTGTCGAAGTTGCCGGACAAAAATGTTGATGGAAGTTTTACTGCCACAGGAACGAATGGGGTTAGTGCTGTAATAAAATATACAACTAAGCCTTTAATACTTACAGACGATTATAAAATTTTACTTCCAGGAAAAGTGTATGCTAGATTTGGCTATTACCCAGATGACTATACAGCTGATGCAGCTACCAATTCAAAATTATTTCAGGCAGAAATAGATAAGATTAATGCAAATTTACCTGCTGGTCAATATCTTTCTTCAGTCCAATTATATTTAAATCATTCACTGGGGAATTTTATCTACTACACTTTTGTAGGCAGAGGAGCTTTACAACATTTTGTTGATGTGCAAGAAGACGCTGTTGGTAAAAAAATTATTTTAAAACATAAATCATGGAATGGTAACACAACTGTTGCAACACCTGCATTCCTTGCTGGATTTGATAAAAACTTAATGGATGCTAATGGATTGTATGTTAAGAAAGAAAATTTTAGATTAGTTTATTCAAACGCAGTCTATACGTTTACTAGTTCGTCAAGTTCATTTAGAATGACTACTTGGCAACTTAATTAATAGTTTCTAGTTTTAATTTTTATTTTGAATTAAAGCAGCTCATCGCTGAGCTGCTTTTTTATATTTAAACATATGACAAAGAAATATACCGCACCAATAAATATCGCTATCTTTTTATGGGGTTTATTACTTCTTGCTATATCAGGATTCTATCCAGATTATACAAGATATTATTTGTACTTATCTATAATAGTAATCGTTCCGGTTGCGATTTTTAATCTGGTAAAGCAGAGAAAGCAAGACAAACTTAATAATACAAAAGAGTTTCAATCGTCAATTTACAGAATGCTGATTATGGCTGTTTTGCTAATTGTTTTCTTTTTCATAACCAGACAAAACAATATTTAAGAATTTAGTTTTAATTTTTATTTTGAAGAGAAAGCAGCTCAATTTTGAGTTGCTTTTTTGATTTTGGACAGTCTATTAAAGTATTTATATTTTGCAATGTTGAAAGGTTATTGCGATTGTTATTTTTTTAAAAAGGGAATTATCATATATTTGGCAAGTCATTCATAGCAGGAATAGCTACAAATAAATATTAAAATTAATTTTGAATATGAAATTACTAGAAGGAAAAGTTGCCATTATTACGGGCGCTAGTCGTGGAATTGGAAGAGGAATTGCTGAAGTTTTTGCTAAACATGGAGCAAATGTTGCTTTTACATATAGCTCATCTGTTGCTTCTGCAGAGGCTTTAGAAGCTGAATTGAATGCTTTAGGAGTTAAAGCAAAAGGATACCAATCAAATGCGGCCGATTTTAATGAAGCGCAAACTTTTGTTGATGCTGTTTTAGCTGATTTCGGAACGGTTGATATCTTAATTAACAACGCCGGAATTACAAAAGATAATTTATTGATGCGTATGTCAGAAGCTGATTTTGATCAGGTTATTGATGTAAACCTAAAGTCAGTATTTAATATGACTAAAGCGATTCAAAAAACTTTCTTAAAACAACGTGCTGGTTCTATTATTAATATTAGCTCTGTAGTTGGTGTTTCGGGAAATGCCGGTCAAACAAATTATGCAGCGTCTAAAGCTGGTGCTATTGGGTTTACAAAATCTGTTGCTTTGGAGTTGGGTTCTCGTAATATTCGTTGTAACGCAATCGCTCCTGGTTTTATCGAAACAGAAATGACTGCAAAATTACCTGAAGATGTAGTAAAAGGATGGAGAGAGGGAATTCCGTTGAAACGTGGAGGAACTACTGAGGATGTTGCAAACGCATGTCTTTTCCTAGCTTCAGATATGAGTGCATATGTTACCGGACAAGTACTTAATGTTTGTGGAGGAATGTTAACCTAAGATACTAAGGTTCTAAGTTGCTAAGATTCTAAGGTTTTAGTAATCAGTTTTTATCTGACTTTAGATGAAACTGAAACCGAATAGTCTCAAATGATGACTTTCAAAATCTGAATACTGTAAACTGATACTGAATACTAAATAAATATGACTACAAATACGATTCTATTATTATTGCTTTCATTAGTAATAGCGGGTGGTTTGTCGTATTTTCAATATTATTTTAAAGCCAAAAACAAATCCAATGTGATTGTGTTTTTGGCTTTTTTACGTTTTCTGGCTATTTTCGGATTATTGGTTTTATTAATAAATCCGATTGTTTCTAAAAATTCGCTTGAAATAACAAAAACACCACTGGCTATTGCAGTTGATAATTCGAGTTCTATTGTTGCTTTAAAATCAGATAAAAAAGTCGACGAATTATATCAAAAACTAATTTCAAATCCGGCACTACAGGAGAAATTCGATATTCAGTCTTATCAATTTGACGCCGATTTTAAGTCCTCAGATAAATTTGATTTCAAAGGAAAACAGACCAATCTTGATGAAGTTGCCAAGAATTTAAAAAGCATCAATAAAAACCTGATTTTCCCGACGGTTGTAATTACTGACGGAAATCAAACTACAGGAAACGATTATGTATATCGATTTGATCCTGTTAATAAAGTCTATCCTTTGGTTGTGGGAGATACAACCACTTTTTTTGATTTAAAAATCAATCAGCTTAACGTAAACAAATACGCTTTTCATAAAAACAAATTTCCTGTTGAAGTATTTCTACAATATGCGGGAGATAAAGCTATAAATGCCGATTTTACAATTACGCAAGGAAATTCGGTTGTTGCA
>RCUK01001867.1_pt1 | contig 12325 bp, 13 predicted proteins | sample 2166381 | NCBI WGS metagenome assembly RCUK01 (sample SAMN09932809, study PRJNA488358) | compost metagenome | isolation source: compost soil in an enriched community | place: Germany: Experimental Botanical Garden
GTATAACATCAATTTCTGCCGTTTCTTTTTCTACATTCAGCAATGTCAAATTGTACTGAACCGCTTTTTCTTCAGGCAAATTAGGTAAGCTTACACTATCTAATCGGATTCCTTCCTGAATTTTCAGCGGGCAATTTTTATTGTATTTTGCAACCAATTCTGTTATTTCGGCCTTTACTTCCCCTCTACTTTCAGAAAGAAAAAACTGAAAATAAACCGCTAAAGCCACTGCAATTCCAATTACACCTACTACTAAGATATTTTGTTTTCTTCTATTTTTCTTGTCTTGCATTGTTAACTGTGGCTTAATGAGTTAAATCTATTTCTCCTGACTTTTTTTCATTGCATTATAATAGGCAGCACGACTCAACGGTTCGTATTCTTCCGTTTCGCCAAGCATCACCAATTTATCATTATCCGTTTTACGGAAACTGTAATTGGCAAGATTTCCAGTTCTGGTGCAAACGGCATGCACTTTAGTTACATATTCGGCTGTAGCCATAAGTGCCGGCATGGGTCCAAAAGGATTTCCTTTAAAATCCATATCAAGCCCTGCTACTATCACACGAATTCCCTGATTGGCAAGATCATTACAAACGGTAACGATTTCATCATCAAAAAACTGCGCTTCATCGATTCCGATAACGTCGCATCCTTGTGCTAAAATAGCGATATTGGCAGCGGCTGGGACCGGAGTTGAACGAATTTCGTTGGCATCATGAGATACCACCATTTCGTCATGATAGCGGGTATCAATAGCAGGTTTAAAGATTTCGACTTTTTGTTTGGCAAATTGGGCGCGTTTTAATCTGCGGATTAACTCCTCGGTTTTACCCGAAAACATTGATCCACAAATAACTTCAATCCAACCAAATTGTTCTTTGTGATTTACTGTATTTTCGAGAAACATTTTGTATTTTTCTACCTTTAAAAATGAATAGTTTTTATTACTTTGTACTGGTAATAAATCGACGTGAAAAATTGCTGTTTTTACACTTTTTCAAAAGTAGAAAATTTTTATCAAATCGGAGATTCGCAATCGCTTATTAACAGAAATAAAAAAAAATCTTGTTGATTTCTTTCCGTAATAAAGACATTCAATTACAAAACATATAAATTACCCCTATTCACTATAATTTCTACAGCTATGAAAAAAAAATTGGAAGCCGATTTAATCAGCATTGCACATCGAATTTTAAAACTTAAAAACAAATCCGATATCAATCAATTGTATCTTGAAACGCAGAAATTATATGAGAAACTGGCGGTTCTAAAATTTATAGACGAAAACTTCGAAGGTGCAAAACCAACCATTAACCACGGTGAAATCACTGCTGAAATTGAAACTATTTTTGAAAAAGAAGAGGTAACTCCGGCGGAAATCAAACAAGAAGCGCCAATTGTTGCTGAAGAAACTGTCGTTGAAGAAACTCCTGAGCCAGTAATTGCAGAAGAAATAGTTGCTGATATTCCGGAAGAAATAACTCCGGAACCAGCTGAAGAAGTTATCGAAGAACCAGTTTTGGAAAAAATTGAAGAACCGGAAGCTGTTACTGAAACAGAAGAAGTTGAAACAATTGAAGAGACTAAAACTACCGAAAGTGTTAAAGATCCAATTATTGAAAAAATCAACGAAGCTGTTCTCGAGGCAAAAAAAACAATAGAAGCAAATAGAGATCTTTCGTTTAAAACAAGCAGCGATATAAACCCAATTCCGGATTTTAAGCCTGCTTTTGAATTAGATAAATCAGAAGAAAAAGAGGAACCAAAAATTGAAACTACATCAAAAACAAATCCGCTTCCTTTTGCTTTTGAAGATTTCGGAATCAATTATGCCGATGCGCAGTTTGTAAAAGTAGACAGCTTTGAATCTGTTCCTTCAACTCCATTTCCATCACTTAATGAAATTCAGGAGACAAAAATTGAAACAGAGGTTCTGGAAACTCCGGCTGAACCAAAAGCGGTAACATTAAATGAAAAACTGGCAAAAGGTTTTCATATCGATTTAAATGACCGAATTGCTTTCACTAAAAACCTGTTCGGAAACAGCTCTGAAGATTACAGCCGTGTTTTAAATCAATTATTGACTTTTGACACTTATGGAGAAGCGCAGGATTTTATCGAAAATATGGTAAAACCAGATTATAACAATTGGGAAGGAAAAGACGATTACGCCGAGCGTTTTCTTGGAATTGTAGAGAAGAAATTCTCATAAAAATAAAACACAAATTACACTAATTGACACTAATTTTTGCTTCGTGTAATTTTTGCAACGATTGGAATCTGTGTTAATTCGTGCAATTCGTGTTAAAAATTAAATTTAAAATATGTCTAAATTATATATCGTTCCAACGCCAATTGGCAATCTTGAAGACATGACTTTTCGTGCCATTCGGATTCTTAAAGAAGTCGATTTGATTTTGGCCGAAGATACCAGAACGAGTGGAAAACTGTTGAAGCATTTTGAAATTGGTACGCATATGCACAGCCATCACATGCACAACGAGCACAAAACAACCGAAAATTTAATTGCACGTTTGAAAGCCGGCGAAACTATCGCTTTAATCTCAGATGCGGGAACTCCTGCGATTTCTGATCCTGGTTTTTTATTGACGCGCGCTTGTGTTGAAAATAAAATTGAAGTAGAATGTTTACCTGGCGCAACGGCTTTTGTTCCGGCTTTAGTAAACAGCGGACTACCAAATGATAAATTTGTTTTTGAAGGTTTTCTGCCTGATAAAAAAGGACGCCAAACCCGTTTTTTGGCTTTAGCCGAAGAAACAAGAACGATGATTTTATACGTTTCTCCACACAAACTCGTTAAAACATTAGCGGAGTTTATTCAGTATTTTGGGGAAGACAGACAAGTTTGTGTTTCGAGAGAATTATCAAAAATGCACGAAGAAAATGTACGCGGAACTGCAAAAGAAGTTCTAACACATTTTGAAAAAACAGCACCACGCGGCGAAATCGTAGTTGTGGTTGCCGGAAAAACAATAATAAAAGAACCTAAGAAAAGTAAATTTTCTAAGGATGAAGAAGAAGATTAAATTATTTATGCAAAAAATAACTTGTTTCTTAATATTGATTGTATTTTTTTCTTGTAATGAGAAGAAAATTGATCCAGAAATAAAACCTGATAATAAAGAATTTAACGATCAAGAACTTCAAAAGATTGGACATTTTTATCAGCCTGAAAAAATGACAACAAGACCAATCAAACTTTACAGTAATTCTAAAAAAAAGAATTATGAAATAGATATTTATAATAGTGATGTATTAAAAAAGGATAAAGAAAATTTAAAATTACATTCTGATAAAATTGCACTTTTATAAAAAAACCATTTAATAAAAAATAATGTTATCTATAATGATATTATTATTAGGATATATCAAAAAAACGACAGGAAGCAATCTTTTCAATACTCTAGTAATGAACTAATAGAGATTGAAAACAAAAGACATTTAGATCAATCCGACAAAAATTAAATTATAATCATGAGCATTCAAGCCTTTTTAGAAAAAGTAAAACAAACTCCAAACAAAATAACATTCCCTGAAACTATTGCAGTAATTGAGGAAAACTACAATTTTACGCCAACTGCTTTCCAAAACGGAACACAGCACAACGCCGCCGGGGAAAACTCAGGTTCTTGTAAATTATTCTCTTTTGCCAAATTGCAAAACTTAAGCAAAGAAGAAACTTTAGCTTGTTTCGGTGCTTTTTATTTCGAAGAAGTTTTAAAAGATCCAAACGGAACTAACCATCAAAATATTAGAAATTTCATCAACTTAGGTTGGGAAGGAATTCAGTTTGAAGGAAATGCACTTGAGTTAAAATAAAATATCATTACGTCTGTCAGGCTGAGCGGAGTCGAAGCCCTTTCATACTAATAAGAATCTCAACTCCGCTCGATTTGACAAGAATTATATAAAACTTTGTCAAAGTTAAAAAACCGAATATTACTTCTACAGATTAAACGATTTTCGATTTCTCCAATCTAAAATCTAAAATCTAAAATCAACAATAAAAAAATGCGTTGGACATTAAAACCAAAACCTTCTGAAGATAAAGTCAAACATTTGGCACAGGCGTTAAATGTAGAAGATTTTGTAGCAACACTTTTGATTCAGCGTGGCATTGAAACTTTTGAAGATGCCAAAAATTTCTTTCGCCCATCCTTAGAACATCTTCATGATCCTTATCTGATGAAAGATATGGACAAAGCGGTTGCCCGAATCGAAGCGGCTATTGAAAATCAGGAAAATATTTTGGTTTTTGGTGATTACGATGTTGACGGAACTACTGCTGTTTCTTTGGTTTCATCCTATTTGAAATCACATTATCCTAACATTGCCACTTATATTCCGGATCGTTATGACGAAGGTTACGGAATTTCATTTAAAGGAATTGACTTTGCCGATGATAACGGATTCTCCTTAATTATTGCACTCGACTGTGGAATAAAATCCATTGATCATATCGCCTACGCAAAAGAAAAAAACATTGATTTTATTATTTGCGATCACCACAGACCTGGAAATATTCTTCCGGATGCGGTTGCGATTTTAGATCCAAAAAGAGAAGACTGCTCCTACCCCTACGATGAATTGTGCGGTTGCGGCGTTGGTTTTAAATTGATTCAGGCTTTAGGTCAAAATCGAAATGAAACAATCGAAGATCTGGTTCCCTATCTGGATTTAGTGGCTACGGCAATTGCAGCGGATATTGTTCCGATAACAGGTGAAAACAGAGTTTTGGCTTACTTCGGATTGCAGGTAATTAATAGCGATCCAAGGCCGGGAATTAAAGCTTTGGTGCATCAGGTAAAAAAGAAAGTTTTAGATATTACAGATGTTGTTTTCATCATTTCTCCAAGAATAAACGCGGCAGGAAGAATCAAACACGGTAATCACGCGGTGGAACTGTTAACCGAATTTGATTTTGAGCAGGCACAGCAATTTGCTTCAGAAATCGAACAATATAATGCCGACCGAAAAGATTTAGATAAAAAAATTACCAAAGAAGCTTTTCAGCAAATTCTCGAAAATCAGGAACAGGAACGTTTTTCAACCGTTGTTTTTCAGGAAGACTGGCACAAAGGCGTTATCGGTATTGTCGCTTCAAGATTGATTGAAACCTATTATCGTCCCACTTTGGTTTTCACTAAAAGCGGTGACAAATACGCAGCTTCAGCAAGATCGGTAAAAGGTTTTGACGTTTATAATGCGCTTGACGCCTGTGCTGAACATTTGGAACAATTTGGAGGTCATATGTACGCTGCCGGAATGACTTTAAAAGCTGAAAATTATAAAGTATTTAAAGACGCTTTTGAAAGACAAGTAGAGCAAACCATTTTACCTGAAATGCGAACTCCGGAAATCGAAATTGATGCTGAAATTAATTTTTCAGACATTACGCCAAAACTCATCAGAATTTTAAAACAATTTGAACCTTTTGGCCCGCAGAATATGACGCCGGTTTTTATGACTTCAGATGTAAAAGATACTGGTTATGCTAAAACTCTGGGTTCAGAAGATGAACATTTAAGACTTTTCGCGAAACAGAACAACTCGGAAGGTATTGCCGCCATTGGTTTTGGACTCGGAAAAAAATTAGGAATTACAAAAAATCAAAATACTTTTCAGCTGGCCTATACCATCGCTGAAAACGAGTGGAACGGAAATGTATCTACTCAACTTATGTTAAAAGATATCAGAACAAATGAAAAATAAAGAAAAGAAAAACGACCCATATCAGGCACTGCGTTTTAGAGAATTTAATATGTTTTTATTATTGCGTTTTGCAATGGTTTTTGCCTGGTCGATGCAGTTTATTGTCATAGAATGGGAAGTTTACAGTATAACAAAAAACCCGCTTTCACTTGGAATTATTGGTTTGATGGAAGTAATTCCGGCCGTTTCAATGGCCTTATTTGCCGGACATATTGTCGATCAAAGGGAGAAAAAAGGAATGTTGGTATGGTGTATTTTAGGATTTTCAATCATCAGTTTCGGATTATTTTTATTGACCTGGCCTGCAGTTGTAGGCGATGCATCATCTGATCTCATTTTATATTCGATTTACTTTTTAGTATTTCTGGGCGGATTGGTTCGTGCCTTTTTAGGACCCACTATTTTCTCCCTTTTATCTTTAATTGTACCTAAAAAAGCTTATCCAAATGCTGCCACCTGGAGTAGTTCGGTTTGGCAGATTGGTGCCGTTTTAGGACCAGCGGTTGCTGGATTTTCAATCAACTGGATTGGAGTTCACTGGTCGATGTGTCTTGTAGTTGGTTTCTCTGTTTCTGCCTTAATTGCCTTAACTCAAATCGAGAAAAAACCAATTTTGAATCCGAAGATTGGCGAACCGGTTATGGAAAGTTTAAAAGAAGGAATCAAATTCGTTTTCAATAATAAAACTATTTTAGGAGTACTTTCTCTTGATATGGTTGCTGTTCTTTTTGGAGGAGCCGTGGCTTTATTACCTGTTTTTGCACAGGATATTTTAAAAGTCGGTCCCGAAGGATTTGGTGTTTTAAGAGCTGCTCCGGCAATTGGTGCTTTTATTACGATGCTGATTTCAGCTTATGTTCCGTTATACAAAAAAGCCGGAATGAAACTTTTGATTGCCATTTTCATCTTCGGACTTTGTATTATTGTATTTGGAGTTTCAACCATTTTCTGGCTTTCTGTTGTGGCGCTGTTTTTAAGCGGTGTCGCTGACGGAATTTCAGTAGTGATTCGCCAGACGATTTTACAACTTAAAACGCCCGATCATATGCGTGGACGTGTTGTGGCAGTAAATTCTATGTTCGTGGGTTCATCAAACGAATTAGGCGCTTTTGAAAGCGGTTTAACAGCAAAATTAATGGGAACTGTAACTTCAGTGGTTTTTGGAGGAAGCATGACCTTATTGACTGTTTTAGGATTCGGAATAACATCTCCTACTTTTAGAAATTTAGATCTTCGAAAAGATATGGAAGAGCATCAAAATATGGAATAATGAAAAAATTATTATTGGCTTTCTTTTTTACAATTTCCCTTTTTGCAAACGGACAAAGTCTCTACATCAAAACGTATGGAAGCAAAAAAGAAAAAGCCATAATTTTTATTCATGGTGGTCCAGGCGGAAATTCAACTTTGTTTGAAAGCACAACGGCACAAAAATTAGCTAATTTGGGATTTTACGTAATTGTTTATGACCGAAGAGGCGAAGGAAGATCTGCAGATCCTGAAGCTAAATTCACTTATCAAGAAGCTTTTCAGGATTTGAATACTATTTTCAAAAAATACAATCTAAAAAAAGCCACGCTTCTGGCGCACAGCTTTGGCGGTTTGATTGCCACACTTTACACCGAGAAATATCCTCAAAATGTGAGCGGTCTTGTTTTAGCCGGAGCATTATTTTCACAACAGGAAACGTATGATCATATTTTAAACTCGCTCAAGACATCTCACAAAGGTGATTCTAAGACGCTCAATAAAATATCGTATGTAGAAAAATTGGATAAAAATTCTGCAGGATATCGAAAACATTGTTTTGATCTGGCAAGTGATAATGATTATTTTAAAATGCCAAATCCAACTAAAGCATCAAAAAAATTATATGCAAGTTATGAAGCTAGCAATTTCTTCAAAACGAATATTCGAAACAAAAACGCTCCTTTGCTTTTCTATAAAAATGAAAAACAAAACAATATTGATAGCAGACCATTCTTAAATAAAATAAAAAAGAACGGAATTCCTATTTATGCTATTTACGGAAAAGAGGATGGCATTTTTTCATCAGCCCAAATCAGTTCTATAAAAGATATAGCTGGCGAAAATCACTTTGCTTTATTAGGTAATTGTTCGCATTACTTATTTGTAGATCAACAAAACAAATTTCTTGGAAATATTAAAAAATGGCTTAAATAAAGCCTATAAAACATATTAACTATAATAAAATTTATAACACATATTTGAGTGCAATCATTTTACTTATGTTATACAACTTCAAACAACTGAAAATGTTAAACTTAGGATAAAGTGATTTTCAACCAGCAACTTATTTCATTTCTTTATAAGAAAATTATTTGCAAATGAAATATAACATTACTCTTGTATCCTTCTTACTTACTTTTGGAATAACGGCTCAGGAAACTTCAATTTCTGGTGAAATAAAAAACTCCCAAAACAATTCAAATTTAGACTATGTTAATATCGGTATTTCTGATAAAAATGCCGGAACGATTTCAGACGCAAAAGGTAATTTCAATTTAAAATTAAACGACAAAGTCACACCAAACGATACCATCGTATTTTCGCATATTGGTTTTGAGACTAAAAAAATAGTTGTCGGTCAATTAAAATCAGACAATAATAAAATCATTCTGGAACCTACTGAAAACACTTTAAAAGAAGTTGTCGTAAAATTCAAAAAACCAAAATCAAAACAGTTTGGTCGAAGCTCAAAAGGTCTTGCTCTCATGCATGCTAATTTTTTCTACGCGATGGACAAAACAATTGATGATCGCTTAAGCAGAGAAAAAGGAATGCAATTTAAAATCAAAAAAGACTGTAAGATCAAAGACTTTAATTTCAACATAACCGCAAACGATTTTAAATCGGTCAAATTCAGATTAAACTTCTACAAAGTCGAAAATGATTTACCATCAAAAATCATTGTTGAAAAAGACATTCTTTTTGAAGTAAAAGATGGCTTTCGAGGATTGTATACTTTGGATTTGAAACCCTACGATATTTATCTCGATAAAGAAATGGGAGAAATTGCCGTAACCATTCAATGGATAGAGAGTACGAAAAAAGATGAAAAAAGCAAATTCTTCGCGATTTCAACTGCAGTTTCCCCAACAGAAACCAGTTTTTCCAGAGAAAGAAACATGAGCACCTGGTACAAAAGCGGTCAAAGCCTTACCTTCTACCTCAATACTATGTGCCAGTAAATCTTTTTTTGCCGTATAAGTCACATAAGTATATTTAGACAAACTTAATTTTCTTATATGACTTATATGGTGAAATAATTTTCTCCAAATTTTATGAATTTCTATTTAGAATTAATATAAATAATATTTATATTTGTTGAAATAATGGATCGCAATGAGAGAAATAGAACAATTATACCACAACAATTTTGGAATTGCCTTTTACTGGAAAAAGGAAAACGAAACCATCACTGACAAAGTACAATTGGTTTTTAAAGAAACCGGTTTCTATTTTACGGTTCAGGAACTCAATTATTTTTGTGATTTGATCGAAGACAGCATGATCGAAAATGCCTGTTGTGAAGCTTGCGAACTAAAAAACTCCTGTCATAAATTTCTACTCAAAACGCCTTGTGCTCAAATTGATTTAGCCGTTTCCATTAAAGAATTAAAATCGATTAAAGATTTGGTTGAAGGTTCTTTATTCCGAATTGAACTGGATGAATATGTCTACGGAGTTGGAATGAATTAAGAAACATTCTAAATATTTTAACTACATTTTTTTCATATTTTAAATATATTTTGATTTTCTTCAAAAAAAAGTATATTTACGTTAATGAAAAAATCAAGGATTCTTTTTGCCATTGCGGTTTTAGCGGTTTTCTTATCCAACTGCACGAACAAATCTGATGAATATATTGACCCACGCGGAACCGATTATGCGGGATCCGAAAGTTGTATTCAATGTCATCAGACTCAATACGACATGGCTTTAAAAAGTTCGCACTTCAAAGCAACTGCTCCTGCTCTCTTAGGAAATGTTTTGGGTGATTTCGATAAAGGAAATCATACTTTCATTTACGACAAAAACACCAAATTAGTCATAGAAAAACGCAACGACAGCCTGTATCAGGTTTTATACAAAAATGGAAAAGAAGTTGAAGCACATCGTTTTGATATTGTTTTTGGAACGAAACATGCCCAAACATCTGTTTATTGGCGAGACGGCAACACTTACGAATTACCCATTTCTTATTATCACTCTATAAAAGGCTGGGCCACAAGTCCGGGATTTCCTGCTGACAAACCCTATTTTGACCGAATGGTAGTTAAAGATTGTTATTCATGTCATGCCTCAAATGCCAGCAGTCGTATTGTTCAGCAAAATTCTGCTGAGAAAAATGTAATGTCAATGGATGTTGAAGATATAATTGATCCAAAAACTATTGTTTACGGAATTGATTGCGAACGTTGCCACGGCCCGGCTAAAAAACATGCCGAGTTTCATCTTAAAAATCCAAACGTAAAAGTTGCCAATAGCATTACCAGTTTTAAAAGCTTAAACAGGCAACAAAAATTAGATGCCTGTGCCCTTTGCCATGGCGGAAATGACGGAATGAAAATGAAATCCCGTTTTGATTTTAAACCAGGAAATAATCTATCGGAATTTTACAGAAGTACAAGAAGCGTTACAGATACAGCCACGTTTGACGTTCACGGAAATCAATTTCGTTTGATGGCGCAAAGTAAATGTTTCATCAACAGCGAAAAAATGGATTGTATTACGTGTCATAATCCACACGAAAATGCTTCAAAGAATTTAGCTTCTTACTCTAAAATTTGCATGAGTTGTCACCAAAGTGGTATAAAACATTCAGATAAAACACTGAAAACAATGTCAGGAAGTTTATTGGCCAATAATTGTGTAGAATGCCATATGCCGAAAAAATCATCGGGTGCAATTAAATTTCAGCTTTCAGATAGCAAACAGTTATCGAATTATATTTTAAGAACACACAAAATCGGAATCTATCCGGCTAAGTAAAAGCTATTATTTTTCGAATTTTTTCAATTCGAAAGTTTCGCCGTCAAAAACACCGTAAGTAAAATAACCAATCCAGTCGCCAAGATTCACATATTTGGATTCTTCTCCAACCGGAATAATCATCGGTAAATGACGGTGGCCGAAAATAAAGTAATTGTAGTGTTTGGTTTCGAGTTTACGTTTGGCGTATAAAACCAGCCATTCGTTTTCTTCTCCTAAGAATTTCACATCTTCGTCACCCGAAATCAGTTTGTTTTTAACCGATAAATATTGCGCTAAACTCACACCAACATCCGGATGCAACCAACGAAAAAGCCATTTTGAAAACGGATTTGTAAAAACCTTTTTCATTCGCTTATACCCTTTATCGCCAGGCCCTTTTCCGTCTCCGTGGCCAATTAAAAAGGTTTTTCCGTTAAAAGTAAATTCTTTATTATCGTGATATACCGGAATATTTAATTCGGTTTCAAAATAATCATTCATCCATAAATCATGATTTCCTACGAAAAAATAAATCGGAATTCCGCTGTCGCGAATCTCAGCCAATTTGCCTAAAATACGCACAAAGCCTTTTGGCACCACCGTTTTGTATTCGAACCAAAAATCAAATAAATCACCCAATAAAAAAATAGCTTCTGCATCTTCCTTTACCTCATCCAGCCAGGCCACGAATTTCTTTTCACGTGGTAAACTAGACTCCGGAGTTGGAGCACCAAAATGCTGATCAGAAGCGAAATATATTTTTTTCATTTAGATTTTAGATTGTTAGACTTCTTAGATTTTAAGACTTCTTAGATTTCTGGTTGGGAAACTTTGGACTTTTGACTTTCGACTTTCGACTAGTTGTCGGAAGCGTACCATTCTGCAAACGACGACTCTGTTTCCTGAAGTTTAAGGGAGAATAATGTAATTCCGGCAGGAAGTCTCGCGATGATTCTTTTAGAAAAATCAACCACCATGTTTTCACTAGTTGGTTGGTAATCTACTAAAATTACGTGATGTCCGCGGTTTTTCAATTCATTTGCCAATTCGATATGCGGCGTCGTTTCATTAAAAACGGTTGCATGATCAAACTGATCGACGATTTCTTCTTTAACAATTTTCTTTAGATCCGAAAAATCAATTACCATTCCGAATTTCACATTCGACCGGTCTGTAATTGGCGAACCAATAACCGTTACCGATAATTTATAACTGTGTCCGTGAACGTTCTTGCATTTTCCGTCGTAACCGTATAAAGCATGTCCGGTTTCGAAGTTAAATTGTTTTGTAATTCTGATATTACTCATCGATTTGAATTTTAGGTTGCAAATTTACGAATTAATAACCGTTTAATGATAAATTCCAAATAAAGAAAAATCCCAAATTCCAACCTGAACCACAATGAGATCATTCTAATAAGTAATTTATTATGAAGTAAAATTTGTTTAAACACATAGAAACATAGGTTTTATACTTTGTAAAGAGGAAACTAAAAAAGCTCGCTTTTTACACATAGCATAAAATATTCTAAAAGAGTTGCCACAGATTACACAGATTTAAATGATTAATCTTTTTTAATCTTAGAATCTGT
>RCUK01001869.1_pt1 | contig 12318 bp, 12 predicted proteins | sample 2166381 | NCBI WGS metagenome assembly RCUK01 (sample SAMN09932809, study PRJNA488358) | compost metagenome | isolation source: compost soil in an enriched community | place: Germany: Experimental Botanical Garden
GCCAGGGCACGCCGCAGCGCCGCGGCCTGGGTGGGCGGCAGGGTCGCAGGCGTGGGCGGCGCCGGGGGGGGACAAGCAGCCATCAGTGGCTCCGCGACGGGGTGTGTCATGGTCGCCGCGACACGCGTGCAGCCCCACCCTCCATGGGTGGGCGCGACGATTACTCTTTCGGGTGATCGCGCCTGTCATCACGGCCGGGCGATTGCCGCAGCACGCGTCGACCAAAACGGTGTGCATCCAGCGAATAGGCACCCGGCCCCAGCAGCAGCAACGCCACCGGCAGCGGCAGCCACGCCCAGTGCGAAGGCGCATGCAGGCCCATCATCAGCAGCAGCGCAAACGCCGCCAACGGGGTCCACACGCCCACCAGCAGCAAGCACGCCGCCACCAGCGGCGCCAGCGGCGGCCAGCCTGTCGGTGCCATCGGCAGCGTAAGCACGGCCGCGCACAGGCCCAGCCGCAGCAGCACCAGACCGATGCCGGGGGCGCGGTCGGGGAACATCACGAACAGTCGTTGCATATGGGCGGTCCAGGACGGGCCCGGCAGGGGTACCGCACTGCCGGGCGCGGCGCCTGCCCCGAAAGAGTAGGCAGCTGCTGCCCCCATCCCTGAGAGAATGTCGCATGCCCGTCGCCGATCCCCTCCCCGCCCCTGCCCGCACGCGCCGCCGCCTGGCCGGCGCCTGGCTGCTGCTGTGCCTGCTGCTGGCCGCCTGGCCGGCGCTGCCGTCACCGCTGTCGGCGTATGAGCACACCGCCTGGGTGGTGGGCCAGGGCGCGCCCGGGGATGTGTGGGATATCGTCCAGCCCGCCGACGGCAGCCTGCTGCTGGCCACTGGTACCGGGCTGTACCGGTTCGATGGGCGCCAGTTCGAACGCCAGGCGCCGCCCAACGGCAGCACGTTCCCGTCCGCGAACATGACCACGCTGGCGCTGGATCCGGACGGCACGCTCTGGATTGCCTATTACAACGCGGGGATCAGCCGCCTTGACCGCCACGGCCTGACCCACTACGCGCAGGCACAGGGCGTGCCGCCCGGGCTGGTGCCGCGGATCGAGCGCGATGGCAGCGGGCGGTTGTGGGCGGCGGCCGATGGGGGGCTGCGCTGGTTCGACGGTCAACGCTGGCAGGTCCCCACGGCCGCGATGGGCATCGGCGATGTGCCGGCCCAGTGGCTGCTGCGCGATCGGGCCGGGACGCTGTGGGTGATTGCGGCGCAGCGGTTGTGGCGGCTGCCGGCGAACGGAGTCCGCTTCGAACCGCTGCCGCTGCCGGTTGCGCCGTTCTCCACGCTGGCCCTGCGCGACAACGGCCAGGTGTGGCTGGCCGATCGCCAGCACGGCCTCATGCCGGTGGCCGATGCGCGCGGCCTGCTGCCGGTCACCGAGCGCGAGGCGCTGCGTCGGCCCGGGTTGCTGGCCAAGCGCATCCGCTTCGCCGCCGATGGCAGCCTGTGGGGCAGCCGGGTGGACAGTGGCGGCATCTTCCGCCTGGATGTCACCGCGTCGGCGGCCGCCCCGGTCGAGCGCTTCGATGCTGCCCAGGGACTGGCCTCGACCACCGCGGTGCCGGTGCTGGCCGATCGTGAAGGCACCTTGTGGGTCGGCACCAACCTGGGCCTGAACCGGTTCCGCGCCCACCAGGTCCGCAGCCTGACGCTGCCGGGCCCGGCCGATCCGCTGCGGACGCTGTACCACGCACCGGACGGACAGGTGTTCGCCTACGGCGCGGACCTGCGCCCGATGGCATTGCGTCGCACGCTGCTGCAGGGGCCGTCTGCCGACCTGCACCGCGCCGCCCTCGCCAGCGACCAGCCACTGTGGGTGGTCGATTGGGAGGCGCTGCTGCTGGTCCACGATGGCCAGTCGCACGCACTGCACCCGCCCGGCCTGCCCGCCCCGCGCGAACTGCGCGCGGTGCTGCCGCTGGGTCGCGAGGAAGCGTGGTTCTGCTTCGGCGACCAGCGCGTCATGCACTACCTTCGCGGCCGCTGGGACAGCGATCCGGCGCTGCCGCGGCGTGCCTGCACCGCCCTGGCGGCCGGGCCGGACGGGGCCGTGTTGATGGGCTATCCCGACGGCGAGCTGCGCGTGCGTGGCCAGCACGCCTGGCGCCATTACACCCGTGCCGATGGCCTGCAGGTGGGGCCGATCACCGCCACCGCCATGATCGGCAGGCGGATCTGGGTGGCCGGCGAGAACGGGCTGGCCCTGCTCGGCGACGACGACCGTTTCCATGCCGCACAGACCGACACCCCGGGCCTGCTGGAGGGCATCACCGGTATCGTCCGCGACCACACCGCTTACTACTGGTTCAACGGCAGCCGCGGCCTGCTGCGGATCGACGCCTCGACCCTGGAGCAGTCGGTGCTGCACGGCCGGCCGGTGGAACCGCGACTGTTCGACCGTGGCGACGGCATGCCCGGCATCGCCGTACAGACCACCCCGATGCCCAGCGCGATGCTGGCGGCCGACGGCCTGCTCTGGTTTTCCACCAACCAGGGCCTGGCGTGGATCGACACCGGCGTGGCGCAGCGCGCCGGCCCTGCGCTGCAGCCGCGCATCGGCGAGGTTTCTTACGGGCAGACGCAGCAGCCGCTGCGCGAGGGCATGGTGTTGCCCGCCGGCACTGCCCAGCTGCAGATCGACTACCTGGCACTGGCCTTGGGCCGGCCCGACCGCACCCGCTACCGTTACCGGCTGATCGGGCTGGACGATCACTGGCAGGACGCGGGTACGCTGACCCGCGCGTTCTATACCAACCTGCCGCCGGGTCGCTATCGTTTCGAGGTGGTGGCCGCCAACCAGGACATGGTGTGGAGCCCGGTGGCCGCGACCCGCAGCTTCCGCATCGCGCCGATGTGGTACCAGACGCTGTGGTTCAACGCCGCCTGCGTGGCGCTGCTGCTGGCGCTGATCCTGCTGGCCATGCGCCTGCGCAGCCGCCGCCTGACCCAACTGGTGCGTGCGCGCCTGCAGGAACGCCATGCCGAACGCGAGCGTATCGCGCGTGAACTGCACGACACGTTGTTGCAGGGCACCCAGGGCCTGATCCTGCGCCTGCATGCGGTCAGCCAGGCCAGCCACACCCCGCCCCCGGTGCGGGCCGCACTGGAAGCGGCCATGCAGCAGGCAGAACGCGCACTGGCCGAAGGCCGCGAGCGGGTCAGCGCGCTGCGCGACGACAGCGACGGTTACCAGGACCTCGGTGCGGCGCTGGTGCAGGTGTACGGCGAGCGCACCCGCGATGCCAGCAGCCCGGCGCTGCGCCTCAACGTGGAAGGCACGCCGCTGCCGTTGCGGCGCGCGGCGGCCGAAGAGGTGTATCTGATCGGCCGCGAAGCGCTGTTGAATGCCCTGCAGCATGCCCACGCCGGCGCCATCGAGATCGAACTGGGCTACGGCCTGCGTGGCTTGCGCCTGCATGTGCGCGACGATGGACGCGGCCTGCCCGAGACCATGGCCGAAGGTCATTGGGGGCTGGTGGGCATGCGCGAACGGGCCGAACGCCTGGGGGCCCGTTTGCGCCTGTGGTCACGCCCGGGGCTGGGCACCGAAGTGGAACTGTTCCTGCCACGCCATCGCATCTACCGCCGTTCACCGCGCCGCTGGCGTTGGAAGCGCTTCACCGGAGAGTCCGCATGACCCTGTCGCCCGTCCCCATCGGCGTGCTCGTTGTCGATGACCACCCCCTGCTGCGCGACGGCCTGGCCGCACTGCTTGGCATGCAGGCCGACATGCGGCTGTTGGGCGAAGCGGCCGATGGCGAAGAAGCGGTCGCCCAGTACGTGGCCCTGCGCCCGGACGTGGTGCTGATGGACCTGCAGCTGCCACGCGTGGACGGCGTGGAGGCCATCACCCGGATCCGCCGCCACGACCCGCGCGCACGCATCATCGTGCTCACCACCTACCGTGGCGACGTGCGCGCGGTGCGCGCCCTGCAGGCCGGCGCCAGCGGCTACCTGCTCAAGGACATGCTGCGCCACGAGCTGATCGACACCATCCGCACCGTGCATGGCGGTCGCCGTGCCGGCATTCCCGCGACGCTGGCGGCCAGCATCGCCGCGCACGTGGTCGAAGACAGCCTGTCCCCGCGCGAAACCGAAGTGCTGGGCCACGTGGCCGCCGGACGCTCGAACAAGGCGATCGGCGAGCAGATGCGGATCTCCGAGCAGACGGTGAAGGCGCACATGAAGAACATCATGGAGAAGCTGGGCGCACGCGACCGTACCCACGCGGTGACCCAGGCGCTCAAGCGCGGCATCATCAGCCTGGACGATGCCCAGGCCGATGGCGACGGCTGAGTGCCGCGCTGCTCAGCGGCGCCGCACCAGCAGACTCAGCGCCGCCGCAGCGGTGGCCAGCAACGCCACGCCGGTCCAGCCCCAGTGCGCAAGCGCCAGGCTGCCCAGCGCACCGCCGCTGGCCATGCCCAGGAACACCCCGGTGAACAGCAGCGCGTTGAGCCGGCTGCGCGCCTCGGGCACCAGGCCGTAGACCAGGGTCTGGTGCGAAACCAGTGCCGACTGGAAACCGAAATCGAACACCACCGCGCTGACCGCCAGCAGCGGCAGGACCGCCGCACGCGGCAGCCACGCCTCCAGCAACAGCATCGCAAAGCCCGCCAGCGCCACCAGGATCGCAATCCGCGCCACCGCATGGCTGCCGAGCCGGTCGGCCCAGCGCCCGGCCAGCGGCGCGGCCAGCGCACCGGCGGCGCCGGCGATGCCGAATGCACCGGCCACCGCGCTGCCGACCTGGTAGCGGCTGTGCAGCATCAGCGCCAGGGTCGACCAGAACGCACTGAACCCCACCGCCAGCAACCCTTGCGCGAACACCGCCCGACGCAGCGCCGGTTGCCCGCGCCACAAGGCTGCCAGCGAGCCCAGCAGCGCCGGGTAGCCCAGCGTGGTGGTAGGGGCGAAACGCGGCAACGCGCGCGCCAGTGCAATGGCGATCAGCACCACCGAGACCGCCGCCAGGGCGAACATGCTGCGCCACCCCAGCCATTGCGCGACCAACCCGCTGGCCACGCGCGAGAGCAGGATGCCCAGCAGCAACCCGGTCATCACCTTGCCGACCACGCTGCCGCGCTCGGCCGCCGGTGCCAGGCTGGCCGCAGCCGGTACCACGTCCTGGGCCAGCGTCGCGGTCACCCCGATCAGCAGGCTGGCCAGCAGCAGGGTCGGCAGGCTGCCGGCAAGTGCGGCGGCGGCCAGCACCAGCGCCAGCAACACGGCCTTGGCCAGAATCAGCCGGCGCCGGTCGACGCGGTCGCCCAGCGGGGCCAGCAGCAGGATCCCGAGCGCGTAGCCGAGCTGGGTCAGCGTGGGCACCATGCCGGTGGCGGCGGGGGCCGCGCCGAGATCAGGGCCGATCACCCCGAGCATCGGCTGGCTGTAGTAGATCGAGGCGACCGAAAAGCCGGCCCCGGCCGCCATGGCCAGGATCAGGCGCGGCGCCACCGCGTGCGTGGCCGGTACCACGGCCGGGATATGCATGCTGGACATGAGCAGTTCCAAGTAGGAAGACGATGGCGCCAGCATCTGCCTTGAACACCCGCCCGTGTAGTAGGCTGCCGCACATATCGCCTATACGTGATCCGCATGACCAACCCAGTCACTGCTGCCGGTGCCGACCGTATCGACCTGCTGCGCACCTTCGTACGCATCGTTGAAAGCGGCAGCCTGTCGGCGGCTGCCGTGCAGCTGGGCACCACCCAGCCCACCGTGAGCCGTCGCCTGCAGGCGCTGGAGCGGCTGTTCGGCCTGCAGCTGCTCAAACGCTCCACCCACCGCATGACGCTCACCGACGACGGCGAACGCTGCTTCGTGCATGCGCAGTCGCTGGTGGCCGACTGGGAGGCGATCCAGGCCGACCTGCGCGGTGAAGTGGACGTGCCGCGCGGGCGCCTGCGCGTGGTGGTGCCGCACGCCTTCGGGCAGGCCCAGCTGCTGGACCCGATGCTGCAGTTCCTGGCGCGCTACCCGCAGGTCACCCTGGAGTGGATGCTGGAAGACCGCCATCCGGACTTCATTGCCGAGGGCATCGACTGCGCGATCCGGGTGGGTGCAGTGGATGCCCCGCACCTGATCGCCGTGCCACTGGCCGAAGTGCCGCGTATCGCGGTTGCCGCGCCGGCCCTGGTGGCCGCGGCCGATGTGCGCGACCCGGCGCTGCCGGGCACGCTGCCATGGATCGCGCTGACCACCTACTACCGCGAGCGCGTCACCCTGCTGGGGGCCGATGGCGGCCCGGCGCTGCAGGTCGACATCCAGCCGCGGCTGCTCACCGACAACCTGTTCGTGGTGCGCCAGGCGGCGCTGGCCGGGTTGGGCGCGGCGCTGGTGTCGGCGTGGCTGGTCAGCGATGACCTGCGCGCGGGCCGACTGCTGCGCCTGCTGCCCGAGCGCGAGGCACCGCCGCTGCCGGTGCACCTGGTGTACCCGTCGGCCCGGCAGATTCCGAGCCGGCTGCGCGCCTTCATCGATGCGATGAAGGCCTGCCTGCCGCACACCCATGGCATGCGTATCCGGCCCGCTCCTCCCCGTTGAGGGGGCGGCCGGTGGCCGTCATGGGATGGCCCGTAATTGCAAAGCCTTGCAAACATAGCCTCTGCTATATTGCGGCCGTGGACATCCAACGTCGCCCCGAACAGCCTCCTGCCTGGCCGTCTTCGTCCGGCCACACGCCCAGCCTGGGCGCCATGAACGCCAGCGTCGCGGTACCGCGCGGCGGGCATTGGTGGTTCCGCCTGCTGGCCTTCCTCGGGCCCGGCTACATGGTCTCGGTGGGGTACATGGACCCGGGCAACTGGGCCACCGACCTCGCCGGCGGCGCCCGGTTCGGCTACCTGCTGCTGTCGGTGATCCTGCTCTCCAACCTGATGGCCATCGTGCTGCAGGGACTGTCGGCGCGGCTGGGCATCGCCACCGGGCGCGACCTGGCCCAGGCCTGCCGCGAGCATTACTCCAGGCCGGTGAATCTGTGCCTGTGGGTGCTGTGCGAAATCGCGATCATCGCCTGCGACCTGGCCGAGGTGATCGGTACCGCGATCGCGCTGAAGCTGCTGTTCGGCATCCCGCTGCTGGCCGGGGCGATCATCACCGCCATCGACGTGGTGCTGGTGCTGTGGCTGATGAACCGTGGCTTCCGTGCCCTGGAAGCGTTCGTGATCGCGCTGCTGCTGGTGATCTTCGCCTGCTTCGCCATCCAGATCGCCTTCGCCGCACCGCCCCTGCAGGCCGTGCTGGGTGGCTTCATTCCCCGCGCCGAGGTGGTCACCAACCCGCACGCCCTGTACCTGGCCATCGGCATCATCGGCGCCACGGTGATGCCGCACAACCTGTACCTGCATTCGTCCATCGTGCAGACCCGGGCCTATCCGCGTACCGACCAGGGCCGCCGCAGCGCGCTGCGCTGGGCAGTCACCGACAGCACCATCGCACTGATGCTGGCGTTGTTCATCAACGCCTCGATCCTGATCCTGGCCGCGGCGGTCTTCCACGCGCATGGCCGCACCGACGTGCAGGAGATCGAGCAGGCCTACGAACTGTTGGCACCGATGCTGGGCGTGGGCCTGGCCTCGACGCTGTTCGCGGTGGCACTGCTGGCCTCGGGCATCAACTCCACCGTGACCGCCACGCTGGCCGGGCAGATCGTGATGGAAGGCTTCCTGCGCCTGCGCATCGCCCCGTGGGCACGACGGCTGATCACCCGTGGCATCGCCATCGTGCCGGTGGTGATCGTCACGGCGGTGTACGGCGAGCAGGGCACCGCGCGCCTGCTGGTGCTCAGCCAGGTGCTGCTGTCGATGCAGTTGCCATTCGCGGTGGTCCCGCTGGTGCGTTTTGTGTCGGACAAGGCAAAGATGGGGGCGCTGGTCGCGCCGCGCTGGCTGATCGCGCTGTCCTGGGTGATCGCCGCGGTCATCCTGGTGCTCAACCTCAAGCTGCTGCTGGATACCTTCAGCGCTTGAGCGTGGGCCGCGCCAGGCGCAGCAGCGCCCGGAAGCGCGGGCATTGCAGGTGGCTGGGCGCCTTGCATGCCGCAGCATGGCGCAGCCCGTCGCGCATCGCGCCCATCTGTACGATGCTGCGATCCAGCGCGTCGGCCCTGGCGGCCAGCGCCGCGCGATCGATACCACTGCCGCCCGCGCCCCCCAGCATCGGCGCGATCGCCTGCAGCGACAACCCGGCCGCGCGCCCCAGCGCGACCAGCGCCAGCCGTTCCAGCACGTCTTCGCTGTACACCCGGCGCAGGCCGCGCCGCCCGACCGGAGCGATCAGCCCTTTGTGCTCGTAATGGCGCAGCGCCGAGGCGGCCAGCCCCGAGCGCCGGGCGACCTCGCCGATATCCAGCTCACGCATCGCTTGACCTCAAGTGCACTTGAAGTGGCAGAGTGCGCACTCCCCTCCCCGCTGGCAAGTACGCCCATGAGCGACTCTCCCCAACACGCCCTGTGGAACGGGCCTTCCGGGCACGCCTGGGTGCAGGCACAGGCGTTGCTGGACCGGATGTTCGCGGCCCTGGCCGCGCACCTGGCCGATGCCGTCGAGCTGCAGTGGCCCGGTCAGGTGCTGGACGTGGGCTGCGGCACCGGCGCGGTCAGCCTGGCCATCGCGGCACGGCTCGGGCCCGGGGGCCATTGCACCGGCGTGGACATCTCCGCGCCGATGATCCGGTGCGCGGCGCAGCGGGTGGCGGGCAGCCAGCTGCCGGTGAGCTTCGCGGTGGCCGATGCGCAGCAGCCGGGATTGGCGCCGGCCGCGCTGGACCGCATCGTCTCGCGCTTCGGGGTCATGTTTTTCGACCAACCCGTGCGCGCGTTCGCCAACCTGCGCCAGGCCACCCGCGCGGGTGGCACGCTGCAGGCGCTGGCCTGGCGCGACGCCGGGCAGAACCCGTTCATGACCACCGCCGAGCGCGCCGCCGCACCGCTGCTGGCGCTGCCGACGCGGGCGCCGGACGCACCCGGGCAGTTCGCCTTCGCCGATACCCGCCGGGTAACGCGCATCCTGGCCGACAGCGGCTGGGACGCGATCGAGCTGGTGCCCGTGGATGCCCGCTGCACCATCAGCATCACCGAGCTGCGCACGTACCTGGCGCTGCTGGGGCCGGTAGGGGCGGCGTTGCGTGACCCACAAATGGATCCCGGCCGGCGTGCAGAAATACTGGCGGTGGTCGAGCAGGCGTTTGCGCCGTTCGTGAGCGGCGACGAGGTGAGCTTCACCGCGGCCTGCTGGGAATTGCGGGCCGTCGCGCCCTAGCCGCGCATGCCGCGGCCCGGCCTGCAGGTGTGGCCGCATCCGACGCAGCCTGGCCGGCATCGTCGCCGGCGGTCCGCGTCAGCCGCCACTGGCAGTCAGGCGCGTGCGCACCCTGGCATCCATCTGCGCATCGCTGAGCGCGTAACCCAGCACGTCCTGCAGCGTGCCATCGGCACCGAGCAGGAACCACGAGGCGGTGTGTTCAAACGTGGCCGCCTCGCCGTCGCCCACCCGCTGGTAACTCACGCCCAGGCTCTCGGCGACCGCCCGGGTGCCGGCTTCGTCGCCGGACAGGCCGATGAACGCCGGGTCGAACGCAGCCAGATACTGGCGCAGGTGCGCCGGCGTATCGCGTTGCGGATCGACCGTCACGAAGACCACCTGCAGGTCGGCAGCGAGCGGGCCGAGCCGGCGCTTGAGCTGCACCGCCTTGACCAGGCTCAACGGGCAGACTTCCGGGCAGTGGGTGAAGCCGAAGAACAGCAGCGTCGGCTTGCCGCGCAATGCGCTGATCGATACCGTGCGGCCATCGCTGCTGTGCAGCGCCACCGACGCCAGCGCGGACTGGCCCATGATCGGCGCGGCGTCCTGGCTGCAACCGGCCAGCAGCGCCAGCAGTGCCAGCCCCGACAGCAACGTGCCGCCGCGCCGCCTCACCGCCCTGCCCCGGCGCCGTGCGCGGCCTGTCCCATCCCGTCGCGGACCACGAAGTCCACGTTCTGCTCGCCGGCGCGGGCCAGCTGCAGGCGCACCCGCACGTGCTGGCCGTCCTGCAGGGGCCGCTTGGGCAGCATCAGCATCAGGTGGTAGCCACCCGGCTGCAGCGAGGTGGTTCGGCCCGCAGGCAGGGCCAGGCCATCGGCCAGCACCTGCATGCGCATGACCTCGCCCTGCATGCGCATCGCATGGATCTGCACCTGGCCAAAGCCGGCGGCACTGGCCCCGACCAGGCGATCGTCGCCGCCGCCGTTGTGCAGCTCCACATACCCGGCGGCCACGCCCGCCGCCGGCGGCGGCAGGCGGATCCAGGCTTCGCTGGCGATGACCGTCGCGCGCGGTTGCGGCGCCGCTGCGGCCGCGTCGGCCCGGCCGACGCCCTGCCACAACAGCAGTGCCAGCGCGGCGGCCTGCATCGTGCGTGTCATCACCCTGCTCATGCCTGCATCGGCATCATGTTCTGGGTCGCGTTGTGCATGACCCACAGCGAGCCGGCCACCACGATGGCGATCAGGAAGGCGGTGCACAGGAAGATCCCGGTGTTCTCGCGCTGGCTGCGGCCGGCACCGATGTGCAGGAACAGCACCAGCTGTGCCACCAGCTGCACCACGCACAGCGCCACGATGGCGGTCAGGCGCAGCGGCTGCGGCACCCACCCGGTCATCACCACGGCAAACGAAGCGCCGGTAAGCAGCAGGCACAACAGCAGGCCGATGACATAGCCCTTGAGGGTGGCGTGGCCGCCACCGTGGTCGGTTGCCGAGACATCCGGGCTCATACGAACTCCCGCAGGTAGACGAAGGTGAAGACACAGATCCAGATCAGGTCCAGGAAGTGCCAGAACAGGCTCAGGCAGGCCAGCCTGCGGCGCACGATGCCGTCCAGGCCGAACTTCAGCACCTGGTGGATCATGATGGCCAGCCACAGCAGGCCGAAGGTGACGTGCAGGCCGTGGGTGGCCACCAGGGTGAAGTACGCCGACAGATAAGCACTCACGTCCGGGGTCGCGCCTTCATGGATCAGCTCGGCGAACTCGTACAGCTCCATGCCGATGAACACTGCCCCCAGCAACCCGGTGGCCGCCAGCCAGCCCACCACCTGGTTGCGCCTGCCGGCCTGCATGCCGAGCATGGCCACCCCGAAGGTGAAGCTGCTGAGCAGCAGCACCACCGTCTCGGAGAGCACGAAGCCCAGCTTGAACAGCTCCTTGCCACTGGGGCCGTCGGCCGTCCCGTTGAGCAGGACGCCGAAGGTGGCAAACAGCACGGCGAAGATCAGGCAATCGCCCATCAGGTACATCCAGAACCCGACCACGGTCTTGCTGCCGTCATCGTGGTGCGCGTGGTCGCCAGGGTGACCTGCGTGCAGCGGCGCGTGCGCCGTGGCTGCCAGGGTATCGCCGCTCATGCCTTCACTCCTTGCAGCTGCGCCACGTGCGCCTCTTCGATGCGCCTCACCTCGGCGGCGGGCACGTAATAGTCCACGTCACGGTCGTAGGAGCGCAGCACGAAGGTGGCGATCACCCCGACCAGCCCGACCACCGCCAGTGCCCACATGTGCCAGACCAGGGCAAAGCACAGCACCAGGCTGAACACCGAAATCACCACGCCGGAGGCGGTGTTGCGCGGCATGTGGATGTCCTCGTAATGGCCCGGGCGCTGCCAGGCACGGCCGTGCTGCTTGTCGTCCCAATGCTGTTCCAGCGAGGTGATCGTGGGCAGCGTGGCGAAGTTGTAGAACGGCGGCGGCGAGGACGTGGCCCACTCCAGGCTGCGTGCATTCCACGGGTCGCCGGTGCGGTCCATGTTGGCCTTGCGGTCACGCACGCTCACATAGAACTGGATGAACATCGCCGCGATCCCGGCCGCGATCACCAGCGCGCCGATGGCGGCCACGATCAGCCACGGCTGGTAACCCTCCACACCGTAATGGTTCATGCGCCGGGTCATGCCCTTGAAGCCCAGTACGTACAGGGGCATGAAGGCCAGGTAGAAGCCGACCAGCCAGCACCAGAACGACACTTTGCCCCAGCGCTCGTTGAGGGTGAAACCGAACGCCTTGGGGAACCAGAAGGTGATCCCGGCCAGGCAGCCGAACACCACGCCGCCGATGATCACGTTATGGAAGTGGGCGATCAGGAACAGGCTGTTGTGCAACACGAAATCCGCGCCCGGGATGGCCAGCATCACACCGGTCATGCCGCCGATGGCGAAGGTGACCATGAAGCCGATGGTCCACATCGTGGAGGAGTGGTAACGGATGCGGCCGCGGTACATGGTGAACAGCCAGTTGAACAGCTTCACCCCGGTGGGGATGGAGATGATCGAGGTCA
>RCUK01001873.1_pt1 | contig 12303 bp, 13 predicted proteins | sample 2166381 | NCBI WGS metagenome assembly RCUK01 (sample SAMN09932809, study PRJNA488358) | compost metagenome | isolation source: compost soil in an enriched community | place: Germany: Experimental Botanical Garden
CTTGGGGTGGGCGGCGTCGGCAGTCCGGTCGTGATAGTCGTTCAGCACATAGACCGCGCTGGACGCCAGGCAGAACGCCACGAAGCCCACGCCCACGCCGAACACCAGCCGCGGGTCCGACCAGCCGTGGCTGAAGATGAGTCCGATCAGCACAAAGCCGTTCTTCAGCCATTGCTGCGGACGCAACAGCGAAATGACGGCGTTCATGGCTTCACCGCCTGGCCGCGATACCACGCGTGCTGGGCGGCATCGATCATCCACTGATCGCCGCGGCTGTCGCCGTAGGCATGGAGCTCGTACTGGTCCGGGGAACCGAAGCGCTCGGCCAGACGGCGAATCTTCTCGGGTCCCCAGCAGTTGGGCCCGTCGAAACTGCCGGTAAGCCGCCCCTGCCCGTCCACGGCCATCCGCGTGCAGATCAGGTCGTTAAAACCCAGATAGCGCGAGACTTCTTCCAGGTAGATGTCCGGCGATGCGCTCACCAGCACGCAATGGTCGCCGCGCTGCTGGTGCCAGCGCAGCCGATCCACCAGCGCGGGCCGCAAGGGAATGGCGTGGACCCACGCGCGCGCGACATGCGCCAGTTCGGCGCGCGACCGGCCTTTTAGCGCGGCGCGGCAAAGCGCCGTCTTGGCATATTCATTGCTGCGCATGCGCAGGGCAAACCCTGCCAGTGCGGGCGCGGCCAGCAACAATGCCCCAAGCAGCCTGGGCCAGGAGAGGTGGACCAGGAAGGGGACCAATGTGTCACGCTGAGTCAGGGTGCCGTCGAAATCGAAGGCAGCGATCACGCGCGTGGGAACGGGAAACGGCGATTGGGTAGCCATGCTGCTTTCGCGATGAAACCCGGTCATGCCGGGCCGTCGCAAACTGTGCCGGAAAAAAGCCGGCGATTAAAACGCAGATGCGCTTTTTCGGACGCCGGCTTGCCTGGGCGAAGGGACGACGGATCAATCTCTTCGCTTTATGTCAATTATTGTGTATTTGTAACATACATCAAGGGACTTGCGGCTCCCGTCCGCGCGCGCCGCCATTCTCCTGCGCGACCCCAGGCATCACGACTTCCCAGCCCCCCTCAATTGACCGTGATGCCGGCATCCTTGATCAGCGTCGCGAAGTGGGGCACGTCGCGCGCGATGAGCGCCCGGAAGGCGACAGCGCCCTGCTCTTTTTCGGCGGGCGCCTGGGCCGCTAGCTTATCCAGCGACTCGCGCACGCCGGGGCTTTTCAACGCCGCCGCCAACGCCTGCTCCAGGCGCGCAATCACGGCGGGCGGCGTGCCGGCGGGCGCCGCAATGCCGTTCCACACGCTCATGTTGAATTCCGGCACGCCAGCCTCGGCAAAGGTCGGCACGTCGGGAATCTGGGGCAGCCGGCTGGCGCTGGCCACCGCCAGGGCGGTGACGCGCTTGCCCTCGTGGATGGGAATCATCGTGACCGTCTGGTCGATCACCGCGTCCACCGTGCCCGCCATCAGGTCGGCGATGGCGGGGCCCGCGCCGCGATACGGAATCTGCATGCCCTGCGTGTCCGTCACATGCATGAAGTAGGCGGCCGCGATATGGCTGGTGGAGCCGGAACCCGCATTGCCAAAGTTCACGTCGGCGCCGTTCTTCTTCATGCGCGCGACAAAGTCGGGCAAGGTGGAGATGCCGCTCTTCTTGCTGACCGAGAGCACCATCGGCACGGTGGCCACCAGGCCGACCGCCGCCAGATCGCGGCGCGGGTCGAACTTGCTCTTGGGATACAGAGACGGTGCGATCGCCAGCGACCCCATGTTGCCGAAGGTGATGGTGTAGCCATCGGGCGCGGAACGGGTCACGCGCTGGTTGCCGATCATGGTGCCGCCGCCGCCCAGGTTTTCCACCACGATGGTCTGGCCCAGGTTCTCGCCCATGGCCTGCGCCACGATGCGGGCCAGCCCGTCCGTGGAACCGCCGGCGGCATACGGCACCACCATGGAGATGGCACGCGTGGGATAGTCCTGCGCGTTTGCGTTTGCGTTTGCGTTTGCGCCAAGCGCAAGCAGGCCGGCGCCCAGGGACGCCAGGAATTTCTTGTTCATGTCTTGCTCCTCGCTGTTGGAGCCGGCAACAGCCGGCCCTCCGCCTCGTCCGGGCGGTTCTTGGTGCTGCGGGTTTAATGGGAGGCGCGCGCCATGCGCGCCGTCATGAAGCGACCTAGGCTTTCTTCGAGCCCAGCTCCACGCCGGCCAATTGCTCGGACAGGCGCGCCACCGCGGTGTGGTCCTGCCCCTGGCCCAGGGTCTTTCCGGCCGATGCCCACAATTCGCGGCACAGTGACGAGAAAGGCGTGGGCGTGCCGGTGTCGGTAGCGATGCCCAGCGCAATGCCCAGGTCCTTGACCATCAGGTCCAGGCCAAAGCCCGAGTTGAACTGGCGCGACAGCACGAACTGCTTGAACTTCTTTTGCGTGGAATTGTTCATGCCCGTGGACGCATTGAGCACATCCACGATCACGTTCGGGTCCAGGCCGAACTGCTGGCCGATCAGCATTGCCTCGACGCCAATCAGGAAGCCGCCCGCGGACACCAGGTTGTTCAACGCTTTCATGGCATGCGCGCTGCCCACGCCGCCCACGGCGGTGATAGCCGAGCCCATGGCGGACAGCGCCGGACGCACGCGCTCGAGCGTCGCGGCAGGGCCGCCGAACATGATGGACAGGTCGCCCGTGCGCGCACGCGGCACGCCGCCTGACACCGGCGCGTCCACCATCTCGCCGCCCGCGGCGGCCACGGCCTGCGCCAGCCGCTGGGTGTGCGCAGGCACCCCGGAACTCATGTCGACGACGACGCTTCCCGGGCGCAGTGCCGCCAGCACGCCTTGTTCGCCGCTCAGCACCTGCTCCACGATGGCGCTCGTGGGCAGCATCGTGAAGATGAGGTCGGCCTGGGCCGCCAGTTCCGCGCAAGTCGCCGCGGCCTGACCGCCCACTTCCTGGGCAAATCGGCCGGCCTGCCCCGGCGCGGCGTCAAACACCGTCACTTGATAGCCCGCCTGCACCAGCCGGGCCGCCATGGGCCACCCCATGCTGCCGATGCCGATCAGACCCACGCGTTCTTGCGGTGCGCTCATGCTTGGGGCTCCTTGAAGGCGCCCTCTTCTTCCAGCACCTGGTTGGCAACCTTGAAGGCGTCCAGGCCGGCGGGAATGCCGCAATAGACCGTGGCCTGCAGCAGGATTTCCTTGATCTCTTCCACCGTCACGCCGTTGTTCAGCGCGCCCTTGACGTGCAGCTTGATCTCGGCCGGACGGTTCAGCGCCGTCAGCATCGCCAGGTTCAGCATGCTGCGCGTCTTCTTTTCCAGGCCGGGCCGCCCCCAGGTGTAGCCCCAGCACCATTCGGTGGTGATGTGCTGAAAGGCCATCATGAAGTCGTTGGCGCGGGCCAGCGAGCCGTCCACGTATTCGGTACCCAGCACTTCGCGGCGCAGGTTCAGGCCTTGATCGAACAGGGCCTGGGTTTCGGATTTGATGTCTGCCATGAGTTCCTCGGGGGTGAAGGCGGCGGTGCTGCATGGATGGCCGCCGGTTATCGTTTGTCAGATTGTCAGGCAATCTTCACCAGAACGTCAATAGTCAGATTGTCCGACAATCTGGTTAATTGATTCGAGCGTGAAAACAGTAATGGCCCGCGGAGCGCCGGGCCGGCGGCCGCGCGCCATTGGCCGCCGGCGGGATATATTGCGTCTTTACGATCAAGAGACTTGCCATGCCCAGTTCCACCGGCGCGATTTTTGAGAAGCCATCCACCTTGCGCACCCGCGTCGAGGAATTTCTGCGCACGTCCATCATGGACGGGCGCATCAAGGGCGGCGAGCGACTGCGTGAAATTGAACTGTGCGAACAGCTGAACATCAGCCGCAGCACGTTGCGCGAGGCGCTGCGCACGCTCGAAGCCGAGCGCCTGATCTCCATCGAACCGCATCGCGGCCCGACGGTCGTGCGCATCACCGAAAAGGCGGCGCGCGACCTGTACGCCCTGCGGGCGCTGCTGGAGGGGTTTGCCGCGCACGAATTCGCCCGGCTGGCCAGCGACACGGATGTCGAACAGCTGCGCAAAGCCGTGGACGCGCTGCACCGCCAGGCCAAGGGCAGCAACAAGTCCGCCCTGCTTGCGGCCAAGCGCGACTTCTACGACGTGCTGCTGTCGGGCTGTGACAACGATCTGGTCAAGGACATGCTGCCGGGCCTCTTGTCGCGCATCAACCTGCTGCGCGCCACATCGTTCGCTCGCCCGGATCGTCTGCCCGAAAGCATGGCCGAAATCGACCACATCTACGAGCGCATCCAGGCCCGGGATCCGCAAGGCGCACGGGACGCCGCGCAGAGCCACATCGTCAACGCCGAACGCACCGCGCTGGAAGTACTCCGCCGTCAACAGGATGACACAGCGAAAACCGCAGGCGATCGCCCGGGAGCCTAGAACCGGGGTAGCCCTGGCTCAGCCGCAAGGCGGGCTCATTGCCGCCGACGGCGCCATGCCGCGAGCACGCGTCTACAGCGAATACTTATAGTCGCAGTTCAGCGTGGCCTGCAGCGGACTTGAATAGCCGCTGCCTTCCTTGCCGCCCGGGCGCGGGGCCAGCAGCTTGGCCTGGAAGGTACCGGCCATATCGCCATTGGCGTTCTTTTTCACGGCCACGGTGGACGGCAGCGCGTACAGCGTCAGCGCCAGACCGTCGGCGGGTGCGATCAGCGTGAAGACCGACTGCTGAAAGTTCTCCACCACATAGCCTGGAGCCTGGTTGGACGTGAACTTCAAAGTGGCCTTGACGTAGGTCAGCGTGAGCGCCAGCTCATCGGACGACGGCGAAGGGATCTCGCCTTCCAACGCCACCTTGCCGCTTTCCGAAACGCAGGACAGCGACGCGGGCGCCGATCCGGCATGGACGGCGCCGGCCAGAAGCAGGCAGGACAGGAAGCAGGTGGCGCGTGCGGTCATGATTGTTTCCCTGGTGGGTTGCGGCGGCGGATGAGCGGCAAGTGTAGGCGGAAAGCCGACCCCTGCCACCCGTCCGCCGCGCCGGCGAACACCCGCCCCGGCTCCGGACTCAGCTGGCCGATTCCGCGCCGCCTTCCTTCAGCTCCAGCGCGTCCTTCACCACCTGGCTGGCGCTGTGGCGGATGGCGGAGACGCAGCGTGCGACGATGCCGCGCAGCAATTCCTCGGCGGGCAGCTTGTCCGCCGCGGCCACGAAGCTCTCGATCGCCGCCGACACGCGTCCAGCCGCGGCGCCCTGGCCCCGTTGCACGCTCAGCTTCACGGCCTTGCAACGGTGGTTGACTGCATTGATCACTTCCAGCAGCTGCAAGCGGGTCAGACCCAGTTCATCCGCGTCGACAAAGCTCGGGTAGACCAGACGCAGGAACTCCGGATCGGTCTCGGTCAGGCTGAAGAACATGGTGCCCAGATCGGGATGGCGAAACAGCACATCGCCGTCTTCGTCGATGCGGGCCACCAGGCCCAGCTCTTCCTGGACGACGTGTTGATAAAGGGCGGCCAGCGGGGTGGTGTTGGACATGCTTCGACTCTCCGTGTGAATGGACGGCGGCGGGAAAATCCGCGCCCTTGCCCATCGCTACGCCCCGGCCCGAAAAAGGTTTGGAAAATTTCAGAAAAAATAAATCGAACCTTTTCCACCGCCAGGCATAGCCATTCATGCAGGCATCCGCCTTCCCCAACCCGAAAAGGAAAAACCATGCAAGGAAAAGAGCTGCGCGACGTGCTGACGCTGGCGAAAACCCACGGCAGCCGCTGGGCCTCCGTCGCCGCCACTCGCGTCCATCGCGGTGACGCCGTCGCTGCATTGCTGTTTTTGCTGGCCACCACCGTGTTCTCGGTAATCACCATAAGCATGATGGGATCCCAGGTCGGCCTTAGCTTCTACGACCTGCTGCGCCTGCTCAATGGCGGCGACGTGCAGGGCGCGATGGCCGGCCAGGGCTCGGGCGCCGGCTTCTACGCGCTGCTGTGGCTGCTGGCCGTGGTCGGCCCGCTGCTGCCCTCGCTGCTGCCGCAACGCGCTGCCCGGCTGGGCTACTTCGTGCCGCTGGTCCTGTGGGGCGTCACGCTGGCCGGCGTCATTTCCGAAGTGCGCGAATTCATGAATGCCAGCCGCCAGCTGGCCGGCTTCATGGGCAACTCGCGCGCCAGCCGCAGCATGGCGCAGGACATGGCCTCGACCGTCTGGAACAGCCTGAGCTTCGGATTCGGACTCTACCTGTCGCTGGCGATCGCCGTGGGCTTCGCCGTGCGCGGCGTCATGGTCATGCGCCGGCGAGCTTGATTTTCCGCCGGTGCACGGCTAAGGTGCCGCTGCCCTCGCCCCAGAGGGCGACGGCACCTTTCCGCCGATGGGCGGAATTTCCGCGCCCCGTCCGGCAACAAGAACCTGACTCATGAACACGCTCGATCCCAAGCGCTACGTCATCAACAACGTCGACGCGCTCCTGCGCATCATGCATGCCGATCCGCGTTATGCGCTGGACTTCCGCAACAAGGCCGAGCAGCACATCACGCTCAAGCTGCGCAAGAAGTTCTTCAACACCTCGCCCGACGGTGTCATCGACGCCTTCAACAGCGCGCTGATGAAGTTCCTGCAAACGCGCACGTTCCGTGACGAGGGCTTCCTGCATGGCCAGCCAGCCGCCGGTTGGGCGGCGCACGAACTGGCGTTGAGCAAATTGGGAGGTTACCTGTACCGTGGCTCCCTGCATGAACTGATTCAGGCGCATCGCCGCACCCGGCACGAAGTGCAATGGAAGGGTGCGGCCGACGATGACCCGCAAGCCGGGAGCGTCTTCGACGAGGCCGAGGACCTGGGCGATCCCTCGCCATTCGCCGACCCAGCCCACGCCTACGAGCAGCTATCGGTCGTCAAGCGCATGCGCGACTGCCTCAATAAACTCAGCGATACCCTGCGCACCACGATGTTCCTGTATCTGGACGAGATGCCGATGGAACAGATCGCAAAGCTGCAGGATCTGCACGTGCCCACCGTCAAGAGCCGCTTGCACGCCGCGCGCAAGCTCGTGGCCGACTGCACGCGCAAAGGAATGGATTGATCATGCCTGAAGACAAAGTGCTGTCCTACTTGTCTGGCGAACTGGACGACGCCGCACGGCGCGCGTTCGAGGCCGATCTGACGCGCGACCCCGCGCTGCGGGCGGAGGTCGAGGAATGGCGCCAACTGGCCCAGGCGCGCCAGCTGGCGCACAACGAGCTCGGCCAGGCCGAACGCGACAGCGCCTTCCTGCGCGCGCTGGCCGGACGCCCCCTGGCCGCGCCCGCGCCGCGATCCGCCGGCCGCCGCCTGTGGCAATGGATCTGGTCCCCGGCCGGCCTGCTGATGCCGCTGGGCTGGGCGCTGGCCGTCGTGCTGTCCGTGGTTGTGGTGCTGCAGGCGCCGCGCGAAGAGCTGGTGTCCGACGGCGTGCTCACGCGCGGCGGCGGCTCCTGCCCGCGCCTGACGGTGGACCTGCCCGACGACATCAGCGCCAGGCAACTCCGCAACGTCCTGTCCCAGTACGCCGTGTCCATCGTCGCGGGACCGGACGAGGACGGCCGCTACGTGCTGGCGTCCGTCCGCGAATCCTCGTTGCGCGATGCCGCCGCGGCGCTGGGCGTACGGTCCGCAACGCCCGCCGCGGCCGGCGCATGCCCCCGGCCATGAAGGCGAACATGACGAAAACCAGCCAACGGACAATATCCCCGAAGCGCCGGCGCATGCTGACCGCGGCGCTGGGCGCTTGCCTGCTGGGCCTGCACGCAAGCGGCGCCGCCAATCCCGCGCCGGTTCCGGCCAAGCGGCGATACGCGCTGGTGATCGGCAATGCGCGCTATGCCGTCGCCGCCAATGTACTGGCCAATCCCGTCAACGATGCGCGCCTCGTCGCCGATTCGCTGCGCAAGCGCGACTTCGACGTCACCGTGCTGACCGATATCACCACGGCGCAGATGGAAAGCGCGGTCGACGAGTTCGCCACGCGCGCCAAGGACGCGGACCTGGCGATGCTGTACTTCGCCGGCCACGCCGTGGCGCTGGACGACGTGAACTATCTGTTCGGAGTCGAACTGCCCCTGCCGCTGGCCGAGGTACGCATTCGCACGGCGCAGCAAAGCTCGCTCAGCATGCGGCGCGTCTCGCAAGCGCTGCGCCGTGCCCAGATCCGGGCACGCCTGCTGGTGCTGGACGCCTGCCGCACCAACCTGACGCGCGGCGCGCCTACCCCCGGCCTGATTCACACCGTGCCGGCCGGCGGCGAATTGATCGCGTTTTCGACGCAGCCTGGCGCCACGGCGGAAGACGGCTTTGGCCGCGACGGCCCGCGCCACAGCCCCTACGCCTTCTACTTCGCGCAAGGGCTGGACGCGATGCCCGCATCCGCGCCGGTCGAGAACTTCTTCAAGCAACTGACCGGCGACGTGCAAGTGGCCACCGCGTACCGGCAGATCCCGCACTACGCCAGCAGCCTGGTCGGCACCGTCACCTTCACCAGCCTGGCGGACGGCCAGACGCCCGCGGTGCCGGGCGGCAACGCCGGACAGCCGGGCCGCGGCCCGTCGCCTACCCTGGGGCGCGACCTGATCAAGGCCCGCATGAGCGCCTGGGAATACGAGATCGAGCGCGGCGCCCAATACCTGGACGAACCGCGGCTGGACGCGCTGATCGCGCGCGCCAGGGCGGGCGACGTGGTGGCCATGACCACGCTGGGCCTCATCGCGGAAAACGGCGATCACGTCGAGCAGAGCTACAAGGCCGCCGCCCTCTGGTACCAGCGCGCGGCCGATCAGGGCTTCGCGCCCGCTCAGACCTATCTGGGCGAACTCGCGGGCATGGGCCGGGGCGTCCCCAAGAACTACAACGTGGCCGAGCGGTTGTTTCGCGAAGCCGCCGAGGCCGGCCACCGCCGCGCCGCCCTCAACCTGCTGGACCTGAAAATGCGCATGGGTGAACCAATAGACCCGCAAGAATGGGCGACGGTACTGCAGGACGCCGCGCGCAACCCGCTGGGACTACCGCTGCCCGGCATGCCGCCCGTCCAGGGGATGCCGGACATGCCGTGGATGCGTGCGCTGGGTGTGCGGCCGCCGGGGCAACCCTGATCCCCAGGGCGGCGCGGACTCGCCCCCAAGCCAACACTCGGACTGTGGACTCTCCCGCCAAAACACCGCGTACGCGGACATCGGCTAGGATAGGGGAGGTCTATCAGAAGGAGTTGTCCATGCCCTCAATAAGACACGCCGCCTGCGCGGCAGCGATCGCCCTCGCCCTGCCCTTCGCGGCCCACGCGGAGACCGTCGTCCTGCATACCGAGCAGGCCACCGCCGGCGCCGATCCGCATACCAACGCGCGCATCGTCGACATCCAGCTCAAGCCCGACAGCCGCAAGGCCCTGGCGGACTTCACCCGCGATCGCGTGGGCAAGCGCATCCAGCTGCGCTCCAATGGCATCCTGTTGTCGTCGGTCACCGTGATGAGCCCCCTGGAAGGGGACAGCTTTCGCATCACCGCCGGCGAACACGGCTTTGGCGGGAAGTCGGCCGAAGAGATCGCTCAAGGCATCATGAAGGAAGGCGGACTGACCGTGGACGACGAGAACAAGTAGCTGAACTGCGTCCGAAGTTTCCAACAGGCCTGCCGCCATCGAAATAAACAGGGCCACCGCAAGGTGGCCTTGTTGTCGGCTGACCTGCCTCCCGGTACGCTGGCGCGCTTCAACCCACGATAGATACACAAATTTTCGTACTCGACTGCAAATACTGATCCGTTTTGGCCTTTCGAGGGTCATGACCAGTGAGAACCCACTCGTCATCCTCTCCCGATAGGTCATCCATGCATGTCGTCCAGGCGTCACTACGCCCCCTCTCCCCCGCCTTGCGGCGCACGCTCTTCGCCTCGACGCTGAAGGCTGCCCTCTCGGCCGCTTTCGTCGCCGTTCCCATCCTGCTGGCTCCGACTGCCGCCCACGCCCAGGCGCAAACCCGCACCTATGACATTCCCGGCGGCCCGCTGGGCGATGTGCTGGGCCGCTACGGCCGCGAAGCCGGCATCGCGCTGTCGTTCCGCCCCGAGCTCACCGAGGGCCGGCACAGTAACGGCCTGAAGGGCAGCTACACGGCCGGCGGCGGCCTGCACGCGTTGCTGGCCGGCACCGGCCTGCAGGCCATGCAACAGACCGGCGGCAGCTATGTGCTCAACCGCCAGCCCGGCGCAGGCACGACCACGCTGCCCGCGGTGACGGTTACCGGAGCCCAATCCGATCTGCCCGAAGCGTATGCAGGCGGTCAGATCGCGCGGGGCGGCAGCATGGGCGTGCTGGGCTCGATGGATGTCATGGAGACGCCCTTCAGCACCACCAACTACACATCGCAGATGCTCGAGGATCAGCAGGCCCGCACCCTGGCCGACGTGGTCGTCAACGAAGCCTCCGTGCGCGTGATGACGTCCACCGGCAGCTTCAGCGAAGACTTCCAGATCCGCGGCTTCAATGTGACCAGCGGCGACGTCGGATTCAACGGCCTGTACGGGCTGACGTCATCGAACCGCATGCCGGCCGCCCTCATGGAGCGTGTCGAAGTGCTCAAGGGCCCCGGCACCCTGATGTACGGCATCAGCCCCAACGGAAGCATCGGCGGCAACATCAACATCGTCACCAAGCGGGCCGGCGACGAACCCCTGACCCGCCTGACCACGACCTACGAAAGCAAGTCGATCCTGGGCGCGCATCTGGACATGGGCCGCCGCTACGGCGACGACAATCAATGGGGCATCCGCTTCAACGGCGTCTACCGGAACGGTCAGACCAGCCTGGACGATGGCCGGCAGGAATTCGGCCTGGGCGCGCTGGCGCTGGACTACCGCTCGCCCACGCTGCGGTGGTCGCTGGACACCTACTCGCAACGCGAGAACGTCGACAACTTCCGCGCGCAGAACGGCTTCAAGCCGGGCATCTCGCACATACCCTCGGCTCCCTCGGGGCACCGGGCGATCTACGCGGGAGCCGACCTGATGTCGCGCGACTCGGCCGTTGCCTCGCGCCTGGAGTACGACATCTCCGACCACCTCATGGTGTATGCGGCGGGAGGCTATCGCTACGGCGCCAGCGAACAGGACTTCCCCTCCGCGCGGAGCTTCGACGCCGTCGATGAGCAGGGCAACTTCCGCGTGATCAACTCGTGGTACGACGCCTATTCCCGCAACAAGACCGGCGAAATCGGCGCGCGCGCCAACTTCGACACGTTCGGCATCAAGCACCGGGTGAGCCTGACGGGGTCGATACTCAAGTCGGAAGCGGGCAGCTTCTATCTCTCCGCGCCCTTGAGCCAGAAGATCGACTCGAATATCTACAACCCGGTGCAACTGATCCCGATGACAGGTGACCGCCAGTCTCCGACCAAGAACTCGGAAACCACGCTCTCCAGCGTTGCGCTGACCGATACGCTCTCATTCGCCAACGACCGGGTCCTTATCACCGGCGGCCTGCGCAAGCAGCAAGTGAAGGCCGAGAACTTCAACTCGGCGGGCGCGGTCACTTCCTCCTACGATGAAGGCGCCATTTCCCCGTTAGCCGGTATCGTCGTGCGTCCGTTGGAGAACGTCTCGGTGTACGGCAACTTCACCTCGGGCCTGACCCGCGGCGGAACCGCGCCCGCCACCGCCGCCAACGTGGGAGAGGTGTTCGCTCCGTACAAGTCCAAGCAGTACGAGGCCGGCGTGAAGGTGGACTGGGATCGCGTCATCACCACGGTTTCGATCTTCCAGATCGATCGCCCGAACGCCATTACCGATCCGGTCACCAACATCTACAGCTTCGATGGCGAACAGCGCAACCGCGGCCTGGAATTGTCCGCGGTCGGGGAAGTGACACGCGGCCTGCGCGTCATGGCCAGCGCCACCTTCTACGACGCCAAACTGCAGCGCACGGCGGGCGGTGTGAACCAGGGCAACCGGGCCAGCGGCGTGCCCAAGCGCACCTTCAACCTGGGCGCCGACTGGGATCTGCCCTGGGTGCAGGGCCTGAGCCTGAACGCGCGCGCGATCCACACCGCGGCAACGCCCTACGACGCGGAGAACACGTTGACGCTGCCGTCGTGGACCCGCTATGACGTGGGCGCGCGCTACCGCACCGAGGTCATGGGCAAGCAGGTCACGTTCCGCGCCAACGTCGAGAACGTGTTCAACAAGAGCTACTGGCTGTCCAGCAGCACGCTGCTCACGGTGGCCACGGTGGCTGCACCGCGCACCGTCCTGCTATCGGCGCAGATTGAGTTCTGAGG
>RCUK01001874.1_pt1 | contig 12301 bp, 11 predicted proteins | sample 2166381 | NCBI WGS metagenome assembly RCUK01 (sample SAMN09932809, study PRJNA488358) | compost metagenome | isolation source: compost soil in an enriched community | place: Germany: Experimental Botanical Garden
TGACGCGCTGGACCCAGGTGGTCCGCGACGAGAAGATCTCGGCGCAGAACTGAGACGCGGCCGGCCATGCGCTCCGACGGCAATCGGTCAATGGCGAGGCGCTGCACCTTCGGCATCGTCGCCGTGGTCATGCATCTGGCCGACGGCCTTGAGCACGCGCGCATCGGTGCGCGGCGGCAACGCGGCGCCGTGGCGCTGCGCCGTGTGCACGGGCTTGCCGTCGACGAAGGTCAGCACGGAACGGATCTTGTGGATCGCGTCGGGCGCCACCGTGAGGAAGGGCGCATCGAGCACCGCGAAGTCCGCGAGCTTGCCCTCCGTCAACGAACCGCGATGCGGCTCGCTGAAGGTGAGCCACGCGGCGTTCGCCGTGTACAGACGCAAGGCTTCTTCGCGCGTGAGCAGGTGATCGGCGCGACGCTGCACGGCACCACCCACGGCACGGCCCGTCACGTGGTACTCGATGGCGCGCCACACGTTGATCACACCCACGCGCGTGGAGTCGGTGCCGCCGGCCACCATCAGGCCCTTCTGCAGTGCCAGGCGCGTGGGTGGCGATGCCTGCGCGGCCTCGGCGCCGTGCGCCGCCTGGATCGCCGGTGCCTCGAAGTACGGGCCCATCTGCACTGTGTACGCCAGGCCCAGCTTGCGCATGCGTTCGAAGGTCTGTTCGGAGCCTGTGTTGATGTGCGTGAGGGCCCAGCGCAAGTCCTTGAAGGGGCGCGTCTGCGCGACCTTCTCGAGCACATCGAGGATGGCCTTCGCGCCGTCTTCGGTGTAGGCGTGGATCTCCAGCGGATAACGTCGTTCGGCCGCGAACAGCGCAGCCTGCGCGAGTTCGTCGCGCGCGGCTTGCGGCGGATTGAAGCCCGCGCTCATGCGTACGCCGTCGTTCATGCCGAAGGCCAGCACTTCGCCCACACCGAGAAAGCGCAGCATGTCGTCGCCAAACAGCGGCGGCAGGTAGGCGAGGCTGGTCTTGAACCACGCCGTCTCGTTGCCGGGCGCCAGGGCCGATGCGCGGTAGGCGACGCGCACGGTCAGCGCCTTGTCGCGCCACAACGTGAACAGCGGGCTGTAGATGGCGTGGTCGCCCGCGGCCGGATCGACGACGCCGGTCACGCCCAGCCGGTTGAGTTCGCTGAAGAAGGCCTGCAGGCTGGCGCGGTTCTCGGCCTCGGGGCGCGCGCTGATGCGTGCGAACAGCGCGGAGAAGGGTCCGATGCCGCCCAACAGCTTGCCGGTGGCGCGGCCCTGCGCGTCGCGCTCGACGGTGATGCCGGGCGGCAGCGCGGCGCCGGTGTCCAGCCCCAGCACGTCGATCGCCTTGGTGTTGACGACGGCGTAGTCGTACAGGTACTGCACGTAGGCCGGGTTGTGCGGCAGGGCGGCGCTCAAGTCCTGCGGCGTCGGCGCGCGCTGCTCGTCGAACTGGGCCGGATGCCAGGCGCCCATCACCGCGACCCATCGGCCGGGCCCGCGCTTCGCAGCCTCCTGCGCGAGCTGGTCGAGCGCACCGGACTGCGTGGTCTGTTCGTACCAGTAGCTCTCGAAGGTGAAGCCCTGGCCGCCGCGGATGGCGTGGATGTGCGCATCGATGAGACCGGGCACCACCGTCTTGCCACCCAGGTCGATGACGCGGGTGTGTGGGGTGCGCAGCTTGCGGATGGCGGCGTTGGAGCCGACCGCGACGATGCGATTGCCACGCACCGCGAGCGCTTGTGCGCGGGGCTTCGCGGCGTCCATCGTGAGGAGCTCGCCGTTGAGCAGCAGGGTGTCGGCAGCCTGCGCCGCAGGCAGCCACATCAGCGCGAGCGCCGCTGCGGCGGCCGCGACGAGCCGTTGTCGTATCGGTCGTTTCATGGGCCGCATTCAGAAGGCGTGGTTCACGCCGAGTTGAATGCCCGACGAGCGTCGGCCTGCCATGCCGGCCGGCGACGAATCGGCCACCACGTAGGCGGCATTGCCGCGGTTGCTGATGCGCGAGTAGGCGCTGTACAGCGTCGTGCGCTTGCTCAGGTGGTGCGCGTAGCCGATGGCGAACTGGCGCGCGGTGCCGTCGGTTTCAAGGCCGGGGCCGGAACGTTCGGAGCGCGCGAACGACACGCGGATCTGGCCCGCACCGATGGGAACCGATGCACCGATCAGCGCGTTCGTCTGCCGCTCGCGTGCCAGCCGATGGCGCAGGTAGTTGGCATAGGCCTTGACCACGCCGAAGTCGTAGCTGCCGCCGACGGTCACCGTGCGGTAGTCGTCGGGGCCGATGGCGGTCTGGCCGTAAGCCGCTGCCACATTGACCGGGCCCGACTCGTAGCCCAGCCGTCCGCCCCGGTAGCCGGCGCCTTCTGCGCCTTCCGCCGCCGCGAACATGAACTGCCCGTACAGGCCGCCGAGGCCGCGCGGCAGGAAGTAGCCGGCCGAGTTGCTGGCGCGGGCCTGCGTGCGCGCACGGCCCAGGCCGAGCGGCCAGCCTTCGACGATGTTGCTGCTGCCGCCGACGCCGACCGTGCCGAACGGCGAGAAGCTCGACACGTTCCAGAACGTGGGCGTGTAGTCGCGGCCCAGCCGCAGCTCGCCGAGGTCCTTGCTCATCAGGCTCACGGTGGAGCGCCGGCCGAAGCCGCCCTGCGTTTCGCCGGTGTCGGGCAGCACGGCGGTCTCAAGCCAGAATCCGGCCGCGAGTCCGCCGCCCAGGTCTTCCACGCCGCGAAAACCCAGGCGACTGGGCAACAGGTAGCCGCCCTGGTCCATGGCCTTGGTCGAGGCGTTGCCGGCTTTCGAATAGGTGAAGTTCAGGTCGATGCTGCCGAACACCGTGACGGACGATTGGCCGTGCGCGGCGCCGAGGGCACCGGTGGCTGCGAGCGCCAGCAGAAGTCTGTGTTGTTGTCTCATGTTTTTCTTTCGAGGCGGAGCGGTTGGTTGGGAGTTCAGCTGTCGATGCGGATGCCGGCGCGGCGGATGAGCGCGGTGGTGGCCACGATCTCTTCGCGCACCTGCTGCGCGAAGGCTTGCTGCGGCATCGGTGCGGCGTCGGCGCCGAGCTTTTCCAGGCGCGCGCGCACCTCGTCGGTCTTCAGCGCACGCACGGTCTCGGCATGCAGGCGCGCGACAGTGTGTTCCGGCGTTTTCGCCGCCACGAACATGCCGACCCAGAAGCGGTGGTCCGCATCGCCGAAGCCGCTCTCGGCGGTGGTCGGCACCTGCGGCAGCAGCGGCGAGCGCCGTGGTGCGCCGATGGCCAGTGCGGCGAGCTTGCCGCTTTGCACCAGCGGGGCGGCCAGCGCCAGCGGTGCCAGGAACCAGTCGAGCCGCCCGCCCATGAGGTCGGTGAGCGCCTGCGGCGTGCCGCGGTACGGGATGTGTGCGACCTCGATGTCGGTCGCGATGCGGAACTTCTCGCCCGCGATGTGCGAGGCGCTGCCGCTGCCCGACGAGCCGTACACGAACTTCTGCGGGCCGGCCTTCACCTTGCGCACGAGGTCCTGCAGCGAAGTGAAGCCGCGGTCGGGCGGCACCACCAGCACGTTGGGCATCGACGCGAGCATGGTGACCGGCGTGAAGTCGTTCAGCGTGTCGTACTTGAGCCCGGGGTAGAGCGCGGCGTTGGCCACGTGGCCGGTCGAGTGGATGAGCACCGTGTGGCCGTCGGGCGCGGCATTGACCACCGCGCTGGCGCCCAGCGTGCCGCCCGCGCCGGGCCGGTTGTCGACCACGCAAGGCTGGCCGAGGTACTGCTGCAGCCGTTCGCCGACGATGCGGCCCACCACGTCGGTGGTCGATCCGGCGGTGAAGGGAATGACCAGCTTCACGGGCTGGCTCGGGTAGGCGGGCTGCGCGAAGAGCGTGGTGGGAAGGGTGGCGATGCCGCCTGCGGCTGCCGTGAGGCGAAGCAATGTCCTGCGATGAATGTCCATCGTTGTCTCCTTGTTGTTCGTGGGGAAGGGCCTGCCTGCGGGCAGGCCCCGAAGTGAGGCACGGGGCAGTGCGCCCGGGGCGCTCAGGGCGCGAGAACCAACCGCTCCATCGAGCCTTCGAGCACCTGCAGGTAGGCCTGGCGCGCGCGGTCCAGCGGCAGCACCGAGCTGTCGTTCACGTCGAAGCCCTGCAGGCTGCCGTCCTCGAAGCCGGGCAGCAGCGTGCGGAACACGTCCGCGCACTGGCTGGCCGTGAGCTTCAGGCTGTCCACGCCGAGCATGTGCAGGTCGCGGCGATAGAACGCCATGATGTCGAAGGGCACGTTGCGATCGGGCGTGGAGATCAGGATCTGCGTGCCGCCGACCTTGAGCGACGCAAGCGCTGCCGCGAAGTACGGCGAGCCGACGGTGTTGTAGGCAATGTCCACGCCTTTGCCATCGGTCATCGACAGGACGGTTTGCGCGATGTCGTCACGCGTGCCGTCGATCACCTCGACCTGCGCGCTGGCATGGCCTGTGTATTGCGTGGCGCCGCGTTCGACGCCGATCACACGCGCGCCGGCACGCGTCGCCAACTGTGCCGTGGCCTGGCCGACCTTGCCGTTCGAACCCAGCACCAGCACGGTCTGGCCGGGGCCTGCGAGGTGGGCGCGGCGCAGTCCTTCGTACGCTGTCACGAAGGGAACACCTACGGTGGCCGCCGAGGCCATGGCGATGCGTTCGGGCTTGGCGACGAGCGCCGCGACGGGCAGCACAAGGTAGCGCGCATGCGTGCCGTCGCGCGTGATGCCGAGGTCGCCGCCGGTGCCCCAGACGGCGCGGCCGATCCATTCCGACGGGCCGGCAACCACCCGCCCGGCGTAGTCGCGGCCCGGCGTGCGGGGCCAGATGGCATACGGCATCAGGCCCAGCGCCGCCTTGACGTCGCTCGGGTTGATCGCGGCGGCAAGGACTTCGACGATGGCGCAGCCGGGCGGAGTCTCGGGCTGTGCGATGTCGACCAGGTCGGGGTTTAGTGCTTCGGGGCTCAGGGCCTTGGCGCTGAGGCGAAGGGCGCGCGGTGGTGTGCTCATGGTGCGATGTCTCGTGGTGCGAAGTGAAGTGAAGGAAATGCGTGCGTGTGTGCGTTCAGGGCAGCGGCGGCGTGGGCAGGCGCGTTTCGCCGGGCTCCAGCCGCAGTTCGAAGTCGAGGTGGAAGTGGCCCGCGCTGTCGGGTTCGAAGTCGCGCAGCAGCGAGCCGACCGCGCCGAAGGCCGCGTCGCTGTAGGCGTACGGATCGCGTGCATCGAAGATCTGCGTCGTCAGCACCTTGTGGCCGGGCGCGATGGCGATGAAGTGCAGATGCGCCGGTCGCATGTGGCTGCGGTTCTGCAGCGCCAGCAGTTCGCCGCAGGGGCCGTCGGTGGGCACGCCGTAGCCCGAGGGCTGCACGCTCTCGAACCAGAAGCGGCCGTCGGCGTCGGTCTCGAAGACGGCGCGCAGGTTCATGTCTTCCTGCTCGGGGTCCTGGTTCTCGTACAAGCCGCTGGGCGCCGCCTGCCAGGTCTCGATGCGGGCGCCGGCGATGGGCGTGCCGTCCAGCGACAGCACCCGGCCTTTCACGTGCAGCGTTTCGCCGGGCGTGTCGTCGGTCGCGATGCGCACGCCGTTGGGCCGCACCGGCTGGTTCGCACGCCAGAAGGGCCCGATGAGCGCCGGCTCGGTGCCGCCCGCGGCGAGCACGGCTTTGGCGTCCATCAGCAGCACCAGCGTGGCCATGCCGAGGATGTCGGCAAGCAGGATGCCTTCGTGCTTGCGCGGGCCCGTGGCCTGGCCGATGCGGACCATGAAGTCCAGGCCCTTGAAGAGCTCTTCGTAGCTCAGCGTCACTTCCGTGGCGAAGGCATGCAGGTGGCGGATCATCGCGTCGAGCACGGTGCGGGTGCGTGCGTCGTGCGTGCCCTGGTTGGCGGCCAGAACGGCCTGCAGCAGTGCCTCGGCGTTGGCGGGAATCGAGCGCTGGGCGGTCGGTGCCTCGGTGTCCGTGGGGGTCTCGGCGACAGAAATCATGGGAAGTCCTGGAGAGTGGAGAAAACGAAATCGGCACGGCGCCGCCCGGCCCGCATCGGCGCACCGCTGGGGGTGAAGGGGCGTGGGGCCGGCTAGTCGGCGCGGATGCGCGCGCGGGTGGCGACGGCGGTCCAGCGCGGCACGTCTTCGGCGACGCGCGCGGCGAGGTCGGCGGGCAGGCTTGCGACCGTCTCGAAGCCGAGCTCGCGCGTCTGGCGCTGCACGTCGTCGAGCGCGAGGATGCGCCGCACCTCGGTGTGCAGTCGCTCGATGGCGGCCGTGGGCGTGCCCGCCGGCGCGAACAGCGCCTGCATGGTTTCGGAGCGGTAGCCGGCAAAACCCGACTCCGCCACCGTCGGCACCTGTGGCAGCTCGGCCCAGCGTGCGCGGCTGCCGACGGCCAGAACCCGCAGCGTGCCCGCCGCGATGTGGGCCTTGGCAGCGGGCAATGCGGTCAGCGCGCAATCGACCTGTCCGCCGAGCACCGCCTGCACGGCCGGGGCCGCGCCGTTGTAGGGCACGTGCAGCAGCTCGATGCCGGCGCGCTGCCAGAGCAGTTCACCGCCCAGGTGCACGCTGTTGCCCTTGCCGGGTGTCGAGTAGGTGAGCGCGCCCGGCCGGCGTTTGGCGGCGTCTATCAACGCCGACAGGCTGGTGAGCGGGCTCGTCGCCGGCACCACGATCACGTCGGGCGAACTGACGGCGAGCGACACCGGTGCGAACTGGCGCAGCGGGTCGTAAGGGGGCTTGTCGGCGAACAGGGCCGGGTTGGTCACGAAGGCGGACGACACCAGCAGCAGCGTCTGGCCGTCGGGTGCGGCGCGCGCCACCGAGGCGATGCCGATGTTGCCGCCGGCGCCCACGCGGTTGTCGACGAGCACCGGCTGCCCCAGTGCTTGCGCGAGTCGCACACCCACGATGCGCGCGATGATGTCCGAGGTGCCGCCAGCGGCGAAAGGAACGACGATGCGCACGGGGCCCTTGGGGCTCCAGGCCGGCTGGGCGCGGACCAGGCCGGCGCCCAGCGCCGCGAGCGTCGCGGCGAGGACGTGTCTCCGGTTCATGCCGTACGCCACGCCGCATGTCGGCATGCGGTGTGCGGCCTGGAAGTCGTGGGGGATCGTCATTTTTTTGTCTCCTCGGGTGGTGCCTGTGAGCCTTGCGCAGTTCGGGCGGTCGGCGCGGCGACTACTTGCTTTCCGACGCCGTCTCCTTGATGTAGCCGTCGGTTCCGTAGACCAGGCCGGTGGCCTCTGCAGCCCTGACGACATCCTCGTGCCAGGCGATGCGTCCGCATTCTTCGTCGGTTCCACCGACGACCGAATACACCACCAGCGCGTGATCGTTCGGATTGCGGAAACCGCGCATCACGCCGATAGGGCAAGAGATCACGTCCCACTGGTTGAGCATCACGGAGTACTGGCCCTTCTCGCCCCAGATGACCTCCATCTGCCCGTTCAGCGGACAGAAGACTTCCTCGGTCTTGTGTGCGTGAAGGCTGGCACCCTGGCCAACCGGGATTTCGATGAAGGTCACGCCGAAGCGGTGGTTGCCTGGAATTGCCGGCTGGACGCCTTTGTTCTCCAGCACGCCGCGGTTCATGATCTTGTAGATGTTCTTCTTCATGCCCGGCAGCCGGCTCTCGATGAAGGTCTCGCCGTAGGGCGCGACCTTGCCCCAGCGGGCGATGCGGGTGGATTCCATTTCCTGGAGGGTGGGGTCCATGTCTATTCCTTGATGCGATGAGGTTCGGATTCGTCGAAAAAGCAGCGGTTTACGTTCTGCGAGGCCCACTGTAGGCAACGGTCTTTCATGCGTCCATTACCATTTTTCGAGCGATTCGATAACATTTCGGTATGGGGCGTGCGATGCCCATCCAACACTCTTGCGGCAACGACCTGGAACCCCCTGCATGGACCTGCGACAGCTTCGGTATTTCGTGGTGCTCGCCACGCAGCAGCACTACGGCCGCGCCTCTGCCGTGCTGCATGTGGCGCAGCCGGCGCTGAGCCGGCAGATCCGCCTGCTCGAGGAAGAACTGGGCGTGCGCCTGTTCGAGCGGCACGCGCGTGGCGCCACGCCGACCGAGGAAGCCGTGTTTCTCTTGGAGCGCGCATCGTTCCTGCTGCGCTATGCCGAGCAGATGAAGCAGGACATGACGGCCCGCCAGCGCGATCCGCGCGGCCCGGTGGCGATCGGCCTGTCGCCCGCGCTCGCGCTGCTGCTTGCGGTGCCGCTGGCGCGCGCGGTGCGCGAGCAGTTTCCCGATGTGCGGCTGCGCATCGTCGAAGGCTTCTCGCAATCGCTGCTGGGCATGCTGGAGCAGGGGGCCGTCGACGTCGCGATCCTCAACGGCCCGATGCAACTGGCCAACGTGCTGGCCACGCCGCTCATGACCGAATCGCTGTGCCTCATCGGCCGCACCGACGACACGCGGCTGATGCGCCTGACGAAGATCAAGCTGCCCCGGCTGGCGGGCCTGCCGCTGGTGATGACGGGCGTGTCCAAGTCGGGCGTGCGGCTCGAGCTGGAAGCGGCGGCGGCGCGCGCGGGCGTGGTGCTGAACCCCGTGGTCGAGGTCGAGACCTTGAGCGTGGCGGCCCGCCTGGTGGAAGAGGGCCTGGGCCTCACGGTTCACTTCGCGGCGGTGGTGCAGGACGAGATCGAGGCCGGCCGCCTGGTCGCGATTCCCATCGAGGGGCTGCGGCTGCGGCGCGTGCTGGCCCGCGCCTCCGACCGGCCGCCGTCGCGCGCGACCGAAGTGCTCATCGACATCCTGCGCGCCGTGGTGCAGGAGCGCGTGGATGCGGGACGCTGGCCGCACGCGGTGCTTGATGATCGCTGAGCGCGGTCGCCTTGCACCGGCGGTGCGGGCGCTTCAGGCCTCGCTGTTGCGAATGAAATCCTCCGGCACATCCGGCCCCCACGCATGCAGCGAATCTTCCGGCGGAAAGTCGCCGGCGGGCCAGGTCGATCCGGCGGGCACGAAATCGATGTCGGCGGAGTACTCGGCGAAGGAGCCCCACGGGTCGCGCACGTAGTGGAAGTAGTTGGAGCCGAGCACGTGGCGGGCGGTGCCCCAACCCGCGTGGTGGCCGCCCTGGCGCATCTGCTCGGCGCCCTGGCCGACGTCGTTGATGGCCGGCACGTCCCACGAGCTGTGGTGCCAGCCGCGCGCGCTGCTCTTGGCATACGCCACCAGGTGGTGATCGCTGCCGTGCCTTGCGTGGTTGAACGCGACGAGGTCGCCCGAGCGGTCCGACAGCCTCAGTCCCAGCGCATCGTGGCAGAAGGTGACGGCGCGCTGCACATCGGGCGTGAACAGCAGCACGTGCGACAGCCGCGTCGGGTGCACCTTGCGCGCTTGGCTGCGCGGCACGGCGCCGCGTTCGCCGGGGCGGTGCTCCGGGGTCGCCAGCGGCTGAGGTGCCGAGAGCGTGCGCTTCGGTCCGACGCGCAGCTGCATGAGGTTGCCATCCGGGTCATGGAACCAGAAACCTTCGGGCGAGACGTAGGCCGTGTGCGCGGCCGGTGTCACGCCTTGCGCCGCCTGGATCTGGGCCACGAGGCCCTCGTACTCCCCGGCGAAGCAGTTGAAGCTCAGGTAGGCCAGGCGCTTGGCGGGCCCGGTGTGGATGTAGCTCCAAGGTCGGCGATCGCCGACGGTGCGAAGGGCGAGGCGATCGGCCTCTTGCGACACGTCGAGACCGAAGAGGCTGAAGAACGCCTCGGCCGTCGCGAGCGCCGGGACTTCCAGAGCGAAGTGATCGATCGAATGAACGCCGTAGCGGGATTCACCGGGCAGGTTGCGTGACATGGCAGGCTCCTTGGTGCGAGGCTTCTCAACGGGACAGCGGGCGATCGAGGATGCCGCGCAGCGTGGCTTCGAGCAATGCCGGCCGGGCACCGCTGTCGTTCTGCTGGCGCCAGGCGATGTGCCGGTCGGGGCGCACCAGCAGGCAGCCCGATTCCGAGATGTCCGCCAACGCGGCCCAGCGCCCGTACACGTCCTGCGCGTCGCAGCGCGGGCCGCCGATCGATGCAACATCGATCGGGACGCCGAGCGTCGCGGCCACCTGCGCCGCCGCGGTGCGCCAAGCGTCGCCGCCCACGCCGGTCAGCAGCGTGAAGCGACCGCGTCCGACGAGGTCGAGCGTGGACAGCTGTTCCTGGCCGCGCTGCAGCCAGGCGTGCGGCAGGCTGGCGCCCGGGAAGGTGCTCGCGTGGTGGTAAAGCTCCGGGTCGCGCTCGGGCGTGGGGCGCGTGGCGCCGTCGGGCACCACCGCCGACGAGGCGTAGACCTGTCCCATCTCGACGCCGTGGCAGTTGAACTGGTAGTTCTGCAGCTCGACGGCGTCGCGCAGGTCCTGGCGGCGCTCGCGGCCGTGCGGCGTGTCGGCGAACAGGTCGTCCACGTTGGCCCAGCCGGCCGCCTCGTCCTGCCCGGGCTCGAAGCCCAGCGCCTCGGAAATCGGGCGCATGTCGCGCACCGACTTCATGGCCCGTTCCACCACCTGCCGGCCCACCGGCAGCCGCTCGTGCGTGTAGCTGTCGAGCAATCCGGGGCCGGCCTGGCCGCGCAGCACCATCGCGAGTTTCCAGCCGAGGTTGAAGCCGTCCTGCACGCAGGTGTTGGTGCCCAGGCCGTTGGCCGGCGGATGGCGGTGCGCTGCATTGCCGGCGATCAGCACGCGCCCCTTGTTCATCTGGCGCGCCACGACCTGGTTGATGGTCCACTTCGACACGGCCTTGACGCGGATCGGAATGTCCGGATCGCCGATGGTCGCGCGGGCGCGCGCCATCACGGCCGCCTCGCTGAGGTCGGGCTCGCCGGCCGCGGGGTCGTACATGAACAGCAGCACCCATTCGTTCCACGGCCGCACGCAGATGTAGGTGCCGCTGCCCACCCAGTAGTCGTTGCCTGGCTGCGCCATCCAGTACAGGACGCCGGGGCGGTGCGCCGTGTACTTGGCAAGGTCCACCTCGAGCCAGCAGTTGACTGCCGCGCCCAGGCCCATCTGGCCTTCGGTCTCGAAGCCGATCTGCTGGCAGACCACGCTGTTGTCGCCGTCGCAGCCGACCGCGTAGCGCGACACCACCTCGAAGTGCTCGCCGCTGACGCGGTCGTGGCACACGGCATGCACGGCGTGCGCGTCCTGCCGCATCGACACCAGCTCGGTGTTGAAAAGGAAACCGGCGCCGCGCTCGCGCGCCGCGTCGAGCAGGATGGGCTCCATCAGGTGCTGTGGGATGTTGCACATCGACGAGGGGCTGGACAGCTCGTAGTCGGCGCGCCGCTCGGGCCCGGAGCCCCAGGTCTGCAGGCGCGCGATCTCGGTGCCGGCGAAGCTGGTGGCCCACACGTTGTTGCTCATCAGGTGGTGGGGCGTGGCCGCCTGCATCACGCGCTGCTCGATGCCGAGGTCGCGAAATACCTCCATCGTGCGCTGGTTGGTGATGTGCGCGCGCGGCGAGTTGGCGGTGCCGGGAAAGCGGGTGAGCGTCAGGGTCTCGATGCCCTGCGCGGCCAGGTGGCAGGTGGCCGAGAGGCCCGCGGGGCCGGCGCCGACGATCAGCACCGGAACTTCGATCTTGCGCATGGGGAGGCTCCTTGTGTTTTAACGGGCGACCGCATCGCGGCGCAAGGCTGCCAACATGGCCGCCAGCATGAGTCCCCCGACTACGCTCACGTGCTCCTGGACAAGCGCTTTCTCCAGGAAAGCCACGGTGCCGTCCATGGTCCAGAAGCGATGGGCCAGCGGAATCGTGCCGAGTGTGAACGCTGCCAGTGCGCCCGCGCCCAGCCACGCCCAGCGGGTTCCAAGCACGATCAGAAGTGAGCCTCCGAGCTGCAAGACAATGGTCATGACGGCAAACAGCGCGGTCGGGGTCAGGCCGAAGTGCGCCATCTCGGCCTGCGCTCCAGCAAAGTCCAAGATCTTCGTGAGGCCGCTCCACCAGAAGATGTAGGTCAGGGCCGCAGCGCCCGCGTGAAACAGCCAGCGTGAACGAAGCAGTGGTTGAACGAGATTTTCGATGGTGGTCATGTCTTGCAATTTCTCGCGAGGCAGAGTTGATGCGCTGGAGTCATTTCAGACTGATGGTCGTGTTGACGCCGTGCGAGACGGTGCTGTCGTCGAACCAGCGCGCCGTGACCGTCTTGGTCTGCGTGTAGAACATGATGACCTGCTTGCCATACGGGCCCAGGTCGCCGAGCTTCGACGCGCGCGAACCGGTGAACGAGAACATCGGGACCGGCACCGGAATCGGCACATTGATTCCGACCTGGCCCACGTCGATGTCTTCCTGGAAGCGGCGCGCCGCGGCGCCCGACT
>RCUK01001875.1_pt1 | contig 12300 bp, 13 predicted proteins | sample 2166381 | NCBI WGS metagenome assembly RCUK01 (sample SAMN09932809, study PRJNA488358) | compost metagenome | isolation source: compost soil in an enriched community | place: Germany: Experimental Botanical Garden
CCGCGACAATCGCGGGGTCGCCACTGCGCCGGCCTTCGTCGTCGGTGTCGATATCACCGAGGACTTTGGCAATTTCGGCGATCATCAGGCGTTGGCCGTAGCGCGGCTTGAGGCTCTTGGCTTCGAGAAAACGCGAGTAGGCGCCCTGGATCGTGGTTTTGAGTTCAGTGCTGATCATGGATTGTCGGGCGCAAAAAACGCTGGATAAATTTTCAGTAGTTCGGTTCGGCCGCTATCATACCCCGCTAATGAATCCCGCGCAGAACGGAGTACCCGAATGACCGCTTTTAGCCTTGTTTATAGCCTGCATGTCCTCGCCGCACTGGTCTGGGTCGGCGGCATGTTTTTCGCCTGGATGGTCTTGCGCCCCGCGGCGATCACAGCACTGGAGGGCCCTGCCCGATTGAAGCTGTGGGTAGAAGTGTTTCAAGGTTTTTTCCGCTGGGTCTGGGGTGCGGTCGTGCTGTTGCCGGTCAGTGGCGTGGTCATGCTGAACCTGAACTTCAGCGGTTTTGAACACGCGCCGCGCTATGTGCAGGTGATGATGGGCTTGTACGTGGTGATGACCGCACTGTTTATCCGGATTCAGGCGTTGATGCTGCCGGAACTGCGCACGGCTGTGGAAGCGCAGGATTGGCCGACCGGGGCGGCGGTGCTGGGGCGGATTCGGCGGTTGGTGGGGATTAATTTGCTGGTGGGTTTGGTGGTGGTGACGATTGCTGCGGTGCGTCCAGCATTCTAAAAGCATCGCGGGCAAGCCTTGCTCCTACAGGTTTGGGGTCGGTCACGATATCCGCGACCGACATGAATCCTGTAGGAGCAAGGCTTGCCCGCGATGACGATCTAACTGACTACACCTATCTCAAAACCAGACTACAACCGCTGCACCACTACCGAACCCGCCGCGCCGGCAGGCCCCGGTTGCCCGTCGGTACCAGGTTTGCCGCCCTTGCCGCCATCGGTTGTATAGATAAAGCAGCCCTTGGCCTTGCCGCCCGCTCCCGGTTTACCGCCAGGACCCGCCAGGCCACCAGCGCCACCGGCCACCTGCACCTTGATCTGTTCTGCCGGGTAATCACGCGGCACCGCCAGTTTGACCAAGGCCCCCGGCGCGCCTGGCTGACCATCACTCCCGTCGCTGCCGTCGGCACCCCGCCCGGCCTGGCCCCAGGTACAACCCGGCGCCTGACCATTGGCCCCGTCGAGGCCGACAAATCCTGGCGCCCCCGCACCACCTCTAGCGTCGACTAGCAATTGCGGTGCATTCAGGGTCTTGATCTGCAGATTCAGATTGCGCCCGGAGCGAGCGGCCTTCAGATAAGTACCCGGCGCGCCGCGAGCCGTGATCTGGCTGCCCTCGGACAACGCTGCACGGCTGACTTTCAATTCCAGCGCCTGCTCACTGGGCACGATCGCGATTCGCGCGTCACGACCCAAGTGCAGTTCGCCAACAGTCACTTCGGTCACGTTCGAGGGAATCAGCAACGTGCCATAGTCCGCCACTTCCAGACGTTCCAGTTGCAGGGTGCTGGCGGTATTGGGAAGACGCATCAACGAGTTGGTTTCTACGCTCACTACCTGAGCGCAGGCCAGTGGGCTGATGAGGGCGGCGAGCAGACAGAGTTTACGCATGGGAAGCCTTAGATGCGGTGGCAGCGGGGATGGTTTGCAGATGGAAAACGCCGAAAATCAAGATCTTCAGGCGATCGAGCCAAGGATGGGCGCGACCTTTTAGGCTGCGATTGCACAGCAGCGCTTCAAGCAGATGGAGGATCGCCAGAACACCGCCGGCCAGATTGGTCAGCAGGTGCAGCGGATGGATAAACGGCATGAGCAGATTGACCAGCACCACCGCCCAGAACAGCAGGGTCAACAGCTTCCCCAGCCCCCATATCACCTTCATACGCCCCTCGATGAGAATTATTCTTTGCGCGCACAGTAACGGCTTCCACGCGGGATAAGCCAGAGGGCAAACAAAAAATCTTCATGAAGATCGCCGAATGGCCGTCGAAACGCGACGAATCCGCGCTCGACGGCTCTATTCCGCGGTTCAGCGATTGATATGCAACTCCACGCGACGGTTTTTCGCGCGACCTTCTTCGGTTTCGTTGTCGGCCACCGGCTGACTTTCACCCTTGCCTTCGCTGGTGAGTTTGTTCGGCGCCACGCCCTGGCTCAACAGGTACTCGGCAACGCTGTTGGCGCGACGTTCCGACAGGGCTTGGTTGTAAGTATCCGCACCAACGCTGTCGGTATGCCCGATCACTTTGATGCTCACCACGTCGGCGTCCAGCAACTTGCTCATGATCGCATCGAGCTCGCTTTGCGCGGTCGGCGTCAGGTCTGATTTATCGAAGCCAAAAAACACGTCATTGCTCAACGTGATGACTTCAGGCGCAACAGGTTCCGCAGGTTTCACGCTGGCCGGGTATTGCGGCAGCGGGCAACCGTGATGTTCCACAGGAGTATTGGCCGGAGTGTCGGGGCAGCGATCACGGCGGTCGAAAACGCCATCGCCATCTTCATCGCCATCCTGGGCGTAGCAGATCAAACCACCGGTCAAGATACCGAGCGCCGCTCCACCGGCCGCCCAACCGCCACTTTCGATAGCGCCCAGGCCTCCACCGACCAGTCCGCCAATGAGGCTGCAGATCGGCCAGGTACGTTGGTTGAGGGGGGCAGTGCCATCACTGTGAGTAGCGCAACCGGTCAACAGGCTGCCAAGCAGCAGAACCGGCAAGACGGTCCGTGTGAGATTGGTCATGTTGAAAGCTCCTGTGTCACCGGCCAATGCCGGTTACACAGGAGTAAAGACCCGCATCCGCGACTGCACAAGCCGCGGATGCGAGGGACCTAGCGGTTGATTTTGATTTCAGTGCGACGGTTCATCGCGCGGCCGTCAGCGGTTTTGTTGTCGGCAACCGGCTGGCTTTCACCGGCACCGGCAACAGACACGAAGCTGCTTCGTGGCACGCCTTCCTGGATCAGGTATTCAACCACCGAGTGGGCGCGTTTATCCGACAGTTTCTGGTTGTAAGCATCACTGCCCACGCTGTCGGTGTGACCGGTTACCGTCAGTTGGGCGTTAGGTGCTTCCCCTTTCAGGCGAGTGGCGATCTTGTCGAGCACGCCTTTGTCAGCCTGGGTCAATGTAGCTTTATCGAACTGGAAGTGGACATCACGAATGACGATGGTTTCTTCCTTGACTACCACAACTTCTTCAACCACTGGAGCAGGTGCTGGTGGTGGGCAACCATCGGCATCGACCTGTACGCCTCTAGGCGTGCCCGGGCACTTGTCGCGACTATCCGGCACGCCATCGCCGTCTTCGTCGCCATCACCGTGAACCCAGCAATAGGCTGCCGCCGTAGCGCCGACTACCAATGCGCCATAACCGGCCCACGAGGAACTCTCGGTCGCGCCGAGACCCGCACCTACGACACCACCGACCGCCGCACAGGTCGGCCAGTCGGTTTTCTGCAAACCTGCGCAACCAGTCAACACACTGGTTAGCAGAACCAAGGGTAATGCTGTCCGAACTATGCTCATCTAGTTTTCTCCTGAAGGATCGGCTTAGAACCGATTCAGGGAGTAAAGACCGGAGTTTAATTCTCCGCCAGCAATAGGCCATTGCAGTTTTGTCCCGTATTCACGGGAGATCGTCACTTTTGCGGCAAACCCGCTCTAGGCTCGAACTGGCGGGCAGGCTAGTCTTGGCAGATCTGAGTGAGGATCTTCAATGATTGCAGGTATTTCTTCGCGTACCCCGCAACAGGCGCTGGCCGCTTTGCTGGACCGATACGCCCCTTCGCGCCTGTTGTTGATCGGCGCCAGCGAGTTCCCCGCGCTTGAAGCTTTCAAGCTCGCGCACCCGGACAGCTGTGTCGCACACGCGGCGCCCGGGCCGTTGCCCGCCGAATTGGCGGCCCGCCGGTTTGACCTGGCGCTGGTGGTCGATTGCCTCGAACACCTGCCCAAACGCGACGGTCTGAATTTGCTGGGCGGCATCCGCAACCTCAACGCCAGCCGCATCGCGGTATTGGCGGACTTGCCCGCCAGCGGCTGGCAGGAAACGGATTTTTTCTCCCTGGCACTGCAAGCCAGCGAGCGCTTCCAGCGTGATGATCAAGTGCTGACCCTGTTTACCTACGATCTGCTTGACTACAAACAAGTACCTGACTGGCTCAATTCGCGGTTCTGGGCCAATCCGGAAAACTTCGGGAAATATTGGTGGTAACGCAATGAGTACATCCATTTGCCCTTGCGGCAGCGGCACCCTGCTCGACGCCTGCTGCGGTCATTACCATGCCGGTCACCCGGCTCCTTGCGCGGAAGCCTTGATGCGTTCGCGCTACAGCGCCTATGTGCTGGGCCTGATCGATTACCTGGTGGCAACCACCCTGCCCGCCCAGCAAGCCGGGCTCGATCGGCAATCGATCAGCGACTGGAGCGCGCAAAGCACTTGGCTGGGCCTTGAGGTGGAAAGCTCGGAAGTGCTCGGCGGTCAACCGGAACACGCTTTCGTGACGTTCACCGCGCGCTGGCACGACGGCAGCGGTGAACACAGTCATCGCGAGCGTTCATCGTTCGTGCAGAACACCGGACGCTGGTACTTCATCGACCCCACCGTGGCACTCGACATCGGGCGCAACGACGCCTGCCCGTGCGCCAGCGGGCAGAAGTTCAAGAAGTGCTGTTCGGGGTATTTCGGCAGTTGAGGTGATGCTTTTAAAAGATCGCAGCCTTCGGCAGCTCCTACTTCGGATTGCGTACACCCTGTAGGAGCTGCCGAAGGCTGCGATCTTTTAACGACTAGACTGGGGTTCAAGGGAGAGGAACGACCATGATCACCCGGCGACTCGCACAATGTCTGCTCACGCTTGCCCTTTGTCTGGCGCTCGGCGGCTGCGCGTCCTGGTTCAGCAATGATGAGCCAGACCCGGAGGTGCATCTGGCCAGGGTTGAAGTGGTGCGGGCCAAGCTGCTGGAGCAGCGTTTCATCCTGCACTTTCGCATCGACAACCGCAGCGAAAACGAGCTGACCGTACGCGGTCTGGAGTATCGCATTCACCTGGGCGGCATCCTGCTGGCCGATGGCGCGCATGAACACTGGATTACCATCGGACCCAAGGCCAGCCGTTCTTACCGGGTGCCGATCCGCACTAATCTATGGCCCAAGGTCAAGGATCTGGTCAAACAGCTGAAAAACCCCGAGCAGGCCATTCCCTATCGTCTGGAAGGTGAGATGGAAACCGGTTTATTCATCGCTCACTACGTGCACCTGGCGCGTAATGGCGTGATAATCCCCGCCGATCTAATTCCGGAGTAACCCCGATGACCCAGCAACCCCATGTCCATGGCCCTGACTGCAACCACGATCATGACCACCATGATCACGACCATGGCCATGTCCACGGCCCGAACTGCGGCCACGCCCACCAGGAACCGGTGCGCAACGCCCTGAAAGACGTCGGCCGCAACGACCCTTGCCCATGCGGCAACGGCAAGAAATTCAAGAAGTGCCACGGCGCTTGATGCTTCGGGCGAAGAGCTTTTTCGCCGGTTGAATCGCCATCGCGAGCAGGCTCGCTCCCACAGGTTTCTCAGCCTGCCTGCAAAATCGTCGCACTACTGACCACCGTCGCATACTCCCCATGCAAATTCCCCAGCGACATCCCATGCACCTCCTCAGCTGAGCGGGCATGCCCGAAAAAGTCAGCCTTGTCGAAGGTAAAGCACGCATCCTCGACCACCCACGCATCGAACCCCAGATTGCCCGCCGTGCGCGCCGTGGATTCCACCGAGTTGTGGGTCGCCACGCCAACGATGATCAATTGCCCGATCCCCGCCTCGCGCAACAGAGCCTCCAGCCCCGTCGAACAAAACGCATCCGGCACCTGTTTTTGAATCAGATGTTCACCCGGCAATGGCAGAAATCGCTCCTGAAACTCCACGCCCGACTGCCGCGGCCAGAACACTGAGTCTTCCGATCGCGACAGATGCTGCACATGAACGATCGGCCGCCCGTTGCACCGCCAATGTCCCAGCAGTTCCAGCATGCGTTCCTCGGCCTCGGGGTTGTTCCGGCGGCCGAGCCTGGGGTGAAGGATGCCTTTCTGTTGATCGATGATGATCAGTGCTGCGTTTGCCATTAACTGCATACCGACGAACCTCCCTGACCATTGGTCGCTGAACTTATCAGACAAATCCTGAAATAACCTTGTACCCCGCTTGCGCGCCCACCTTCCGCTCACTAACGTAGCGCCTTTACTGACGCTACCCCCGCAGGAGCTTTGCCATGGCCTCGCCAGCCCATACACATTTTCTACCCCGGTTCGGCGTTGCCGCAGCAGTGGCGGGGGTTTTGAGCCTGACCGGTTGTCAGAGCTTCAACGCCCAGGACACCCTTCCACCGACCTCCGGCGTACAGCCGCTGAAGGGTCTGGCGCAGAATGTTTCGGTGCGCCGCAATGCCATGGGCATGCCGTTGATCGAAAGCAGCACGTTCCACGACGCGCTGTTCAGCCTCGGTTATGTGCACGCCAGCGACCGCATCACGCAAATGGTCACCCTGCGCTTGCTGGCCCAGGGTCGTCTGGCGGAAATGCACGGTGCGGACCTGCTGGACGCCGACCGCTACATGCGCGCCGTCAACCTGAAAAAAAGCGCCGGTGAGCTGTACAAAGCGTCTTCACCGCGTCTCAAGCGCTTCTTTGAGGTTTACGCTCGCGGGGTCAACGCTTACCTGTTCCGCTACCGCGACAAGTTGCCGGCGGACCTCGCCGCCAGCGGCTACAAGCCTGAATACTGGCAGCCGGAAGATTCGGCGCTGATTTTCTGCCTGCTGAACTTCAGCCAGTCCGCCAACCTGCCGGAAGAGATTTCCGCGCTGGTGCTCGCGCAAACGCTCACCACCGACAAACTGCCGTGGCTGACGCCGTCCGCTCCCGACGAAAAACTGCCATTGGCCGAAAGCGAAAAGCTGCAAGGCATCAAGCTCAATGGACAAATTCCGGGACTGGCTGACATCAGCAAAGCCACAGGCCAGCTCTCTGACCTGAATCTGCTCGGCGCCACTTCGTCGAACAACTGGGCGATCGCCCCGCAACGCAGCCGCAGCGGTAAAAGCCTGCTGGCCAGCGATAGCCATGGCCCGATGGGCGTGCCGTCGCTGTTCAGCTATGTGCAGATACGCGCACCGAAGTATCAGGCTTCCGGCGTGACCATTGCCGGTCTGCCGATGGTGCTGGGCGGTTTCAACGGCAAAGTGGCGTGGAGCACGACCAGCGTCATGGGCGACAACCAGGATTTGTTCCTGGAAAAAATCCGCCGCCAGGGCAACGGTCTCGCCTACGAAACCAACGGCAAATGGCAGCCGGCGATCGTGCGCAACGAAACCTATTTCGTCAAAGGCCAGCGGCCGATTCGCGAAGCCGTGTACGAAACACGCCATGGTCCTTTGCTCAACAGCGCCCAGGGTCTGGCACAGGGCAGCGGTTTCGGTTTGGCGTTGCAGACACCGAACTTCACTGACGACAAATCTCTTGATGCGTTTTTCGACCTGTCCCGTGCGCAGAGCGTCGAGAAAGCCTCGGACGCCAGCCGCGAGATCCGCGCCATCGCCTTGAACCTGGTGTTTGCCGATGCCAGCAACATCGGCTGGCAAGTCACCGGCCGCTACCCGAATCGCCGCGAAGGCGAAGGCCTGCTGCCCTCGCCGGGCTGGGAAGACCGCTACGATTGGGACGGTTACGCCGACCCGATGCTGCACCCTTACGATCAGGACCCGGCGCAAGGCTGGCTCGGCACAGCCAACCAGCGGGTCATTCCCCATGGCTACGGCATGCAGCTGTCCAACTCCTGGTCGGCCCCGGAGCGCGGCGAGCGTTTGGCCGAACTGGCCGGCGTGGGCAAACATGACACCCGCAGCCTGATCGCCATGCAGTACGACCAGACCACTACGTTCGCCGCCAAGCTGAAGAAAATGTTCGAAGCACCGGGCATGGCCCAGCCGCTCAAACAGGCGATCGAAGCCCTGCCGGTGGCGGATCGCGGCAAGGCGCGCGAGGCATTGACTCGCTTGATGGCGTTCGACGGCAAACTGGCCCCGACCTCCACCGACGCGGCAATCTACGAACTGTTCTTGCAAGAAAGCATGAAGCAGATTTTCCTCGATGAACTGGGCCCGGAAAGCAGCCCGGCCTGGAAAGCCTTCGTCGCCAACGGCAAGTTGTCCTATGCAGCCCAGGCCGACCACTTGCTGGGCCGCGAAGACAGTCCGTTCTGGGACGATGCACGCACCGCTCAGAAAGAAGACAAACCGGCGATCCTCGCTCGCAGCCTCGCAGCGGCAATTACCGCAGGCGACAGCCAGTTGGGTGGCGATCACAAAGCCTGGCAGTGGGGCAAATTGCATCGCTATGAATGGAAGAACGCCAATGGCCAGACCGTACGCGGCCCCGTGCCGGCTGGCGGCGATCACACCACGCTCAATACCGCCGCGTTCGCTTGGGGTCAGGACTTCAATACGACGCTGGCACCGGCCATGCGCTTTATCGTCGACTTCGGCCAACCCGAACCGCTGATGGGCCAGAACGCCACCGGCCAGTCCGGCAACCCGGCCAGCCCGAACTACCTGAACAGCATCGATCCATGGCTCAAGGGTCAGTACCAGAGCTTGCCGATGCAGCCGCAGAACTTTGACAAGGTGTATGGGACCAAACGATTGACCCTGACACCGGGCAAATAAGATCAAGAGATCGCAGCCTGCGGCAGCTCCTGCAGAGATCGGTGTAGGAGCTGCCGCAGGCTGCGATCTTTTGCTTTTTGATCTCGGAAAATCGATAGAACTTCTCTCCCCGCGCCAACCTCATAGCTAACAAGTCCATCCACTGGGCAATGCCATGGATCTTGTCATCGCTCGTCCCGAAGGCTTGTACTGTCCCGCCGGCGATTTCTACATCGATCCGTGGCGACCGGTCGAGCGGGCGGTCATTACCCACGCTCATGGCGACCACGCGCGCATCGGCAACCGCCACTATCTGGCGGCGGCCCCCGGTGAAGGGGTGCTGCGCGCGCGTTTGGGCCAAGACATCAACCTGCAAACGCTGCCCTATGGCGAGCGGTTGCTGCACAACGGCGTCACCCTGAGCTTTCATCCCGCCGGACACGTCCTCGGTTCGGCCCAGGTGCGACTGGAACATGGCGGCGAAGTCTGGGTCGCTTCCGGCGATTACAAAATCGAAGCTGACGGCACCTGCGCCCCGTTTGAACCGGTGCGTTGCGATACCTTCATCACCGAGTCGACCTTCGGCCTGCCGATTTATCGCTGGCCGCCCCAGGCGCAGGTCTTCGCCGAGATCAATCAGTGGTGGCAAGCCAACGCGGCCGAAGACAAGACCAGCGTTCTGTTGTGTTACGCCTTCGGCAAAGCCCAGCGCATTCTCCACGGTATCGACGCCAGCCTCGGCCCTATCCTCACCCATGGCGCGGTTGAGCCGTTGAACCGGGTTTACCGCGAAGCGGGCATTTACCTGCCACCCACGATCTATGCCGGCGAGGTCAAAAAGAGCGACCCGATAATGCGCAAAGCGCTGGTCATCGCCCCGCCGTCCGCCGGTGGCAGCACCTGGATGCGTCGCTTCGGCGATTACAGTGACGGCTTCGCCAGCGGCTGGATGCGCCTGCGCGGCACGCGTCGGCGACGCGGTGTGGATCGCGGCTTCGTACTCTCCGATCACGCCGACTGGCCTGGATTGCTGTGGGCCATCGAACAGAGTGGAGCCGAACGAGTGATGGTCACCCACGGTTCTGTCGCCGTGCTGGTACGCCACCTGCGCGAGCAAGGTCTCGACGCCCAGGCCTTCGACACCGAATACGGCGACGATGAAGAAGTACCGGCGACCACCGAACCCGCGCCGGTCGAGGCACTGCCATGAAGGCATTTGCCGAGTTGTACGCCGAGCTCGATGCCACGACTTCAAGCAATGCCAAACTGGCGGCGATGCAACGCTACTTCGCGCAAGCCGCACCGCAAGATGCCGCGTGGGCGGTGTATTTCCTGTCCGGGGGGCGGCCACGGCAATTGGTACCCGTGCGCGTTCTGCAAGATCTGGCGGTGACCTATTCAGGGCTATCGCCTTGGTTGTTCGAAGAGAGTTATCAAGCCGTCGGCGATCTGGCCGAAACCATTTCGCTGATACTGCCCGATGCTCCCCACGCGTCCACCGACGGTCTGGCAACGTGGATCGAAGAAAAGTTGCTGCCGCTTCGCGGCGAATCCCCTGAGGTACTCGCCGAACAACTGCCCCGGCTCTGGTCGCAACTGGACCGCACCAGCCTGATGCTCTGCATCAAATTGATCACCGGCAGTTTTCGCGTCGGTGTCTCCAAACTGCTGGTGACCCGTGCGCTCGCATCCATGGCTCATCTGGACAGCAAACGTGTGGCGCAGCGACTGGTGGGCTACACCGATCTGTCCAACCGCCCGAGCGCCGCCAGCTACTTGAAGTTGATCGCCGCCGAGTCGGACGATGAACATGCCCAGCGTGGCGGTCAGCCGTATCCGTTTTTTCTCGCCCATGCCCTGTCGCAACCAGTCGAACAATTCGAGGCGGTGCTCGGACCCGCCAGCCATTGGCAGGTTGAATGGAAGTGGGATGGCATTCGCGCCCAAGTGGTCAAGCGCGGCGGACAACTGTGGGTCTGGTCACGGGGTGAAGAATTGGTGACCGAGCGGTTTCCCGAACTGCAGAACCTGGTCAGTTGCCTGCCCGATGGCACGGTGATCGATGGCGAAATCGTTGCCTGGAAAAGCGCTCCACCGGAAACCGAAGACGCCTTCGACCCACAAATGCCGACCTCGCCCGCCGTGCAACCATTCGCTCTCTTGCAGCAGCGGATCGGTCGTAAAACCCTCAGCAAGAAAATTCTCACTGACGTTCCCGTGGTCATCCTCGCGTACGACTTGCTGGAATGGGCGGGCGAGGACTGGCGCAACCAGCCCCAAGTGCGACGGCGTGCGCAACTGGAGCAGGTCATTGCCCACTGCAATCACCCCGCGTTGCTGGTTTCGCCACTGTTGACCGGCGAGGACTGGTTCGATCTCGCCCGGCAGCGCGAAGCATCTCGTCGACTCGGCGTCGAAGGCATGATGCTCAAGGCTCGCGACGCACTCTACGGCGTGGGTCGAACCAAGGATGTGGGCGTCTGGTGGAAATGGAAAGTCGACCCGTTCAGCGTCGACGCCGTGCTGATCTATGCACAGCGCGGTCATGGGCGCCGGGCCAGTCTTTTCAGCGATTACACCTTCGCGGTCTGGGACGGCCCGCCCGACGCCAGCGAACGCACACTGGTGCCTTTTGCCAAAGCCTATTCCGGCCTGACCGATGAAGAGATGCGTCAGGTCGACAGCATCGTGCGTAAAACCACCGTCGAAAAGTTCGGCCCGGTGATCAGCGTAAAACCGAGCCTGGTGTTTGAACTGGGTTTCGAGGGCATTGCCCTGTCCAAGCGGCATAAAAGCGGGATAGCGGTGCGGTTTCCGCGAATGCTGCGCTGGCGCCAGGACAAGCCGGTCGAAGAGGCTGACCATCTGGGAACACTGCAGGATCTGCTCGGGTAATCGGCTTCCCGAAGAACCAAAAGAGTGCGGGTCTTCCACGGCGCCCGTTTTCGTGCACTAATCCCATCCCGGCGATTTCCTGAATGCCTGTTAAACGCTTGTTCGGCACTCTGGTTCGGAAATTGCTACTTTCATTAGGTCTTACGCTTACCAGTAACAATAATTCTGCGCCACAAGCGCTCATATTGGTTTTAGGGAATAAATAATGAAAAAAGCATTGCTGACCCTTTCTGCACTGGCGTTGTGCATGGCCGCTGGCTCCGCCATGGCAAAGGAATACAAAGAATTGCGTTTTGGCGTTGACCCTTCCTACGCACCGTTCGAGTCGAAAGCGGCCGACGGCAGCCTGGTGGGGTTCGACATCGATCTGGGTAACGCAATCTGTGCCGAGCTGAAGGTCAAGTGCAAATGGGTCGAAAGCGATTTCGACGGGATGATTCCTGGCCTCAAGGCCAATAAATTCGACGGCGTGATCTCCTCGATGACCGTCACCCCGGCCCGCGAAAAAGTCATCGACTTCTCCGGCGAGCTGTTCTCCGGCCCAACCGCTTACGTGTCCAAGAAAGGCTCCGGCATCACCGCCGACGTCGCGTCGCTCAAGGGTAAAACCGTAGGCTACGAACAAGGCACCATCCAGGAAGCCTACGCCAAAGCCGTTCTCGACAAGGCCGGCGTGA
>RCUK01001882.1_pt1 | contig 12272 bp, 12 predicted proteins | sample 2166381 | NCBI WGS metagenome assembly RCUK01 (sample SAMN09932809, study PRJNA488358) | compost metagenome | isolation source: compost soil in an enriched community | place: Germany: Experimental Botanical Garden
ATATCTTAAGTTTTAGAATGAAATATTTTGATTTGGTTCCGGTTGGACAATTGGTTACAAGATCTGTTTCAGATATTGAATCGATTGCTCGTATTTTCAGTCAGGGATTATTTATGATTATAAGTGATTTGATGAAAATGCTGGTTGTTTTGATTTTTATGTTTTATATGAACTGGAAACTGACCTGGATCGTAATTGTCGCGATGCCAATCCTGGTTTATATTACCCGAATTTTTCAACGCAAAATGCAGGTTGCTTTTGAAGAAGTTCGTACACAGATTGCCAATATGAACTCCTTTGTGCAGGAACGCGTTACGGGAATGAAAATCGTACAGCTTTTTAACCGTGAAAAAATCGAAGCCGAAAATTTTAAAGACATCAATAATAAACACCGCGTTGCATGGATCAAAACGATTTTATACAACTCAATATTTTTCCCAATTGCCGATATTATTTCGTCCATCACTTTAGGATTAGTTGTAGTTTATGGCGGATTTAAAATCCTGAACGGCGATCATTTTACAACTTTTGGAGATTTGTTTTCTTATACGATGTTCATCGGGATGTTATTCAATCCACTTCGTCAGATTGCGGATAAATTCAACGAGATGCAATTAGGAATGATTGCTGCTAATCGTGTTTTTGATATTATTGATACGCAAGATCATATTCAGGACACCGGAACGCTTGAAGCACCAATTTTTGATGGAAGTATTGAATTTAAGGACGTGCGTTTTAGTTATATTCCGGAAGAAGAAGTAATTAAAGGTATTGATTTATCTGTTTCTTCAGGGCAAACCATTGCCATAGTAGGTTCGACCGGAGCCGGAAAATCGACAATAATTAATTTGTTGAATCGGTTTTACGAAATCAACAGCGGTACAATTTTCATAGACGGACATAATATTGAAAATTATACTTTGGCTTCCTTAAGAAAACAAATTGCCGTGGTTTTGCAGGATGTGTTTTTATTTGCTGATACCATTTACAACAATATCACTTTACAAAATCCGGAAATTACCCGGGAACAGGTTTTGAATGCTGCGAAAAAAATCGGCGTGCACGATTTCATTATGAGTTTGCCTGATAATTATGATTTTGATGTAAAAGAACGTGGAGTAATGCTTTCATCAGGACAGCGTCAATTGATTGCTTTTTTACGTTCGTATGTGAGTAACCCGAGTATTTTGATTCTGGATGAAGCGACCTCATCTATTGATACATATTCAGAAGAATTGATTCAGCGTGCTACAGAAACAATTACCAAAGGAAGAACTTCTATTATTATTGCGCATCGATTGGCAACAATTGTAAATGCAGATAAAATTGTTGTTATGGACAAAGGATTAATTGTAGAACAGGGTACACATCAGGAATTGTTAAATAAGGCAGAAGGTTATTACAAAAATTTATACGACTCACAGTTTTCGGTTGCGAACTAGATTTTAAATGCTAAAAAAGTTCTTAAAAAAGTTAAATTAGCGTTATAGGAATCATAAATGTAATATTCTGTGGAAATTATGTAACTTTTTTAACTTTTGGTTTTTTTATCTTTGAGATAATAGAAATCAAATGTAAAAGAAAAATGCCACAAAACAGATTTTACCCAAACGAACAATTCAAAGAAATAGAAATAAATGCTTCATTACAATTACGTTACGCCATTTCAAACAGAGGCCGTTTAATAAGCTTTACTGACGAAATTGAAAACGGCCGCATCCTAAAAGGCGGTTTGAGTGATGGTTATCCTACCTTTAGATTCAAAGTCAAAAAAGACGACAAAATAGTCAACAAATACCTGTTTTTATACAAATTAGTTGCCCAATATTTTCTTCCGAAAGATTCTGAAGAACAGACTTATGTACTGCATTTAGACTACAACCGAAGCAATGACGATGTAAGCAATCTACGCTGGGCAACAAAAGCCGAAATGATGGCGCACAGCCGCAAAAGTCCACGTGTGATTCAGGCAAAGAAAAATCTTATCGAACATAACCTAAAAGCAGACGGACGAAAATTAACTACGACTAAAGTAATGTTAATCAAGAAAATTTTGGCCAGACCAGAACAAAAAACACGTTTAAAAATGATTGCCAAACAATTCGGCGTAAGCGAAATGCAAATCAGACGAATTGCCAGCGGAGAAAATTGGGGGCATGTGAAAGTATAATTATGAATTATAAGTTATGAATTGCTAAATGTGATATGCAACTGAAAAGTTAAGTATTACATTTAGCAATTTTTAATTATCTAATTTCCTCATTCTCTAATTTTCTCATTCTAACCTTCCTGCATTTTTGTTAAAAAAAGCTACAAAACAAACTTCATTTTACTTTTTTCTATAACTTTTATCAGAATCTCTGTGAAAAGGTCAAAATCAGTATGGGTAAAAATAAATTTTAAAGTGTTTTTTAAAATAAATCCTTAAATTCGCAAACACAAATAACAAAAGAAAAATCGAAGAGTGAGTTTCGGAAATATAAACCTCATTTTCGGTTATAAATACTAAAAACCAAAAAAATGAAATACGACGTTATTGTTTTAGGAAGTGGTCCTGGCGGATATGTAACAGCGATTAGAGCTTCACAATTAGGCTTTAAAGTAGCTGTAGTTGAAAAAGAAAACCTTGGTGGTGTATGTTTAAACTGGGGATGTATCCCAACTAAAGCGTTACTAAAATCAGCTCAGGTTTTTGATTATTTAAAACACGCTTCAGATTACGGATTAAAAGTTTCTGAATTCGATAAAGATTTCCCTGCAGTTGTACAACGTAGCCGTGGTGTTGCTGAAGGAATGAGCAAAGGAGTTCAGTTTTTGATGAAAAAAAACAAAATTGACGTTATTGAAGGTTTTGGAAAATTAAAACCAGGTAAAAAACTTGACGTTACAGATAAAGATAATAAGGTAACTGAATATAGCGCTGATCACATTATCATCGCAACCGGAGCTCGCTCTCGTGAGTTACCAAACTTGCCACAAGACGGAGTAAAAGTTATTGGATACCGTCAGGCAATGACATTACCAACGCAGCCAAAATCTATGATTATTGTAGGTTCCGGAGCAATTGGAGTGGAATTCGCTCACTTTTACAACTCAATGGGAACAGACGTTACTATTGTAGAATTTATGCCAAACGTAGTTCCTGTAGAAGACGAAGATATCTCAAAACAGTTTGAGCGTTCTTTGAAAAAAGCCGGAATTAAGATTATGACTAACTCATCTGTTGAACGTATTGATACAACTGGTGCAGGAGTTAAAGCATTTGTTAAAACTGCAAAAGGAGAAGAAGTTCTTGAAGCTGACATTTTACTTTCTGCAGTTGGAATCAAAACTAATATTGAAAACATTGGTTTAGAAGAAGTTGGAATCGCTGTAGACAGAGATAAAATCTTAGTAAACGCTTACAACGCAACTAACATTCCTGGTTACTACGCAATTGGAGATGTTACTCCAGGACAGGCTCTAGCTCACGTAGCTTCTGCCGAAGGAATTAACTGTGTGGAGAAAATTAAAGGTTTGCACGTAGACCCAATCGATTACGGAAACGTTCCTGGTTGTACGTATGCAACTCCTGAAATTGCTTCTGTTGGTTTAACTGAAAAACAAGCTAAAGAAAAAGGATACGAATTAAAAATTGGTAAATTCCCATTCTCAGCTTCAGGAAAAGCTAAAGCTGCCGGAACTCCAGATGGATTCGTAAAAGTAATCTTTGATGCAAAATACGGAGAATGGTTAGGATGCCATATGATTGGTGCTGGTGTTACAGATATGATTGCTGAAGCAGTTGTAGCTCGTAAACTAGAAACTACAGGTCATGAAATCTTAAAATCTATTCACCCTCACCCAACAATGAGCGAGGCTGTTATGGAAGCTGTTGCTGATGCTTACGGCGAAGTAATTCACTTGTAATACAAAACCGTTTTACGGTTACATATAATTTTCAATTTAAAAATCCGATTTGTGAAAGCAAGTCGGATTTTTTGCAATTGATTTTTCAAAGACAAAAAAACAAACCTTTTTATTTTCATAACTTTACAATAAATAAAAGGTTATGAAAGAAGTATACATTGTTGAATTTCCATCAAATTTAGGTTTAAAAGAACCTCAGCCAGGAAAAGAGCCCGGGGTAAAAAAGTTACCGGACTGGTTATGGAAACACAATTTGCATAAATTCATTCTGCATAAAGATATTATTAGGATTGATCCTCCTAAATATTCCAATCTTAGAGATCATGAAACGCAAATTCTTAATGCAAATTCCTTAGTTGAATATGCCAGAGAACAAGCTTATTTAATAAATAATTTATTGACTCAAAATAAATTCCCTTTTATACTTGGCGGCGATTGCAGCATACTTTTAGGGTCAGCAATTGCTTTAAAACAGAAAGGAAATTATGGGTTATTTTATCTCGATGGGCATACCGATTTTATGAATATTTCCTTGTCTGAAACCGGTGGCGTTGGCGGAATGGCAGCTTCTATTGTTACAGGAAACGGGCATGAAAAATTAAGCGATATACTCAATTTATCTCCTTATATCAAAGAAGAAAATCTGTGGTGCGTAGGCAATCGCGAATATGATGAGGAATATGAAAATGAGATTCGGAATTCTAATGCCACTTATTTAAGTCTGGATATGTTGAGAAAAAAAGGAATTGAAAATTGTCTCAATTCTTTTCTTTCAGAAATTGCAGCAAAGAATCTGGATGGATTTTGGATTCATATCGATGTAGATGTCTTAAACGATTCAATTATGCCGTGTGTAGACAGTCGAACACCTGATGGCTTAACTTACACTGAATTTAATGAACTTACCTCCTATTTGTTTCAAAGTGAAAAACTGAGCGGTCTGGAGATAACCATTTTAGATCCCGATTTAGACCCAACCGGACAATACACAAAAGAATTCGTAGCCAATATTTCAGCCACTTTCAACTCATTAAAAAAATAAATTAAATTGATACTATAAAAACTTCTGATGGCTAATTTGTGTGTAAAAGCAAAATAATTTTGCGCGGTTCTATAATAGAGCATTGAATAACTTATAATTTAAAAAAATAACGAATGAAAACAAAAATTGCAATATTTGCTTTTATAATTTTTTCTGTAATTAGCTGCAAGAAACACACTCAGGTTAAAGAAGAGAAAGAATTAACTTCTCTGGAACAATTAACAATGGGTAATGAAAGATTTCTAAACGGAAGATCAGCTCATCCACGCCAAAGCAAGAAAACAGTTTTAGCCAATCAGGACGGACAAAAACCTTTTGCAGTTGTGATTACGTGCTCAGACAGCCGTGTTTCTCCTGAAATTGTATTTGATCAGGGAATTGGGGACCTGTTCGTAATTCGAAATGCCGGAAATTTAATTTCTGATATCGACATGGGAAGTATCGAATATGCTGTCGAGCATTTAGATACCAAGTTGATTATTGTTTTAGGGCACACAGAATGTGGTGCTATAAAAGCATATATTAATGATAAAGATGGTTCTTATAAAAAACATTTCAATCATATAGATAATATCGTTGAAACGATTTCACAAGAAAAAGAAGAAATTGATGCGGATAAAACAACTCCAAAAGCAACTAACTATTTGGGAGCCATTAACGCCAATATCGAACATTCAATAAAATTAATTCAGGACAATCCTATCGTAAAAGAGCATCAGGTAAAAATTATTGCTATGCGATATGACGTACATACCGGAAAAGTAGTTCAGTTGTAATTTAAGTTTAAATAAAATATCAGAATCCGATTTGTGAAAGCAGGTCGGATTTTTTATTTGGGCGTGCCACCACCCCGATAAGAGGGCAAATTTTCTTTGCACATATACGCCCTCTTATCGGGGTGGTGTCGGGCTTTCGCTGCTACTGCGGTAGCTTAGCTCTATCCCTCACGCAGTCCCGTTTTTATAAGAACATTTCTTTCTTAAATTTTTGTAATAAAAAAAGAGTATTTTAGATTTAGAATTCTACTATCAATCAACAAACTATATTGATTATGAATGCAGCCGTACAAGATTATAACAATTTGCAAAGCGATTCAGATAAAGAAATCTGTAATCAGCTTGCCACAATAATAAATGAAAATTTACCCGATGCAGAAAATAAAATCTGGCACGCACATCCGGTTTGGTTTTTAGATGGAAATCCGATTGTTGGTTATAGTAAACTAAAAAACAATGTTCGTTTACTCTTTTGGAGCGGACAATCATTTGAGGAAGAAAAACTGTCCAATGAAGGTTCTTTTAAAGCAGCTGAATTTCGTTATACTTCATCTGAACAAATCAATAAAGAAGATGTAGAACGTTGGCTCAAAAAAGCAAGAGCAATACAATGGGATTATAAAAATATTGTCAAACGCAAAGGCGTTTTAGAGCGATTGAAATAATGAAATAACCTCAATTTAATAATAGTCAAAAATTTAACCTCAACCAAAAACAAAACCGCAAAAAAATGATTTTAACTGAATTACCAGTCGATCTTAAAAAACTAATTGAAAATGAAAAAATCGAATTTTCTATAAAGGCAAAACGAAATCTTCCCCTTGGTAAATCAGTGGGGCGTTTGATTTTCAGTATAGCTTATTGTGCTTTTGTCAGCATTTTTGTTGTCGCTTTCTTCGGACCTTTATTTAAAGATGAAGAAGTACATTTTACTTCTAATGATGTTCCGGTAACAGCGAGTTGGGATGATTTAGGCGAGTTGTTAGTACCCGGCATGATTATAGGCCTATTTGTAATCGTTGGCGTGGGACTTATCATTTCCTCTGTCTATTCCTTATTTCAAAAAGGAGGCTATTTTATTGGAACAGAAACCAGAATGATTCAATATCGCAATGGAAAATCAACCATCACAGATTGGGAACAGTTTTCCGGGAATGTAAAAATAAATGCTAAAAATAATTTTGGCGATTTAGAATATGAATTAAGAACGGGAAAAATGCAAAGTCGAAAAAACGAATCAGATAAATTTGTACCGGATATTCTTTACATTTCAGCAATTGAAAATGTATACGAGATTGAAAAAATATGTAAGATAAGAATCAAAGAAAACGACCCGACTCCAGCTGTTTTATCAGTTTAAAAGCTTATCAAAATGGCTTAAAAGATACCTATTTAAAATAAAATATTTAATTTTAAGAAATTATCACTCTTTTACGCAACCATTTAACAAAATTTACATCTATTAACTAAACTGATATAAATTTTAACCCATGAAAAAATATTTCTTATTATTTGTTTTAATAATTTTAAGTTCCTGCAATAGCAATGATGATGAGAATAGCACTAAAAAAGCCGATGCTCAGGCTGAAAAAGATCTTCAGGGACGATGGAATTGGGTTAGTACTACCAGCGGAGTTGACGGTACAATTAAAACTGCTGCATCAGCAAACACAACGATTGTAATTGAATTTTCAGGTTCTAATTTTAAAAAGTATACCAATGGAGTTTTAACTATGGATACCACCTTTAAAGTTGTTACACAGCAATTAAATGAAGACGGACCTTTACAAACGATTGTGACAGGCGGCTACATGCCAATAAATAATGTATCCGGAATTGTGAGCGACACGAGTCACGAGGGCTTTAAAATTGTCAATAACAAACTACTTATGAATCATTTTTGTAATAAATGTAGTAATTCAGAATATGTTAGGGCTCAAGAAGTATTTTAAATCAATCAACATGAAAAAATTTACTTTTTTATTTTTTACCGTTTTACTATTATTTTCCTGTAATAGTGCAGAAGACAGCATTAAAAATGCTGATGCCAATGCTTCAAAGGAGAAAAACCTGGAAGGAAGATGGTTATGGGTTTCTTCAACTGGAGGTTTTGCAGGAATTACTCAGACAGCTTCAGATCAAAAAAAAGAGATCGAATTTTCAGATTCTACACTTAAAACTTATATTGACGGAAAATTATCCCGCGAACAGCAATTTTTTATAAAAACTAAAAAATCAATTTTTGGGGGTGATAAGGAAATGATTGTAATAGACAAAGGCCTTTCAATTACTCAGGAGTTCTTCGTTGATCGATCTTTTGAAATTAAAGGTAAAAACCTGATTTTAAGCGAGGAATGTTACGACTGTTTTATATCAAAATACGAACGGGTAAAATAAATTATTATGAAAAAAATTATTACCTATATTTTTATTCTTTTTGCTTTCACAAACTGTACTGACGATGATGACAAAGCAAACCCGGTTGTAGGAACATGGAAATTAGTAAAAACAGGAAATTATGGACTTAGTTATGACGATGGTCAAATTAAAGAATTTTTCACTGATTATTCAGATAAAAACATCACTTACACATTTTATCCTAACTCTAATTTAATCATAAACACAGATGGAAAAACAGAAACCCACAAATATGAGTATAAACTAGATTATTTGTCCGAAGGCCCTAGTCCTGAAGAAAGAAAAGAATTTCTTGTTTTTATAGACGGTTCAAAATGGACCTATTTTAGTGCTAACCATGAAGAAATGGTTTTAGGAAAATCTTATGTTGATGCTGGTGATTTGTATTTTGTAAGACAATAAATTTCTGTTTTCATTTTCCTGGGTTCTTATGAAAATAAAACGTAATCGCTAGCCCCGATGGGAAGCGGTATCCTTTTTTTTTGGCTGCCATCAGCCAAAAAAAAAGATATAGCGGACAGCGGGACTGAAGTTTCTTTTGAAAATGAAACCTTCTGCTCCTGAATAAAAAAATGCTCTTCAAATTTCATATCTGAAGAGCATTTTTATTAGTTGACTAAAAATAGTGAATTGCTGAATAACAGGATTCCGTTTTCCCAAAAACCTCGAAACAGCGGATTATCCATCATATAAATTACAGAGCCATCGCCTCTTTTATCTACCGCAAAACTTACCGTTTCGTTAAGTTTTTTGCTGATCGTATTTCCGACAAAACCATAGCTGATATATCCTTTTGGAATATACGCGACATTAATGGCGCTTTTTAAAAGCGAGTATGATCTTTCGTTGGTTTTAAGGCTGAAATAGGTGTTTTCTAAACCGAAAGCCATTGGGTAGGTTTTGTCTAATTTATTCTCAATAATGGCACCCGGAATTGTGCCCGAAATCTCTCGTCGCTCTGATCCTTCGAAGTCTAAAAAGCGTTTTTTAAGTTCGATTTCTTTTTCTTCTTTCTCTGATTTCTCTTTGTCTTCTTTACTTGCAAACATACTCAAAGCATAGCCTTCCCGATCCTGAAATAAGGAAATCGCACTGCTCATCGCTATTACTTTTCCACCATTTTTAATCCATTGATCGATTTGTTTTTTCTGATCGTCTGAAAAATCATAAGAACCATCACAAAGAATTAAAGTATTGTAATTGTACAATTTAACCCGGTTAAAATTTGCCGTTTCGACGATACTTACCGGATAACTGATGGTTTCGTCCAGATAATGCCAGGTTGCGCCAAACTCGGTTGAAACGATTCCTTTTCCGGATAACATTAGAATTTTTGGAGCTTTTAGCAAGATGAAATTCTCTCCTCCAATATCTTTAGAATTCGTTGAAAATCCGGTTGTGATAAAACTATAATCGGTTTTGATTTTAATGATATCTGAAACTGTTTTTTCAAAATCGGCTATTTTTGGATTATCGGCACGGCTGATAATTAAGCCACCCGGTTCGATTGTAATGGTTCCAAAAACGGCTTTTTTCATAGCCGAACGCACTTTAATTCCGCCTTGATGCAAGAGTGAAACTACCTGTGCTGAAGTTCTGTTATTCCACGGCACGTAAAACGCATACACGCTGGCTGGAACTGTTTTCGCGACTGTTTCAATTTTAGCTTTTGTTTTAACTGAAAGATTATTCTTAACCGCATAACCTTCAACCCCATACGCCAAAGGTAAAGCCCAGGCTGTTATATCATACGACAAACTATCGTTTAATTTTTGATTTGGCTCAAACAAAACCTGCGCCAGAACTGATCTCGGCTGATCTGCTTTTATTATTAAATCGTTCGGTTCGATTTTAAAACTTTCAGTTTTCTTATTTTGATAATGAAACCCTGATGCGTTGCCAGAAGCATCGGCATAACTGAATTCGATGTCGTTTTTCTTCAGTAATTCTGCCAATTGGTCCAGTTTTGGGTTATTTTTTAAAACATAGGTATTGTAAACGCCTTTCGCTTTTATACGCGCAATGCTATGAAAATCTCTGAAGCCTTTTAAGAGAATATCTTTTTGCGAAGCGGCACTTTCGACAACTGTCAACACTGCAGTTGCGTGATGCGTTAATCGGTCTTTGATGGTAACATTTGCTCCGTTTTCCATCGTTACTTCACGCCCCGCTCCTATTCCGCCCTGCTCTAATGTTAGACCAACTGCTCCATTGTACGTTGGATAAGTATCTCCATAACTCGGATAAAACAAATCGAAACGCTCTCTGGTATTGTACATCCAGTTTTGCTTGTCGAATTTTTGCGAAATATTTTTACCTAAAACATTATAAAAATCCTTTTGATATTGTTCAATAAATTCATGTAAGGGTTCTGCTGCCGGCGGAAAAAAGTATGGCGAGTTATAACTCATTTCATGTACATCTGTATGCACTTGCGGCATCCATTGATTGTACAATTTAATGCGTTGTTGTGATTCGATTTGTGTTTGCCATGCCCAATCCCTATTCAAATCGAAGAGATAGTGATTGTAACGTCCGCCCGGCCATTCTTCCATATGTTCTCTGTCATATAAACCCGGATGATTTTTTTTGCCTGTAATTTCTCTAAGCCAGTTTCCGTAACGCGAGTAACCGTCAGGATTAATGCATGGGTCTAAAATTACAACTGTGTTTTTGAGCCATTGTTTGGTCGCTTCGTTTGATGGATTCAAAAGTTCGTAGGCAACTGTCAAGGCACTTTCGGTTCCGGCGAATTCATTTCCGTGAACGTTGAAACTCAGCCAGACAATAATTTTATCATCGCCTGTCGTGGTTTTATTTGTTGATAAGCCAATTGAAGCTAAATTATTGTTTCTGATTTGCTCCAGATTCGCGAGATTTTCAGGAGTCGAAATATAATAGACATTCAGATCGCGCTGTTCGTTTGTTGCACCGTATTTCTGTTTTTTGATAAACTGAGATTGTTCTGTCAGATATTTAAAATAATCTTCTACCTGATTATAGTAGCTGATTTGTTTTCCGTAATTCGGAATAAATTCTGATGGTGTTTTTAATTGTGCAAAAACAGAAAAAGAAGTGATTAACAGCAATACTGCAACGCTAAATGTTTTCCTCATAAGTGAATAGAATTTGTAGATGGCTAAAAATAAGAATTAACTTTATACCAATTTAAAAATCGCAATAAATATTATTGTTTTAGATAAAACGTTGCATTATTTATTCAGAATTTGAATTTTGTCATTGTAATCTTTAATCTGGTTTTAATTTGTATTTTCGTTTAGCAAAAAAAATCTATTATGGACCATTCTTTAAAAGAAATACTTTGGAGGCAATTTGGCGGAAGCATTGATATGTTGAAAAATGCGATTGAATTTTGTCCCGAATCACTTTGGGATACGGAACAGCAATTTGGATATAATGCTTTTCATTGTACTTTTTTTCTGGATTATTATTTGACGCTTGATCCCAGAGGTTTTGTACCTCCGCAGCCTTTTTCACTTTCTGAATTTGAAGACAGAATGCCTGAGAGAGTTTATACAAAAAACGAAGTATTGACTTATTTAGAATTTTGCAGAGAAAAATGCCGTAGTCTGATTGCTACAATGAATGATGAAATTTATAAAAGTAATTGGGAAAATGAATCCAAAACAATGAAATATAATATTGTTGAAATTTTACTTTATAACATGCGACATGTACAACATCACGTGGCCCAATTGAATTTATTATTGCGCCAAAATATTGATGATGCTCCAAAATGGGTTCGCGAAGCAATAGACAATCTTTATTAAATATCGATTATGAATATCTTAATTGTTTACAGTCATCCGAGTAAAAAGTCTTATACTTTTCAGGTTCTTGAACATTTGAAATCTGAAATTTCAAAACAAAACTGGAATCTTGAAATTTCGGATTTATATGTGATGAACTTTCAGAGCGATATGTCTGAAGAAGAATATGAACGAGAAGGATTTGCCAAAACAGAACTTCCAATTTCTCAGGACGTTTTAGCGGAACATGCCAAAATTGAAAAAGCCGATTGCATTATTTTTTTATATCCGGTTTGGTGGAGCGATTGTCCGGCAAAATTAAAAGGCTGGTTTGACAGGGTTTATTCCGTTGGATAT
>RCUK01001887.1_pt1 | contig 12252 bp, 9 predicted proteins | sample 2166381 | NCBI WGS metagenome assembly RCUK01 (sample SAMN09932809, study PRJNA488358) | compost metagenome | isolation source: compost soil in an enriched community | place: Germany: Experimental Botanical Garden
TCTCGGTGTCGGTGTTGACCAGGGTGTTGTCCACCGCCAGGGCCATGCGCGAGCGATACTTGGCCGCCGCGCCGACCGTCACCGACGACCCGCCGTCCAGGGCCCACTCGTACTGGCCGCCGACACGCACCGTCCACTTCGGCGAGAAGGCCGGATCCTGGAAGGCGCGGCTGTTGCCGAAGGCCGGGAAGCTCTCGTCCTTGAACTCCTTGTAGTCCGCGTCCAGGAAGCCGATCTGGGTGTCCAGCGTCAGGCCGCGCATCGGCGTCGCAACGCCTTCGATTTCGAAGCCGAAGATGTCCAGTTCGCCAGCGTTGATGACCGACAGAACGCCGATCGGGACTCCGGTTACGAGGTCATTCTCCTTGCCCGCAACCCGTGCCTGGAAATCGCTGTACTTGGTCATGAAGGCCGCGAGGTTCAGGCGCAGGCGGTTGTCCCAGTACTGGGTCTTGGCCCCGACCTCGAAGGTGTCGGCGGTTTCAGGGGCGTAGGCGGTGGATTCCTTCACCGAGTTCGCGCGGCCGTTGAAGCCGCCCGACTTGAAGCCCTGGGCGTAGCGCGCATAGACCATGGCGTCGTCCGACAGCTGATAGTCGGCCGACAGCATGATCGAGGTGTCTTCCCACTTGCCCGCCGGCGGCGCGAAGCCATAGCTGGACACCAGGAAGGGCGAGTTCGACGTCACATAGGTGAAGCGGTCGTATTCCTTTTCCTCTTCGGTGTAGCGCACACCCGCCGACAGCCGCAGGGAGTCGGTTACAGCGTAGCTGACATTGCCGAAGATGGCCTTGGAGGTCGTCTCAAGATTGTCGTCGATGAAGCGGGTGAAGGTGTAGTCGCCGTTCCAGAGCGGCGGGAGGACAAGGTTGGCGGTCAGGTCGTCGTTGTAGCTTTCCTGATGCGAACCGACCTTTTCCTTGAGCCAGTAGACGCCGCCAACGGCCGTCAGACGGTCGCTGGAATAGGTGAGCTGGAACTCCTGGCTGGTCTGCTTCTGATCCACGGCGACCAGGGCGTCGGCGATCTCCAGCTCGGTGGCGTCGAAGTCGATGTAGTCGTCGGTGCCCAGCTCGCGATAGCTGGTGATCGACTTCAGCGTCAGGCTATCCGACAGGTCCCACGTCATGCGCAGGGCCGAGCCCCAGGTCTCCAGCCGCGTCTCATTCGGCAGGCCCGGCGTGGTGCGCGTCTTGAAGTCGTATTCGGGCGTCGGCGTCGGCACGGAATAGGCCGGTGCGCCCAGAAGGTTGGTCAGGCTGTTCTGGGCCTGGCCCACGGTCATGCCCGCGTCGTCCTTCGAATAGTCGACGTTCAGGTCGATGCGGAAGGTCGAGGTCGGATCCCAGGCCAGGCTGGCGCGGGCGGCCGAGGTGTTCTTGTCGTTGTATTCGGCGCCGGTGGCCGGATCGACGACATAGCCGCCACGCTCCGAATGCAGGGCTGACAGGCCCAGGGCCAGGGTGTCGGTGACCGGGCCGGAAACCGCGCCCTGGAACTCCATCAGGTCATAGTCGCCATAGGCCGCCGAGGCGCGGGCGCGGAACTCCTGGCCCGGACGACGCGACACCAGCTTCATGGCGCCGCCGATGGTGTTCTTGCCGTAGAGGGTGCCTTGCGGACCGCGCAGGATTTCGACGCGCTCGAGGTCCAGCAGGTCGAACTGGCTGCCGCGGATACGGCTGTAATAGACGTCGTCGACATAGACGCCGACGGCCGGGTCGAAGGTCTGCAGTGCATCCGGCTGGCCGATGCCGCGGATATAGATGTTGGTCGAGTTCGACGAGCCGCGGCCTTGAACCAGGTTCAGGTTCGGCACCGCGCCCTGCAGATCCGTGACCTGCTGCGCGCCCGTGCGCTCCAGCGTCTGGCCGCTGAAGGCCGTGAGGGCCAGCGGGGTCTTCTGCGCCGATTCCTCGGTGCGGCGGGCCGTGACGATGATGTCCTCGACGCTGGAGGTGGGCTCCGCGTCCTGCGCCCGGGCGTCCTGGGCATAGGCGGCCGAGGCGATTGCGCCCATGGCGGCGCCCGCCAGCAAGGCGGTCTTCACGAGTCTGTTCATTTGGATCCCAATCTCTGTTTCCAGCCCAATCGACGCTTTTATTCAGCGTTCAATGATTTTCATGGAACGTGCCGGTCTTTCGAGGGTCTGTCAAACGGCCACGCTGGAAACTGCCGCAAATCGGCCGCGCCTGTGGCGCCGTTGCACTGGAGGTCGAAGCACGCCCCGAGCCTGATGCATGGCATCAGGCTCCAGGATTGATGCTGGAGCGAATATCTGTGTTCAGATGCGATCGCATCTGAACCGATTTCGCTCTAGCTTGCGCGCATGAAACCTGACGACGACACCGCTCCGACCCTGCCGCCCGTCGTCGCCGCCCCGGCCCGTCGCGGCCGGCCCAAGAAAACCAAGACCGCCGGCGCGGGCGAGACCCGCGACGCTATCCTGAACGCCGCCGAGGACCTGTTCTCCAAGCACGGCTTCTATGGCGTCACCATCCGCGAAGTGGCGCGCGAGGCGGGCGTGGATACGGCCCTGGTCCACTACTACTTCGGGGCCAAGAAGGAGCTGTTCGACGCCGTCTTCACCCGCCGCGCCGAGGTGTGGAACAGCGAGCGGGTCGCCGCCGTCGACCGCTACGCCGAGGCCGCGGGCGACGCCATGACCCTGGAGGGGCTGTTCGAAGCCTTCCTGCGTCCGCCGTTCCAGTGGTCGCTGAAGGGCGGGCCGGGGTGGAAGCACTACGCCGCCCTGGTGGCCCAGACCAACGCCAACCCGGCCTTCGGCGGCGAGACCATGGCCCGCTATTTCGACCCGGCGATCCGCCGCCTGCTGGACCTGGTCAAGCGGGTCCTGCCCGAGGCCGAGGAGACCGATCTCTACTGGGCCTATCACAATCTGTCGGGGGCCCTGACCCTGACGCTTGGCGAGACCGGGCGTCTGGACCGGCTGTCCGGCGGGCTGTGCAAGTCCGGCGATCTGGACAGCGCCTGCGACTACATGGTGCGCTTCGCCGCCGCCGGCTTCCGCGCGGTGTGCGTGCCGAAATCGGGCCTCTGATGCAGCTTGCAGGTTTGTTCAGGGGCAGGGCGCGCGACGTCCTGCGCGGTCTGATCGTCTCCGTCGTCGCCGGCGCCTTCCTGGCCTTCAGCGGCGCCTTTGGATCGGGGGGAACGCCGCTGGGACAGCGGCTGATCTACTGGATCGCCATGCTGATGCTCGGCGGCCTCTGGGGCCATGCCTGCGGGGCCCTGGTCACCCGTTTCATCGACGCGGACGCCCGACCCTGGGCCTCGGCGGCCGCCCTGACGGCGGTCATCACCGGACCGCTGACAGTGGGGGTCTGGGCCGCGACCGGTCTGTTCTTCTATCAGCGCCTCCTGCCGATCGGCGTACTGGTCAACTTCCTGCCGGCGGTGCTGCTGATCACCGCCGTGCTGAGCGTGCTCAACATCTTCCTGGGTCGGGAGAGCCCGGTCGAGACCCATGCCTCGGCCCCCGGCGCCGCCCCCGTCCGCTTTCTCGACCGCCTGCCGCCGAAACTGCGCGGCGCCCGCCTGATCGCCGTTCAGGCCGAGGATCATTATCTGCGCCTGCACACTGACCGGGGTTCGGACCTGATCCTGATGCGGCTGGCCGACGCCTTGGCCGAACTGGAAGGCCTCGAAGGCGCCCAGACCCACCGCAGCTGGTGGGTGGCCAAGGACGCCGTCGCCTCCGTCGCCCGCGGCGACGGCCGCGCCGCCCTGACGCTGGACGGCGGCGCCGTCGCCCCCGTTAGCCGCCGCTACGCCAGGGCGCTGAGGGAGGCGGGGTGGTGGTAAATCACAACGAACCGCTGCCTCGCGCTTCAGACATTGCCCTCCCGCCAAGCTTCGCCGATGCTTGTTCGGTCAAAACTGTGCAGGGTGACCAGGACCGTGAACAAATGGCTCAGAAAGCTGTTCGGCAAAACCACGACTGATCGTCCTGAGAGCCGTCTCGTGGTGCCGGATCGGACGCTGGACACAGCAATCCACGAAACACCCGTCGCAAGCGCACCGCCCTTCGTCGCTCTGAACGAGCTTGAAACTCTCCTGATCGCCGCCAGCACGGACCCCGCGAAACGCCGCAAATTCCAGGACGTCATGCTGGCGTCAGACCTTCTGGCGGCGACACCCGAAGCGCATGACGGTAGCGGATGGCGAACTCTGCAAGCGTCAGAGTTCGTATCTCTGCTGAACGTCCCCGCTCCCGACGGTGTGCCAGTGGCTGCCGTCTTCACCTCCGAACAGAGGATCGTCGACGCCTTCGGAGCCGGAACCAATTTCATCCAAATGAACGGCGCGACTCTTCTGGAGCTCGTCGCCGAAAGCGGCGCCTTCCTGAATCCCGGCTCCGCCTATGGCGTCCACTGGACCGCCGACCAGCTCAACGCCGTCCTGGGCAAGCCTGTCAGGATCACCATTCAGAAGGACACGCAAATCATGCTCGGCGCTCCCAGAGAGCGACCGGAGGCGCTTCTGGATGCTCTGACCCGACCTCTTGCCGCCGAGAACCGCATTGATGAGGCGTGGCTCGCGCTCGCGCACTGGCCGGAAGAGGACAGGTGGTCATGGTATCTGGACGTGAGAACCGCAATGTCAGCTGACGATGTCGGGGCCATGCTCGCGGAGGCGTTCAAGCTCACTGACGAAACGGGATTGGCGATCGATATGAGAGTCACGAACGAAAATGAGGCTGAGGGCTCGGGAATCCGACTAGTCCCGGCCTCCACGCACTAGACGCTCCCTCACACCCAGTTCCCGTGAAACGCCGCCGGCAGGGCCACGTCGGCGCGCCAGGTGGCGACGGGGCCGTCCTCGACCTGCATCAGGTCCAGGACGTGCAACTCGCTGACCCCCGCCTTCAGGTTGATCGTCGGGCCGACCAGCCAGGCGTCGGCCTCGTGCACGCCGCCGGGCTTGGGCACATAGACCATCTCGTCGGTCACATGGCCGGGGCCGAAGTCGAAGGACCGCGTGCGGCCCGACGACCAGTCGGTGACGGCCACCGCCGAGGCCAGGGGCCGATCGGCGCGCTCGCCCGTGGTGTGCAGGCTGAAGCGGCGGGCCAGACCGGCGCGGCGCGGATCGCTGCGCGGGAACTCGCCCACCACCCCCGTCCGCTCCAGCCGCCCGCGCCCGCCGGGCTCCAGCACCACCATGGCCAGTTCGGCCGGGTCGTGGCCCAGGGGCACGCCGTTCAGCACCTCGTGGGCGCCGCGCGCGGCGAAGTCCATGTCCTTGTGGACGCACAGGTCGAAGCGGATCGTGCCGTCCGCCTCCTCCCAGGCGTCGCCCGCGTGGAAGAAGCCGAAGGACGGCAGTTCATAGATCCGGCGCTTGGTCAGATCGGCCTTGTCGACCACCAGCACCTGGGTTCCCGCCTCGGGCGTCCAGGCGAAGGCCGCCGACACCGGCATGGCGTTGCGGGCATGGACCCAGGGCTGCAGCACGATGACCAGATGCCGGTCCGTGGCGCTGAAGTCGTGGATGTAGCTGGCGCGCGGCAGGGGGATGAGCTCGGCGTCCTCCAGCGTCCCGTTCGCGGCCAGACGCCAGACCATGGCCTGACGCCCGTTCAGGCCCAGGTTCCAGATGCGGCCGTCCGGCTCGATGCGCGGATGGGCCAGGAAGGGCATGTTCCTCAGGTCGGGACGCAGGGTCACGAAGTCTTCGGTCTCAAGCGTCTCGGGGTCCATGGCCAGGGGCGAGCCCGCTTCCCACAGGGCCCACAGCTTGCCGCCGACCTTGTGCACCGAGGTGTTGGCGGGGCTGGCGTCGTCGGCCGAGCCGATGCGGGCGCGCGGATCCGCCACCGTGCCGAATCCGGGCATCAGCATGGCCCCGACCTCGGCCTCCTGACGCCGCTTGGGCGTGTCGGCGAAGCGGGCGGCGAGCGTTGCCTGACCGTCCTCAACCCGCCATCGGCGGATCAGGCCGTCGCCGTCGAACCAGTGCTGGGACGAGCCGCCCGGCCGGCGGAACTTGGCCGGGCCGTTGCGATAGAGGCTGCCCGACAGACCCTCCGGCGCTCGGCCGTGGACCAGCCGCAGGGCGCGCGGCGCCACGTCGCCCTCGACGTCGGCGGTGGCCAGCGACCAGTCAGCCGTCGCCGCCATCGCCTGCGCAGCATAGGTCCGGTCGGGGGTCAGGACGCGGGCGGCTGCGAGCGCGGCGGCGCCCATGAACAGGGTGCGGCGGGTCGGGGTCATGGCGAGGGCTCCCATAGTCTCGGCTTGGCGTCTGGACTTAGCGGATGCGGATGGTCTGGGCCGTGGCGCCCGACACCTCGAAGCGGGCGCGATCCCACTTGGCTGGCCCCATGTTGCCCACCGCATTGTTGGAGAAGGCGAAGGGCTCGGTCGGCATGCCGAAGGGGTTGATGTCCATCTTGCCGTTGCCGTTGACGTCGTGGAAAGCCTTCACCCCATAGGCGCCGGCGGGCAGGTCGAACACGGCCTCGCGCTGGCCCGCCGCCACGTCGACCTGGGCCACGCGCGCCGGCTGTCCGCCCTCATAGGCGGCCTCGGTGTCATAGAGGGCGACCAGGACCGCGCCCGTTTCGGCGCCCGTCTCGAAGGTCAGGGTCAGGCGGTTGTCTGCCGTCTGGGCGAAGGCCGGAGCGGCGAAGGCCAGAACGGCGGCGACGGCGAGGGAGCGGATCATGGCGGGGTCCTTTCGGGGACGGCTGAAGAGGTCGTCGCCTTCCTCCCTCGCTCCGCCGGACCTCGCCAGCGACCTTGCGCCCCTGACCGCCGCGCCTTCGCCAACGACCACCGCCGACCGTTCGCGAAGCGCCAATGAACACCTGTCGCCGCCGCGCGTCGCGCCCCTGCGTCAGCAGCCCGGCTTGCCCCCCGCGCGTCATGGCCGTAAGTCGCAGAACCATGACCCAGACCGTCGCCGCAAGCGCCCCGCTGATCTGCCCCTCCATCCTCGCCAGCGACTTCGCCAAGCTGGGTGAAGAAGTCCGCGCGCTGGAAGCCGCGGGCGCCGACTGGATCCACGTCGACGTCATGGACGGCCACTTCGTGCCCAACCTGACCATCGGCCCGGACGTGGTGAAGGCGCTGCGTCCCCACACCAGTCTGCCCTTCGACGTCCACCTGATGGTGGCCCCGGTCGACAACTGGCTGGAGGCCTATCGCGCGGCGGGCGCCGACATCATGAGCGTCCACCCCGAAAGCGGTCCGCACGTCCACCGGACCCTCGGCCAGATCCGTCAGCTGGGCGCCAGGGCCGGTCTGGTCTTCAACCCGGCGACCCCGCTGTCGATCCTCGAAGAAGTGGTCGATCTGGTCGATCTGGTGCTGATCATGTCGGTCAACCCCGGCTTCGGCGGTCAGAAATTCATCCCCTCGTCGCTGAACAAGATCGAGCGCGCCCGCGCCATCCTCGACCGCGCCGGGTCCAAGGCCCACCTGCAGGTCGACGGCGGCGTCATCGCCGACAACGCCGGGGCCTGCCTGTCCGCCGGGGCTGACGCCCTGGTCGCCGGCTCCTTCGTCTTCAAGGGCGGACCGGACGCCTACGCCGCCAACATCCAGGCCCTGAAGGCCGCCGCCGCGTGAGCCCCCTCGGCCCCTTCGCCCCGCGCGAAACAGAAGGCGGCCTGACCGAGGGCCATATTCCCGGCCTGCGCGGCGCGCCGGTCCGCACTCCGGTGCGCGCCGCCGGCGGCCCCAAGACCGATCCTGCCCTGTGGGCCGCCGTCGCCGGTCAGCTGGCCGCCCGCCAGCTGTGGATCGAGCTCTATGGCCTGCCCGGCTACACCTGGACCCTGAAGGGCGCTCGCGCCGATGGTTTCGCCGTCAGTCCGCGCGACTTCCGGCCCCTGCGCGAAGAGGCCCCGCGCCCGCTGCTGTCGGGCCGTTTCACCCTGGCCGGGCTCAGCCTCGACGCCGAGGGCCCCACCGACCTGTGGAACCGCCCCACCCCCAGCCGCGCCTTCGCCGTCGAACTGCACGCCTTCGTCTGGATGCCCGAGATGATGGCCCACGGCGATCGCGGCCTGCGCGAGGCCCTGGCCTTGACCCTGGCCTGGGACGACCTCTTCAACCGCTGGTCGCCCTTCTCGTGGGACCCCGACATTCTGGCGCGCCGCACCTATCATCTGGCCTGCGCCGGGCGGCGTCTGGCCCAGGTGGCGACCGAGGCCGAGCGCCTGCGCCTGACCGACATCCTGGCGCGTCAGGCCCGCCAGCTGCTGCGTCCGCCCGGCGGACCGATGGGCCGGGCCGAGCGCCTGACCGCCGCCGCCGTGGCCGGCTGCGCCCTGGCGGGCAAGGCCGGCGCCGGCATCCGCCGCACCGCGCTGAAGCGTCTGCCGGCCGCGCTGGAAACCACCGTCGCCGCCGATGGCCATCACGCCGCCCGCGCCCCGGAAATGGGTCTGGAGCTGCTGCTCGACTTGCTGACGCTGGACGACGCCCTGGCCCAGCTGTCCGAGCCCACGCCCGAGCCGGTCGCCGCCGCCATCTCGCGCCTGACCACGGCCCTGCGCGTCCTGACCCTGCCCGACGGCCGCCTCGCCGCCTTCCAGGGCGGAGGCTCCTCCACGTCCGAGCGCGTCGCCGCCGCCCGCACCCATGACGACACGCCCGCCCCGCCGTCCAGCGGCGCGGTCGGCGGTCTGGTGCGCATCTCCAGCCCCCTGCTGACCGTCATGGTCGACGTCGAGGCCCCGGCGCGCGGCGCCTGGTCGGCCGCCGCCTGCGGCCAACCGGCTGCACTGGAAGTCGTCTGCGGCCGCGACCGCCTGTTCACCTCGGCCGGCTGGACCCCGCGCGCCCTGGACCGTCAGGCCCTGCGCCTGACGCCCGGCGCCTCGACGCTGACGCTCGGCGAACAGCCGCTGGGCGAGCCCCTGTCCGGTTGGAAGGCCGAGCTTCTGGGCCCGCGCCTGGTCGGCCCGACCCTGCACGTCAGCCGCGACCACCGCGAAGGCGACGGCGCCGTCTGGCTCGAGGTCGAGCACGACGGCTGGATGCCCGGCTACGGCCTGATGCATCAGCGCCGGCTCTATCTGGATCAGCGCCTCGACGAACTGCGCGCCGAAGAGCGCCTGCATCCGCCCGAGAACCGCCCCGACGTGACCCGCGCCCTGGCCGCCCCCTACGCCCTGCGTTTCCAGCTGGAACCCGGCGTCCAGGCCTCGCTGGCCCGCGACCGCCGCTCCATCCTGCTGCGCGGCCATTCGGGTCGCGGCTGGTGGTTCCGCAGCGACGGCCCCGACGTGGCCATCGAACCCGCCGTCCACGTCGATGACGGCCTGACCCGGCGTTCCCTGCAGATCGTCGTCCGCGGCTCCGCCCGCACCGACGCTGACACCAAGATCCGCTGGAAGCTGAGCCCCGCCGGGGCGGCAGGCGACCCGCACTAGGCGCCGTCGAGGCCCTTCAGAAAGGCCTCGACACCTCCCCCTCCGTCATCCTCGGGCTTGACCCGAGGATCGGGCGCCAGTCCGAACAGGCTGGGATAGAGGTCTTGCCACCGCGGGTTGGTCTGCTCGACCAGCTCCAGCTTCCATACGCGGTTCCAGGCCTTCAACGCCTTCTCGCGTCGGATCGCCTCGGTGACGAAGCCATGCGTCTCGTACCAGACCAGCGTCTTGCAGCCGTAGCGTTGGGCGAAGCCTTCGACGCGGTCTTCCCGGTGCTGACGAATGCGTTCGTAGAGGTTCGACGTCATGCCGACGTAGAGGACGCCGAGCGGGCGGCTGGCCAGGAAGTAGGTGGCGATGAAGGGGCGGCGCTCGTTCATGGAGCCTCGAGTGGCGGACAACTCGATCCTCGGGTCAAGCCCGAGGATGACGGAGGGGGATTGGATGCCGCGAGACGCCCAAGGGCTGACGCCGCGCCCTGATGGTGCTAGAGGCCGCGCCATCTCCCCGCCCCAGCTGTAAACGGACGCCGCCCATGCCCGCCGCTCCCGACTTTCCGCCCGCCCCGGACGCGATCAAACCTGTCCGCGCCCTGATTTCCTTGTCGGACAAGGCGGGGCTCGAGGACGCGGCGCGCACCCTGGCCGGTCTCGGCGTCGAGCTGGTCTCGACCGGCGGCACCAAGGCGGCGATCGCGGGCTATGGCCTGCCGGTCAAGGATGTGGCCGATCTGACCGGCTTCCCGGAAATGATGGACGGCCGGGTCAAGACCCTGCACCCCGTGGTGCACGGCGGCCTGCTGGGCGTGCGCAACGCCCCGGCCCACGCCGCCGCCATGACCGAGCACAACATCGGCGCCATCGATATCGTCTGGATCGACCTCTATCCGTTCGAGAAGACGGTCGAGGACGGCGGCGGCTTTGAAGCGGCCATCGAGAACATCGACATCGGCGGCCCGGCCATGATCCGCTCGGGCTCCAAGAACCACGGCCACGTCGCCGTCGCCGTGGACGGCGAGAGCATCGGCCTGATCGTCGAAGCCCTGAAGGCCGACGGCTCGACCACTCTGGCGCTTCGCAAGCAACTGGCCGCCCGCGCCTTCGCCCGCACCGCCGCCTATGACGCCGCCGTTTCCGGCTGGTTCGCCGGTCAGCTGAACGACGCCGCCCCGGCCCGCAAGTCGATCGCCGGTTCGCTGGCGCAAACTCTGCGCTATGGCGAGAACCCGCATCAGACCGGCGCCTTCTACCGCACCGGCGAACGCCGTCCGGGCGTGGCCTACGCCGAACAGGTCCAGGGCAAGGAGCTGGGCTACAACAACATCGCCGACGCCGACGCCGCCTATGAGCTGGTGGCCGAGTTCGAGGCGCCGGCCTGCGTCATCGTCAAGCACGCCAACCCCTGCGGCGTGGCCGTCGGCGCCACCCTGTCGGAAGCCTACGCCCGCGCGCTGGAATGCGACGCCGTCTCGGCCTTCGGCGGCGTCATCGCCGTCAACCGCCCGCTGAACGGCGAGGACGCCCGCGCCATCACCGGCATCTTCACCGAGGTCGTCATCGCCCCCGGCGCGGACGATGAAGCCAAGGAAGTCTTCGCCGCCAAGAAGAACCTGCGCCTGCTGATCACCGACGGCCTGCCCAACCCGCACGGCGCGGGCGAGGTCTTCCGCTCGGTCGCCGGCGGCTTCCTGGTGCAGTCGCGCGACCGCAGCCTGATCAAGCCGGAAGACCTGAAGATCGTCACGCGCCGCCAGCCGACGCCGACCGAGATTCAGGACATGCTGTTCGCCTTCACCGTGGCCAAGCACGTCAAGTCCAACGCCATCGTCTACGCCAAGGACGGCCAGACGGCGGGCATCGGCGCCGGCCAGATGAACCGCCGCGACAGCGCCCGCATCGCCGCCATCCGCGCCAGGGAAGCCGGCGAGGCCAAGGGTCTGGCCCATTCGCTGGCGCAGGGCTCCGCCTGTGCGTCCGAAGCCTTCTTCCCCTTCGCCGACGGCCTGCTGGAAGCCATCGCCGCCGGCGCCACGGCGGTGATCCAGCCGGGCGGCTCCATGCGCGACGCCGAGGTCATCGCCGCCGCCGACGAGAACAACATCGCCATGGCCTTCACGGGCGTTCGCGTTTTCCGGCACTAAGCCGGAAGGGCGCTAACGCGGGCGACGCGGTCGCCCGCTGCTTGAGCGCAGACACGCGCGTCGGTCATACGCGTGGATGAAAAATGGAAGCGCCGCGATCAGCCGATCGCGGCGCTTCTTCTTTGCGGCGCGCGCGGTATGGTGCGCTTCATGGATACGCTCGAAGTCCGCTGGGCCATGCTGGAACCGCATACGACCGTCGTCGGTCCCGACGACGACCGGCCGCGTCCGGCCGTGCTCCTGTTCCATGGCTGCGGCGGTTTGCGGGACCACCTGCCGCGCTACGCCGAGGCGGCCAAGGCGGCGGGCTGGCGCGCCTTCATCGTCGATTCCTACGGCCCGCGCGGCTGGAACCGGGCCTTCACCCTGACCACGGTCTGCACCGGACTGGTGCTGCGCGGCTATGAGCGGGCGGGCGACCTGCTGGCCGCGATCAAGGGCATATCGCAACGCCCCGACGTCGATCCGGCGATGCTGTCGCTGGCGGGCTGGAGCCACGGCGGCTGGTCGATCATGGAGATGATGAGCGAGGACCCGCAGCCGGGAACCCTGGGCGTGGCCAACCCCGGCGACTGCGACCTGTCGGGGGTCAAGGCGGTGTGGCTGGCCTACCCCTATGTCGGGGCCTGGGCCTTCAACCGGATGAAGCCGTGGCGGCACTGCCCGCGCGTCCTGGCCATGACGGCCAAACGCGACCACCTGACCA
>RCUK01001888.1_pt1 | contig 12247 bp, 12 predicted proteins | sample 2166381 | NCBI WGS metagenome assembly RCUK01 (sample SAMN09932809, study PRJNA488358) | compost metagenome | isolation source: compost soil in an enriched community | place: Germany: Experimental Botanical Garden
CCGGCGGTTATTCGATCTTGATACCCGCGCGATCGATGACGCCGGTCCATTTCTGGACTTCGGCATTGACCAGTGCCTTGAACTCAGCCGGGGAACTGGCCACGATTTCTACGCCCTGTTTGCCGAATCTATCGATCACGTCTTTGTCCCGCAGCATGTCCGTCATGCCCGCATTCACTTTCTTCACGACATCCGTGGGAGTGCCTGCCGGGGCTTGCATGCCAAACCACACCGTCACTTCATAACCTGGCACGCCAGCTTCGACCACGGTGGGAACATTGGGCAGCAGCGGAGGACGCTTGGCGCCCGTGGCGGCCAGCCCCGTGAGCTTACCCGCGATGAGGTTGGGGTAAACATTCGGCAAGTTGTCGAACAAGACATCGATATCCCCGGCCAGAAGGGCGGAGACAGCAGGCGCGCTGCCCTTGTAGGGAATGTGGGTCATCTTGGTGCCCGTCAACTCCAGAAATAGCTCCATCGACAGATGGTTCGATGAACCGGAGCCCGTCGAGCCATAGTTGAGCTTGCCCGGGTTGGCTTTGGCGTAGGCGATGAGCGCTTTGACGTCCTTGAACGGCGAATCGGCACGTACCGTAAGAATATTCTGGGTGCTGCCCGCCCAGATCACCGGCTCGAAATCCTTGAGGGCATCGTAGGGCATCTTTTCCCGATAAAGCCCGGGCAGGGCCGAGAACGGCAGCGGCGTGATCAATAAGGTATAGCCGTCGGGCACCGACTGCGCGACCATGGTGTTGCCGATCAAGGTGTTTCCGCCGGGTTTGTTCTCGACGACGACCGACTGCTTCCATGCCTTGGTGAGGTATTCGCTGGCTGTCCTGGCGAGGGTGTCATTGAAACCGCCTGGCGTATATGGGACAACGATACGGACAGGCTTGCTGGGGTAGGCTTCCGCCGCGTTGGCCAGGATTGGACTGGCCGACGCTAGCGTGAGACTCAGGCCTCCCAGCAGCGAGATCAGCTTTTTGATGATCATGATTGTCTCCTCGACCCTGGGGGTCTTGTATTTATTGATCTAGAACTTCACGACATATCCCGGCCCATCCACTGCTGGAAACTTATCGAATATGGACTCGTCGACTTCCACCCCCAGGCCGGGCCCGGCGGGCGGCTCCACGCAACCGTCTGCGCCGATCTTGAAGGTCGGGCCGAACATGTCCCGGAACGGATTGAAGTGCGAAACGCAGGCTTCGAAATACCCGGCGTTCTCGGTTGCAGCCAGAAAATGCAGTGTTGCGGCGTGATTCAGGCCGGTTGCCGAGCTGTGCGCATTGATGGGGATACGGAAGGCAGAAGCCATCGCGGCGATCCGCTGGGCCTCGGTAATGCCGCCGGTCTTGGACAGATCCGGTTGCCAGACCTGTACCGCGCCCGCCTCAAGCATCTGGGCGAACTCGAACCGCATGAAGTGATTTTCCCCGGCGGCAATGGGAACAAGCGGAGTGATCTTGGCCGCTTCGCGATAGGACGCGAAGTCGTTGCAGGCAAACGGTTCCTCAAGCCAACCCGCCTGAATGTCCGCCAGCACCGGCAGCACCCGGCGCGCCTGGGCAATGGTGTAGGCCGTGTTCGCATCGGTCAGGATATCGATGTCGTCTCCCAGCACTTTCCGTACGTGCAGGCAGCGTGCAATATCGTCTTTGACCGTGTCGCCAATACGCAGCTTGACCGCACGGTAGCCTTGCTCGATGTATGACTGTGCTTCTTCCGCGAGGGCCTGGGGCGCCTGGTATCCCAGGGCAATGCCGCCGGCGTAGGCAGGCAGGCGCTTGCGCGAGCCGCCCAATAGCTCATAGAGCGGCATGTTGGCGGCTTTGCCGCGGATGTCCCACAACGCCATATCGATGCCGGACAACGCCAAGGCGGTACCGGCCCCCAGACCATGGCTCGAAAACTGCATGCGATGCACACGCTGCCAGGCGCCCACGACGTCGGTGGCGGGCATGCCGACCAGGAGCGGCGACAGTGTGTTGTGGATGAGGCTGACAATGGCGCCCGGGCTGCGCCCCGGATGCGATTCCCCGTAACCCACGATGCCTTCGGATGTTTCCACGCGCACGATGATGGCATCGCGCTTCAACGTACTGCCTACCCCCATGGTCACTGTCTTGCCTTCAGGCAGACGGTAGGAAATTGGCACGGCGGTAATCTTGGTGATTTTCACGGGATCTCCTTTTTTGCACAGCATTCGCGATTGCCCGGGCGGACCGGGCGATACGCACGACTTTGGGTTGAGTCATTTCCCTGCGGCGGCAGCGGCCGGCGCGCCGCCAAGACTGTCGATCAGTACAGGTACCGGCGATTGTCCGAGGCCTGCCTGAGAGGCCTCGTCATAGAGCTGCCTGACTGCCAGGGCAAGCGCGCCATGAGCGCTTTGCTCGTCGGCCATGGTGCAGTAGTAGCCCATGTCCTTCAACGCATTGGAGATCGAGAACCGGAAGCCCGAAGGGTCTTGGGATTCGATATAAGGACGCAGGCGATTCAGCACGACGCCACCACCGCCGCCCGCCGCCAGGATGTCACAGAATGTCTTCGGGTCCGTCCCCGCCTGGTGTGCGCATGCAGCGGCTTCGGCCAAGACAGCCGAGAATCCAAGAGACACATAGTTGTGCAGCAGCTTCATCTGGTGACCGCAGCCCACGCCGCCTGCGTAGGCAATATTCTCGGCATAGCTTTGGAGCACGGGCAGGCAGTGCTCGTAGACCTGCCTGTCGCCACCCACGATCAGGTTCAGGCGGCCCTCCGCGGCCTCCTTGGGGGTGCGCGTCATCGGGGCGTCCAGGAAGTGGCCGCCCACATCCTGAACGGCTTTGGCGATCTTGCGGGTGGACGACGGGATGGCCGTGGAGCAGTCGATGACGGTGGTGCCGCGCTTAAGACCCTGCAGCACGCCGTTCTGCTGGAAGAGAACCTCTTCCACCTGGGGAGATCCCGTCACGCAGAGAATCAGGATGTCGACCTCCGCGGCCAGATCCGATGCCTGGCGACGGGTGCCTGCCCCGCCAGCAAGCAAGTCATCCAAAGGCTGGTTGCCCGGATGTTCCAGCACGGTCAACGGAAAGCCGTTGCGCAAGAGGCTGGCGCCTATGCCCGAACCCATCATGCCGACGCCGATCAGGCCGATACGCGGCTTATTTTCTGCCATGGAGAATGCTCCTGAAACAGTGCGATTCGACCTAGGCGGCGCCCAGGCCACCGGCGCAGATGTATTTGATCTCGACGTAATCGTCGACGCCGTATTTCGACCCTTCGCGGCCGATGCCGGATTCCTTGACGCCGCCGAAGGGCGCCAATTCGGTCGAGATGATGCCCTCGTTCAGACCCACGATGCCGGTTTCCAGCGCTTCCGCGACGCGCCACGCGCGGCGGTAGTCCGATGTGTAGAAATAGGCGGCAAGTCCGAACGGCGTATCGTTTGCCAGGTCGATGACTTCCTGCTCGTTGCTGAACCGTATCAACGGAGCAACGGGTCCGAACGTCTCTTCCTGCATCAGCTTGGCCTGACGCGACACATTCACAAGAATGGACGGCTCGTAAAACAAGCCGCCAAGTTCATGCTTGCGGCCGCCAATCAGCGCGCTCGCCCCGCCAGCGATCGCATCGTCCACGTGCTCTTGCACCTTGTCGATCGCCGCGTGGTCGATCAGCGGCCCCAGATCGACGTCCTCTTGAAGGCCGGTGCCCACTCGCAGGGACAGCACTGCCTGCTTGAGATGCTCGGCGAACGCGTCATAGATGCCGTCCTGTACGAAAATCCGGTTCGCGCACACGCAGGTCTGGCCGGCATTGCGAAACTTGGATGCCATGGCGCCGGCCACGGCCAGGTCGAGATCGGCGTCATCGAACACGATGAAGGGCGCATTGCCACCCAATTCCATCGATACTTTCTTCATGGTGCCCGCGCACTGTTGCATCAGCAGCTTGCCGACGCTGGTCGAACCGGTGAACGACAGCTTGCGGACCAGCGGATTGCTGGTGATTTCCTCACCAATGGTCCCGGAGCTTCCCGTCACCACATTGAGCACGCCAGGCGGAATGCCGGCTTCCTGGGCCAACATGGCAAGGGCGAGGGCGGAGTAGGGCGTGGACGAGGCGGGCTTGATGACAATCGTGCAACCGGCGGCCAGCGCCGCGCCCGCTTTGCGGGTGATCATCGCGTTAGGGAAGTTCCACGGAGTAATGGCCGCCACCACCCCGACAGGCTGCTTGATCACGATAATGCGGCGGTCGGCCGTGGCTGCGGGAATGACGTCGCCATAAACGCGTTTCGCCTCTTCCGCAAACCATTCCAGGAATGACGCACCGTAAGCGATCTCGCCACGGGATTCCTTGATGGGCTTGCCTTGTTCCAGCGTCAGCAGCGTGGCCAGGTCTTCCTGGTGTGCCATGCACAAGTCGAACCATCGGCGGATCAATTGCGCGCGCGGCTTGGCCGCCATTGCACGCCACGCCGGCAGCGCGCGGTTCGCCGCCTCGATGGCCTGGCGCACATCAGGTCCGCTTAGCGAGGGCACGGTGCCGAGCACGGTGCCGTCCGCGGGGTTGGTGACGTCTATGGTTTTACCGCCGGACGCATTGGTCCATTGGCCGCCTACATAGCATTGCTGCCGGAATAGCTCTGGTCGTTTCAGGTTCATCGGGAGTCTCGTGAAAGGGGGGGCTAGCGTGGATTGAGCAGGTTGTCGGGCGTGGCGCCCTGGTAGAGAGCGTCCAGGCCATTGATCAATAGCCAGCCCATGGCGTCGCGGGTTTCCCGGGTGGCGCTGCCGATATGCGGAGACAGGAATACGTTGTCCAGCTCCCGGTAGCGGGGATCAACATTGGGCTCGTTGGCGTAAACATCGAGTCCCGCGGCAAACAGGCGCCCGGTTGATAGCGCGCTGGTCAATGCGTCATCGTCCACCAGGTCGCCGCGCGATATGTTCACCAGCACGGCGCGCTCGGGCATGCACGCGATGCGTTCGGCGTTGATGATTCCCTTCAATTGGGGGGAACCGGGCGCCGCTATCACCAGCACATCGGCAATTCGCAGCGCCTGGTCGAGGTCCGCGTGGTAGATGGCGCCAGCGGCCAGTTCGGGCGCAAGGGCGCGCCGGTTGTGATAGTGGATTTCCATGCCGAACGCACGGGCGCGTGCCGCGACTTCCCGGCCGATGCGGCCCATGCCGAACACCAGGACCCGCTTTTCTTTCAGGCCTATGCCCAATAACTGGGTGGGGCTCCATCCCGGCCAGCGGCCGTCGCGCACCATGCGGTCCGCTTCGTATCCACGGCGGCATGCATTGAGCATCAGCATCATTGCGACTTCCGCGCAGGCGTCGCTGAGCACATCGGGCGTATGCAAGACGCCAATGCCCAACTCGCGCGCCGCAGCCATGTCGATGTGGTCGTAGCCTACCGAAAGCGTTGCGACGTAACGCAAGGTTGGTGCCAGTTGGCGCAGGACATGCTCGTTGATTTGCTCCGTCGCGCTGGCGAACAACACTTCGGATCCCCGCGCGGATTGCACGATTTCGTCGGGGGACAAGATGCCGTCCTGCTCATTGAGGCGCAGATCGTAACGCTCTGCCAGGGCGGCTTCGACGCTTTCGGTGAACCGGCGGCATAGGTATGCCCGGGGTGTTGTTGCGTTGGCTGCCATCTTCCGCCATGCCTCCCGTGTGGTTTTTTGATATTATTAATTTGTCGTACCAATTTATCAACAAACAACATTTCGGCCTGCTAGTGTTTGCCCTAAGCGCCGCGGCCGGGCCGCCAGCGACAGGGCAAGCATCCAGCCCGCAAGATGGAAGGGTCGAAGGGCGCTCGTCGAGTCATGCAAGAGAACAAGCAAAGCGGTGAAAGAACGCTGGCCGACCGGCTGACGGACATGCTGGCCGAAGAGATCCGCCGTGGCGCATACCCGGTGGACTCCAGGCTGCCCACCGAAAGATTCATGACGCAGCAATATGGCGTCAGCCGTACTGTCGTGCGCGAAGTGATTTCACGCCTGAAGTCGGCGGGTCTGGTGGATACCCGTCAGGGCAGCGGGACGGTCGTGCTGGACCCAGCATCGAGCGACGCGTTCCGGCTGGGCACGCCTGACGAAGACCCGGCCCGTGGGGTCCTGCGCATCATCGAACTGCGCCGCGGCCTGGAAGGCGAAATGGCCGCTTTGGCGGCGGAGCGGCGCAGCGCGCAGGACATGCTGCGCATCAATCGGGCGCTCGTCGAAATCGACAACGCTGTCGACCTGGGCGGTGATGGCGTGGAGGAAGACCTGGCGTTTCATCTTGCCATCGCCCGTGCTACCGGCAATCCACACTATCCGGAGTTGCTTGGCATGCTGACCCGGGCCCTGAAAGATGCCATACGGGTCACGCGCGGCAACGAGGCACGCCAAGCGCAACTGGCCGACGACGTGCGCAGCGAACACGAGGCGATACGTGCCGCAATCGAAAGCCGGGAGATCGGCGCAGCACGGGCTGCTGCATTTCACCATATGCTGAGCACCGCAAAGCGCATTCAGAATGTGGATCCGGAGTATTGGCAAGGCGCTAGCCGGGCGGCGGCTGGCAGATTGGCGAGGACCCGGTTGGCGGCGGAACTCAGAAAAAGAAAATAGCTAGGCCGCGCAAGTCGGATGGCTGCGCCCGGCCGTGTTGAACGCAACCATCGCAGCGTTGTTGGCCCATGGGTTCGTGAGCACTTCCTCAGTCCGCCAGGACTTGCGGCGCTGCACCTTCGGTCTGGGCGCCACCCCCAAGCGCGGGGCCCGTGCCAGCGCAAGTCCGCAAGCGTTGCCGCCGTTGCCTCAAACGCCTCGTCGGTTTGCGGCCTCCTTTATCGGCGGTAGTTCAGCAGGCAAGCCGTTCAATATGATGTCTCACACTCCGCAATACGAAATCTTCATCAGATTTACTCATTGGCTCCGATCGAATGGCGTGGTTGTTCATAAAATAGGTCCTTTCCACAGCGCGCATGCTCATGTCTGCACAATCGATACGGATCTCAATCTGACTGCGGTCGTACGGAGGTGCATCTGAACTGGTCATGGCAGGGGACCAATCGGTCCGAAAAAAAGCCACGGCCGTGTCTCCCGAGCGAGCTGCTTTATCGACGCCGATCGAGATACTCATCCGTTCCGTGCGGCCCATCTCCACCCAGTCGGCCGCAAACGCCGTAGAGCCTGCCAGCAAGAGAACAGCGCCGATAGCCTTGCGTCCTTTCATTAACTCACTCCGTAGGTCCGAAATTCGGACGATTGTGGGCTGGAAGGTTGTGGGCACCCGATGGATAATCACTTCCCCAAACTGCCTCTCCTTCCAACCTTGGCGGCGAGATTGTAGTCTGGCGCTCTTGTTGCTGGCCAACGTGATCCCGCGGGGGCGATATCCGTTTTATCAGGTCGGTCTCCGGCGAGGTTAAGATCCGCGACGTCGTAAAACGGTAGTCTTACTAGATTTGGCGTTTCCCGGGCGTGAAGTGGAATCATCAAGTCCCGAAGCCTGAATATTGCTGGAGTATCGAATGTGGGTCTTGTGGGGGTTTCTGCAAGCGGCCGCCGCGGTTGCGGCATTATTTGCGCTGACCGGCATGGTTGTGGCCGTGCTTCGGAAGATTTCACCGCCGTTACGAGCTTATGCGGCGCGGGCGGTAAGCGGGGTGACAGCCCTGTTGCGGCCAGCGTGTAAGGCGATAATCGCTCGGGCGTGGCGAGAAATGGGAGTTTGGTCGACCCGCCGCGTCTGGTGGATAGCCGTATTCCAGATTGCGGCTTTGGCCATATTCATACCTGTTGTTCGAGGCGAACTTTCTCTAGTCGGGCTAATAGCGGCCCTGTTGATTTATCCCTTCTTCGCCTGCGCACTATCGCTATCCCTGATCGCCAAGCTGCCGACACCTCGTGCGTGGTGGAACGACGCCTCATTCAAAATGATCCTCCTAGGCAGTCAATTGATCAGTCTTTTCATAGCCCAAGGTGCCGCCAACAATTGGTTAGGGCATATGTGGAAGATCAGTGCGACGAACGTCCCGCTGGCTCACGCTGCGGCGACCGGTTTCATGATGCTGTTGTTTCTCTTGGTTCCATTGCTACTCGTCGTGTTTGTGTTTGAAATACTGTTCTGTTTCAGCCTGGCAGCGCCGGCCGGCTCCGGGACGAATTCGACCTGGCAGGGTTCACCCGGCAAGCGTAGGTTTTTCATGCCGGGCGGACACAACAAGGGACCGACTCCAAGGAAATTGGGATGGGGAAGTGTTGGAATAATGATGGCGACCTTTACCACCTTCCTGGCTGGCCTGGTAGCGGTGTACGCCGTAGCCGAGTTACCGGGAACCCGGTTGGCGAGCACGTTCTTGGCCGCGGTCGCATTCGAACTCGACGCGGTGCCGGCTAATCGGTGTGAGCTAGCTGTCGCAGACCGGGAAGCCGCACTCAAGAAGGATCCAGACGTGAAGGTGCTCTTCCTGTCGACGACCCAGGAAAGAGCACTAGTGGTTCGCCGTGCGGACGACCTGTACAAACCAATTGTCTTGCGTGAGTTCAACGCAAAGGACGATGGGCGGAAAAATATAACAATTGGCGAAACCGTAGCGTGTCATGCCCTGACGCCGAACGCTGGGCCGAAGATGGATTGAAGACACAGAGTACCGTGGCGCGGTACCACAAGCCTCCGCGTCAACGTTCGGTGAAATGACGAGCCTTACGTATCCAAGGTCGGGCTAGTCGGATGGCGCCGGCGCAAACCGCGCAGCAAGCTGATCGCAGTGCTTGGCCAAAATCGCCGCATCCACCCCCACCGCCGTATACAGACTCCCCGCCGCCATATACCGCCGCGCCAGCGTCTCATCCGGCGTCAGCACGCCCGGCGCCTTACCCGCCGCGCGTACCCGGCTGATCGCGCGTTCAACCTCCGCCACGACCTTTGGATGCTGCGGCTCGCCCGGATAGCCCAGGCTGGCCGCCAGATCCGCCGGTCCTATGAAAACGCCGTCCACGCCATCCACTGCGATGATGGCGTCCAGGTTCTCCAGCGCTTCGCCGGTCTCGGCTTGCACCAGCAGGCACAGTTCATCCTCGCAACGCCGCATGTAGTCGGCCACTCGGCCATAGCGCGTGGCGCGCATGGTGCCGCTGACACCCCGCACGCCGCGCGGCGCGTAGCGCATGCCGGCCACGGCGCTTTCGGCTTCGGCCGCATTCTGCACGTATGGCAGCAGCAGCGTCTGCGCGCCGATGTCCAGGTACTGCTTGATCTGCACCTTGTCGTTCCACGACGGGCGCACGACCGGATGGCTGCCGTAGGCGGCCGCGGCCTGTAGCTGCGCCATCACCGTCGGTAGCGTCACCGGCGTGTGCTCGGTGTCGAGCAGCAGCCAGTCAAAGCCGCTGGCCGCCACCAGTTCGGTGCTGTTCGGATGGCCCAGCGTGACCCACAGGCCGGTCTGGTGGCGCTGTTCGCGCAGCGCACGCTTGAACGTGTTGATCGGAAGTTCCATGTGGCGTCCTAGGAGAAATGCACCGAGATGCTGCCGAGCTTGCCGTAGTCGGCATGCAGGGTGTCGCCGCTTTTCACGGCGACGGTGCGGGTAAAGGAGCCTGCCAGCACGATCTGCCCCGCGTCCAGGCCCGTGTCGTGCTGGGCCAGCTTGTTGGCCAGCCACGCGATGCCCAGCGCCGGATGCCCCAGCACCGCGGCCGACACGCCGGATTCTTCGATCACGCCGTTCTTCAGAAGCAGGGCGCCCACCCAGCGCAGGTCGATGTCCAGCGGCCGCACGGGCCGGCCGCCCAGCACGATGCCGGCGCAGGCGGCGTTGTCGGCGATGTTGTCGACGATGCGGCGCGGATACTTGCTGCGCCCGTCGATCAATTCGAGTGCCGGCACCACGTAGTCGGTGGCGTCCAGCACGTCGAACAGGCTCACGCCGGGGCCACGCAGCGGCTTGCCCAGCACGAAGGCCAGTTCCACCTCCACGCGCGGCACGATCAGCTTGGCGGTCGGGATGGTCTCGCCATCCTGATAGAACATCGTGTCCAGCAGGTGCCCGTAATCGGGCTCGTCGATGCCCACCGTGCTCTGCATCGCCTTGGACGTCAGCCCGATCTTGTGGCCGCGCAGCTTGGCGCCGGCGGCGAGCTTCTGGTCGATGATGCGTTTCTGGATCGCATAGGCGTCCGCGATTTCTATGCCCGGGAAGGCCTGGTCGAGCTGCGTGGTGGGCACGCCGCTGCGTTCCGCTTCCAGCAGCAGGCCCGCTGCGCGGGCGCGATCTTCTTCATTCAGCATGGCGGGTTCCTTGTGCGGACGCGGCCGCTTCGTCGGCCACGGGATTGGACAGAATGCCGATGCCGGCCACTTCCACTTCGACCACATCGCCGGGCTTCAGAAAGCGCGGCGGCGTGAAGCGCACGCCCGCGCCGATCGGCGTGCCGGTCGAGATCACGTCGCCGGGTTTCAGCGTGGTCCAGATGGAGATGTAGCGGATCAGTTCGGCAAACGGGAACATCAGGTTGTCGGTGGTGTCCTGCTGGCGCAGCTCGCCGTTCACGCGCGTGCTGACGGTAAGCGGCGCTGCCGGATCGAACTCGTCGGCCGTCACCATCCACGGCCCCATCGAACCGCTGGCGTCGAAATTCTTGCCCTGCGTCACGTTGAACTTGCCGTGGCGGATCCAGTCGCGCACCGTGCCCTCGTTCAGGCAGGTCAGGCCCGCGACGTGGCTCCACGCGTCTTCCGCGGCGATGCGGCGCCCGGCCTTGCCGATCACAATGGCGATCTCGCCCTCGTAGTCGAGCTGTTCCGACTCCGGCGGGCGCAGCAAGGGTTCGCCGTGCCCCACGAAAGATCCCGGAAAACGCGGGAACACGCTGGGATAGGCCGGCGGCGCGCTGCCGTCCTGGTATTCCTCGTTGCGCTTGCCGTAGTTCACGCCCACGCAAATGATCTTCTCTGGCGCGGGAATTGGCGGCAGCAGCCGTACGTCGTGCAATCGGTGCGTGACCGGCAGCGTCTCGGCCAGGCGCGCCAGCGCGGGCAGGGCGTCTGCCTCCAGCGCCGCGCGCAGGCTGTCGTGGCCCTGGCCGTCGAGCGCAACGATCTCGTCCTGGCCGCGCAGGGCGCCGAAGCGCGCGCGGCCTTCATGGGTGTAGCTAAGCAGTTTCATTTGTCGAATCCAAACAGGCGGGCGGGGTTGTCGACCAAGATCTTCTTGAGCGTGGCGGCGTCACCGGCATAGCGCGCCAACTGGTCCAGCAGGTGGCCCTCGTTGGGCGTGGCCTTCACCGACACCGGATGCGGCCAATCGCTGCCCCACACCACGCGATCCGGGTTCGCGGCGATCAGCGCCTGGGCCAGCGGAATCACATCGTCCCAGGGCTCGCCCGCGCGCGACAGCTTCTCTGTCAGCGACAGCATCACCCAGAAATTGCCGCGGGCCAGCAGCGATTCCAGCTTGCGCCGCGTCGGATCGGCTGCGCCCGCGCCGGGATCGGCGCGGCCCATGTGATCCAGCAGCACCGGAATATCCAGCGCTTCAAACTGTTCCACCTGCGCCATCATGCCGTCGGGCTCCGGCTGGAACTTGGCGTACCAGCCCAACTCGCGGATGCGCGCGACGGCGCGGTCGAACACATCCGGCGCCATGCTGATACCCAGACCCTGACGCGTAAAACGCGCGCCGCGTACACCGGCATCGTGCAGCTTCTGGATATAGGCGTCATCGCGCTCGGCCAACACGACGGCATTCGCACAGCCGCGATACGACGGGCCGGCGGCGGTCAGGCCATCCAGCACCACCTGGTGATCCGCACCGTAGGTGGTGGCCTGCACGATCACACCGCGCTCGATGCCCAGCAGCCGGTGCAGGCCCAGCGCGGTCTCGATGGTTGCGCTGGGCATCTCATACGCCGCGCCTGGACGCACCGGATAGCGGTCTGCCGGGCCAAACACATGGAACTGGCTATCGCAGGAACCGGCCGGCAAGCGGTAAGCCGGCGCCGTCGGATGGGAATGGAAAGGCTGGTATTGCGCCATCGTCTTGCTCCTCATCCGATCACGGCCACGAAATCGCACTCGATCAGCTTGTCGCCATCCAGATCCGCCTGCATGGTGTGGCGGGCCGGACGGTTCTGCGCTTCGGGAAAGGCTTGCAGCCACACCGCATTCAGCGCCGCGCGCTGGCTGCGGTCGCGCATCCACACCGTCATCTTGGCGACGTGGTCCAGCGTGCCGCCGCCCGCTTCCAC
>RCUK01001889.1_pt1 | contig 12246 bp, 7 predicted proteins | sample 2166381 | NCBI WGS metagenome assembly RCUK01 (sample SAMN09932809, study PRJNA488358) | compost metagenome | isolation source: compost soil in an enriched community | place: Germany: Experimental Botanical Garden
AAAGCACATCTGAAAAATTTAATCTTCCGTATAAAGTTCCATCATTATCTGAAAATTGAATTGAAAAGATAGATTCAGCTCCGTTTTCAAAAGTTCCCGGTAAAAAGTTATTAGCAAAATCTGGTTCTAAACTTGCTTTTCCGATTACTTTATCTGTTGCTGCAATTACTTCCTGCAAATGTTGCTGATTGATTCCTGTAACTTTATAAGTTTCATCTTGCGTATAAGCCTGATACAAACGGGTTTTTGCTAAATAAGCATAAGCCGCTTTTTGAGTTGCACGGCCAACTTGCGGTTGAGTTTCCGGCAAATTATCGGCGGCAGCCTGAAAATCTTCTGCAATTTTATTCCAAAGTTCTTCGTTTGTAAGTGCTTTATTTGAAATGGTTTTATACTCTTCTACCGGAATATCTTCAGTAATGTAAGGAACGTTTCTGAACATAATTTTAAGCATAAAGTAAAAATGTCCTCTTAAAAAACGCATCTCAGCTATACGTGTTTTCTTTAGTGGATAATCGGCTTCTGAAATTTGTTCTAATGCCTTTAAGGCTTTATTTGCTCTGGAAACCCCCACATAACTGATGTACCAGAAATTATCTAATTCACCAAAATCCGGTCTGATATTATTCGAAACTTCAAAAAAGTGAAAATCCTGAATATCATTAGTTCCGCTTCCCCCTTTGTAAGCATCGTCAGAGCGCACATTTCCAAAAGGCCACAAACTATATGGCGAATCATAATGATCATTTCCTAACTGTGCATAAGCTGCATTCATAAATCCTTCTACCGACTGAGGTGTTACAATATCTTCTTCAGATAACACACCACGCGGATCATTTTCAAGAAAATCAGAACAGGATGCCATTAATCCCAGCACTAAAAACCCTGTTATATATAGTATTTTTTTCATGTTTTTTTGATTTAATCTTTATTATAAAGTAAAACTAAGACCAGCGGTAAAAGTCGTTGGCTGAGGATATCCAAACCCTGCATTTTCAGGATCTACACCTGTAAAGTTTTTAGCATCAATGATCAATAAATTTTGTCCACTGATATAGAATCTAAAGCTTTCAAAATTCATTCTTTTCAACAAATCTTTTGGCAGACTATATCCAAATTGCAAAACACGCAGTTTAAGATAGTTTCCATTTTCTACATAATAAGTTGAGAATCTTGACTCTGCATTTCTGTCTACCGTTGTTAAAGCTGGAATTGTAGAATTTGGATTATCCAAAGACCAGGCATTTAACAAACGAGTTCCCTTGTTAGAACCTACGTCATCAACACTCCAAAAATCAGTTTGATATTTGGTATTATTAATCACATCAACATCACTTGCTCCTTCCCAGAAAGTGGTGAAATCCCAATTTTTATATCCTAATCCTAAATTAAATCCATACAACAGACCCGGGTTTGGATTTCCAATCCAGGTACGATCTTTATCTGTAATAGTTCCGTCACCGTTTAAATCTTTATAACGAATTCTTCCAAGACCTTTCCCTTCCTGATTGGCCGAGTTATCAACTTCGTCCTGACTTTTAAATAATCCGTCAGCAACATAACCATACATAGAGTTAATCGGACGACCTAAAATATTATCATTTAATCCATCTCCTCCGTAATTATTTTTCACTTCATCCGGCAATTCTGTAATCTTGTTTTTGTTTGCAGAAATATTAGCCGAAATGTCATATTTTAATCCAAATGAGGTTTCGTCACGGTATCCTAAAGAAACTTCCCATCCTTCATTTTCCATCGAAGCACCGTTTACCCAACGATTTCCACCTTCGCCAATTACTCCTAAATAAGGCGGTAAAACCAGAATATCTTCCGTTTTCTTGATATAATAATCAACAGAACCACTTAATTTTTGTTTGAATAATCCGAAATCTAAACCAATGTTGGTTTGCGTAGTCGTTTCCCATTTTAAATCATCATTACCCGATTGTGTTGCAATAAAACCAGAAGGAAGTAATCCGTTTCCGTTCCCTGCAATGTCATAAGCTGTTCCGTAAGACGTAGCCCAGGTTGGGCTCCCGCCTGCATAACTAGCCAAATAAAGACTGTAAACGGCAGTATTACTAATTTCCTGATTTCCGGTTTGTCCCCAGCCTGCACGTAATTTTAAATCTGAAATAATCGGTGCGTTATTTTTTATGAAATTTTCATTACTGATTCTCCATCCTGCCGAAACTGCCGGAAAGGTTCCGAATTGGTTGTTTTTACCAAAACGGGAAGAACCGTCACGACGAATTGTAGCTGAAAGTAAATAACGATTATCAAACTCATAATCTGCTTTTCCAAAATAAGAAAGCAAAGAATATACAGTTGAAGTTCCGCTTGTAAACGATTCTCCTGTTCCTGCATCAGGATACATATAATCAGGTGTTTCGATCAAAAAGTCATTTTTACGTAAAGTTGTGGTGTCAAAAATATCTTTATACATCTCGGTTCCTGCCATTAAATTCAAATTGCTTTTTCCGAAATTCAGGCTATAAATTGCTGTATTTGTCCATGTCCATTTATCGCTCACCGATTGGTCAATTGTAACCGATGTCTGATCATTTTGCAAATAACCAGATTGGTAACTTCTTTGCAAAGTGCGTTTTTTATAAGACCCATAATCAATACCAAAACTACTCTTGATATGAAGATTTTTGATAATCTCTAAATCGGCATACATATTTCCGAAAAGGCGCAAATAATCGTATTTATTGTCTTTGTTATATTCTAAAAGACGAACCGGATTTTGTCTGTCATTCATTCCTCCTACAGGCCCGCCCCAGCCTTTTCCATCAACAGTTCGTACCGGAATAATTGGCAAAGCACGAAGCGCAGGATCTAAAACTCCAGGGTCTGTAACTTCGTTGGTACGATTCAAACTAAAATTTTCTCCGATAACCAATTTACCATCAAAATATTTATAAGAGCTATTCATTCTGGCAGAGATTCTTTCAAAATCGGTTGTTTTTACAACACCTTCACTTCCGTAATAGCCTAATGAAAAAACATAACTTCCTTTGTCTGATGCGTTTGAAACTGATAAATCATAAGAATTTGCTATTCCGGTTTGCGAAATTGCATCGTACCAATCTGTATTAGAAGCTTTCAGTGTTTGGTTAGCATCTAAATATTCAGGCACCAAAACTTTGTTTAACTCTGGTTTATTATTATTAACCGACCAATCAAATTGATAACGCAGGTTATTATTGTTCGGATTTAATCCGTCGTTGATATTCGCCTGCCATAAAGCCTCGCCAAATTGATTGGCATTCAGCACTTCCTGTTTTCTGGAATAATCAGAAATTGAGGTATAAGTACTAAAATTGATTCTCATTTTACCCTCTTTTCCTTTTTTGGTTGTAATGATAATTACTCCATTTGAAGCACGAGAACCATAAATACTCGCTGAAGAAGCATCTTTTAAAACCTGAATGGTTTCAATATCATTTGAATTTAATTCGTGCATTCCTGATTTGGTTGGCATTCCGTCAATTACATAAAGAGGATCTGTATTGTTTAATGTTCCAACTCCACGAATTACCACTTTTGTATTTCCTCCACTCGGAGATCCGTCAGATGAAACCTTCACCCCCGCTACCCTTCCTTGCAGCGCTTTAATAGGGTTTGGCTCCGGCTGTTTCATGACTTCCTTCATGTTTACAACAGCAACCGCTCCGGTAATATCTGTTTTCTTTTGTTTTGAATATCCTGTTACAACAACTTCATTAAGTTGATTGTTGTCTACTTTTAAAATTATATTAAGTGTTTTTTGTCCTTTAATGGGAATCGATTGTGGCGCGTATCCGATAAAAGAAACAACAATTACTGCATCTGAATTTATATTTCCGAAAGAAAAATTTCCATCAAAATCTGTTACTGTACTGGTATTAGTTCCGGAAATAATTATGGTTGCTCCCGGAAGTGGCATTCCGTCATCTGACGAGATTACCGTTCCTTTAATTCCGCTTTCCTGCGCTGTCATAATCAGCATTGGAAAGAAGAAAAATAGAAAATAAATAATTTTACTTTTCATGAGGTTAGTGGTTTTTAGTTAGTTTATATTTAATTGGTTAATTACGAGGTTGCTCAATTCAATTCCTTCGTTTGAAGAAACCGACAGAGAAGTAAATGGCTGGTTTGTGAAAAAGATTTCGGTGATTACTTTTTCGCCATTGTTGTAAAATATTTCAATAGAGGTTTTGTCTAAAATGATTTTAAAAATACCCTCTTTTTGATTTCCATCTAATGTTGCTTTGGTGATCGTTGAAGCAAATTTTTCTGAGAAATCGTTTTTTCCTGCCTTCGAACGATCCAGAAATAAATAATGATCTGAATTATTGATCCCGAAAGTCAAAGCTTCTCCCGCTGCATTTGAAAGTGTAAAAGTGTAGCTGTCCTGTTTTAAGTTTTTTAAATTAAAATTGACAATCGCCTGGGTTAAATCAATTTTTCCTGCTTCAGGAATCGAAAGTTTTCCTTTTCCTTTAAGGTTTTTCCCTTTGATTGTTTTGGAAACATATTTATTGATTTCTTTTACCGGATTGCTAACCAGACTATAATCATTTCCTTTTTTGATTAACTGAATTTCACGGGCAATTGTAGTACTGCTTCTCCAGATATTAGTGGGAACTTGCTGTGCATAATCCCAATTAGACATCCATCCAATAAATAATCTTCGTCCGTCAGCACTCGGAACATTGTTCCAGGTTACTCCTGCATAATTATCTTTTCCATAATCAATCCAAACGGCCTTTTCCTGTTCTACTCTTTTGGCAAAATTTTGATCTAATATAAAAGTCGTTCCATCAAAATCTCCAATAAAATATTGTGTACCAGAACCGCCATTTGTCCCACCTGGATTTAAACTCTGAATTAAAACCCATTTAGTTTCATTGCTGTTTTTTACTTTTATCTGAAAGAAATCCGGACATTCCCAAACACCTCCGTGAGCTCCGATATTCTTTCCAAAATCAGATAAATATTCCCAGCTTTTAAGATCTTTAGATTTGTAAAACTGAGCTCTGTCCTGAGCTGCCAAAACCAGTATCCATTGTTTGTGGGTTTCATCCCAGGTCATTTTTGGGTCGCGGAAATCACGAATTCCAGGGTTTTTTATGACAGGATTTCCTTCCTCAAATTTCTGCCATGTAAAACCATTATCGTTCGAATAGGCAATATCTTGCTGTTCTACATCAATTTTGTTTTCTTTTTCCTTTGTCATATTATGCAAAGTATAAATCGCAACAATTGGAGCTCTTTTTCCGGTACCTAAACCTGACGTATTATTGGTATCCACAACCGAACTTCCCGAAAAAATATATTTGTCATTGTCCGGATAAATGGCAATGGGCTGTTCCTCCCATTTAATTAAATCCTTGCTTACTGCATGTCCCCAATGCATTGGTCCCCATTTATTTCCATCAGGATAATGTTGATAAGACAAATGATATAGTCCGTTAGAATAAAACATTCCGTTAGGATCATTCATCCAGCCTTTTTTTGGTGTAAAATGAAAATTAGGACGGTACATTTGTTCTTCTGTAGAAGTTGATACCGAAACAGTAGTCGTTTGTGCAACAGCCGAATATGGCTTACAGCCTCCTATTGCTAGTAGTATAGCACTATAAAATGCCAGCGGTAGATGTTTCTTTGATTTCATTTTTTTTGATATTTTTTTTGGTTAGATTTTCGCTTAATACTTCTAAAGAAATTCCTTTAGTTTCCGGCATTATAAAAATTACAAACAGTAATTGCAGCACCATCATTAATGTAAAAATTAAGAATACGACTTCCGGACCTATTTCTGAAAATAACATCGGAATTAAAGATGGAATAATTGCTGCTAAAACCCAGTGCACTGAACTTCCAAAAGCCTGTCCTGAAGCACGAATGTGATTTGGAAAAATTTCTGAGATGAAAACCCAGATAACAGCTCCCTGGCCAATGGCGTGAGAAGCGATAAATAAGAAAAGAAAAATGGGTACTGATAATCCTCCCCAATTGAAATAAAACGAAGCAGAGACCAATCCTAAAGAAATAATATATCCAATGGAACCAATGTACATTAACAACTTTCTTCCTAATTTGTCAATTAATGCTACTCCGATTAAAGTAAAGATAAGATTGGTAATCCCGATTCCGATACTGCTCAACAAAGCTGTGTTTTGTCCTAAACCTGCTTCTTCAAAAATTCTTGGCGCATAATATAAAAAGGCATTGATTCCTGAAAACTGATTAAAAAACGCAATTAAAAAAGCCAGTATTAACGGGAAACGGTATTTTTTCATGAAGATATTTTCATGTTTGGTAACACCATTTTCTCTCGAATCGTCCATTATATCTGTAAGATTTGCTGTCGGATCAATTTTGAATAATACTTTACGCGCTTCTTCATCTCGGTTTTTAGACAATAACCATCTTGGACTTTCCGGAATTGTAAGTATAAAAAGAATATAAATAAAAGATGGAATAGCCTGAACCCCAACCATCCAACGCCAGGCATTTTCTCCAATATCTTTTAAAAAGTAATTGGATATAAAGGCAATTAAAATTCCTAATACAATATTAAACTGATACAAGGCTACTAATCGTCCGCGCTTGTCAGCCGGAGCAATTTCAGAAACATAAGCCGGAGCAGCAATGGTAGAAGCACCAACACCTAAACCTCCAATAAATCTGAAGGCAGCAAATACAAATGGATCATTTGCAAAAGCAGCACCTACAGCTGAAATGAAATATAAGATCCCGATCCAGAATAGTGTTTTTTTACGACCTATTTTATTGGTTGGGATTCCTCCAAAAATAGCACCTACAACAGTTCCCCAAAGTGCCATTGCCATAACAACAGAACCATGAAAAGCATCAGAAGAATGCCAAAGAAGCTGTAATTGTTTATCAGCTCCAGAAATAACTACGGTATCAAAACCGAAAAGAAAACCTGCCAGTGCAGCAGTAACAGACCAAACTAATATCTTGTTCATTGTAGATGTATTAAAAACTTGTTGCTAAGATATCCGCAAAAAAAACAACTTATTTTTAATGATGTTACAATTTAATTCTATAATTATTGATAGTTTGACACATAAACCATAAAACCTTTGTTTATAAGGCTTTACATGATTTAAAATTTATTTACGAAAACCGTGTAGTTTCGATTTTGTTACATCGGGTTTAAAATTGATACACGAATTGTATCAATTTTAAACCAATATCAATTTGAAGACTTGTATTCCTTTGGTGAAATTCCAAATTTATTCTTAAAAGCTGTAGAAAAATAGTTTGGAGAAGAGAACCCAAGTGAGTACGCAATTTCAGAAATATTCATATTATTTGACTTTAAAAGCTCTGCTGCTTTCTCCAATTTTACATTATTAATGTGATCGCTGATATTAATTCCGATAATAGCTTTTACCTTTCTATACAATTGAACCCTTGAAACACCAAGCTTATCGGCTAAATCTTCTACAGAGAATTTAGGATTATCGACATTCATCTTAATAATATCATTCATTTTAGTTATGAAAGACTGCTCCTGATTGCCGAATTTAGATTCAGGTTCAATACGATAAATATTATTGGTATAATAATAACGTAGTTTCTCTCTGTTAAAAAGCAAACCTGAAATTGATTGTTTTAAAATTGAAAGACTAAAAGGTTTCGTTAGATACTGATCAACACCACTCTGCAATCCTTTTAAAACAGATTCTTTGTTACTTTGAGCGGTTAAAATAATAATTGGAATATGTGAGGATCTTAAATCCTTTTTCAATTCTTTACTAATTTCATAACCGTCCTTGTCTACCAAATTAATGTCGCAAATGATGATATCCGGAACAATTTCCATTGCTTTTTCTATTGCATCGCTTCCGTCAGAAGTATGAACCACATATTCGTTTGATAATTTAGCTTTTAAAAATGTAACCAAATCGATATTGTCTTCTATAACCAAAAGGGTATGTTTCTCTGATTCAGAAATTACATTTACTTCATTCAAATCAGCTTCAATATCTAAATTATCTGATACTAAATTTGGAGTTACGTTTAGATTTTCTGCCTTATTAATCATTTCAGAAGGTTGTAAATGACTATTTCCTTTTAATAGCGTAATCACAAATTCACTTCCTTGTTTCGATTTTAATTCAATTGTTCCCTGATGTAACAGCACAAATTCTTTTGACAAATGAAGTCCGATTCCTGAGCTGTTTTTATTATTATTTGAAGCTCTAAAAAAAGGATTAAAAACATTAAACAATTCATTTTCAGGTATCCCAATTCCGGAATCTTTAAAACTAATTTTAACCGTATTATCCTGATTTTCGACAATCGAAATGTTTATTTTTCCGTTATCGGGTGTAAATTTAAAGGCGTTAGAAAGCAAATTGAAATATACCTTATCCATCAAACCTCTATCAATAAACAACTCCAGATTTTTGTTTTTGCAGGTAAGTTGAAAATCAATATTTCTGCGGGCAGCTTCACCTTTAAAGTTGGTCATTACTTCGTTTGTAAAATCATAGATCTTGGTATTTGAAGCTCTTAGCGTAAACTTTTGCTCTTCGATTTTTCTAAAATCCAATAACTGGTTTATTAATCGCAACAATCTATTCGAATTTTTATGAATTAGTTTCACCTCGTCAATAAGCGCAGTTCCTTTAATTTTTTCGTTTTCAATTAAGGACTCCACATAACTCATTATCAAAGTTATGGGTGTTTTAAACTCATGTGAAAGGCCGGTAAAGAAATTCAATTTGGCTTCATTGCTTCTTTCTGCAATTTTTGCCATTTCCTGAATTTCATTATTCTGATCGATTACCGTTTGATTAATTCTTTCGAGTTGTTTTTTCTTTCTTGAAATAGAAATAGTCGAATAAATACTGTAAATCGTCAAACTCAAAATAATCACTAAGAAAAAACTCAGTAACCGAACCAGATTGTTCTGTGAGGCATATTCTCTTTCCTGTACATTTATTGCTCCTTGCTGTGACTCGATAACGGCTTGCTGCTGATCAACTTTATCCATTTGATTCTCGATAATTTCAGCATTATTCTTGTCGATAACAATTGTATTTAGAATATTATTTTTAGAAATCGGCTCTTTATTATACATTTTAAGAGCTAATTTCAGGGCTTCGTTTCCTCCTGTGGGATACAAAATGGTTCCGTCTAAAATACCACTTTTCACCAATTCAATTCCTCCATTAACCGTATTGAGTCCATCAACACCAATAAATTTAATTTTTTTCTCTAATCCCACAGTTTTAGCCGTTTCCCAGGCACTTAATGCCATACGGTCGTTATGGGCAAAAATGTATTCAATGTCTGAATTTTGCAAAAGAATCGCTTTCAAAGGAGCTTTAACCGACTCTCCCTCCCAATTGCCATGAATGGTATTTCCGACTTTGAAACGCTTGTTTTCATTGATTATCTGATCAAATCCCAGACTGCGTTCATATGCTGGCGACGAACCATTTGCACCAGTAATTTCAATAATTTTACCAGAACCTTTACTGTGCGAAATAATATATCGGGCAGCAATTCTGCCAATTTCAATATTATCAGCTCCAAGATATGCGGTGTAATTTTCGCCGTCAATTTTCCGGTCTACTACAAGAACGGGAATTCCGGCTTTTATCGATTTTTCGACAACTGCAGTTAAAGGTTTAGATTGAATTGGAGATACAATAATAACATCTACCTTATTAGAAATGAATCTTTCAATATCTTCAATTTGTTTCTCGATATTGTTATTAGCGTCTTTAATGGTCAGATCAACTTCAGGGCGTAATGAAGCTTCTATTTTTATCGAGCTGTTCATTTGTTTGCGCCAATCGTCGGTAGCCATAGCTTGAGAAAACCCGACTTTTATTTTATCTCCTTGTTTTTGTTTACAGGAAACTAAACTTAATGATACTATAATAAGCATCAAAATATATTTTACAAATTGATACATGAATTAAGAATTAATGTAAATAAAAAGAATTTTACAATATCTTCGGGAACAGGCAACTTGTCAAAATAATTAGGAAGGATTATTTTGTAATGACAAGTAAGAAGAATATATAAATATAAATGTAAAGGTAAAATTAAACTTTTATTTCATGTACACAAATCAGTAATAAGATATCTATACAAAAAATTGAAGCGACTGCTCTTGTACCTACATGTTATTAGAGAACAAAGACAAACCTTATTTTCCGACAATGTGCTTTCGGTGTGCTATTCCCCAATCTGTAAGATTGCTGATGATGGTTTGTAGCGTATCACCATGTTCCGTAAGTTCATATTGAACCGTTATAGGCTGGGTATCTAAGACGGTTCGTTTTACCAATTGGTTTATTTCCAGTTCTTTTAGTTCTTTACTCAACATTCTGTTGGAAATTCCTTCTATATCATTTAAAATATCAGAAAATCGTCTTTTACCGTAACAGCAAATAGACGAAATAATAGAAATCTTCCATTTTCCATTCAGCACATCCATTGAATCCTGAACGGCTCTCATTCTTTTCTTTTGTTCCTGTTGAAACTCTTCTATTTTACACCCCATAATGTTACTTAGTTACCTCTGTGTTACTGTTATTTTTAAGCACAAAGTTACTAAAAGTAACTTTACTAATCTAACTTTGCTGCTCAATCATTAAAAAAAGAAATAATGAGTAAATTAAAAAATAAGGTAACCGTGATTACAGGAGGCAATAGCGGTATCGGGTTTGGTATTGCTGAAGCATTTAAAAATGAAGGCGCCGTAGGAGTTATTGTCGGCAGAAATCAGGAAACTTTAGATAGTTCATTAGTCCAACTTGGAGATAATTTCATAGCTATAAATGCCGATGTAACCAAACTTGCCGACCTGGAAAGAGTGTTTGCAACAACAACTGAAAAATTTGGTAAAATAGATGTGATTGTAGCCAATGCAGGTGGTGCAGTTACAGGAGCAGCATTTGGTTCTGTAGCAGATATTGGCGAAGCCGACTATGACAAGACAATGGATTTAAACCTGAAAAGCGTTTACTTCACTGTTCATAAAGGACTTCCTTATATGAATGATGGTGGTTCTATTATTCTTATCGGATCAAATGCAGCGCATCGGGCATACACATCATTTTCACTTTATGGTGCTACCAAGGCCGCTGTTATTCATTTTGCAAAAGGATTTTCAAACGATCTTTTAGACAGAAGGATTAGAGTAAATGTAATATCACCAGGTACAACAGATACACCTGTATTTGACAAGTTTGTTCCTGCCGAACAACTAGAAGCTGTAAAAAAATACTGGGCAGATGTAATGCCAATAGGAAGAATTGGACAACCCTCTGACATTGGCAAAACAGCGGTATTTCTAGCTTCTGATGATTCATCGTTTATGCTTGGCACTGAACTCCTGGTTGATGGCGGTCTAACCTATTTATCGCCAACTAAATAATTAAAATAATTTTCAAATGAGTAAATTAAAAAACAAAGTAGCGATAATAACAGGTGCATCAAAAGGAATAGGTGCATCTATCGCAAAACACTTTGCCGAAGAAGGCGCAAAGGTTGTTGTAAATTATGCTTCAAGCAAAGAAGGAGCGGATAAAGTGGTGAAAGCCATAACCGAGAATGGAGGTATAGCTATTTCGGTACAGGCCGATGTATCAAAAGAAGCCGATATAATCAGGCTGTTTGAAGAAACAAGGAAGGCTTTCGGCACGTTGGATATTTTGGTAAACAACGCGGCCTATCAAGGATACACACCTATTGAACAGGTATCAGCAGAATCTTTTCATCAGCATTTCAACGTCAATGTTTTGGGGGCTCTACTTGCTATCCAGGCATCTTTAAAACTGTTTAGCGATAAGGGCGGTAATATAATCAACATCAGTTCGGGTGCAAGCAAAATGCCTCTTCCGGCGGCCTCGTTGTACTCTGCAACTAAAGCAGCATTAGATGCCATAACGATTTCTTTGTCAAAAGAACTGGGTGCAAAAAACATTCGGATCAATTCTATTTTGCCGGGCGCTACGGAAACAGAAGGTGCAACCAATGCGGGTGTCACTGCTGGCAGTGAGTATGAAACAATGTTTGTCGCCAATACACCGCTTGGTCGTAGAGGTCAGCCCAAAGATATTGCGAAAGTTGCCGTATTTCTTGCTTCCGATGATGCAGCGTGGATTACGGGAGAGCAAATTTCCGTTTCTGGTGGAATGTATGGGTTTTAAAACCATTTACTAAAAAAAATAAGGACTTCAAAAAAATATATTGTTTTTC
>RCUK01001891.1_pt1 | contig 12227 bp, 10 predicted proteins | sample 2166381 | NCBI WGS metagenome assembly RCUK01 (sample SAMN09932809, study PRJNA488358) | compost metagenome | isolation source: compost soil in an enriched community | place: Germany: Experimental Botanical Garden
GGTCAGCCGCGCTCCGAGAACAACGCCACGATCACCTGCCGCAACCACCGGTTGCCCGGGTCGGCCTCGAAGCGCTTGCTCCAGTGCAGCGACACGGTGAAGTCGCGCAGCGGAAACGGCGGCTCGACGATGGCGTAGCCGCCCTCGGCCGCGAAGCCGCGCGCGATGTTGCGCGGCATCACCACCGCCAGGTCGGTGGCGCGCACGATGGCCGGCAGCACCATGAAGTGCTCGGTCGTCAGGCGCAGCCGGTCTTCGAGGTTCAGCAGCTGCAGGATGCGCAAGGTGTCGGCGTGGGTGCGCACGGCCACGTAGTCGAGCTCGTGCAGCGCCGCGAGCAGCGCCTGGCCGCTGCGCCGGCGCTTCACGAAGGGATGGTCGTGGCGCAGCAGCACGATGTAGCGGTCTTTCAGCAGCTGGGTGCGCTGGGTGTCCTCCACGTGCGGCAGGAAGCCGAAGGCGAAGTCGACCCTGCCGCTGTCCAGCGCGGTGGCGATCTCGCCCGGCGCGAGCGGCATGGTCTCCACGCGCACGCCCGGCGCCAGCTCGCGCAGCCGCGCCATCAGCGCGGGCAGAAAGCGGCCCTCGCCGATGTCGCTCATGTGGATGCGAAAGAGCTTGCGCGAGGCCGCCGGGTCGAAGCGCTCGGGCTCGGCCAGCGCCTGCTGCAGCATGGCCAGCGCCGACTGCACGGGCACCGCCAGCCGCTCGGCGCGCGGCGTGGGCGCCACGCCGCCGAGGCTGCGCGTGAACAGCGCGTCGCCCAGCAGCAGGCGCAGCCGCGTGAGGCCGTGGCTGGCCGCCGGCTGCGTGAGGCCCAGGGCCTCGGCGGCGCGGCTCACGTTGCGGGTGCGGTAGACGGCGTCGAACAACCGGAGCAGGTTGAGGTCGACCGAATCAATATGCACCCCATTCATATTCGATAGCTGGCTCATTGCATTGAAGTATGACGCAGGCCCGCCCACACTCCCGCGTTCTCCCCACGACAAGAAGCACGAGACACGATGGAAGTTTCATTCAGCAAGGAAGTGGAAATGCTGCGCCTGGGCGCGGGCGACACCTTCCACGGCGAGGGCATCCTCGCGATCACCAAGGGCCTGCTGCAGTCGGGCGTGGCCTACGTCGGCGGCTACCAGGGCGCGCCGGTGTCGCACCTGCTGGACGTGATGGTGCAGGGCAAGGCCTACATGGACGAGCTGGGCGTGCACGTCGAGGCCTGCTCCAACGAGGCCTCGGCGGCGGCGATGCTCGGCGCCTCCATCCACTACCCGCTGCGCGGCGCCGTGACCTGGAAGTCGATCGTCGGCACCAACGTGGCGGCCGATGCGCTGTCCAACCTGTCGTCGCCCGGCGTGACCGGCGGCGTGCTGATCGTGGTGGGCGAGGACTACGGCGAAGGCGCCAGCGTGATCCAGGAGCGCACGCACGCCTACGCGCTCAAGTCGAGCATGTGCCTGCTCGATCCGCGGCCCGACCTGGGCGTGATGGTGCGCATGGTCGAGCAGGGCTTCCAGCTGTCGGAGGCCTCGAACATGCCCTGCCTGATGGAGCTGCGCATCCGCACCTGCCACGTGCGCGGCAGCTTCGACTGCAAGGACAACATCGCGCCCGCCGTGTCCACGCGCGCGCTGATGGACGAGCCCGCGGGCTTCGACTACATGCGCCTGGCGCACCCGCCCGTCACCTTCCGCCACGAGAAGCTCAAGGGCGACGAGCGCATGCCGGCCGCGCGCCGCCACATCGTGGCGAACGGCCTCAACGAGCTGATGCCCGGCCGGCGCCACCCCGACCTGGGCATCGTGGTGCAGGGCGGGCTGTACAACGCGCTGATCCGCAGCCTGCAGCAGCAGGGCCTGGCCGATGCCTTCGGCGACACCGACATCCCGATCCTGGTGCTCAACGTGACCTACCCGCTGGTGCCCGAGCAGGTGGCCGACTTCTGCGTGGGCAAGCGCGCGGTGCTGGTGGTGGAAGAAGGCCAGCCCGAGTACATCGAGCAGGACATCGCCACGCTGCTGCGCCGGCGCGACATCCAGACGCCGCTGCACGGCAAGGACCTGCTGCCGCAGGCCGGCGAGTACGGCGTGGAGGTGCTGTCGGGCGGCCTCGCGGCCTTTGCCGAGCGCTACCTCGGCGCGAGCGAAGCCGCCGCCTCGGCGCAGGCCTGGCTGGCCGGCAACCGCGAACGCCGCGAGGCGGTGGCGCGCCGGCTCGACGCGCCGCTGCCCAACCGCCCGCCGAGTTTTTGCGTGGGCTGCCCCGAGCGGCCGGTGTTCTCGGCCCTCAAGCTCGCGCAGCAGGAGACCGGGCCGGTGCACATCGCGGCCGACATCGGCTGCCATGCCTTCGGCACCTTCGAGCCCTTCTCGATGGGCCACTCGATCCTCGGCTACGGCATGAGCCTGGCCAGCCGCGCGGGCGTGGCGCCGATGATGAACCGGCGCACGCTGTCGATCATGGGCGACGGCGGCTTCTGGCACAACGGCCTGCTCACGGGCGTGCAGAGCGCGCTGTTCAACGACGACGACGCGGTGCTGCTGATCTTCAAGAACGGCTACACCTCGGCCACCGGCACGCAGGACATCATCTCCACGCCCGACGACGAGATCAAGGAACGCGCCGTCGACAAGCAGCAGAGCCTGGTCGACAAGAACCAGACCATCGAGGCCACGCTCACGGGCCTGGGCGTGAAGTGGATGCGCACCGTCACCACCTACGACGTGGAGCGCATGCGCAAGACGCTCACCGAGGCGCTCACGAGCGACTTCAACGGCCTGAAGGTGGTGATCGCCGAGGGCGAGTGCCAGCTCGAGCGGCAGCGCCGCATCAAGCCGTGGATCGCCGGCCTGCTCAAAAAGGGCAAACGTGTGGTGCGCGTGAAGTACGGCGTCGACGAAGACGTGTGCAACGGCGACCACGCCTGCATCCGCCTGTCGGGCTGCCCCACCCTCACGCTCAAGGACAACCCCGATCCGCTGAAGGTCGACCCGGTGGCCGTCGTCATCGACGGCTGCGTGGGCTGCGGCCTGTGCGGCGCCAACGCGCACGCGGCCACGCTGTGCCCGAGCTTCTACCGCGCCGAGGTGGTGCAGAACCCGAAGTGGCACGAACGCCTGCTGCACGGCCTGCGCAGCGCGATCGTCGGCGCCCTGCGCCCGGCCTGAGAAGAAAGAACCGAGACATGGAACAGAACCGTCCCACCACCCTGCTCGTCTGCGCCCTCGGCGGCGAAGGCGGCGGCGTGCTCACCGAATGGCTGGTCGACGCCGCGCGGCACGCGGGCTACGCGGCGCAGAGCACGTCGATCCCCGGCGTGGCGCAGCGCACCGGCGCCACCACCTACTACCTCGAAGTGTTCCCGGTGCCGATGGCGCAGCTGGGCGGCCGGCGCCCGGTGTTCAGCCTGGGCCCGGTGCCGGGCGCGCTCGACGCGATCGTCTCGTCGGAGCTGCTGGAGACCACGCGCCAGATCGGCAACGGCATGAGCGCGCCGCTGCGCACGCTGGTCATCAGCTCGTCGGCGCGCGTGCTCACCACGGCCGAGCGCATGGTGCCCGGCGACGGTCGCGCCGACGCGCAGCGCCTGCTGGACGTGGTCAAGGCCTTCAGCCGCGAGCACCACGTGCTCGACATGGGCGGCATGGCGCGCGAGGCCGGCACGGTGGTCAGCGCCGTGATGCTGGGCGCGATCGCGGGCAGCGGCCTGTTCCCGTTCCCGCGCGAGGCCTACGAGCGCGCGGTGCGCGGCGGCGACGAGGCCGCGCCCGACAAGCTCGGCAAGATGGCCGCCGCCAGCCTGCGCGGCTTTGCCGCCGCCTTCGAGGCCGTGCGCGCGCCGCGCGCCCAGGCCGCCTTCGTGCAGGGCGTGCTGGCCGGCGACGACACGCGCGACGCGCCCCCGCCGCCGCAGGCCCTGCCCGACGACGTGGCGCGCCGCTTTCCGCCGGCCGTGCACGACATGCTCGCGCTCGGCCATGCGCGGGTGCGCGACTACCAGGACGGCGCGTATGCCGCGCTGTACGCCGATCGCCTCGCGCGGGTGCTCGAGGCCGAGCGCGCCGCCGATCCGTCGGGCGCGCAGGGCTTCGCGGTCACGCGCGAAATGGCGCGCTGGCTGGCGCTGTGGATGGCCTTCGACGACATCGTGCGCGTGGCCGCGCTGAAGGGCCGCGCCAGCCGCGCGCAGCGCGTGCGCCAGGAAGTGCGCGCGGGCGACGACGACCTCGTGAAGGTCTTCGACCACTTCAAGCCCGGCGCGCCCGAGTTCGCGGCGCTGCTGCCGCCGTCGCTCGCGCGCCGCGTGACCGCCTGGGACCGCGCCCGCCAGTCGCGCGGACTTGCACCCTGGGCGCTGCCGCTGCAGGTGGGCAGCCACTCGGTGCTGGGCATGGCCTCGCTGCGGCTGCTGGCCTCGCTCACCTGGCTGCGCCGGCGGGGCAGCCGCTTTGCCGAGGAGCAGGCGCTGATCGAGCGCTGGCTCGCCGCCGTCGAGACCGGCACGCGCGCGCACTGGGCGCTGGGCCGCGAGCTGGCGCTGTGCGGCCGGCTCATCAAGGGCTACGGCAGCACCAACGAACGCGGCAAGCACAACCTGCTGCACGTGATCGACGAGCTCGCGGGCCGCGCCACGCTGCAGCCCGCCGCGCGCGCCGAGGCGATCGCCGCGGCCCGCGAGGCCGCGCTCGCGGACGAAGGCGGCAAGGCGCTGGACGCCGCGCTCACGCGCCACGGCGCCGCGCCGCGCCCGGTGCAGGCGCAACCCATCCGCTGGATGAAGCGGCCCAAGACAACGACCACGATCTGAGGAGACAAAGAACCATGACCCCATCCACCCCCGCTTCATCGCGCCGCCTGCTGCTGGCGCTCGCCCTGGCCAGCACCGCCCTGTGCGCGCCCGCCGTGCACGCCGACACCTGGCCCTCCAAGCCCATCAAGGTGATCGTCAACTTCCCGGCCGGCGGCGCGGCCGACCAGCTCGCGCGCGCCGTCTCGCAGCCGCTGCAGGAAGCGCTGAAGCAGCCCGTGGTGATCGAGAACCGCGGCGGCGCCAACGGCAACGTCGGCGGCGAGGCCGTGGCGCGCGCGGCGGCCGACGGCTACACGCTGCTCATGAGCTCGGGCGGCATGGTGTCGGTGAACCCGCACCTGTATGCGCGCATGAGCTTCGACCCCGCCAAGGACCTGGTGCCCGTGGCCGCGGCCGCGCGCGTGCTGGTGTTCCTGGTCACGCGCCCTTCCCTGCCGCCGACCGACGTGAAGTCGTTCATGGCCTACCTCAAGGCCAACCCCGGCAAGCTGTCGTACGGCTCGCCGGGCAACGGCAGCTCGCCGCACCTGGCGGGCGAGATGTTCAAGAGCCAGGCCGGCCTGTTCGCGCTGCACGTGCCGTACCGCGGCGCGGCGCCCGCGTTGCAGGACCTGCTGGCCGGCCAGATCGACTACGCCTTCGACCCCGGCATTGCCCTGAACCAGGTGCGCGCCGGCAAGCTCAAGCTGCTGGCCGTGGGCAGCCCGCACCGCTCGTCGCAGTTCCCCGACGTGCCCACGCTCGACGAGGCCGGCCTGCGCGGCTTCGACGCCGACACCGTCTTCGGCTTCTACGCACCGGCCGGCACGCCGCCCGAGGTGGTGGCGCAGCTCAACACGCAGGTCAACCGCGCGCTCGCGCTGCCGGCGGTGAAGGAGCGCATCGCGGCCATCGGCGGCGAGCCGGCGCCGGGCACGCCGGCCGACTTCCAGCGCCGCGCGGCAGCGGATTCGCAACGCTTCGGCGCGCTCATCCGCGAGCGCGGCATCAAGGCGGACTGAGCAGCCGGGACAATCGACGGATGAGCAGCACTCCATCTCCCCAAGACGCTTCCGGCAAGGAAGTCGTCTACACCGCACGCGTCGAGTTCGGCGACTGCGACCCGGCCGGCATCGTCTGGTTTCCCAACTTCTTCCGCTGGATCGACGCGGCCTCGCGCCACTTCTTCGCCGAGTGCGGCGTGCCGCGCTGGGAAGACACCGCCCGCACCCTCGGCGTGATCGGCACGCCGCTGGTCGACACGCACACGCGCTTCGTCAAGGCGGCCAGCTACGGCGACACGCTGCACATCGCGGTGCGCATCACCGAATGGCGCGACAAGAGCTTCGTGCAGACCTACCGCGTGACGCGCGGCGACGACCTGATCCTCGAATGCGAAGAGGTGCGGATCTTTGCGGCGAAGCGCGAAGGCGGCGGCATCCGCGCGGTGCCGATTCCGCCGACGATCCGGGCGCTCTGCACGGGCTGAAGAAGGCCCGCAGGCTCAGGCCGCGTCGCGACGCAGCTGCGCGAGCAGGCCTTCCACGCCGAGGTCGATCAGGTCGAAGGCCTCGATGAAGGCCTGGTGGCCGCCGTACCACGGGTCGGGCACGTCGCCGCCGATGGCATCGGCGAACTCCGAGAGCAGGCGCACCTTGCGCGCCGCATCGGCGGGCGCGCGCCGGCGCAATGCGGCGCAGTGCTGCTGCGTCATGCCGATGAGCCAGTCGAAGCGTTCGAAGTCGGCCGCATGCACCTGGCGTGCGCGGTGCGCGGGCATCGCGATGCCGCGCCGCAGCGCCTCGGCCACCGAGCGCGGATCGGGCGGATTGCCGCGCTCCTCGTCGGAGATGGCGGCGCTGTCGACCTCCACCGCGAAGCCCGCGCGCTGCGCCTTGTGGAGCAGCAATGCGTGCGCGGTCGGCGAACGGCAGATGTTGCCGGTGCAGATGAACAGGATGGCCGGGGTGCTTGGTTTCATGCGCGTCGACTATAGGCACAGAGGGCAGGCATTCGGCATAGGCCACCCTACCCCTGGCATCCCCCGGTCGGGGGATGCCACGAGGGAGCGAGGGCGAATCGCACCCCCTCTGTCCAATGGACAGCTCCCATATCTTCGGTATCGCCTGACACAACTCCTTGCGCTTCACTACGGCCCATGGTCAGTGCAAAGGAGGTCACGATGCCCCGACCCAGTCTTCACAGCGCGAGCATCACGCTGAAACTTCCCTTCGACATGAGCGCCGCGCAAGAGGTCGAGGCCCTGCGCGCCGCGGGCATTCCGGTGGACGACCTGGGCAATGCCATCTCGGGCTTCCTGTTCGTGCGCTTCAGCAACGGCTGGCGCAGCGACTCGAACATCTTCCGCTGGTTTCCGGCCCCTATCGAACGCAGCGCGAACGAGGCCCGGCTCCACGCCACGCAGCCCCGACGCAGCCTGTTGCTTCATGCCAAGGGTTGACGCTGCCAATGATGCGGTGCAACAATCCGGAAATCATCATTTCGGAGCCCCGTGCGTGGACAGTGCCAGTTGGATCAGTGACAAGACGCGTGCCTCGGCAGGCGTGACACCCCCGGCCCTCTAGCGCAGGCAGCTCCCGCGCTGGCGGCCGCCGTGTCCGCAGCGCGAACCCCTTGCCCCTCGGGCAAGCGGCTCCCCCTACCGATTCCCGTTGTTCTTCGTCGCTGACTTTGTCAGTCAGCTTGCGTGCGTCCGTGCGCGAGGCCCTTCAGCGTGAAGGAGCCTTGTCATGCGCCAGTTTCAAATTCGTCCGCTGCATCCGCAGGTGCGACCGTTGCACGGTCGCCCGTCGGCGCACGCCGGTGCGCCTGTGCGCGTGAACCCGGCGCCGCACGTCGACGACGAGCAGGCCCTGGACCGCGCCGCCGCGCTGTGGACCACGCGCCGCATCCGCAGCTTCTTCCTGCTGCTCGACCCGCCCGGCCACGGCACCACGCGCCGCTGAAGCCCGCCCCTGCCACCCCACAGAACAGGAGGCCCTCATGGACCCGGACCCTTGCTTGCGCCGCTGTGCGCCGCCTTCACTGCCCGATCGATCCCCCATTCACCTCGCAGCCTGCCGCGCTGCGGAGGAGCCCCGCCGGCTGACTGCTGAGTAATTAAGCAAGTCGTCACGGGCGTTTCCTTCCTTCGCGGCGCGCCGCACCCGAAGGAGAAACTCCCATGACCCGCGAACGCCTGCGGCGTGTCGTGCGGACGGCCACGGCCGCCCGTTCCAGCGCCCGCCCCTTTGCCTCCCGCCGCCCCGCGCCAAGCCGCGCCTGGCTGGCCACCCTCTGCGGCCTGGCCGCCACGCAGACCCACGCCGCCGGCGGACACCATTCGGTGGACGACGCCGCCATCCTCGATCCGGGCCAGTGCCAGATCGAGACCTGGGGCGGCCAGCGCCTCGTGCACCTCGGCCCGGCCTGCCGTGTCGGCCCCGTCGAGCTGGGCCTGAACCTCGAACGCGAGCGCGGCGCCGATGGCCGCACCGTGCGCGCCGGCCCGCAGATCAAGTGGGCCTTCGCGCTCACCGACACGCTGAGCACCGGCGTGCTCGCCTCGGCCACGTGGCAACGCAGCACAGGCGACCGCGCCTCGTTGCGCCTTGCCGACAGCAGCGTGGTGATCCCCGTCACCTGGCAGTTCGACGACGCCTGGCGCGCCCACCTGAACCTGGGGCGCGACTTCCATCGCGCACAACCGAGCACCAGCCACTCGGGCGCGGCACTCGAATGGGCCGCCCTGCCCGCGCTGTCGCTCGTGGCCGAGCGCTTCCGCGAAGGCGGGCGCAACGCCTGGCGCGCCGGCCTGCGCTGGACGGCCACGCCGGCCCTGAACGTCGACCTCAGCCACGCACGCGACCTGCGCCACGACGGCCCGCGCGGCTGGACGCTGGGCCTCACCTGGGCGTTCGCTCGCTGAGCGCCCCCACACAGGAGAAGAACAATGAAGAACGTCCTGAAGTCCTTTTTCGAAAGCTTCCTGCGCAGCCGCCACATGCGGCATCACTTCGAGCGCTGGCAGACGCTGCTGAGCGCCAAGCCCAGCAGCCTCGGCTCGGCCGCGATGCCGCCCGAGATCGCCAAGGCGCTGGCCGCCGCCTCGCACACCGACGCGGGCGAGGTGCTGGTGCGCCTGAACAGCTCGTCGCAAGGCCTCACCGAAGCCCACGCGCTGGCGCTGCGCAAGCGGCTGGGCAGCAACGAGGTGCGCCACGAGCAGCCGCTGCCGTGGTGGAACCACCTGTGGCAGTGCTACCGCAACCCCTTCAACCTGCTGCTGACGGTGCTCGCGCTGGTCTCCTACATCACCGAGGACACGAAGGCCACGGTGGTGATCGGCAGCATGGTGCTGCTGTCGACCGTGCTGCGCTTCCTGCAGGAGTCGCGCTCCAACAAGGCGGCCGACCGGCTCAAGGCGATGGTCAGCAACACCTCGACGGTGCTGCGCCCCGCGCCCGGCGAGAAGGCCGGCCGCGCGGGTGACGACGGCTTCGACCTCGCGCACGCCGGCACGCAACGCATCGAAGTGCCGATGCGCGACCTCGTGCCCGGCGACGTGATCGCGCTGTCGGCCGGCGACATGATCCCGGCCGACGCGCGCCTGCTCTCGGCGAAAGACCTGTTCATCAGCCAGTCGGCGCTCACCGGCGAATCGATGCCGGTGGAGAAGTTCGCAGCCACCGCCGCCGACCACCAGGCCGGCGTGCTGGAGCGCGACAACCTGCTGTTCATGGGCACCAACGTGATCAGCGGCACCGCCACCGCGGTGATCGTGCACACGGGCGAGCGCACCTTCTTCGGCGCGCTGGCCCAGCGCGTGAGCGCGACCGACCGCGGCACCACCGCCTTCCAGGCCGGCATCAACCGCGTGAGCTGGCTGCTGATCCGCTTCATGCTGGTGATGGCGCCGCTGGTGCTGGTGATCAACGGCGTGACCAAGGGCGACTGGTGGGAGGCGGCGCTGTTCGCGCTGTCGATCGCGGTCGGCCTCACGCCCGAGATGCTGCCGATGATCGTGACCGCCACGCTGGCCAAGGGCGCGGTCGTGATGTCGCGCCGCAAGGTGATCGTGAAGCGGCTCGAAGCCATCCACAACTTCGGCGCGATGGACGTGCTGTGCACCGACAAGACCGGCACGCTCACGCAGGACCGCATCGTGCTCGAACGCCACACCAACGCCTGGGGCGAAGACTCCGACCACGTGCTGCAGCAGGCCTACCTCAACAGCTTTCACCAGACCGGGCTGAAGAACCTGCTCGACAAGGCCGTGCTCAGCCACGCCGAAGTGCAGCTCGACACGCAGCTGCAGACCGGCTGGCGCAAGGTCGACGAAGTGCCCTTCGACTTCTCGCGCCGCCGCATGTCGGTGGTGGTGGCGCACGGCGAGGACGAGCACCTGCTGATCTGCAAGGGCGCGCTCGAAGAGATCCTGTCGGTGTGCACCTCGGTCGAACGCGGCGCCGAAGTGCTCGCGCTCGACGCCGACGTGATGGCGCGCATCCACCGCGTGGCCTCGGAGCTCAATGCCCAGGGCCTGCGCGTGGTGGCCGTGGCCAGCCGCACGCTGCACGCCGACGCGCGCAAGCCGGCCTACGGCGTGGCCGACGAGGCGGGGCTCACGCTGCTGGGCTACGTGGCCTTTCTCGATCCGCCGAAGGAATCGACCGCGCCCGCGCTGCAGGCGCTGGCCGCGCACGGCGTGGCGGTGAAGGTGCTGACCGGCGACAACGAACTGGTCACGCGCAAGGTCTGCGGCGACGTCGGCATCGACGCCGGGCGCATGGTGCTGGGCCACGAGGTCGAGCGCATGAACGAGGCCGAGCTGCGGCAGGTGGTGGAAATGCGCCAGGTGTTCGCCAAGCTCACGCCCGCGCACAAGGAACGCATCGTGCAGGCGCTGCATGCCAACGGCCACGTGGTCGGCTTCATGGGCGACGGCATCAACGACGCGCCCGCGCTGCGCGCCGCCGACATCGGCATCTCGGTGGACGGCGCGGTGGACGTGGCCAAGGAATCGGCCGACATCATCCTGCTCGAGAAGAGCCTGATGGTGCTGGAGCAAGGCGTGGTCGAAGGCCGCCGCACCTTCGCCAACATGCTCAAGTACATCAAGATCACGGCCAGCTCGAACTTCGGCAACGTGTTCTCGGTGCTGGTGGCCAGTGCCTTCCTGCCCTTTTTGCCGATGCTGCCGCTGCACCTGCTGGTGCAGAACCTGCTGTACGACGTGTCGCAGATCGCGATCCCGTTCGACAACGTGGACGAAGAATTCCTGAAGACGCCGCAGCGCTGGAACCCGGCCGACCTGGGCCGCTTCATGGTGTTCTTCGGGCCGCTGAGCTCGGTGTTCGACATCCTGACCTACACCGTGATGTGGTTCGTGTTCGCGGCCAATTCGGTGGAGCACCAGACGCTGTTCCAGTCGGGCTGGTTCATCGAGGGCCTGCTGTCGCAGACGCTGATCGTGCACCTGATCCGCACCCGCAAGATTCCGTTCCTGCAAAGCCGCGCGGCCTGGCCGCTGCTGGCCATGGGCGCGGCGATTGCGGCCGTGGGCATCTGGCTGCCGATGGGACCGCTGGCGCACTACTTCAAGCTGCAGGCGCTGCCGCTCGCGTACTTCCCCTGGCTGGTGCTGATGCTCGTCGGCTACGCGACGCTGACGCAGGCCGTGAAGGGCTGGTACGCACGCAAGTACGGCTGGCAATGAGACACAGACAACCGTCCGGACGCAGGGTCGCGGCTGTCACACAAGGCCGCTACCCTGCTTCGCACACAGAGGATCAGGAGGATCACTCATGGAAGCCATTCGCCACATCAACCTGCCTTCGCTGCTGGACACGCTGGTCAGCGTGGGCGCGGCCTTTCTGCTGGGCTCGCTGATCGGCTTCGAGCGCCAGGTGCGCCAGCGCACCGCGGGGCTGCGCACCAACACGCTGGTGGCCGTGGGCGCGGCCGTGTTCGTCGACATGGCGGCCCGCCTGGGCGGCCCCGACGGCGCGGTGCGCGTGGTCGCCTACGTGGTCTCGGGCATCGGCTTTCTGGGCGCCGGCGCGATCATGAAGGAAGGCGCCAACATCACGGGCCTGAACACGGCGGCCACGCTGTGGGGGTCGGCCGCGGTGGGCGCCTGTGCGGGCGCCGACCTGCTGGGCGAGGCGTTGATCGCCGCGCTCTTCGTGCTGGCGAGCAACACGCTGCTGCGGCCGGTGGTGAACCGCATCAACCGCCGCCCGGTGCACGAGGAATCGAGCGAGGCGACCTACACGGTGCGCGTGATCTGTTCGCGCGCGGCGCGGCCCGAGGTGATGGACCAGCTGCTGGTGCAGCTGGAAGCCGCGAACTACCCGGTGCGCGACATCGACCAGCACGCCTTCGGGCAGGCCGACACGGAGATTGCCGCAACGCTGTACGCCACCGCGGTCGAGCCCGA
>RCUK01001892.1_pt1 | contig 12227 bp, 14 predicted proteins | sample 2166381 | NCBI WGS metagenome assembly RCUK01 (sample SAMN09932809, study PRJNA488358) | compost metagenome | isolation source: compost soil in an enriched community | place: Germany: Experimental Botanical Garden
TAAAAGGATTAAAATGATTTTGTCTCCCGCAGATTTAGCAGATTCAGCAGATTTATTTTATACTCTACATTATAAAAATCTGTCAAATCTGCTAAATCTGCGGGAAAAAATTTGTGCAATTATTGGTAAAATACACAGAGTAAAGAATCATTTTAATCCTTTTAATTTGTGGCAAATAATATAGACACAGTAATTTTCAAAAAATAATTCGTGGAAATTCGGGAAATTAGTGGCAAAAAAAATTAAACGCTCGCACTCAAAATAGAATAAACCAATTCCTTAGTCGGTTTTTGGTCTTTTAATTTTGTTCTAACTTCATCAAAAGTCACTTTAAAATCACAGCCCGATTTATATTCTGCGCAACCATAAGCCGTTTTGCCTTTTAGAATCGTTCCTTTTTTACATTTCGGACACATTAAAGAATCTGAGTTTTCTTTTGATTCGGCTTTTTTATCTGTTTTCTTTGGTTCCAATTTCAGCTTGTAGTTTTCCTCAAAACGAATTAAACCTTCCACAGTTCCAGAATCGGTTTTAAAACCTTTTATATTTACAGTAGAGCCTTTCTGAACCAATCGTAAATATTGGCTTTCGGTAATTTTTTTTTCATGAAAAACAAAAGGCAATACAAAATCACAGCCCGATTTGTACTCGCTGCATCCAAAAGCTGATTTTCCTTTCAGGATATTCCCTTTTTGACATTTCGGACAAGTTTCTGCTGAAATTCCAGAAGCTTTCTTTTTCTCTTTTTCTGCTTTTACAGCAGGTTTCTGAATCGTTGCGGCGTGCGAAATATTAGCGTGTTTGGTTTCGCTTCGGACTTCATAAACCAAAGCTTCCACCATGCGTTTCATGTTTCTAATGAACGCCGCAGCAGTGAAAGTTCCTTTCTCAATATCTTTAAGCTGTTTTTCCCAAGTTCCAGTAAGTTCAGCCGATTTTACCAATTCGTTTTGAATCGTATCAATCAATTGAATTCCCGTTAAAGTGGGTAAAACTTGCTTTTTATTACGAACAATATACTGGCGTTTAAAAAGCGTTTCAATGATATTCGCACGTGTTGACGGACGTCCGATTCCGTTTTCTTTCATTAATTCACGTAAATCTTCGTCATCAACTTGTTTTCCAGCCGTTTCCATAGCACGCAGTAAAGTCGCTTCGGTAAACTGATTGGGCGGTTTGGTTTCTTTTTGAAGAAAAGAAGGTTCATGCGGACCTTTTTCGCCCACTGTAAAACTCGGCAATAAATCGGGTTCTTTTTCCTTTGCATTGGGATCTTCAAAAACAACGCGGAAACCTTTCTTTAAAATTTCTTTTCCTGTTGCTTTAAAAGTTACATCAGCAGCTTTTCCGATAACTGTGGTATTCGCAACCAAACAATCATCATAAAAAACAGCAATAAAACGTCTCGTAATAATATCGTAAACCTGCTGCTGATTATGAGGCAGATTGTTCTGAACTCCCGTTGGAATAATCGCGTGGTGATCGGTTACTTTTTTATCGTTGAAAACCTTTGGCGATTTCTTGATTTTTTTCTCCAAAATTGGCTGAGTCAATTCGGCATAATTAGTCAATTTCTGCAAAATCCCCGGCACTTTCGGATAAATATCTCCAGGTAAAAAAGTCGTATCTACTCTGGGATAAGTAATTACTTTCTGTTCATATAAAGTCTGTGCAATTTTCAATGTTTCTTCTGCCGAAAATCCGAATTTCTGATTGCAATACACTTGTAACCCCGTTAAATCAAAAAGCTTTGGAGCATATTCGTTTCCGTTCTTTTTATCTACAGAAACAATTTCAAAATCACTTTCTTTTACTTTTTCTGCTAAGATTTCTCCGTCTCCTTTATTTAAAAAACGGCCTTCTTCATAACTAAAAAGTGTTTCTCTATATAAAGTCTGCAATTCCCAATACGGCTGAGGTTTAAAGTTTTCGATTTCTCTAAAACGATCTACAACCATCGCTAGCGTTGGCGTCTGTACGCGCCCAATAGACAAAACCTGTTTGTAGCCGCCATGTTTTACGGTGTACAAACGCGTTGCATTCATTCCTAAAAGCCAATCTCCAATGGCTCTAGAAAATCCGGCGTAGAATAAATTATCATAATTAGAAGAGGGTTTTAGATTTTCAAAACCTTCTTTAATAGCTTCTGTAGTCAGTGATGAAATCCATAAACGCTGAATTTCGCCTTTGTAATGCGCTTCGTTCATCACCCAACGCTGAATCAGTTCTCCTTCTTGTCCAGCATCCCCGCAGTTTATCACCACTTCGGCTTTATCAAAAAGACTTTTAATGATTTTAAACTGTTTTTGAATTCCCGAATTCTGAACGACTTTGGTTTCAAATTTTTCAGGAAGCATAGGCAGATTGTTCAGATCCCAGCTTTTCCAGTGCGGTTTATAATCGTTAGGTTCTTTTAAGGTGCATAAATGCCCAAAAGTGTAGGTCACAGCATAACCGTTGCCTTCATAGTAGCCATCGTGCTTGGTATTGGCACCTAAAACAGATGCGATTTCACGCGCTACACTTGGTTTCTCAGCAATACATACCTTCATTTTTTCTTTTCTTGTTGGACGAGCGAAATTAGGGAATTTTTAAAAGAGTTGCTAAGTTTCTAAGATACTAAGATTATAAGTTTTTTTTGCTGTTGTTTTTTGTTTCTCGAAAAGAAGCGAAGTCTTTAACTTAAAATATTTATTAATAATACTCAACCGTATAATCTGCTGTTGCTGGAACAGGACCATTATTTTCATATACCATGCGCCAGCTTACAGGATATCCGTCATTATCATATTGGTGTGCATAGGTAGACGTGCCATAAACGGTCATATTATTAGGCGTTATTCCAGTATGCTTGTAATTTGATATTCCATTTCTGCATTCTAGATAATAAATGCTTTTGTATAATTTTTTAAACGCATAATAAAAAGGATTTTTATTATTATCGTATACATATTTCACAACAAAATCTCCATAATTATAATTATTTTCTTTGAATGTTATTTGAGTAATATTATTGTTGTCATCGTACAAATACTCTTGTACCATAAAAGTATAATCTGTTGTTGGTGATAAATTTCTGTATTTTACAATACGTTGTTTGCTGTCTAAATAAAGCTCAGAAATTTGATTGTAGTGTTCAGCCGACTCGTAATTGTAGGAGTTTGTAATAGTAATTTTATTGTTATCGTATTTCAAAGTAATATTGTCTGGCGATCCAGTTTGTGATTGTTTTATTAATCTATTTTTACTATCATACTCAAAAGTATATTCTTGATCATACACATGTCTACTTATTAGCTTTCCAGAGCTATCATACATAAATGTTCCAGAAAACAAATTATACCCAGTTCCTTTTGTTAGATAACCATTGCTGTATTCATAAAAAGAATCGTAATCCCCTGGATATTCAGGAGTGTCGGTCTTATAAGCTTTCATGTATTTGACATTTTGATCCTCTGAATTAGGGTCATAATCTGAACTGCAACTAAATAAAAAAACACTTAAAACGAATAATAAAGCAGGTAATTTTGGTTTCATATTTTTAAGGAAAAGAAGATAGTTTTTAGGAGAGCAAGATAACAAATGATTATAATTAAGAAGATAGTTTTTCAGTATTTTTTGTCATTTAATTCTTGTTTTTTCCTCAAATTAGATAAAGACACATAGTATTAAAAAACATTTTTGTGTAAGAAAAAAAGTCGTATATTGCTGAAATAATTTGATATTATAATGATCATTGCAAATTTTTATTTAATAAACAGCTGTCTGATGTGCTTAATGTACACATTGCTGTATTTGCATGACGATACTTTCTTGAAAAGCTCAAAAGAGTTTATTCATTTTGCCCTGTCACAACTCTAGGCAGGGGATACTTTACCATTTAATTTTATTATTTAATCTCATTTATTCAGGATATGATATCGTTGAATAGTCGCTTTGCGTACTGTTTACTGTAGAGTTGTGTTGTATCTTAGAAAAAATGAGACAAACAAGAAAGTCATGTCACAAAATATAATTTTAACAACAGGAACATACGATTTAATTAAAGATCACGTAAGAAGAAAAAAAGTAACTATTCAAGAAGAAGAACTTTTATTGGGGCAGTTAAAGCATGCCACTCAAGTATTGAGAAAAGATCTTCCTGAAGATATTGTTTCGATAAACCGAAAAGTTACTTATAAAAATCACATTAACAACGAAGAAAAAACAATCCTTCTTGTTGGTCCAGAAAAAGTAAAAGTGAGCAAAAACAAAATTTCGGTTCTTTCAGACGAAGGAATTGCAATGGTAGGCTACAAAGAAGGTGATATTATTGAATGGCCTGCAAAAAAAGGAAATCTTAAATTGGAGATTTTAAAAGTAGAGGAGTAGGTTTAATATCGTTTCGTTTTCGTTTTAAGTTTAGTAAAATCCCAAAAGAGTTTTCTTTTGGGATTTTTTTTGAAATAACAAGAAGGAAATAATAAGAGAATTACCTCAAAACGACGTTCATTGAAAGCTTAAAATAATTAAATTCGTTCTTCTCAATTTAACCTTAACCAATTCTGAATGAGTATGAAACAAGCTGAAACTATAGACGAAGTAATTCTGTTATTGGATCAGATAATAGAAAAATCAAAAATTGACCAGAGCAATTTGGGATTATTTGCCATTCTATATCGCGAAGTAACAGTAAGAGTAAAAGAAGGCATTCTGGCTGGCTCTTTCCAGAACGGCGAACGAATGGAAAAGCTGGATGTTATTTTTGCCAATCGATATTTAAAAGCGTATTATCAATACCAAGAAAAAGAGAAGCCTTCTGAATGTTGGGCATTTGCTTTTGAACAAGCCGAAAAGTTTTGGCCCATAGTTTTACAGCATTTACTGCTCGGAATCAATGCACATATAAACCTCGATTTAGGAATTGCCTCGGCGGAAGTCAGTACAGTGGAAGACATCGAAGATTTAAAAGCCGATTTTGATAAGATAAACTCCATTCTTAGCAATTTGGTTGGCGGTGTCGAAAAATGCTTAATCAAAATATGGCCAACACTGACGTGGATATTAAAATTTACAGGTAAAGTAGATAATTTCTTTATTGATTTTAGTATGGAAACCGCAAGAAACGGCGCATGGAAATTTGCCAACGAATTTGTAGCAGTTCCTGAAAACGAAAGAGAAGCCTGCACACAATTACGAGACCATAGAATAACAGAAATCGCCCGATTGGTTTCGAATCCTGGATATTTTGTCAGCGCCGTTTTCAAATTCATTCGTTTATTCGAAAGAGGAACTGTGGCTCAAAAAATAATCGATATGCAGATTATGGAAGAAAAAAATATGGCGTGTGTTGTGGCGTGATTTTGGAAAGAATGATTATTTCATTCCAGTTTCGAGATAATCTTCAAAACCTCCGTTGTATATTTTTTCGACCCATTTTTTAAAATCTGTTGTATTTTCGATGATATACGTTTTAGCATATTCTTTGCCAAGATTTTCAATAATTTTAATGTTTTCTCCTTTTTTAATTCTTTCATTTATGCTATGAAGATCATTTGCGCAGAATTTAAAAAATGACAAAGTATCATATTCTCCAGAATTGTTGAGATATAAAATCTCTTCTTCTGTATTGTAAAAATTATATCCCATTTTAATTGAATGGTTTTGAATTAAGTATTAAAAATAATCATCAGCATTATAAAACCTCCCCAAAATAGAACTCCAATCATGTGATTTTTGTTACTATTATCATCTTTTTTTTGATTGCTTCCGCTTGGTGACCAGAAACTCGAAAATGTTTTGAAATCATTGTCGTTTGAAAGAGTCCATAAATTGTAACCAAGAAATCTTGCTGAAGCTCCCAAAAACTCCAAAATAATTCGACCTGTTATTATTTGTTCAAGATCCATTTGAAGCGATTTCCTTTAATTATTAATCATAGGATTCAAATTCTCATCTTTATTTCTCAAATCCAGTCCGCCTTCGTAAACCGATTTCAGATTGGTCAAATAAAAATGCCAGCCGTTGGAACAGCCCAGTCTGATGAATTGTTTCGAATTATCGTCTGTCGGAATGTTATGATGACGAAGTTCTACAATCGTGTAACCATTTGTTTCACTCAATTTAATATCGACCAGACAAGTTCCTTCAAACGTAAACTGCAATTGGTCTTTTCCGTTGGCAGAAATGATTTTTCCTTTCATGGCGTCATCATACAAATACCAAAGCCATTCATAAGCATTGCCTCCCGAAACATTTTGATCTTTGCTGATTGCTTCTAGATTCGCATCAAAAAAAGATACTTTTTCTAGAAACCATTTTTCCAGTTCGTTCGCAATTGTCCAAGCGTTGTAAATTTCGCTGAGCGGAGCTTTAACGGCTATTTTTTTTGTAAAAGAAGTCCAGTCGAAGTTTTCCATAATTTAATTTTTTATGAATTAAAAATTAAAAGCTACAATGCTTTAGTGTTATTTGGAGCAACCTTTTTCTTCAAAACTTGTTCATAATTGGTATCCATTAATTCTCCTATTAAGCGAGAATTGTTATGGTTAAGCAAAATTACCATTCCCCAATTTGATTTTTTATCATAGGCAAGGATTGTAGCACATCCCATGGTATTTCCTGTTTTATAAAAATAAACATCGTCAGCAATTCGTTCCATTTGCTGTCCAAAACCTATTTCTCTTTCCGTATTTTTAAAAAAAGTGGTTTCGGCAATTGCTGTTGCTTTCGAGATATCACCTTTATTTGACAAAATAGTTTTTAGCAATTTTGTCATATCTGAAGTGTTCGATTTTACAAGACCTGCGGGAGCTATCAAAGAATTCCAGTTAAAGAAATCCTGTTGAGTTCCATTAAATTCATAACCCGTAACTTTATTTTTTACATTAAAATTGCTAGTCAGCGTATTTTCCATTTTAAGAGGCAGAAGCATTTTTTCTTTCAATATATCTTCAAAGCTCTTTGAATAGACTTTCTCCAATATCATTCCCATTAGCGTATAACTGATATTAGAATAGCGATAACTTCCGTAATCTATAAGTTTTGTATTTTCGTTTATAAGCTCATGAACACTCTCTTTGGATATATCTAATGGCTGTTTTGGATTTATTTCCATTAGTTTTCTAAAATCAAAATTAGGCAGACCAGATTGGTGCGAAGCCAAATCTGAGATTTTAATTTTGCCTTTAATTTCGTTTGATAAAACATACTCTTTTGGCAGATAATCGTCTATAAAATCATCAATTTTAAGTTTGCCTTCGTTGTGGGCTTGTGCTACTAAATTCCCTGTAAGAAGCTTGGTAATTGAGCCAATCTCATAAATAGTATTTTCGTTTACAGTCTGCGTACTTTCTTTGCTTATTTTTCCGTAGTTGAAAAAAGAAGTGTTGCCATTTTCTACAAATCCTACACTTATTGCTATTTCTGGATTTTTAGCAGAAACCAAACGAAAAATCGAATCAATTTTTTTTGCAGAAGTTTGTCCAAAAGTAATTTGGGAAATAAGTAATAGCGTAAAAATTCTGGTTGTAATTTTCATTAGTTTTTTTGAGATTAGTTTTCTTCTTTGAGATTGTATAAAGGTTATTTTTGAACTTGGAAAGTAGTTATATTTTTCGACATACAGAAAATTCTGTCACGGGATAATTTCTTATCGGCAGATTAATTGTTTATTCAATTTCTAGGCACTCCAATTTTCCTCCGTGCTGCGCAATCCCGATAGCTTTCGGGACTGACTTTGCGCCATTTTTTCTATCGTTAATTTGAAAACAGAAACGTCTCAAAGTCTCGGACTTTACAGGATTAATCTTGTTTATTCAATTTTTAGTTTGTTGATTCTTTTTCTGAATAATAAAAACTCTATTGTCGTAAGTAATAGATAAATGATTGAAAAAATAGCAAGCTTTGTCAAAATAGTTAAATTGTGTAAGTAGATATCGATCAATAGATTAATAACAATAAAAAGGACACAAAATAATGGTATTCCTAAAAAAGCTAAAAGTGACCAATAGAAATTATTCCTAATTTTTGCTATCAAATTTAGGAAAATTGCAAAAGAAGAGATAATCATAGCAATAAAATATATAGTAGAAAAACCTATATTTAATATGAGGTCTAAAATCTGTATAAATTTTTCAAAGAAATTTCCATCAATCATCTTTGTTTCTGAAATCACAATTCTATAAATAAAAAATAATGAAATGCTTATCAGAAAATTAATTATCCAAAATCTAAATACAATTTTATTCATTTTTTTGCGTAGCTAGTTTTTTATTATCTGTTGTGTAATCCGTGCTGCGCAATCCCGAAAGCTTTCGGGACTGACTTTGCGCCATTTTCGCTATCGTTAATTTGAAAATAGAAACGTATTAAAGTCTCTGACTTTACACATTCATGCTTATAAAAATAATCATTTTAGAACGATTCGTAAAAAGTCGGGAGGCTTTTGAGTGGTTTTGCGATTTATAAGAAACAAAAAAAAACGCAAAGTAAGAGACATTTGCGTAGCGTTTCAGTTGAAGACTTCGCGGAGCGGGGGACGTTCGCATTTTAGTTCTGTTTTTTTATTCTATATCTTACTCTATCAAATTCGTCTTTCATCTCATGTGTTTCGTAAATTTTAATGATTTCGAGTTTTCCTTGTTTTACTAAAATCTCTAAGTCATCACTTGAAATATCATTAGCAGAAAAATTTAAAGAGTTTCGATCAATCATTATAAACCAAGTCATCCACATTACACCCCATATTTCGTAAAAATATTCAAATTCATCACTATTGAGTTCTGCGCATTGTTTTTCCAATTCTAACCAAAGTAGATTTATTCTCTCAGTCAGTTCGCTGTCTGTGAAATTCCTTCTGTAATCTAACATTTCTACTATTGTTTAAATTTGTGATCTTATTTGTTTTAGTATTCTAGATTTTTCTGAATCAATGAAAAGATTAATCCAACAGTCAAAACAATTATAAAGATAAGCCATCCATATCCTTGGTAGCTTTTTATACTTTTATTTCCTGTATGTAATTTAAAATAGGACTTCGTGACGTTTTTTAAATTTTGTGCTAGTATTTCGTAATTTGACACTTCAAAAGAAGTAATTGTTATTTTCTTTAGTTCAAAAAATTCAACCGTAATTTGTCGGCCATTGTAAACTTCAATTCTACTAGAATTATGTGAAGAATTTATTTGGTGATTGCCTTCAGAAACCTTTTTTATATCGTCTAGTGAAACTTTTTTAGTTTTAAAAAGTAAAGGATATTCAATCGATAAAAATTCATTTGTCAGTTCTACTTTTTTTGAGCATAATAACAGAAAAAGGCAGCCTGTTGCGAAGAAACAAAAGAGTGAAATTATAACCCACATTGCTCGATAATCTGCTTTTTGATAAGATTCTAATTCAGGATTATATGCTAAATAAGCCAGTGATAAAAAAAATAGCATTCCAAATATGCTGAATCCAATTTGAAGAAAACTTGGATTTGCAATTATTTTATTGTTACTCATGTTTAAATGTGATGTTTAATTTTTATTGAATCTGATATTGAGTATTAGCTTGTAAATCCTTAATCAATCCGCGCTATCGGGTGCTTTGTTTTTTTGCCCGTGCTGCGCAAATGTCTCAGACTTTGCGCCATTTTCGCTATCGTTAATTTGAAAACAGAAACGTATAAAAGTCTCCGACTTTATATTACTCACGCTTATAAAAATAATCATTTTAGAACGATTCGTAAAAAGTCGGGGGACTTTTGAGTGGTTTTCGGATTTATAAGAAACAAAAAAAAACGCAAAGTCAGAGACATTTGCGTAGCGTTTCAGTTGAAGACTTCGTAGAGCGGGAGGCACGGATTACAAATCCGCGCTATCGGGTGCTTTGTTTTTTTGCCCGTGCTGCGCAAATGTCTCTGACTTTGCGCCATTTTTACTATCGTTAATTTGAAAACAGAAACGTCTCTAAGTCTCTGACTTTACATCACTCGTTCTTATAAAAATAATCATTTTAGAACGATTCGTAAAAAGTCGGGAGACTTTTGAGTGGTTTTCGGATTTATAAGAAACAAAAAAAACGCAAAGTCAGAGACATTTGCGTAGCGTTTCAGTTGAAGACTTCGTGGAGCGGGGTCTTGCTTGTGACTGTTTTTATGTTTTCTTTTTTAAAATTAACAGAATAATAAAAAGCGGAATAATAGAAAAATAAAAGTATATGTGCAAAACAGCATTCGTTTTCGCCCTTTCAAACTCTCTTTCGTTTCCCAAAAAAACTTCATCATTAATAGTGTTTCTCCACACTTTAATTGGTTTTATATTTTTGTTTACATTGTAGGTGTCATCAAAGAAGTTAAGATTCATTCCTGTAAATCTTAATTCTTTTTTCTTTGCAGAATGTAATAGATTGCCTCTAATTACTGTGATGTCTTTAGAAGTAGATTTTCCTTGACTAGAAGATGTTTCTATGTCAATAAAAACGGAATCTATTACAAAAATCTCTTTTTTGAGGTATTTTTCAGGATTTTCAAAAGCTTTATGATTTTCAAAAGCTTTTGAAAAAGTTCCTAAAATATCCTTGTCTTCAATGCCATGCACTAGCATTGAAAAAAAAATAACGAGCGAAAATATTAAATGAACTAATAATATGATTTTGATAATTTTATATTTTTTGAAGAAGGGATGGTTTTTTAGGTTCATTTTAATTATTTAACTGCTAGTTGCAGCAGAGACTACTTTTTTCGTTTATAAATATATGAAAAAAGGCACATGATTTTGTGGCTTTTTGTTTTTATGATTTTTATTGTGTTTTACTGTTGAGGGCACGGATTGCAAATCCGCGCTATCGGGTTTTTACAAAAGACAATAATGTCAATGTAATGACTTTGCTTGAAATTGCCTTGCAGTTATTGCCAGAAGATGAAATGGAGTTGTTGGATGATTTGTGTAAATCTCAGTTGTGAAATTATGATGTAAAAAAAGCGCAAGAAGTTTTTTAGACTTTTGCGCATATTTTTTATTTCCACATTAAAATAAAATCAAGTAAGTTTTCTATAAAAATTTTGAGCCAATTTTTCTTTTTGGGTTTAGTCTCGTTCATTTTTAGAATGAATTAATTTTGTTTTTTTTTATAATTTCTCGTTGCTGCGCAATCCCGAAAGTTTTCAGGACGGACTTTGCGCCATTTTTTCTATCGTTAATTTGAAAACAGAAACGTCTCAAAGTCTCGGACTTTACAGGATTAACCCGATAGCGCGGATTTGTAATCCGTGCCCACAAAGATTGGCTTTTTAAATTATTTGTATTGTGTCTTACTGTTGCGGGCATGGATTACAAATCCGCGCTAACGGGGCATGGCATAGTTAATGCAGGCAAGAGTCCTACTAGTGTATTTAGAATTTACTTAAATTATAAAATTCTAACTGTGCGTTAAAGTCCTCTAGATTCATTTTCATTAATTTAGTTTTTGATTTTATAAAATCTTTATCAGATTTAGCATCTAAATTTTTCCAGGTATTTGTAATGCTATCCACTATAAAAATTTTGGAAACTTTATTATAACTAATATAGCTAATGTACCATCCTTCAGGATTGGCAGATCCATATTCCTGACTGAAAGCAATAGATCCTTTTTTATATGAGAAATCAATATGACTTGGATTCGAATCACTATATAATTCTCCTATTGGAAATATTGCCTTTTTGCTAGTTAATGAGTTATGACCAAAAAAACATATTACTAAATCTGAATTTATACTATCTCTCATGATTACTTTTAATGTATCGTCATGATTATCAAAATTGAAATCTTCAATTAATTTAATTTCTTTTTTTATTTTCTCATTTTTGATATTTCGTGCATTATCTATTCTATTTTTGTTTTGACATGAAAAGAGCAAGCAAATGAAGAATATTAAATGTAGTTTTATTTTATTTTTTTTTCTCATCATAGTGCCTTTTGAATTTAGTTGGATAATCTGAATTTGTTGTTCTCCATTTAGCATTTACTGCATAAATTCATTTATGCTTTTGCTGTCTTTTCTTAAAAGGTATTTTTCTTTTAATTTAAATGTTGACAATAGTGCATCATCTATTTTAGTCTTATCCATTTCTTTTAAAGTTTTATTTATAGTAAATGTTCTAATTAAAAAAACGGTATCATTTTCTTTTTGAGTTGATAAAATAATTTTCTCGTCTTTATTGATTTTTTGGACAACTGTTTCTAAATAATATTTTTTTGTTTTATTGTCAAAGTCAAATATATAA
>RCUK01001893.1_pt1 | contig 12224 bp, 7 predicted proteins | sample 2166381 | NCBI WGS metagenome assembly RCUK01 (sample SAMN09932809, study PRJNA488358) | compost metagenome | isolation source: compost soil in an enriched community | place: Germany: Experimental Botanical Garden
GTGGGAACCATCACCGAAATTTATGATTTTCTACGTTTGCTATATGCCCGTGGAGCGGACGCTTACAGCTACAACACAGGAGAAAAAATGGTTTCCTATTCTGATGAACAAATCAAAGATTTGATTATTCAGGATTTTACAGGAAAACGCATCAATATTCTGGCACCGATTATTAGAGCCAGAAAAGGACATTATGCCGAGCTTTTTCAACAAATAACTAAACAGGGATTTTTGAAAGTTCGCGTAAATGGTGATATTCAGGATTTGGTTTCGGGAATGAAACTCGACCGATACAAAACCCACGACATCGAGATTGTTGTTGACAGAATGCTGGTAGAAGATACTCCTGACAATCAAAAACGTTTGTCTGAAAGCATCAATACAGCGATGCATCATGGTGAAAATGTTTTGATGATTCTGGATCAGGACACCAATGAAGTACGTTATTTCAGTAGAAATTTGATGTGTCCGACAACAGGAATTTCGTATCAGAATCCGGAACCGAACTTATTTTCTTTCAATTCCCCAAAAGGAGCTTGTGAGCATTGCAACGGTCTGGGAACTATAAATGAAATCAATATTAAAAAGATTATCCCTAACCCTAAACTGTCTATAAAAAGTGGTGGATTTGCACCTTTGGGCGAATACAAATCCTCTTGGATTTTTAAACAACTTGAAATTATAGGCGAGAAATTCGGATTTAAATTGACAGATGCTGTCGAAACCATTTCGGAGGAAGCGATGGAAATGATTTTGAATGGCGGAAAAGAAAAATTTGTTATCAATTCCAAAGACTTGGGCGTTGCCCGGGAATATAAAATTGATTTTGAAGGGATTTCGCATTTTATCAAAAACCAACATGACGAAAGCGGATCTACCTCTATAAAACGCTGGGCAAAAGAATTCATGGACGAAGTAGAATGTCCTGTTTGTGAGGGTTCCCGTTTGAAAAAAGAAGCGCTATTTTTTAAAATCAATGAAATGAATATTGCCGAATTGTGTAATATGGATATTTCGGATTTGACAAAATGGTTTCTGGACTTAGACAACCATTTATCCGATAAACAAAAACGAATTGCAACCGAGGTTATCAAAGAAATTAAAGACCGTTTGAACTTCCTGATGAATGTTGGTTTGAATTATTTGGCTTTAAGCCGAAGTTCAAAATCCCTGTCAGGTGGTGAAGCCCAGCGCATTCGATTAGCGACGCAAATTGGTTCACAGTTGGTGGGTGTTTTATATATTTTGGATGAACCAAGTATTGGTTTGCACCAAAGAGATAATGAGAAACTGATCCATTCTTTGGAACAATTGCGTGATATCGGAAATTCGGTGATTGTGGTGGAACACGATAAAGACATGATTGAACGTGCCGATTATGTAATTGATATTGGTCCGAAAGCAGGAAAATACGGTGGTGAAATCATTAGTGAAGGAACTCCTGCCGAAATCCTTGCCTCAGATACCATTACCGCACAATTTCTTAACGGACAAATGAAAATTGAAGTTCCGTCAAAAAGACGTGAAGGCAACGGAAAATTTCTAAAACTGACCGGAGCAACCGGAAATAACCTGAAAAACGTTTCGATAGAATTGCCTTTGGGTAAAATGATTTGTGTAACCGGTGTTTCGGGAAGCGGAAAATCTACTTTGATTAACGAGACTCTGTATCCTATTTTGAATGCCTATTATTTCAATGGTGTCAAAAAACCACAACCATACAAGAAAATTGAGGGATTGGAACATATCGATAAAGTAATTGATATTGACCAAAGTCCGATTGGAAGGACACCACGTTCGAATCCGGCCACTTATACGGAGGTTTTTACCGAAATCAGAAATTTGTTTACAATGACTTCCGAAAGTATGATTCGCGGTTATAAGGCAGGACGCTTCAGTTTTAACGTAAAAGGCGGACGATGTGAAACCTGCGAAGGTTCGGGTGTGCGTACAATAGAAATGAACTTTCTGCCAGATGTCTATGTCGAATGTGAAACCTGTCAAGGAAAGCGTTTTAATAGAGAGACTTTAGAAATCCGCTATAAAGGAAAATCTATTTCGGATGTACTCAATATGACGGTTGATGAAGCCGTTCCGTTTTTTGAAAATATTCCGAAGATTTACAGAAAAGTAAAAACAATTCAGGATGTAGGTTTGGGCTATATCACGTTAGGACAGCAAAGTACAACCCTTTCCGGAGGTGAAGCGCAACGCATTAAACTGGCGGGAGAATTGTCTAAAAAAGATACTGGAAATACATTTTATATCCTTGACGAACCTACAACAGGCTTGCATTTTGAAGACATTCGGGTCCTGATGGATGTCATTAACAAACTGGTTGATAAAGGAAATACGATTTTGATTATCGAACATAATATGGATGTCATCAAACTGGCCGATTATATCATAGACATTGGTCCGGAAGGTGGAAAAGGCGGCGGACAGCTTATTGCCAAAGGAACTCCCGAAGAAATCATAAAAATTAAGAAAAGCTATACTGCACAATTCTTGAAAAAAGAGTTGATTTAAATTCCCCTCTTTTGGAGGGGTGCCCGAAGGGCGGGGTGGTTTTTATTTACTTTCATTTTTACTACAATTGACATTTTTTTGTAAATTGAATCCTAAAAACCAACCCGCCATAAATAGCACCCCTCCAACGGAGAGGAATGTAAAAAAAAGCAAATCGTATGGAAAACAATGGCGAAATAACGGCTTCTATAAACACACAGCCTATTTATAGAAATTTCATCGAAAACTTACCTTGCAACATAAAACTAAAAGCTAGATCCCGAGCATTGCGTAAAGCAGGTGTATTATCAGAGGTCATTTTTTGGTTGCAAGTACACAAAGGAATGTTTTGGAAAATAGATTTTGACAGACAAAGAATCATAGGCAATTTTATCGTAGATTTTTATGTAAAAACATTAGGGTTGATAATCGAAATTGACGGTTCAAGCCATGATAACAAAGAAGAGTACGACCAAAAAAGAGAAGATTATTTCGTTTCTTTAGGATTAAAGGTTTATAAAATATCTGATTTAAGGGTAAAGCATGATTTGAATAATGTGATGACAGAGCTAGAGAAATATATTATTGTTGAATTTGGAAATAAAGCGACTAATATCTAAAAATTTCGACAATAAAACCACCCCGCCCTCCGGGCACCCCTCCAAAGAAGGGGAAAAGCAAAAGAACAGCTTCTAAAGGAAGGAACTCCCGAAGAAATCATAAAAATTAAGAAATACTAAATTGCACAATTCTTGAAAAAAGAGTTATCTTAGTCAAAACGTCTTTGATAAAGATTAATTGAAACCAAAAAGTTGAACCAAAACGGGATGCCCTAGCCCAGATAAAAGCGGTATCCTTTATGAGGTGATTTTTCTTCACCTTATAAAGATACAAGCGGATAGCTGGAATAGCTCCTAAAATAAAAGATTATGAGATTAGAAGATTTTGATAATGATGAAGATAAAGTAATTCAAGACAAACTGAAGCGCAAAACATGGAACGAGATCAGAACCAATGACAGTTGGGCGATTTTCAAGATTATGTCTGAATTTGTTACCGGATATGAAAATATGGGCCGAATTGGTCCTTGCGTTACTATTTTTGGATCGGCCAGAACAAAACCTACCGATCCCTATTATTTGCTTGCCGAAAAAATTGCATACAAAATCAGTAAAGCCGGTTATGGCGTGATTACAGGTGGTGGACCAGGGATTATGGAAGCCGGAAATAAAGGAGCACATCTTGGTGGTGGAACGTCTGTTGGATTGAACATTGAGTTGCCATTTGAACAACACTTCAACCCATATATTGACCGCGATAAAAACCTGAATTTTGATTACTTTTTTGTTCGAAAAGTGATGTTTGTCAAATACTCGCAAGGATTTGTGGTAATGCCCGGCGGTTTTGGCACCATGGATGAATTGTTTGAAGCCATCACTTTGATTCAGACCAAAAAAATTGGAAAATTCCCAATTATACTGGTGGGATCGAGCTTTTGGTCTGGATTAGTAGAATGGATAAAAGCCGTTTTGGTGGAAAAAGAACATACTGTAAGTCCAGAAGATTTGGATTTATTTAAAATTGTAGACACTGAAGATGAAGTGGTTGACGTTTTGGATAAATTCTACAAGAAATATGATTTGACCCCAAACTTTTAGCATTAAACGGGGCTTAAAAATAATCGGATCACTACTACTATTTTAACGATTTTACTCCTCTTTTGTAGGTAAAAATCCGTATATTGGTTTACGTTTTAAAACTCAAAAAACTATTGAAATCAATCTGTAAAATAGCGTTATCTATTTTTGTTTTTTTTGCCCCTGTAAAGCTGTTTTCACAACATCATTCTCAATTATCTGTTGAGGCCAATTTAGTTACTAAAACACTTAACATTCAGCAAGAAATCACTTTTTTCAATCAGTCGGACGACACATTGCGTTCGATTGTTTTGAACGATTGGAATAATGCCTATTCTGAAAAAAATACACCCCTTGCCAAACGCTTTTCGGATGAATTTTACAAAGGGTTTCATTTAGCCAAAGACAGAGAACGCGGAAGCACAAATAACCTCACCATCATTGGTCCTAATAAGCTTTTTCTTAATTGGGAAAGAACTGAAAAAAATCCTGATTTTATCGAGGTTGAATTAAGGGAAAAATTGGCTCCGAAACAAAAAATAACTTTATCCCTTACCTACGTAACTAAAGTTCCAAGTGACCGGTTTACTAAATATGGCTATACCGATACTGGCGGAATGAACCTTAAAAACTGGTTTCTCACTCCTGCCCGTTTTGAAAATCATGAATTTGCCAGATACAATAACTACAATTTGGACGATTGTGCCAATGCGGTTTCTGATTTTGATATTGACATCAAAATCCCAAAATATCTGGAGGTTATAACCGATTTAAATACCGATTCTAAAACACAGGACGACAAATTTTCGATCTATAAATTAAATGGACGCAATAGAACTGATTTCAGTCTTTTCATAGAACCAAAACTCAGCTTTTACAGCTATAAGAACAGTCATCATGAAGTGCTTACAGACATGAAAAGCAGCAGATTGAACGATATTCAAAAAGCGATTGTTATTGATCGAATTGTCAATTTTGCCACTAATTTGATTGGTGAATATCCCCACGAAAAAATCCTTGTCTCACAAGCCGATTACAACCGAAATCCTTTTTATGGATTGAATCAGCTGCCTTCTTTTATCAGTCCTTTTTCGGATGAATTCCTATATGAAATTAAGTTTCTTAAAACCTATTTAAATACATACCTGAGAAAAAGTCTTCGTTTGGATCCCAGAAAAGACAACTGGGTTTATGATGGTATTCAGATATACACGATGATGAAATATATCGACGAATATCATCCCGACAGTAAAATGCTGGGCAGTGCCTCAACCTTTACCTTGTTAAAAGGGTATAATTTGACCAATATCGATTTTAATGAGCAATACAGCTATTTCTATATGCTTATGGCGCGAAAAAATCTTGACCAGCCATTGGGGGATCCTAAAAATTCATTAATCAAATTTAACGAGCAGATTGCCAGTAAATATCGCGCAGGAATAAGTATCCGATTTTTGGATGACTATTTGCAAAACAATACCGTTCCAAACAGTATCCGTCAGTTTTATCAGCAAAACAAAGAAAAACAAGTTAGTCGGAACGAATTTGAAGCCCTGCTACAAAAAAATTCCCCTAAAGACATCAACTGGTTTTTTAACACGATTATCAATTCAAGAGAAATTATTGATTATAAGTTCTCCAGCGTTTCTAAAACAAAAGACAGTATTACTTTTTCAATAATCAACAAGACTGAAATCCCGGTTCCAATGCCTATCTATGGTACTCAAAAAGGAAAAATAGTCTTTAAAGAATGGTTGGATATTGACGCATGTGACACCACTTTCACTTTTGCCAGAAAAAATGCCGATAAAATTATTTTAAATTACAAAAACGAAGTACCTGAATTCAATTTGAGAAATAACTGGAAAAAGCTGGAAGGTTTTTTTCCGAACAACCGTCCCGTAAAATTTACCTTTTTCAAAGATCTGGAAGATCCGTATTACAACCAGATTTTATATGTACCCATCATAAGCTATAATTATTACGACGGTCTTGCTCCCGGAATGAGATTTTATAACAGGACCATTTTAGACAAACCGTTTATTTTTGACTTGAATCCTGCTTATTCAATAAAATCAAACAATTTGTCAGGATCCGGTGCCTTTATTTTCAATACAGATTACAGAAAAAGTCATTTATATAACGTAAAATATTCTATTTCCGGATCCTATTTTCATTACGCACCCGATGCAGCTTATCTGAGAATAAACCCGATGATCCAATTACGCATTCGTGAAGACGACTTCAGAGACAACCGAAAACAAGTGATCTTTGTCCGTCAGGTAATTGTACAGAGGGAAGAGAGTGCCATTGTTGTTGATAATTCCGAGGAAAATTATTCTGTTTTTAATGTTAAATATTTCAACACCAGAACAGAAGCGACCAATCATTTCAGCTTTGTACCTGATTTACAAATTTCAAGTCAGTTTGGAAAAGCATCAACCGAAATAGAGTTTAGAAAACTATTTGAGAGCAACCGCCAACTTAATTTGCGATTCTTTGCAGGTGCTTTCCTGTATAACACTACTGATTCTGATTATTTTAGTTTTGCATTGGACAGACCAACAGATTATCTTTTTGATTACAATTATTACGGAAGATCGGAAGATAGCGGTTTTTTTAGTCAACAATACATTCAGGCAGAAGGTGGTTTTAAATCAAAACTAAGCACACCTTACGCCAACCAATGGCTAACTACTGTGAATGCCAGTTTTAATATTTGGAATTGGGTCGAAGTATATGGAGATGTTGGTTTTTTAAAGAATAGGTATCAAAATAAAAACTTTGTTTACGATAGCGGAATCCGTTTAAACTTAGTCACAGACTATTTTGAACTGTTTTTACCCGTGTATTCCAATAACGGATGGGAAATTTCTCAAAGTCATTACAGTGAAAAAATACGGTTTGTGATTACTTTGGCCCCTAAAACATTAATCAATCTTTTCACTAGAAAATGGTTTTAATCGACAATAAACCACCCCTGTTTATTAAATTATTCTCAGCAAAATGCCGTAAAAATTATATTTAATAAAAAAAAATACCGTCTTTTTTTTATATTCGTTGTAAATAATAAAATTATATTTTCTTCAATGAATTATGAAAATAGACAGTTTTTCAGTAAATTTGCCGCATTAAGTGATACTTTTCAATTATGATAAAAGAACAAATAAATTCTACATTGACATTTGAAGACTTCAAATCCGAAGTTTTGAATGACTACAAAATCGCCATAACAAGCAGAGAATGCAGTCTGTTGGGGCGTAAGGAAGTATTAACTGGAAAGGCAAAATTTGGAATTTTTGGTGATGGCAAAGAGGTACCACAACTGGCCATGGCAAAATCCTTCAGAAATGGTGATTTCCGTTCGGGCTATTATCGCGATCAGACATTTATGATGGCAATAGGTAAATTGACCATAGAGCAATGTTTTGCCGGATTGTATGGACATACTGATATTGATAAAGACCCGATGTCTGCAGGAAGACAAATGGGAGGCCATTTTGCCACACACAGTTTAAATGAAGATGGTTCTTGGAAAAATCTTACCGAACAAAAAAACTCAAGTGCTGACATTTCCCCAACCGCAGGACAAATGCCTCGTTTATTGGGACTTGCACAGGCTTCAAAAATATATAGAAACGTTACAGGCATAAAAAACGCATCCAATTTTTCTATTGAAGGAAATGAAATTGCATGGGGAACTATCGGAAATGCGAGTACTTCTGAAGGCGTTTTCTTTGAAACTATCAATGCAGCCGGAGTTTTACAAGTACCGATGGTCATGAGTGTTTGGGACGATGAATACGGAATTTCTGTTCATGCCAAACATCAGACTACGAAAGAAAGTATTTCTGAAATCTTAAAAGGATACCAAAGAGAAGAAGGAACTAATGGTTTTGAAATTCTTACCGTAAAAGGATGGGATTATGTAGATTTAATTGCCACTTATGAAAAAGCGGCCGATATCGCCCGTGAAAATCATATTCCTGTTTTAATTCATGTTAACCAATTGACACAACCTCAAGGACATTCCAGTTCAGGTTCACATGAAAGATACAAAAATGCTGCCCGACTGGCCTGGGAAAAAGACTTTGACTGCATCCGTCAGATGAAATTATGGATGATTGCTATCAATATCGCTTCACCGGAAGAAATTGACGAAATAGATGCCACAGCAAAAAAAGAAGTTCTTGAAGGTAAAAAAGCAGCATGGAAAGCTTTTATCGAGCCTATAGTTGAAGAGCAAAAAGAGCTTATTTCATTGTTAGAAAATATTGCCGCTACCAGCAAGAATAAAGATTTAATTTTACAGCATACAGCTAAATTAAATGCTATAAAAGATCCATTAAAAAAAGAAATATTGGTTACTGCACGTAAAGTGTTACGATTACTAATCAATGATAATGGACAAAATGAATTATCCCAATGGATTACCGATTATACCAATAGAACACAACGCAGGTTTAGCAGTAACTTATTTTCTGAATCTGATTCGAATGTGTTTTCAGTAAAAAAAGTTTCACCTGAATATGCCGAAGATGCTAAGGAAGATACTGACGGACGTATGATTTTGCGTGATAACTTTGATGCCATTTTCACGAAATATCCGGAAACATTGGTATTTGGTGAAGATGCAGGAAACATTGGTGATGTTAACCAAGGTTTAGAAGGCATGCAAGAAAAATACGGTGAACTTCGTGTTGCCGATGTAGGAATTCGTGAAGCTACCATTCTGGGACAAGGAATCGGAATGGCATTACGTGGCCTACGCCCTATTGCAGAAATTCAATATTTAGATTATTTACTGTATGCCATTCAAATCATGAGTGATGATTTGGCTACCTTACAATACAGAACTGTCGGAAAACAAAAAGCACCATTAATAATCCGTACTCGTGGCCACCGCTTAGAAGGTATTTGGCATTCTGGTTCACCAATGGGAATGATTATTAATGCCGTAAGAGGTATTCATGTGTTGGTTCCAAGAAACATGACGCAAGCCGCTGGATTCTATAACGCTCTTTTAGAATGTGATGAGCCGGCACTTGTAGTGGAATGCTTGAACGGTTACCGATTGAAAGAAAAAATGCCTTTGAATTATGGCGAATTCAAAACTCCGATTGGAGTAGTTGAAACCTTAAAAGAAGGTAGTGATATCACTTTAGTTTCTTATGGTTCTACTTTACGCTTGGTTCAACAAGCCGCTAAAGAGCTTCTTGAAATTGGTATTGATTGTGAAATCATCGATTTACAATCCTTACTCCCATTCGATATCAACCATGACATTGTAAAAAGTATTGCCAAAACGAATCGCCTTTTAGTAATAGACGAAGACGTTCCTGGTGGAGCTTCCGCTTATATTTTGCAACAAATAATCGAGCAACAGGATGGTTATAATTATTTAGACAGTAAACCCCAAACATTAACTTCAAAAGCGCACAGACCTGCTTATGGAACGGATGGGGACTATTTCTCAAAACCATCTGCAGAAGATATTTTTGAAAAAGTATATAGCATGATGAACGAAGTCAATCCTTCAAAATATCCTGATTTATATTAAAAAATTTAAAATCATTTTAAAAAGCCAGATAAAACTATTTTTGTCTGGCTTTTTTGTTCTTGAATAAAATTAAATTTTAATAAAAATATTTGTGTAATATTTTCGCTTGTTATCGGGATTCTCCCTTATTGAAATTCCAAAATGGGTATAATCCCCCGTGATAGTTTCTTTATGTTTAGGGCTATTCATCCAGGCAGCAAAGGCAGCCTCTGGAGAATTGTAATTATAAGCTATGATTTCACTCACCGTCTTGGCCCCTAAAACATTTTTAATATTTTCTGAGCGTTCAACAAAACCATGATGGTTCACCACATTATTCGCAATCATATAATTATCATGCTCTTCTGATTTATAGGAGATATGATTAATTTTCTCCAACGCATTTAGACCAATGCTTAATCTGTAAATATTTATCAATTCCAGAGTCTCTAGCTCTGATGAAACATAAGTATAGTTCATTACTACATTGGTATCTTGTGGTTCTACATTATCAGAGGAACAACTATCCAGGGTGTATGCAATCACAATCAGTGATAATGCACCCAATAAATTTGATTTCATAATAATAGTTGTCAAGTTTCACTAGGTTGTTGACGAAAGTTGAATTAATTTTCATTCAAAAAATTGGAATACTAAAATTCAGAAGTTCTGAACAATCATTTTTATACTATCGATAAACCCCCATCTTTTGTCTGTTACCCGAAGAGAAGATGTTAAAAAATAGAATAACCCAATATTTCTAAATGTCATTAGGTTTCAATAAAAGACAAGAATAGCCATGAGAAAAATTAAATACGTTTCTCTAAATTCTTTCTATAAAAAATTAGGGGACTGTTTATCCTTTTACAGGATACTGAAGAAGCTGTTGTTTTTCCATAGACGCCATGTTTTAAATAAATATTTTAAAATCGGCACAAAATCGAGCCAGTTACCATTGGCCAGAACTTAATCCGAGCGGACATCAATGATTAAAAGTGCAGTAGCTGAGGCGTTTATTATGGTCAAACAGAATAAATTATATTATTATTTTTTAGAAACGTTTTCCCTAAACTAAACTTTTGAAGTAAAACTTTTAAAAAACAACCCGAAGTTAAAAATAACAAAAATCACAAATTTAATTTTAACCTTAATTAACACTAAATCAACGAATTATAAGCTATTGTTCGTTACTATTTAATAAAATATTACTGACTTGCTTATGGAAAAGATGTGGACTATTTCTCGAAAACTATGTAAAATGAAGAATGAAGTTAATCCTTCTTAATTTTCTGATTGCTAGTAGAAAATTAATTTTAAAACTAAAAAAGAATATTCAAACAATGCACTTCTTTATGCTAATCTAATGAATATGAGCTTCATTTCACAAATAAAAGTTATAATGCCCCGTAAAATTATTTATCTTATTTTATTTATTTTAAATTTAGACTTCTTAAAAAATCAGGATAAATGAACACGCTCGAAAAACTGCTAAAAAGCATTCCAAATGTAAACGTAATAGACAATTCGATTCCTTACGACCAATACATTCCTTTGGATTTATCAGTTTCTAATAAGGCATTATCGGGACTTGCTTTAGACAATGCCTTTGATTTTGAAAACTTCATCGAAAAAAATTTAGCAGAAAATAATTCGAAAGTGGCCTATGGAGGATATAATGAAGAGCGAAATTTATATAAAAGAAGTTCCGTTTTTAACGACAACAAAACCGAAGAAAGAAACATTCACATCGGATTAGATTTATGGATAAAAGCCGGTACATCTGTATTAGCAGCTCTTGACGGAACCGTTCATAGCTTCAATTTCAATAACAATCTGGGAGATTATGGCCCGACAATTATATTGGAACACCAACTGGAAAATCAAACTTTCTATACTTTATACGGACATTTATCGTTAGAAAGTATTGCGGAACTCGAAATTGGAACTTTTTTTTCAAAAGGACAACAATTAGCCTCATTGGGAGATGCCACCGTTAATGGTGATTATGCACCTCATCTACATTTTCAAATTATTAAAAACATCGGTGATCATTGCGGTGATTATCCTGGCGTTTGCAGTAAAAGTGATCTGGATTTTTACTTAGAAAATTGCCCTGATCCAAACGTATTATTGAAAATAACATAAATCATGAAAAAGATAGTCCTCATTTTCAGTCTTGTTTTGCTTATTGGTTGCAAATCCAAAACAATCACTAATGAACCAAAGCCTGAGGAAATTAAAATCGTAAAGCTAATGCCTTCTGACGTAACTGACTATCAAAAAGATAAAGCTTACGAATTAGGAAAAAGAGTTCTAATGACTTGTAATACGTCTAAATTTAAACCTTTTAACGAAAGTGAGGCTACGGCTACAGTCATTAAAAATACAACTCTTGAAAATCTGACAAAAACCTGCACGAGATTCAGACAATATTATGGCACGTTCAAAGATCTTAAATTAGTTGAAATCTATAAAAATGCAAACGAAAACACGCTTATTTTTCGTTATAAAGCACTATACACTAAGAAAGTAGCCAACAA
>RCUK01001895.1_pt1 | contig 12214 bp, 7 predicted proteins | sample 2166381 | NCBI WGS metagenome assembly RCUK01 (sample SAMN09932809, study PRJNA488358) | compost metagenome | isolation source: compost soil in an enriched community | place: Germany: Experimental Botanical Garden
GGTGGAAAACAAGGAATGGAATTCAATTTTCGAAAAGGATTCAGGAAGGCAGCAACCAGCACTCTTGCTGTCTGTGTTCTTTCGACACAGTTCTTATTAGGACAAGTTAATGCAGCTGCAACGACAGAAACAGGAACTGTTACTTCACTTAAGCTATCTTCCCCAACAGCTTTAGCTGTACAGGGCTCTGAACGTTCATTCGTGATCAGCAATCCTAGCTTTGTTACTTCCAGCGGGGTCAAAGCAACGGTAGACGTCTCTCCAACTAGCGCTTCTCATACTGGAGAAGAGGCCGTAGTATTTGAGTTGTTTAATGGAACGACTCCAATCGGTATTGCTGCTTTACAAAAAGACATTACATCCACTGAGAAGTTAACAGTTCATTTTAATTCAACTGGTACTAATCTTAGTGTTAAAGTTTTTGTTGTAGATAGCTATACAGGGGATATGAATAATGTGGGGAACAGTCTTGCGGACTCCATTACGATCAATGGTGCAACAACAGGGACTTCAACATTGAAATTAAGAGTGATGGAGACAACCGATATTCATACAAACCTTATGTCATATGATTATTATAAAGACCAGGTTTCGCCAACTGTTGGTTTGGTCAAAACGGCTACTTTAGTTAAGCAGGCACGTGAGGAAGTAAAGAACACACTGCTTGTCGACAATGGTGATTTGATTCAAGGAACTCCACTTGGAACCTACATGGCTAAGATAGATCAGCTAAAAGAAGCCGACGCGGTTCATCCCGTGTATAAAGCTATGAATGTGATGGGCTACGACATTGCCACTTTTGGTAATCATGAATTCAATTATGGTCTTGATTTTCTGGATAAGTCGATTAAAGGTGCAAGCTTCCCATATGTGAACGCCAATGTATACGTTGATGATCATGATAATAACCCAGACAATGATAAGAATAATTTTACTCCATACAAGATCTTGGATAAGACTTATATCGATGAGAATGGAAATAAACAAACCGTCAAAGTAGGGGTACTGGGATTAGTTGCTCCTCAGATTATGGATTGGGACAAAGGCAACCTTGAAGGAAAAGTGACTACGAAAGATATTGTAGCTACTGCTGAGAAATTTGTTCCGAAGATGAAAGCTGAGGGTGCCGATATTGTAATCGCGTTGACACACTCCGGTTTTGATGCAAGCGCTGGGGCTAACATGATGGCGGAGAATGCAATCCTTCCTTTGAGTAAAGTGAAAGGAATCGATGCAATTACTTTCTCTCATACCCATAAGGTATTCCCTACAGGCGACAACAAGTCACTGGATGTTATTTTTAAAGATGCTAATGGCAATCCGGTCGCGGGTGTTGATAATGTAAAAGGTACAATTAATGGGGTAGCAGCTGTACAAGCGGGTTATGGTGGTGCAGAGCTTGGCATCATTGACTTAACGCTTGAGAAAGAGAATGGAAAATGGAAAGTATCCAACTCGCAATCCTCCAACAGAGAAATCTACGACAAGGTGAATAAGAAGCCCCTTGTAGATGCTGATCCTGCTGTTGAGAATGCAATCAAATCAGAGCATGAAGCAACGATTAAATATGCGAACGGACCAATTGGTGAGACCTCAGCACCGATTTACAGTTATTTTGCATTAGTGAAGGATGATCCATCTGTACAAATCGTAACTAAAGCACAAGAATGGTTCGTTAAGGACTATATCAATAAAAATGCACCTCAGTACAAGGACCTGCCGATCCTATCCGTAGGAGCACCATTTAAAGCAGGGAGAAATGGCCCGGCAGAATACACAGATATCGCTAAGGGTCCAATTGCAATTAAGAGCGCCAGCGATCTGTATCTGTACGATAACACGTTAAAAGCAGTTAAAATCAAAGGCTCCACGGTAAAAGAATGGCTTGAGATGTCAGCGGGAATGTTCAACCAGATAGATCCAACCAAGACAGAAGAACAGTCACTTCTCAATCCAAAGTTCGCCGTATTTAATTTTGACGTCATTGATGGTGTGACCTACCAGGTTGATGTAACCAAGCCGGCAAAATACGATGCTAGCGGAGCTCTTATCAATAAGGATTCAAGCCGTATTGTGAAACTACAATACAATGGCAAAGACATCGATCCAAATCAGGATTTCATCGTTGTGACGAACAACTATCGTGCCGGTGGTGGTGGAAACTTCCCAGGCTTAAAAAGTGCGGAATTAGTTGTTGACTCGGCTGATGAGAACCGTCAAATCCTTATGAACTATATCACCGAGCAGAAGGATATTAACCCAACCGCAGATAACAACTGGTCAATCCTGCCGGTGAATGACAAGGTAAATGTAACTTTTACAACTTCTCCTGATGCAGTGAAATATTTGGATAACTATTCTGATATTAAATACACGAACAAAACAGATGATAAAGGATTCGGGATCTACTCACTTTCTCTGGCAGGGGGAAATACGCCTCCAGTAGATCCGGGAACTCCGGGTTCTAATGTGAAGGTACAGATTCTCGGCATTAATGATTTCCACGGCCAGCTTGATACTACTTCCATTGAAGGCGTCGGAAATGTAGGTAGAGCCGATTACCTGGCAGCCTATTTAAATAAAGCCAGAGCGACTAATCCGAATACGCTTCTGGTTCATGCCGGAGATTCCGTTGGTGCCAGCGCACCGGTATCCTCTTTGGAGCGTGATAAGCCTACAATGGATTTCTTGAACATGATGAAGTTTGATGTAGGTACACTGGGGAACCATGAATTTGATCAAGGTGTTCCAGCATTTCTCGCCCAAGTGAACGGGGGAGCAGATCCGATTAAACCTGAAGTTATTTTTAACAAAGCAAATTTTGATTACGTTAATGCTAATGCTCTATATAAATCCCCTGCAGCAACGGAAGCGACCGATTATGCACCCATTGTCAAGCCCTACGTCATTAAGGAAATCGGCGGAGAGAAGATTGGATTTATTGGTGTAGTAACAATGGCAACACCATCAAAAGTATCTCCTAGCGCATTGGCTGGGGTTAAGTTTGTGGAGCAGGCCCCGGCAGTTAATGCTGCTGTTAAAGAACTGCAGGCTCAAGGTGTACATGCGATTGTAGTGCTTGCTCATGATCCGGCTAGTACCAAAGAGAAGGGAGTCACTAGTGGCGAGGCTGTAGATTTGGCTAATGCAGTCGACCCGGATGTCGATGTTATCTTTGCAGGAGATAATCATGTCAAGGTGAATGCTGTTGTCAATAACAAGCTGATTGTAGAAGCCTCTTCATATGGGAGGACATATGCCGACGTTGATTTAGAGATTGACCCTAAGAAACATGACATCGTTAAGAAACAAGCGGATATTGTAGACGTGAAACAGGAGGGAATTACTCCGGATCCGGAAGTTACTCAGTTAATTAATGCTGCATTGGATAGACATCCCGAGTTACAGAAGCCTGTGGGTACTACTACTTCTGCTATTACCAAGACAGTGGCTTTTACTGCGGAATCCGAACTTGGGAATCTAATCGCTGATGCTATGCGGGATACAATGGGAACAGACTTTGCCTTTATGAACCCGGGTGGAATTCGTGCAGATCTGCCACAAGGGGATATCACTTTCTCTGATTTAGCCAGAATTCAGCCGTTTGGCAATTCCCTTGTGAAACTTGAAGTAACTGGGGCGCAAATAAAGACTCTACTTCAGCAGCAGTGGGGTAAAAACGCCGATGGAAGCGATAATATCAAGACTCTTCAAATCTCTGGGCTGAAGTACACAGCGGACTTTACAAAACCAGTAGAAGAACGAGTAACCAAACTCGTCAAGGATGATGAACAAGAGACACCCATCACTGACGATGGAGTCTACATGATTACTGTAAATAATTTCATGGCTGCGGGTGGCGATAACTATACCGTCCTCAAAGATGGTAAAGATATCACCACTGGAAATACGGTGAACGACTTGGATGCTTTCTACAATTATATTGTGAAGACCTTCAAAGGTGGGGAGATCACTTCCTCCCTTCATGGCAGAATTACAAATATTAAATAAGTTATCTTCTTAATTATCCCGTATCGAACCTGAGATTTCCATATTCCCAGGTTCGATAATTTACTGGAAAGGGGCATCAATACTTGAGGAAAAACTCCGCGTTTCTTGTTATGCTTATGCTGCTTTTTGCATTGGCTTTCCCTGCGTCTGTATTTGCCGACACACAGCAGGTTCAGAGTGAGAAAGTTACGATTAATTCAATCAATAGCTCTTATTTGAAAGGGAGCAAGGTAACCATTGCAGGAACGACAACTTTTAATGAGGTTACAGTAAAAGTGCTTGCTCCGGATAAAACCAATCTATTCTACGATATCGCATCAGTTTCAGCCGGCAGTTATTCGACTTCCTTCACTCTTCCGGAGACCTCATCTTTAGGTACTTATCAGGTGGTGGTAGGTAAAGGAACAGAAGTGAAGAACGCTGTCTTTAATGTAAGTTCAGGAAATGGTGGCAACAACGGTGGCAACAACGGCGGAAGCACTCCAAGCACTCCAAGTACAGGAGGAACCACAACTCCTAAGCCGAATCCGGCTCCAAGTTCAGTGGTCATCAAGCCGGCAGATTTGCCTAAGCCTCAGAATGGGATGCTCAGTGTAAATGTCAGCATTCCGCAAAATCAAGCCAGCACAGAAGTTCTGCTTCCAGGAAACCTGAGTCAGCTTGCTGGGGACAGCAATGTCCAGCTTAATTGGGGAACGGCTTCACTAGTAATTCCTAAAGAAGTTGTGGATAGTCTTACCAAGCTAATCCCTTCAGATAAGCAGAACGATTCACAAATATCTTTACAGATTGATCAGCTTTCTACAGAGCAGGCAGGCCAAATTTCTAAAGCGAACAGCACAAATGGTGGAACGGTACAACCTGCCAGTCCGATCCTGGAACTAACTCTTTCTGCTAAAGACAGCAGTGGGAAGACGACCAGATTGGATCAATTCTCCAAGCCGGTTGTATTGACCTTCCAGTTAACTGGACAATCGAATCAAGCGTTGCTTGGTGTGTATTACATTCCGGATAGCGGAAGTATGCAGTATATAGGCGGGAAGATCACAGGAAATACAATGACGGCCGAGGTTACCCATTTTAGTAAATATGGAGTATTCGCTTACGATAAATCCTATAGTGATGTGGCGGCCAGTCACTGGGCTAACCAAGTGATCAAAGAACTGACGGCCAAGCACGTTGTGAATGGTGTTACCGATACAAGCTTTGCTCCAGAAAAAGAGATTACCCGCGCCGAGTTCGCGGCTATGCTTGTTAGACAGCTGAACCTGAAAGCAACGAAGACGGTTCAGTTAGATGATGTGAGCCAAAACAGCTGGTATGCGGATGCCATTGCGGCAGCTTATAGTAACGGTCTGGTTAACGGCATTAGCCAGACTCAGTTTGGCCCTGACAAGAAGATTACCCGCGAAGAAATGAGCGTAATGATCGTCAAAGCTTACAATTTGACTACGGGTAAGAATAGCGGCTCAGGATCGGCTTCATTCAAGGATAGCAAGGACATCAGTACCTGGGCCCAGGATTACGTGGGTACTGCGGTGAAGGAAGGGCTGCTTAAAGGACGTTCTACGGATACCTTCGCGCCTAAGAAGCAGGCTACCCGGGCTGAGGCTTCCCAAGTAATGTACAACTTCATTCACAAGCTGTAGGTTTATCCATCTGTAAGTTTCAATAGTTATGATCAAATACCTCCCTAAGTCGTATTATATGATTGGGGAGGTGTTTATCTTTTTGACAGACATGAGTCCATTTCTGATTAGATTTATCTCCGAATTCTCGCTAAGCCATTGACATCAAATTCAAGTGATTTATACTATTAACAGTAATTCTTATTCGTTTAGTTGGACTTTATTGCTTTATTTCTTTATTACAACAAATTTGGGGGTACACAATATGAACTTGATGGAGAAAGAAAATCTGGTCAAGATCAAAGCAGAAGAGCTGGAAACGGCTACTCCACAAGAGATTATCTCTTGGGCTGTTGAGACTTTTCCTAATATTACTTTTGCCTGCAGCTTTGGCGCAGAAGATGTGGTTATTGTGGATATGCTGCGCAAGATCAGCACCACGGCGGACATTTTTTATTTGGATACAGACTTCCATTTCAAAGAAACATATGAGACACGTGACAAGATGGCTGAGAAATATAACATCGATTTTGTACGTGTATCACCGAAATTGACACCTGAAGAGCAGGCTGCACAGCATGGTGACCAACTGTGGCTGAGTGATCCGAATGCTTGCTGTAATATTCGTAAAGTAGAACCGCTGACTCGCGTTCTGTCCACCTATGATGCCTGGATCACAGGGATTCGTCGTGACCAAGCTCCTACACGGGCTAATGCTAAGAAAGTGGAGTATGATTATAAATTTGGCTTGATTAAGTTCAATCCTATTGCTGACTGGACTACTGAAGATGTGTGGAATTATATCCGTGAGAATAACGTCGCATATAACCCGCTTCATGATCAGAACTATCCAAGTATCGGATGCGAATATTGTACGCGTGCTGTAATGCCGGGTGAAGATCCACGTGCTGGCCGCTGGTCTAATTCCGAGAAAACAGAATGTGGACTTCATAAATAATAGAACAGGAGAGAATGACATGACAGCCATTTTGCCACATGGAGGCACCCTCGTACAACGTGTTGTAGAGGGTGATGAACGGGACAAGCTTTTGCAGACTGCTAAGGAGCTTAAATCTCTTACGATCAGCTCTTGGGCTATATCTGACCTGGATCTGATTGGAGTGGGCGCCTTCTCCCCACTGACCGGATTCCTCAATGAAGAAGACTATAAGTCAGTTGTGAATCGTATGCGCCTCGCGAACGGAACGGTTTGGAGTATTCCAATTACTCTGGCAGTCGATGAGACAGATGCTGCTTCGCTTACGGTTGGAGACAAAGTTGCCTTAATCGGCGAAGACGGTGTTACCTACGGTCTGATCGATGTCGAAAGTATTTATCAGGTAGATCAAGCCGAAGAGGCCAGAAACGTATTTAAGACAGACGATCCGGAACACCCAGGCGTCAAGAAACTTTTCGAAAAATCTTCTACTTACGTTGGAGGACCTATTCAGGTCTTGAACCGTCCGAAGCCTGCGAAATTTGAAGAATTCTATTTCACTCCATCCGAGACACGTCGTATATTTGCCGAGAAGGGCTGGAGAACCGTTGTGGGCTTCCAGACTCGGAATCCGGTCCATCGCGCTCATGAGTACATTCAGAAGAGTGCTATGGAGATTGTGGATGGCTTGTTCCTGAATCCGCTTGTAGGCGAGACCAAATCAGATGACGTACCGGCTAACGTACGGATGAAGAGCTACCTGGTACTTCTCGAGCATTATTATCCAAAAGACAGAGCATTCCTTGGAGTATTCCCGGCTGCTATGCGTTATGCAGGACCTCGCGAAGCGATCTTCCATGCGATGGTTCGTAAAAACTATGGATGTACGCATTTCATCGTTGGACGCGACCATGCTGGTGTAGGTGACTACTACGGAACTTACGAAGCCCAGCAGATCTTCTCCAACTTTACCGCTGATGAGCTCGGTATTTCGCCGCTGTTCTTTGAGCATAGCTTCTTCTGCACAACTTGCGGGAATATGGCTTCAAGCAAGACCTGCCCGCATCCGAAAGAAGATCATATGACTCTCTCGGGAACTAAAGTACGCGGACTTCTGCGTGAAGGGATTTGCCCGCCACCAGAGTTTACACGTCCTCAAGTAGCCCAAGTATTGATTGAAGGCATGAAAGAACACGTCAATTCCTAAGGTCATATTTGTCCACCTCGTCCCATATAGATGATTAGAATCATTTATGGGCACGGAGGTGGACTTTTTTGATGAGACAACGAAAGGATCAAGTTACGCTCTGGATACAGCTGAGTCATATTAAGCGAGGCCTGATTGGACTTGCTATGCTTGCAGTGGTGATTGGAATAGCAGCCTACGAGGTGCCATCCTCCAAGGTTTGGAACTACTGGGGGCTTCCGCTGGCGGGGCAGGTTATCGCTCTGGACGCAGGACATGGCGGAGTGGATGGCGGGGCTGTGAGCAAGCAGGGATTGATTGAGAAGGATATTAACCTGGCTGTAGCGCTCTATTTGCGTGACTATCTGCAGCAGGCTGGGGCCATTGTGGTCATGACGAGAGAAGAAGACAAGGATCTTGCGAGTCCAGACACCAAGGGATATAGTAAGCGAAAGACTGAGGATCTTCAGCAGCGGCTTCGTTTTATTGAGGAGAAGGAAGCCAAAATGTTCGTCAGCATTCACATGAACAGCTTCCCTTCGGACAGGTGGAGCGGAGCTCAGACGTTCTACCCCGATAAGCAGGTAGAGAGCGGAACTCTGGCCGATTTAGTGCAGCAGGAGCTTAGACGGAACCTGGAGAACACAGACCGGGTAGCCAAGAGTGCGGATCATATCTATATTCTGCAATCGTTAAAGATCCCTTCGATACTTGTCGAGGTTGGCTTCCTGTCTCATCCGGTGGAGTCGAAGCTGCTGGCTGAGCAGGAGTACCAACGTAAAGTGGCCGCATCCATTTATAAAGGCATTCTCAGATACAGTTCAGGTGAGAAAACTATCTCTTCCGCAGAAGGCGCCTCATAGTGGTATAATGGACTGGGTATGATTAGGACATATATCTCTGAAATAAAGTCGAGGTGCTAATATTGTTATCAAGAGAACAAGTACAGGAAGCGCTGCGTGCAGTTGTGGAGCCTGCAACAAAGACGAGCTTAATCGAACTGCAGTGGATTCGGGATATCATGGTGAAGGAAGACCGTGTCTCACTGACCGTAGTGTGTGTTAAGGCGGATGAGGAGACAAAGTCCACACTTGAGCATCAAATAAAAGATCAGCTCGCTTCAGCGGGAGTGGGTGATGTACACATCCGCTTCAGAGAAGCCTCAGAGCATGAGAAAGAAGAAGCAGGTATGAAACAGCCTGTGTCCTCCGCTGAAAGATTTAAAGGGCGCGGAGAGGGCCTTGAGGACCTACCGTTGCTTGACCCGGCGTCTAAGGTGAATTTTATTGCCATAGCCAGTGGGAAGGGCGGGGTAGGTAAGTCTACCGTAACCGTTAATCTGGCTGTAGCACTTGCCCGCAAGGGGAAGAAGGTAGGCTTGATTGATGCTGATATATACGGATTCAGTGTACCTGATATGATGGGCATTGAAGAGTCTCCTGTGGTACTGGACGGAACAATTAAGCCGGTTGAGCGCTATGGCGTGAAGGTAATGTCCATGGGATTTTTTATCCAGGAGAATAGCCCGGTAATTTGGCGGGGGCCTATGCTTGGAAAGATGCTTCGCCAGTTCTTAACCGACGTGAAATGGGGAGAACTGGATTATCTTCTTCTGGATCTTCCACCAGGTACAGGCGATATTGCTCTTGATGTACATCAAATGCTGCCGCAGAGCCGGGAGGTTATCGTAACGACTCCTCATGCTACTGCAGCATTTGTAGCTGCAAGAGCTGGGGCGATGGCTGTACAGACCAAACATGAGGTACTCGGTGTAGTGGAGAATATGGCTTATTATGAATGCACGGGCTGCGGGAAGCGTGATTATATATTTGGGCGTGGTGGAGGAGCCAAGTTAGCAGAGGATCTACATAGCGAGCTGCTTGCCCAAATCCCGCTTGGAGCGCCAGATAATCATATTTCGGAAGCTGATTACTCCCCGTCGGTATACAAAGAGAACAGTAATACAGGGCAGATCTATGCGGACGTTGCTGCTCAAATCATTCAAAAATGCGAACAAGACTGACCCTCTGGGCCAGCCTTGTTTTTTATATATAGCCAAAATTGTACTGTCTCATTTAACTGCTTCCGCCACCGCCACCGCCGCCTTTACTGCCACTGCCCCCGCCGTTACTTTGCTTTGACTGGTTATCTCCCTGGCCGCCACCTTGCCCGCCACTAGGTTGTTTTTCGACTTTAGGTATTAATTGCTCCTGAACCACTGTCTTTAATAAGTCCATAACCTCCATCTTGAACAGAGGGCTCTGCATAGACTCCTGCATGACAGTCATGGATTGTTTCCGGTAATCCGGTGTTTTCATGAGGTCCAGGAACATTTTTGAAATTTCCGGGGATTTCATAATTTCACTGACTGATTTTTGATAAGTCGGATCTTTAATCAGCTGCATGTGAAGCTGTTTACTCTGTGAATTGATCACCTTTGCGAAATCACCGGCAAACTTCGGATCGGTCATGATCTTCTCGAATTCTTTCTTATACTCTGGCGAGGTGATCGTATCCTTTACCGCAGTTCGAACCTGGTCGGCAGTCTGAGGAGCGAGAAGCATTTTAATCCCCATACCTCCTCCAGAGCTGGAGCTTTCACCACCAGAAGAGCCGGAATCACCACCTGAGCCTGACTCCCCTCCGCCGTCGCTGCTTCCACTGCTGCCACCTCCACCACTACTACTGCTGCTTTGGCTGCCGGAGCTCAGTGCCTCCATGATTGCTTTTTTTCCGTCATCTGTCTTGAGAATATCAAGAACCATCGTCTTAGTGTCTTTATAGCCCCCACCTTGGGAAGAAGAGGAGGATCCTTGGTCTGAACCGCATGCCGTGAGCGGGAGAATAATCATACATACAATACACAATAATGGGCGGGATTTCGTCCATTTCATGGTTCCATGCCTCCTTCTAATAATCATTGTTGGTAGTATGTGAACGTCAAAAAGGAATTATGTCGGTAAAGGAATGGTTTTTTGTCATAAACGTTGGTAAAATAAATCGGAGTGGGGGGCGATACGACATTGAATTTGAAAAGATGGCTTTATTTATTTTGGACAACGCTTGCATTAGGAGCGGGTTGCGCACTGATTGCAGGAGAAATTCTTAAACTGAGTCAGGGTACAGGATTTAAAAATACAGCAGACTTTTTTATTTATATGGGAATACTCATAGGTGTGGGGATTATGGTAAGTGTTTATTCACAAATGGGTTTTTTTGCCTACCTGATGATGAATTATATGGGAACAGGCGTATTCTCCAGAAGAACGTGGCAATATGTTCAGCTCGTACTTACTGCACTGGCTCTTCTTGAACTGATGTTCTTCCGTATTTTTGTTAGTGGGGAGTCGGGAGATAATAAAGATATTATTTTAGGTGTAATCATTCTTCTGGTGGCCGCAGCGGTTTCCTATTTTAAAGTCAAAGCTACGAACCCGAACGCTTGGATCCCGACCCTGTTTTTTATGATCGCCGGGACCATTGTTGAGATGGTGGGTGTACTCAAGATTCAGGTTAATTTTGCTACAACTCTAATCCTTGTCCCCTTGATTGCATGTAATGCATATCAGATCCTGCTTCTACATAAGTTAGTGAAGAAGAGTGCTTAATGCACCAGAACCCGAAGCTCGGCACTTTTGCCGGGCTTTTGTGTATGAACAGGGAGCATAAATGAACAGATAGCACAAAAAAGACCCACCGTGGTGACGGGGGTCCTAATGAGATAACCTAAATCAAAGCCCTGCTGCAGTATCAAACTGTTGATCTAACCAAGCCTGATCCCGTACTTCCGATCCTTTAGCGTTGGATTGGTTAAGCAGTTCAGATACGGTAACGAACTCGTACCCTTTTTTGCGGAGCTCATCGATGATAATGGGAAGAGCTTCATGAGTCTGCTTGCTTGAATCGCTGGCGTGAAGCAGCACAATATCTCCGGGATGAGACTTTGTTACTACGCGGTTCACAATCGTGTCTACCCCTTTATTCATCCAATCTTGGGAATCGGTGTCCCATTGAATGACTTTATAACCAAGCTCGTCAGCCACTTTAAGTACTTTTTTGTCAAAATCCCCATTCGGCAGACGGATCAACTTAGGTTCTTTACCCGTAAGATCGGTTAGTATAGAGTGAGCTGTTTTGATTTGTTCTTTGATCTCATCTTCTTTTAGCCCGCTATAATTAGTGTGTTTGTGCCCATGACTGCCAATTTCATAACCCCCAGCTTGGATGGCCTTAACAATTTCAGGATGTGTCTTGCTCCATGGGGAAGAGAGGAAGAAGGTTGCGTTTTGGACTCCCTTATCTTTCAATATCTTAAGTATAGGCTCCGTCCGTTTATCTCCCCAGCTGATATCAAAAGTTAAAGCAATGATTTTCTTGTCCGTCGATACACTGTATACGGCCGAAGGGCTACCCTCCGAGAAGACGGTAATATTATCACTTTCCACATAAATA
>RCUK01001897.1_pt1 | contig 12202 bp, 13 predicted proteins | sample 2166381 | NCBI WGS metagenome assembly RCUK01 (sample SAMN09932809, study PRJNA488358) | compost metagenome | isolation source: compost soil in an enriched community | place: Germany: Experimental Botanical Garden
ATTTTTGAATCTAATGCCATTATAATTGATATTAATTATTGAAATGATGAAATAAAGCGATAATTACAAAAAGCGCTGGAACTACAACTGCAAACCAGTAACCAACTTTTGATAAAAATCTTGAGTATTTGTTGTGCATCCCTACAGATTGAAGAGAAGATGCAAACCCGTGCCATAAGTGGAACCCTAAAAGGATAAATGACACACAGTATAATCCTGTACGGATTGGGTCGTGAAATTTGTGAACTAACTCACCATAGTACCTTGTAGCATCTGGTGCCGTACCCGCTATGTATTTATAGCTAACTTCAGGAAACCAGAAATCATAAAAGTGCAATCCTAAGAAAGCTAAAATAACCAATCCAGAAATAATCATATTTCTAGAACTCCAAGAAGCGTTCGCAGCTCCGTTGTATTTAGCGTATGCGATTGGTCGTGCCGCGCTGTTTTGAGCTGTAAGAATAAATCCCATTACAAAGTGGAAAATTACTCCAAATGCCAAAACTGGCTGCATTACGTACTGAATCAGCGGATTGTATCCCATAAAGTGAGAAGCTTCGTTGAAAACGTCTTCACTAATAATAGAAATAAAATTTAAGGAAACATGCAGCGCTAAAAACGTGATTAAGAATATTCCCGAAAGAGCCATAGCTACTTTCTTTAAGATGGAAGCATTCAATAGTGCAGATTGTGCCATAAGTGTTAAGTAGTTTGTTTTAAAAAATTACACAAAAATAATTCAATTACAAAAGAACTACAACCATTTCGCTGTTATTTATAATGATTTTAAAATAGCTTTATTCTACGTATTTTTACGTACAAAAACTAAGCTGCTAAAAAATAATTCACTATAGGAAATTTCAAAACACTGCTTTTTAAGCCATAACACGGAAATTCAATTCTAAGTAGATTACTAAAAATTTATCATATTGTTATTTTATTCAAAGTTTTAATTTATTTTCTTCAAAAGTGCTGTTCGACAGAAATTTTGTCTAAGTAAAAAATTGTCATTCCGTAACATAGTTTTACCTTTAGCGGCTCAAAAAATTAAGAATGAAAACAGGAATTGATGCTATATCTTTTGATGTAGCAAACATACATTTACCCATAAAAACTTTGGCGATTGCCAGAAATATTGAACCAGAAAAATTAGAAAAAGGTCTTGGATTACTAAAAATGACTTTTCCAGACGTTCATCAGGACGCAGTTGTTTTTGGAGCAAATGCTTTAACCAAGCTTATCATTGATAATAAAATTGATTTAAAAGAAATAAGCCGAATCTATGTTGGTACCGAAAGTGGTATTGATAGTTCTAAACCAATTGCTTCTTATTTAATTAGTTTAATGGAGCAGAAGTTTGGCGAAGATTCTTTAGCAGAATGTGATGTTGTAGATTTTACTTTTGCCTGCATTGGCGGCGTTGACGCTTTGCAAAACTGTCTAGATTTTGTAAAACTGAATCCGACTAAAAAAGCAATTGTTGTTGCGACTGATTTTGCAAAATACGATCTAAATTCAGGTGGAGAATATACGCAAGGTGCCGGCGCTGTTGCGATGTTGGTAACTGCAAACCCAAAAATTATTGCTTTTCACGACAATTGGGCAACCAGCACAAAAGGTGTTTTTGATTTCTTTAAACCATACAGAACTATCGCTAAAGAAGAAATCACAAAAAATGCCAACAACGAATCTTGGTTTGATAATTTAGAAGCTGAAATCGAAATCCACAAAGATCAACCGGTTTTTGACGGACAATATTCGAATCAATGTTATATGGATCGTACGCGTAATGCTTACTATTCATTCAAAAAACTAAAAAATACTACTGAAACTTTATACAACACCTGGCACAGTATTGTAATGCACTTGCCGTATTCTTTCCAAGGCCGTAGAATGTTGTCTGAAATCTATGCTTTAGACAGTGCCGAAAAAATTATTGCTGACGATATTGCACCTGCAGATTATCAGACGAAAATTAAAGAAGTAGCAAAATCGGATGATTACAGAAGTTTTGTTACTGAGAAATTACAACCTGCAGAATTGGCTTCTTCTTTAATAGGAAACCTTTATACTGGTTCTATTTTCATGGGATTATTATCGACTTTGGCTCACTTTTATGATACAAACAAAGAAGTTTCAGGAACTAAATTCGGTTTCCTGGCTTACGGAAGCGGATCGAAATCAAAAGTTTTTGAAGGAACAATTCAGCCAGAATGGAAATTGGCTTTAGAAAGCGTGAAACTTTTTGAAAATTTAGCCGAAAGTGTCGAAATTGATTTCAGCACTTATGAAAGTCTTCATAAAAAAGAGCAAAAACAAAGCGTAAGAACTCCTAAAAACGAATGGGTTTTGGATCGAATAGAAAAAGAAATTCCTGTTTTGATTGGGGCGAGATATTATAAATGGGTGGATTAATTTTTAAAATTCCAATAAAAAAATCCAAATTCCAATAAAAAACCGAAGCAAAATGCTTCGGTTTTTTTATTTCACAAAGTTTCTCATTTTGACTGAAAGGAGAAATCACACCAGTAATTCGACATGCAAAATCGCCAATCTTTGTAGAGCTTCTAGTGTGATTTCTCCTTTCAGTCGAAATAACAAGATCGCGCTAAAAACCTTTGCTAAAGAAATACTTTAACAACTCAATTTCTTTTCGTTCCCTTTTTATAAAGCAACAATCCCAATCCTAAAACAAAAACCACACAACTCAAAAACATAAAAACTCCATTTTTCAAAATAAAAAAAGAAATTCCAACAGCAATAGAACCAACAATTACCATTAAAGATTTCAAGGTTTCTGTTTTTATAAAAGTAAATGCATGCAAAGCCAAACCGAGAAAAAGCAAAGACGGACCAACAACCACAAATGGATACAAAATACTTGGCGAATTACTGATTTGCTGACTTAATGCCTCTTTTGCAATTTCGTTATTTCCGTAACTTGACATTATAAAATCTATTGTACAAAGTCCGATGTGGGCAATAACGCCTAAAGTTGTCAGCGCAGAAGCAACAGTACTTATTTTGCTTTTAGTAAATGCGTCATTAAATGACAACAAAAAACAAGCTCCAATTAAATTGAACCAATGCGCAAAATCTATCGACGTATTGAAACTCGGAAAAATGTTAGAAAATAATAAATAACTGGCTAAGAAAAATAGCAATCCGATCTGGCAAAAATGTTTTGTTTTCATAATTTGTTTTAAAAATTGATGAAGCAAAACTAAAATGAAAATTTACCTAAAATCCCTATTTTACTGACTTAGGTACGAAATGCATTGTTTTAGGTACAAAATTACAATGCCATTAAAACATCTTTATAATTTCTCGAAACTGGAAGTTCTATTTGAGTCAAAATAATGGTGCTTGAATTTCTCCAAGATTTAAAATGCGACGGATTTATTAAATGCGAACGATGAATTTGCACTAAAAAATCGAAATCGTCCTGAACTTTTTTGAGCGAAGATCGAATAAGTTTCGAATTAAGTTTCTTGTTTTCGAGATAAAAAATCTCTACATAATTCTGCGCATTCGAAATGCAGACCAAATCGGCTTTGTTGATTTTTAGAATGTCTAATCTATTTTCGCCTTTAAATAGTAAAACATCGTCTTTTATCGGAATTAGCTTGATTAAATATCTTCTAGCTAGAATAATTACGGGAGTCAAAATCAAAGCGACTTTTATAAAGATTACAGAAAAGAATTCTGAAAAAGTATAACCGCCATTTAAAATTGGGCTTTTGTAAAAAACAAAGACTCCAATTAAATAAAGTATATGAAAAAGAAAAATGGCCGTTATTTCCAAACTGATACTCCATTTTCCTATTCTTTCATAAAAGCTTTTTTGAATAACAGCTAAAAGACCATAACATACAAAAGCCATAACACTAAACCCAAAACTGATTAAAAACCACGCTCTGAAATTTATAGTTCCGTCATCAAAAGGTTTTATGATGAATGCAAAAACAAAAAGCCATAAACTTATGAGAATGGCAATTACTAAATGATGTTTTATTGATGGATTTAGTTTATACATTCTACTGTTTTTTTTCACAATCTTGTCATTTCGATCCCAAGGCTTCGGGAGAGAAATCTTCGCAAGTAACTCCGTTCCAACAAGCCAATCTTTGTCGAGCTTCTCGCGAAGATTTCTCCCTTCGGTCGAAATTGACAAATTAGATTGATAATTCTATAAATTATTTATAAATCGTAAACTTATTATGACTCAAAGTAAAACCAAGATTCTCATAAATCGCTACGTTTTCTACCCGCTTTTTATTTGTGGTTACTTCAATACTTTTTAAATTATGTTGTTCTGCATAATTCAAAATCTCATTTATCAATAATCGTCCAACGCCTTGACCACGATATTTTTGATGAATAAAAAACTCCTGAATTTCACCCACCAATCCGCAATGATGTAGTAGGTTTTGGGTATGAAAACTAATAAATCCTAAACCTTCTGTTTCGTTTTCGGCAATTAGATACAGATTTTTTGGGTTTGAAATGTTTTCATTAAATATCGTTTGGAAAACCTCAAAATCTAAAATTTCATTTTCGAGTTCGCAGATTGCTTGGTAGACAAAATCCAAGTTTTGATTTTCTGCTTTTCTGATTTTTACTTTTAGACTCATAACTTTAACTCATATCAGTCAACTTGACAATCTTATCATCCAAAAACTGAAAAATCGATTTTCCTTTCATACTTAATTCTTGACCAGCTTTTAATCCGTTTGGGAAATCTATTGCTAGAACAGCATAATAATCAATGTCAATTATTGCTGTAATTTCATCTTGTATGAATGATGTAATAGTTTGTTTTCTTGCTGAAAAATATTCTTTGCCTTTTTCAGCCTGAGCTTTAAACTCTTCAATTCCATTCAAAGTCAAGTTGGTTTCGCCATTTTGAATGTTTTCAAAAATAACCGATTCGTCAAAATCAGCAATCATTTTATCAATATCAAATTGATTATATCCTTCGATATAATTTTGGATTATTTTTTCTTTGTTGGTCATAATATTTCTTTCAATGTTTTTATTACCTCTTTTTCGGCTCAATAAGCCATTCAATAGCAATAACTTTTGAACATTTATCTTTCACATCACTTCCCGCCCAATCAATTAAAATTGCGGCACCATCATTTTTTATTTCATTTTTAACAAAATCAAATGTTTTTATAGCTCCAGCAGGACCTTCTCCACTTAAATCAAAAACTATATTTTTTGTTTTCGTAAAAACTGAATATAAAGAAAGTAACTTTTTTTGACTATAACCAAGATTTTTTACTTTGTCATTTTTAGAAATCCCATTTTCTTTAAAGATTTTTGGAACTGAGTCTTCATGCAAATTTGTATTTCTTTTTAAATATTTATTTACTGTTATAGAATTAAAAATACGTTCAAATCTTGTTTCTTTAAAATTCTCTGCAAAAGTTAAGGGATATAATATCTTTACATTTTCATGTTGTGTTTTTCCTGTAAAAATATCTGTTAACTCTGCTTTCATTTCATAAAAATAAGCTGTTCCATGTATATGAATGAGAAGCAGTTCTCCTTTTCTAAGCTCAAAAGGCGGTATAATATACTCGCTAGTTTTTATTCCTTTACTTTCTATTAACAGCTCTTTCATTTCTCAAGTCGTTCAAATTTCTGTTTATACTTTTGAACATAATTATTCCATGTTTCTTTAAAAGCTTCATTATCATAAACTAAGGCAGCATAATCTACTGTTTCCTGGCCAAAATGATTTCCAAAAATATTATCCAAATATTCAATTCCCGAATCGATTACTTGTTTTAAAACCTGGAACTTATCAATTCCGTTTTGTTTGCAGGCTTTATCGAGCCATAATCCTTTTCCAATTTTCACATATTCTATTAGAAGATTTTCTGTTATAAATGGAGAAGGAACATCGTTCATATCTGGTTCATGTTTTCCATTTTTAAAAACCAATAAAATCAATTCTTCCGAATAATAATCTTTTGGAATTAATCTCAACATTGTGCCTCTTTCTGCCGCTTTAAAAGAAAGTTCTTTCGTTATAAATTCATCAGGAATTACCTGAATCGCAAAACCATCTTTACTGACTAATTTCTCACAGAGCTCAGAAGTTATTAAATCCTGATTGATAAAAGGCAAAGCGTAAAAAGTGCTATTTAATGCTAGATTACATAATTTTTCGGTTTTAAATTGCTTCGGAACCAGTTTAAGATCTCTGTAATTTGCCAAAACGCGATCACGCCAATATTCATAGGTTTTAGCGGGCGGATTATTTTGTTTTAAAACCAATTCGCCTCTTGCCAAATCTCTTTCTAATTCTTCAAAAGTTTCAATTAACGGATTATCTAATAATTTCCGGAGTTCGTTTGAGATAATTTCTTCATCGGTTTCATCGTCATATTCGCATTCGTTTTTTGGATCAATTTCATCTCTATCATTATAATAAAACAAATCATTTTTTCTTTCCGCAAATGTTGTATTATGATCTGTTACAATAAAAACTGGAGAATTTATAGAACCCGAACAATTAAAATTTCCATGATTATAATACGTCATCACAACTTCTTTAGCAGTAACATTTCCGTTTATTTCTACATACGAACCGCCTAAAAGCAAACTTTTACAGCAAACATTTCCGTTTATAAAAACATACGGGCCATAATCTCCTTCAGCATTAATGATAGAACCGCTAATGAAAGCATTTCCGTCAATTAAAATTCCTTCAATCCTAAATTCATCAATGCTTTTAAAGGGAAGATTAAAAATATTGAGATACCATTTCTTTATTTTATCCTCATAAATATCCAAATGAAAATTAGAATCAAAAAGCACATCTTTATCTGCTACAAGAAAAAAATCTTCATCGTCCCATTCGTCAAAATAATCAAATCCTTCTCGATCAAGTAAAAAGGGATATTTAGATTTTACTTCTTTTATAGTAACTAATTTAAAAGCTGAATTGTGCATTTTTTATTCTTATTAAACCAAATTCGTCTGGCATTTATTTTACATCAAGATTACACAATTCTAAATTCAAAACCAATTCGATAGTCAGAAAAGTTGTATTTTTATTCTTAAAGCTTTTGAAGAAAATAAAAAGCTTTACCAACAATTGATTCAAACTTAAAAAGAGAAAGTTGTTCTTTTGGAAAAGTTACTTGATAAGAAATAAGAATATATTTTTATAAAAGAAAAAACCAAATTTTTGAAATTTCAAAGCTTCGGTTTTTTATGCTCATTCCTTTGTCATTCTGAGGAACGAAGAATCACACTAGAAATTCCGCAATCAAAATCGCCAATCTTTGTAGAGTTACTTGCGGAGATTTCTCGTTCCTCGAAATGACAAGATTGAGGAAATCTTTGCGTGTTTGAAAAGAAAAAAATCTGTAAAATCTGTTAAATCTGCGTGAGATAAAATTATCAATCTTTGTGGAGTTACTTGCGATCCTTCAACTTCGTTCAGGAAGACAAAACAGAACTTAAACTTTGTGTTCTTTCTTTTCTTTTTTCAATAAAAAAACAATCATTGCGTTCTTTGCGAAAAACCTTAGCGCCCTTTGCGTTAAAAAAACTTTGTGCCTTAGCGCCTTCGTGGCAAAACAAAAAACAAATAAGAAAACTTTAATAAATCTGCTATACGTCACTAATTCAAAAATTAGTAATTTTGAAATTCGAAGTTCAAAAACGAAATAATTATGAAATATCATCAAATAAACAGCGCTCTTTTTGTAAAAAACCGCAGAAAATTCATGGCAGAAATGAAACCAAATTCTGTTGCCGTGTTCAATTCAAATGACATTTACCCAGTTAGTGCCGACAGTACTTTGCCGTTTGCACAACATCGTGACATTTTTTATCTGAGTGGTGTAGATCAGGAAGAAAGTATTTTGCTTTTGTTTCCAGATGCGCCTTATGAGCACCAGAGAGAAATTCTTTTCTTGAGAGAAACCAACGAACATATTGCAGTTTGGGAAGGTGAAAAACTGACTAAAGAACGTGCTTTTCAGGTTTCAGGAATTAGAACCGTTTATTGGTTACAGGATTTTCATAAAGTTTTGAACGAAATGATGACGTATGCCGATACGATGTACATCAATACAAACGAACATTACCGTGCCACTGTAGAAACAGAAACTCGTGAAGCTCGTTTTGTAAAATGGTGGAAAGAGCGTTATCCAGCTCACAATGTCGCAAAAAGCAACCCAATTTTACAAAGATTGCGTTCTGTAAAAGAAAGCGAAGAAATCGATTTGATTCAGCACGCTTGTGATATTACCGAAAAAGGTTTCCGTAGATTATTAGGATTCGTAAAACCAAATGTTACAGAATACGAAATTGAAGCTGAATTGGCTCACGAATTTATTCGTAACCGCTCTAAAGGTTTTGCTTATACGCCAATTATCGCTTCTGGAAACAATGCAAATGTTTTGCATTATATCGAAAACAACCAGCAGTGTAAAGAAGGTGATTTGATTTTGCTGGACGTTGCCGCAGAATATGCAAATTATTCAAGCGACATGACGAGAACGATTCCTGTTTCTGGACGTTTTACAGATCGTCAGAAAGCAGTTTATAACGCTGTTCTGAAAGTTAAAACTGAAGCTACAAAAATGCTTACGCCAGGAACGCTTTGGAAACAATATCATGTTGAAGTAGGTAAAATCATGACTTCTGAATTACTTGGTCTAGGTTTAATAGATAAAGCCGATGTTCAGAACGAAAATCCAGAATGGCCTGCTTACAAAAAATATTTCATGCACGGAACTTCTCACCATTTAGGACTTGACACGCATGATTACGGATTGCTTCACGAACCAATGAAAGCGAATATGGTTTTTACGGTTGAGCCAGGAATTTATATTCCAGCAGAAAAATTCGGAATCCGTTTAGAGGATAATGTTGTGGTTCAGGAAAAAGGAGAGCCTTTTAACTTAATGAGAAATATTCCTCTTGAAGCAGATGAGATTGAGACCTTGATGAATGAATAGACAAAAAGAAAGCCCTTAATAAAATATTAAGGGCTTTTTTTATTATCTAAATCGGTTAATTATCCGATTTTTGAAATCTGCACATCCAATTGAAATTTACCGTCAGCTTCATTTCCGTTAATTAGATCAAAAAGCTCTAAAGCTCTTCTTGCGTTTTTCTCTTCTTCTCTTTGCTCAGCTACATACCACATCATAAAATCTTCTGTAGCATAATCATTTTCGGCTCTACATTTTGCGATTACTTTATTAACCGCCTGAGTAACTGCAATTTCGTTTTGCAAAGCAATTTCAAATACTTCTTTAAAAGAAGCAAATTCTTGCTGTACTTCTGGAACAGATGGCGTAATTGCAATCCCACCCATATCTGTAATATATTTGAAAACTTTTAGAAAATGTTCTCTTTCTTCTTCGGCTTGCTTGTACATATAAGATGCTGTATTTGCATAACCGTTTCTATCTAACCATGCAGCCATAGCTAAATATTTATTAGAAGCATCGCTTTCTATTTTCGCCTGTAAGTTTAATATATTTTCGATTCCTTCAACTAATGAAGTACTTGTTCTTAGTAAATCTTTCATAACCTTAAATTTTTATACGTGTAAAATTACAAAAATTAAAGGAGGCATCTCTAACTGCCTGAAAATTTGGATTTAATCTAAGTAAGAATCTAAATAAGCTCGACGTTGACCATATTGCAAAGCATAGAATGCAATGTAAGGGTGAATTTTGTTCCGTTAAGTAAATCTCTTAACTGCACTATTTCGCAGATAGTAAGATTTCTAGAGAAATTTCTTTTGGTAGTTTCAATCAACTGTGCGTCTGACTGGTCAGACAAGTCATAAAGCATATTCAGAATGTCAACGCTATTAACCTTTCTTTGAAAAATCAAAAAATCCTGAATTTTATAACTTGACACTGTATCAACAAAATTGATAATTATACTATTGGTCAAATCACATTGATAACTATATCCTTTTTCGGTTTCAAATAAAACTTTGGTGGTCAAATCACTAACTAATGCCATTCTGATAAAATATAATAACGGTGCAAAAATATAGAATTTAAAGCAATTAAACACATAATTAAGACTAATTTAAAATAACAAAATTACTTAATGTTCTTAAAAACAGTTGAAGTACGCGAAAAAGTGTAACATTTTAGAGTAAGATGAGTCTAATTTTAAACCGTTAGTGTAATTATCTTAACACATAGAAACATAGTATTTGGAAGATTTTAAAAAAGGCGTTTCACTAATTTAAATACACATAGTTTATCTATGTATTGAAACTAGTTTCTTTTACTCTCTTTTATTTGACACCTAATTCTATGTTTCTATGTGTTAAAACATCTTTTTTAATTACTTCAATGGATTAATTTTAAAAACAAAAAAATAGAAATTATGCAAGCGCACGAAATAGATTACCAAATTTTTGGAGAGGAAATGCAATATGTGGAAATAGAATTAGACCCGCAGGAAATTGTAATTGCCGAAGCTGGCAGCTTTATGATGATGGAAAACAATATCCAGATGGAAACCATATTTGGTGACGGTTCTCAACAACAGGGATCTGGTTTATTTGGCAAACTTTTAAATGCAGGTAAAAGAGTTCTTACTGGCGAAAGTTTGTTTATGACCGCTTTTTTAAACCAGGGAAATACTAAAAGCAAAGTTTCATTTGCATCACCCTATCCTGGAAAAATCCTTCCGATTGATTTAACCCAATTTCAAGGCAAATTTATCTGTCAAAAAAGTTCCTTTTTATGTGCTGCCAAAGGTGTTTCTGTCGGAATTGAATTTTCTCAGAAACTTGGGCGTGGCTTGTTTGGCGGTGAAGGTTTTATCATGCAGAAAATTGAAGGAGATGGAATGGCATTTGTGCATTCTGGCGGAACAATGGCGAAAAAAGTTTTGAGTCATGGCGAAGTCCTAAAAGTAGATACAGGCTGTATTATTGGCTTTACCAAAGATGTCGATTATGATATTGAATTTATTGGCGGTATTAAGAATTCTATTTTTGGTGGCGAAGGTTTATTTTATGCCACTTTAAAAGGTCCGGGAACTGTTTACATCCAATCACTTCCATTCTCCAGATTAGCTGACCGCATTATTGCATCGGCACCAAGGTCTGGCGGAAACGGTCGAGATGAAGGAAGCCTTCTTGGCGGATTAGGAAATCTCTTAGATGGCGACAATCGATTTTAAATATAGGAACGGCTTTCAGAAATGGAAGCCATTTTTTATTATTTCACAAACTAAACAATGTTATAAATAATTTTATGGCTATTTTAAAGATTTCCCAATTAAATCAAGGTATCATGATATTTTACTTCAGCTTTCTTAACTTTGCGCTGCAAAACAAAAAATCTTCAGTTTGAAAACGCTTTTATATAAAAATACCAAAATATCATATTTAGATTCTGGAACTGGAAACACAATAGTTTTACTTCACGGCTTCTTGGAAAACAAAAAAATGTGGAAAGATTATGTTGATTTTTTCTCAGAAAAATATCGTGTCGTTACAATCGATTTATTAGGCCATGGCGAATCTGAGCCATTAGGTTATGTTCACGAAATGGAAGATAATGCCAGTGTTGTGAATGAAGTTTTGGAACATCTAAAAATCGAAAAAGCAACAATTCTTGGACATTCAATGGGGGGTTATGTTGGTTTGGCTTTCGCCGAATTATATCCGCAGAAAATACAGAAACTAGTTTTACTAAACTCTACTTCAAAAGAAGATAGCGCCGAGAAAAAACTGAACAGAACCCGAGCGATCAAAGCAGTGAAACAAAATTATGTAAGTTTTGTAAGTTTAGCTATTGCTAATTTATTCAGTGAAAACAACAGAATTCGATTGGTTGATGAAATTGAAAAAGTAAAGGAACAGGCTCTAAAAACACCATTACAAGGAATTATAGCTTCGCTCGAAGGAATGAAAATACGAAAAGATAGAGAATGGCTTTTGCATGAAAATCGTTTTCCAGTTTTATTGATTTTAGGCAAAAAAGATCCGGTTTTAAACTACGAAGAAAGCCTTTCTCAAATTGAAGACACAACAGCAGAATTGGTTTCTTTTGAAGATGGACACATGAGCCACATTGAAAACAAAGAAGCTTTAAAAGCTGTTTTATTAAATTTCTTTGAATAAAAACAGAGCGCATCAAAATCAAAAAAGGCCATTTCTAACCTAGGGTTGAAATAGCCTTTTTCTCAT
>RCUK01001899.1_pt1 | contig 12195 bp, 9 predicted proteins | sample 2166381 | NCBI WGS metagenome assembly RCUK01 (sample SAMN09932809, study PRJNA488358) | compost metagenome | isolation source: compost soil in an enriched community | place: Germany: Experimental Botanical Garden
CGGCCAGACCCGCCGCCTTCATCGCCGTGACGATGCGGCCATAGAGGGAGGGCGACACCGCCAGAAAGGAGGTCGTCTCGCCGTCGCCGGCCCGGGCCTTCAGCGCCTTCAGGCTCTCGGCGTCCGTGGCGTCCACGGGCAGATAGTCGAGGCGGGCGGCCATGCGCGCCCAGGTGGCCTCATCCCAGCCGCCGTCAGCCTCGGTGCGCAGCTTCACCGCCGCATGGACCTTGGCGATGTATTCCTCGGGGCTTTCTTCCGAACGGGCCGCGCCGATGATCTTCAGGTCGTCCGGCAGCAGGCCGTCGTGGTCGAGGAAATAGAGCGACGGCAGCAGCATCCGCATGGCGAGGTCGCCGCCTCCGCCGAACAGAATGAGAGCCGCCATTCGCGCTTTCCTCCATGACCCCGGCCTGCGGGGTTGCGTCTTAAGGTCTAGCTATCGTCCTTGGCCGGTTGCGCGCGGCGGGCCAAGACGTCCAGCACGTCCTGAAACACCATGTTACGCGCATGGAGCAGGACCAGCAGGTGATAGATCAAATCCGCCGACTCGCTGGCGAGTTCCGCCTCATCGCCCGCCGCCCCCGCCAGAGCGGTCTCCACGCCCTCCTCGCCGACCTTCTGCGCGGCGCGTTTCGGCCCCTGGGCGATCAGGCGCGCGGTCCAGCTGTCGTTGGGGTCGGCCTGGGCGCGGACGTGGATGGTGCGCTCCAGCCGCGCGATGCGGCCCACGCCCGGCGCGTCCTCCTCGCCGAAGCAGCTGACGCGGTTCAGGTGACAGGCGTTGCCGACGGGGCGCACCTTCACCACCACGGCGTCGCCGTCGCAGTCCGGCGTCACCGAGACGACGTTGAGAAAATCGCCCGAGGTCTCGCCCTTGCGCCAGCGCCCGCCGCGCGAGCGCGAGAAGAAGGTGGCCTGGCCGCTGTCCAGCGTCTCGCGCAGCGCCGCCTCGTCCATATAGGCCAGGGTCAGCACCTGAAGCGTGTCGGCGTCCTGCACCACGGCGGGGATCAGGCCGCCGCCCTTGGCGAAGTCCAGTTGGGCGAAGTCGATCTTGGGGATGTCGACCGTCATGATCCTTCTCCCCTCGTGGGAGAAGGTGGGCGCCGGAGGCGCTCGGATGAGGGGGAGGGTCCAGCGCGCATCACGGCCAAGGATGAGCTTGAGGCCAACCGCCCCCTCATCCGTCTCGCTGCGCGAGCCACCTTCTCCCCCGAGGGGAGAAGGAAATCGAAAGTGGTCATATCCTCACCTCCACGCCTTGCGTGTCCAGGTAACGTTTGAGATCGGGAATCGCGATCGCGCCCGAGTGAAACACGCTGGCGGCCAGGGCGCCTGACACGTCAGCCTCGACAAACACGTCGCGGAAATGCTCGACCGCCCCGGCCCCGCCCGAGGCCACCAGCGGAATGGTCAACCGCCGCCGCGCCTCGGCCAGTTGTTCGAGGTCATAGCCGCGCCGCACCCCGTCCTGATCGATGCAGTTCAGCACGATCTCCCCGGCGCCGAGGCCTTGCGCCTCGACGATCCAATCCATGGTCAGCTTGCCCGCGCCGCGTCGGGCGTTGGGATCGCCGGTGTATTTGTGAACGCGCCATTCGCCGTCCTGAAAGGCGCTGTCGACGCCGACGACGACGCATTGTCGTCCCAGCCGCGCGGCCATCTCGCCGATCAGGTCGGGACGCTCCAGCGCGGGGGAGTTGATCGACACCTTGTCTGCCCCGTGATCGAGACAGCGCGCCGCCTGCTCGACCGTGCGGATGCCGCCGGCGACGCAGAAGGGGATGTCCAGCAGCCGGGCGATGTCCTGCACCCAGCCATAGTCCAGCGTCCGCCCCTCGGGGCTGGCGGTGATGTCGTAGAAGACCAGTTCGTCGGCGCCCTGATCGCGATAGCGGGCGGCCAGTTCGGCGGCGTCGCCCATGTCGACGTGACCCTCGAACCGCACGCCCTTGACCACCCGCCCGTCCTTGACGTCGAGGCAGGGGATGATGCGTCTAGCGGTCATTGGCCGAAACCGGGGCCATGTTCACGGCCTCGATGGCCTCAGCCACGGTGAAGCGACCGGCATAGATAGCGCGGCCGGTAATGGCCCCGGCGCAGCCGATGGCCTTGGCCGTGATCAGGTCGTCCAGACTGGCGATCCCGCCCGAGGCCTGGATCTCCAGCTCGGGGCGACGCGCGATGGCCTCGGACAGAAGCGCCCGGTTCAGACCCGTCAGGGCGCCGTCGCGCTCGACGTCCGTGATCAGGATATGGCGCAGCATGCCGACCGGATAGCGATCCAGCACGCTCCACAGATCCACGCCCGACGACTGGGTCCAGCCCTTCAGGGCGGGCACGGGCAGGCCGTTCTCGTTTCTCACGTCCAGGGCCAGGGCGATGGCCTCGGGGCCGAACTGCTCCAGCCATTTCAGCACCTGGTCCGTGTCGGTGACGGCCAGAGAGCCGATGACGACGCGGCTGATCCCGGCCCCCAGCAGGTGTTCGATATCCTTCTCCGAGCGCACGCCGCCGCCGGACTGGACCTTGATGTCCACGGCCCGGGCCATGTCGCCGATCAGCGCATACTGGCGCGCCTCGCCCGCCTTGGCCCCGTCCAGGTCGATGACGTGGATCCATTCGGCCCCCTCAGCGGCAAAGGCCGCCAGCCGGTTGGCCGGGTGGGCGTCATAGCGGGTCACGTGATTGAAATCGCCGTGCAGCAGGCGAACCGCATGGCCGTCGATCAGGTCAATGGCGGGATAGATGATCACGCGGGAATCTCCAGGAAGTTCTTCAGGATACGCGCCCCTGCGGCGGCTGACCGTTCCGGGTGGAACTGACAGCCCCAGCGGGCGCCCATGTTGACCACGGCGGGCACCGGGATGCCGTAGTCGGCGGCGGCGATGGTCGCCGGGCCGTCAGGACAGACGAAGCCGTGGACGAAATAGGCCCAGTCGCCGTCTTTGATCCCCTCCAGCAGCGGATCGGGACGGCGGACGGTCAGCCGGCTCCAGCCCATGTGCGGCGAGGGCCGCGACGGCGCGGGCGCAATGGCCTCGACCCGGCCGGGGATCAGGCCCAGCAGGTCGACGCCCCCATCTTCATCACTGGTCTCGAACAGCAGCTGCTGACCCAGACAGACGCCCAGCAGCGGGCGCTTGAACCGACGCAGGGGCTCGACCAGACCGAGCGCGTTCAGCCGCTGCATGGCGTAGCCCGCCGCCCCGACGCCGGGCAGGATGACCCGCTCGGCCTCGTCCAGATCGGCAGGGTCGGCGGTGATCCGCACCCGCGCCCCCAGCCGCTCCAGCGCGAACCGCACCGAGGCGACATTGCCCGAGCCGTAACCGATCAGGGTGACGTTCATCACAGCACCCCCTTGGTCGACGGCACGACATCGCCCTCGACGCGGATGGCCTGCCGCAGGGCGCGGCCCAGGGCCTTGAACACGGCCTCGGTCTTGTGGTGGTCGTCGTCGCCGGTGACCGTGACGTGGATCGCCGCGCCGAGGTTCTCGGCCAGCGAGCGCACCACGTGCGCCGTCAGGTCGGTGCGATAGGCACCGATGAAGGGGGTCGCAAACGTCCCCTCGAACACCGGATAGGGCCGCCCCGACAGGTCGATGGAGACCGCCGCATTGGCCTCGTCCATCGGCAGGACGAAGCCGTAGCGTTGAATGCCTTTCCGCTCGCCCAGCGCCTGTTTCAGCGCCTGACCCAGGGCGATGGCGCTGTCCTCGATGGTGTGGTGCGGATCGGTGTGCAGGTCGCCCTCGCACGACAGGCGGATCGAGAAGCCGCCGTGCGCCGCCACCTGTTCGATCATGTGGTCGAAGAAGCCGACGCCCGTGTGGATCGTCACCGGCCCGGCGCTGTCCAGATCGACGGCGCAGACGATGCGCGTCTCCTTCGTATCGCGCACGGCCTGTCCGACGCGGGTGCGGCGCACCTTGGCGTCGGCGGCGCCCAGGGCGACCAGCAGTCGGTCGTTGACTTCGGGCTTCAGCGAGACCGGCAGGCGCACGCGGTCTCCCGCCGCGTCGGCGCTCAGTCCAAAGCGGCGCAGGCTCTCGATGAGGGCCGCCGGATCAGAGGGGCGCGCGATGATCACCGGCCCGACCCCGGCCTCCAGCGGCATGAGCCGTGACAGGGCCTCAACGACCCGGGCGCGCTCGCGGCGAACCCCGTCGATGCGCTCGGCGGTCTCGATCATCCGCGACGGGTCCAGGGCCTGCATCGCCAGCCGCACCGAGACCTCGGGCAGGGCGTAGGGCTCCAGCACGCTCGCCAGCCGCGCCAAGCTGGCCGCTTGCGCCACCGACGCCCCGACCCGCGCCCCGGCCAGGCCATAGGCCAGCGACAGGCTGCGCAGCACGATCAGGTTGGCGTGGTCCTTCACGACCGTCGCGGCGGATGACGTCTCGGCGAACTCCGCCAGACCCTCGTCCACGACCAGCAGGGCGGGGGCGACGCGCTCGGCCATCTCGGCCACGGCCTCGGGCGAACCCAGGGCGCGGATGACGACGGCGGCGATTTCGGCGCCTTCAGCCGGACGGGCGTAGAGCGCCGCCAGACCCCGATAGGGCTCGGCCTCCGGCGCCTGCACCGCCTGTCCCTCGCGCGCGGCCAGACGCCAGACCAGCTCCAGCCCGTGCGTCAGGCCCCGCACCGGCAGCACCTGATCGGCGCTGACGCCATAGAGCTCGGCCAGTCGTGCGGCGAGCGCGGTCGGCTCGGCCGGATAGCGGTCCAGACCTTCGCCGCCGGACACCAGCGGCGGATAGGGGGCGGGCAGGGTCATCCTTCCGTCCTCAGATCGGCCGCCCGCGCGTGGGCCTCCAGCCCCTCCATCCGCGCCAGACGCGCTGCGACGGGGGCGAGGGCGGCGGCGCCCATCTGCGTCACCGTCTGCACCGACATGGTGGTCATGAAGCTGGCGGTGGTGATGCCGCCCAGGGTCCGCGCCCCGCCGTCGGTGGGCAGGACGTGGCTGGGCCCGGCGGCGTAGTCGCCCAGCGTTTCGGCGGCCCAACGACCGATGAAGACCGCCCCGGCGGCAGTGATCCGGTCCACCAGCCGTTCGGCCTCCTCGGCCTGGATCGACAGGTGTTCGGGACCGTAGAGGTTGGCCACTTCACAAGCCTGAGCCATGTCGCCCACGCGAATGGCGCGGGCCTGCTCCAGCGAGGCGCGGGCGATCGCCGCGCGGGGCAGGGTCTCCACCTGACGTTCAACCTCGGCGACGATCTCGTTCAGAGCGGTACCGCTGTCGGACACCAGCAGAACCTGGGCGTCGGCGTCGTGCTCGGCCTGACTGAGCAGGTCGGCGGCGACGATCTCGAAATCGGCGTCGCGGTCGGCGATGACCAGCAGTTCAGACGGCCCCGCCGGCATGTCCTGTGCCGGTCCGCCCGGCAGGGACGAGGCGTAGCGCTTGGCCTCGGCCACATAGGCGTTGCCGGGACCGAACAGCTTGTCGACCGGGGCAATGACGCCCTCGTCCAGTTCAACGCCGAACGTCAACGCCGCAATCGCCTGCGCCCCGCCCAGCAGCCACAGCTCATCCAGCCCCGCCTCGGCGGCGGCGACGATCATGGTCGGGTGAACCGAGCCGTCCTTCGACGGCGGCGTCACGGCCACGCGCCGCCCGACCCCGGCCACGCCCGCCGGAATGGCCAGCATCAGCAGGGACGAAAACAGCGGCGCCGTGCCGCCGGGCACATAGAGACCCGCCGAACCGATGGGCCGCCAGACCAGCTTGGACTTCACGCCCGGCGTGGTCTCGATGAAGGCGGTGTCCTCGGGCCGCGTCGCCGCGTGGAAGACGCGGACATTGTCGGCGGCGACCCGCAGGGCGCGGGCGGCCGCGGGCGGCAGGTCGGCGCGCGCTTCAGCGGCGGCCTTCTCGGTGATGGCCACCCGGCGCGGCGCGGCGCCGTCCAGCTTGATCGCCCAGTCGGTGACGGCGGCTCCGCCGCGCGCCTGAACGTCGTCAAAGATCTCGCGCACAACGCCGGTGACGAAACCCTCGGTGCGCTGCTGCGGGCGGGCCAGCGCCGCCTGACGCTCGCCCGCGCCCAGCTTGTTCCAGTCGATCCGCTTCATCACATCATCTTCTCGATCGGCAGGACCAGGATGGCCGAAGCCCCCGCCGCCTTCAGCTTCTCCAGCGTCTCCCAGAAGACGGCTTCCTGACAGACGGCGTGGACGGCCACGGCGTCGTCACGGCCCGACAGGGGCATGACGGTCGGCGAGCCGGCGCCGGGCAGGATAGCGGTGATCTCGGCCAGCGCCGAGCGCGGCGCGTTCAGCATGACGTACTTGGCGCCCTGCGAGGACACCACGCCCGCCATCCGCTCGATGATGCTGTCCAGCAGGTGCTGCAAACCCGCCTCGGGCGCGGTCGGCGCCTTGATCAGCACCGCCTGGCTGTCCAGCACGGTCTCCTTGGCCATCAGGCCGTTCGCCTCCAGCGTCGCGCCGGTCGAGACCAGATCGCAGATGGCCGAGGCCAGCTTCAACCGTGGCGCCACCTCGACCGCGCCGCGCATGGTGACGATGTCGGCGCCGACGCCGTTCTCATCCAGGAAACGACGCAGGATCCTGGGATAGGAGGTGGCGATGCGCAGGCCCTCCAGCGAGGCCGGACCGGCGTAGTCCAGGCTGGGCGGCACGGCGATCTTCAGCGTGCAGCGGCCAAAGCCCAGGGGCATGACCACCTCGGCGTTCGGCCCGCCGTTCCGGACCTCTTCCAGCACATTCTCGCCAACGATCCCCAGGTCGCAGACCCCGTCCGCCACGAAGGTCGGGATGTCGTCGTCGCGCACCCGCAGCAGGTCGATCGGATAGTTTTCGATCCGGTACAGCAGGTCGTTGTTGCCCTTGACGACGCGCAGCCCTGCGTCGCGGACCAGGTCCAGGCTGCGTTCGGCCAGACGGCCGGATTTCTGGACGGCGATGCGAAGCCGCCCCTGCACGGTGCTCATGATCTCAACTCAGCTTTTCTGATTCAGGCGGTCCAGCACCAGGCGATAACCTTGGTGCGGCATGTCTTTCAGGGAGCGGGCGACGCGCACCACGGTGGTCGGGCTGGCCGAGGCCTCGACCGCGATTTCGCGATAGGTCTTGTCCCCGCCGTCCAGCAGCCGCGCCACCTGCCACCGCTCGGCGAAGGCGCGCAGCTCGGCGGGCGTGCACAGGTCGGACAAAAAGGCGTCGGCCTCCGCCCGCGTCTGCAGCGAAAGCAGGGCGTCCAGCAGGGCGGTCTTGGCGGCGTCGGTGCTCATGGCGCGTTCCATTATGCTGTAACAATGGAACGGTCAACCCCTTGTCGGGGCAGTTCGGCGACGCGCTTTCTGCCCGTTTACCATTCGTCTCACCTGACAGCGGTTTTGAAGTGTGCGAGGGGAACCGCCGTACTTGTTGAGACTCGCGCGATCCCTGCGGCGTCTCGGCCTCGGGGATTTCAGAATGTTCAATGTCGTGACGGCCGCTGTCGGCTGGACGAAGCGCGCCGCTGTTTTCGCAGGCGCGGGCCTTGCGGTTCTCGGCGCGGCCAGCGCCGCCGCCGCCTCGCCGGGCTGCGACGCCATCAACGCCACCTGGGGCGGCGGTCTGGCGCTAAGCAACCTCAATGAGATCTATCAAACCCCGTTGTCGATGCAGGCGGGGGACCGGATTTCCTATTCGGCGACGACGACGGGCAGCACCAACGCCGCCAATGATCGGTATTCGGGCGCAGGCTTCGCCCTTTATCGCGAACTCGGCAACGACCAATACGATGTCCTGCTCGAGGAGTACGCGACGGTCGACGCCGAACTCGCGCTGAGCGGCGACTATGTCGTGCCTGCCGATTTCCCCGCCTATATCGTTTATGGCTGGAGCAACGGGGCGGGCGCGACGTTGCAAGCCCGTGTGACCTGCACCCCGGCGCCGGCCGCGCCGACCGTCACCGGCCTGTCGCCGGGTAGCGGGCCGACCGAGGGCGGCGAAAGCGTCGTCATCACCGGGACCGACTTCACCGGGACGACGGCCGTCAAATTCGGCGCTCTTGATGCGACCGCGTTCACGGTGAACAGCGCGACCCGGATCACGGCGACCACGCCGGCCAGTCCCGGCGGGGGCGCTGTCGCCGTCACGGTCACCACGGCTCTGGGCAGCAGCAGCGCGAGCGGGGCGGCGACCTATACCTATGTTCAGCGCCCCGTGGCGCCGGTGATCATCAGCGCGCCGCCGCTGGTCACGAACGCAACCACGGCGACTTTCGCATTCAACCTGCCGGTCGGGGCCAGCGCCCTCGCCTCGCTGGATGGGGCGGCCTTCCAGCCGGCGACCAATCCTCATACGGTCACCGGTCTTCTCGATGGCGCGCATACATTCGGGGTGAAGTCCGTCATCTCTGGCCTCGAGAGCGGCGTGACCACCTATACCTGGACGGTCGACACCATCGTCCCGGCGGCGCCGGTGGTGAGCCCTGTGGCGCCGGGGGCGAACCGGAGGCCGACGTTCCTGGGCACGGCGGAGATCGGCTCCACGGTGACCGTGTTCGTCGATGGCGTTCCGGCCGGCGTGACGACCAGCATCGACTCGGGCAACTGGACGTTCGCCATGACCGGGGACCTTGTGGACGGTCCGCATATGGTTCAGGTCACGGCGACCGACCGGGCCGGCAACGTCTCGCCGCTGTCCTTGCCGGTTTCGTTCGTGACGACCTCGGCGCCGGTCGCATCGGACATGAGCGTGTCGATACCCTATGGCGCGCCCAACGCTCTGATCGCCTTGGGGAACCAGATCACCGGCGTTCACACCAGCATAACGATAGTCGACGCGCCGGCGCATGGTGAGGTTCTTTCGGCGGGCTCATCGGTCACCTATACGCCTTACGTTGGCTATTTCGGCCCGGACAGCTTCACCTATACGGCTACCGGTCCCGGCGGAACTTCGGCCGTGGCGACCGTCAGCCTGACGGTGGCGGCGCCGGGCGCGCCCGTGGCGGCTGACGTCAACGGCGTCGCGGTGGCCTATGACAGCACGGGGCAGGCTATTGATCTGTCCGCTTCGATCACAGGCGTCCACGTCAGCATCGCTATCGGGACTGCTCCCGCCCACGGCACGGCCAGCGTTTCGGGCGATGTGATCACCTACAAGCCGAACGCCGGTTACTCTGGCGCGGACAGCTTTACCTATACGGCGACCGGCCCCGGCGGAACTTCGGCTCCGGCCACGGTCAGCCTGACCGTGGCGGCGCCGAGCGCGCCGGACATCGATCCGCCTGCACCGGTCGTTGTGCAGCCGACCCCCGGCGGGGCGGCCACGATCGCCCTGCCGCCCGCGACTTCAGGCACGGTGACCGGCTATCGCGTGGACAGTGCGCCTGCGCACGGCCAGGTCGTCGTTCAGGCGCCCAGCGGCGGCTCCGGCTGGAGCCTGGCCTATACGCCCGCGCCCGGTTTCATGGGCGAGGACACCCTCGCCGTGGTGGCTCAGGGGCCGGGCGGCGAGTCCGCGCCCGCGACCATGACCTTCCGCGTGCTGGGCCAGGCGCCGGATCTGCAAGGCGTGTCGCTGGGCGGCCAGGATGTGGTGTTCGAGCCGACGACCCGTCTGACCGGCGGCCCCTTCCAGGGCCTGGTGATCACGCGTCAGCCGACCTCAGGGACGGCGCAGGTGGTCGGCCTGACCATCGTCTATACGCCGGCGGCGCCTTCCGCAGGACCGGCGGCGCGCCGCATGGCCGTGGCGGCTTCGCCTTCGGCCGCCCCGGCGTCGCTGGACTACGCCGTCATCCTGTCCTTCGGTCAGTCCCTGCCGGGCACGATCGAGGTTCAGGCCGTGGCCACCCCGACCCTGACCGCCTTGACCGCCACCACCCTGGCCGGGCGTCCGGTGACGGTGTCGCTGACGGACACGGCGTCAGGCGGTCCCTTCGTCGGCGCGACCGTGGTCGGCGTCTCCAACCAGGCCGGGACCGCTGCCCTGACCGAGGGCGGCGTCGCCGGGAACCGGACCTATGATCTGACCTTCACGCCTGAAGGCGACTTCACCGGAACGGCCAGCGTCACCTACACCCTGTCCAACGCGGGCGGTCCGGCCACGGGCGTCCTGACGGTCACGGTCGAGCCGCGGTCCGATCCCTCGCTGGACCCGGAAGTGCGCGGCCTCGTCTCGGCCCAGGCCGACACGGCGCGCCGCTTCGCCCGGTCGCAGGCCGACAACTTCCACCGCCGCCTCGAACAGGTGCGGCGCGGCGGCGGCGCGGGCCTCAGCAACCAGATGCGCCTCAACCTGGGCGACGGCGGCCTGAACCAGGACCCGCGCGAAGCCCTGCGCCAGCAACTGGGCCAGTCGCCCAGCGACCGCGACGACGGCTTCGACCGTCTGCCGTCGGCCCGGACGCCTGCGGACGACGCCTCGACTCGACAGACCGACGCGGGTCAGGCCGGCCAGCCGGCCAAGGGCGGCCTCGGCGTCTGGACGGCGGGCGCGGTCGACTGGGGCCGTCGCGACGCCCAGGGCCAGCGCGACTATCGCTTCAGCACCTCGGGCGTCAGCGCGGGCGTGGACATGGCGGTGTCGGATCGCTGGGTCGCGGGCGTCGGCCTCGGCTACGGCCATGACCGCACCAAGGTCGGCGACAACGGCACCCTGTCCGAGGCCGACAGCTATGTCGGCGCCCTCTACGGCAGCTGGCGCGCGACCGACGACCTGATCGTCGACGGCGTGCTGGGCTACGGCTCGCTGGCGTTCGACAGCCGCCGCTGGTCGTCGGATGCCGGCGAGTTCGCCTTCGGCGAGCGTTCCGGCTCGGTGCTGTTCGGCTCGGCCTCGGTCGCGCTGGAACGCTCGGCCGCCGGTCTGGCCTGGGCGCCCTACGCCCGCCTGCAGTTCGGCAAGGTCGATCTGGACGGCTTCACCGAAAACGGCGCGGGCGTCTTCGCCCTGAAGTACGACGCCATGACGGTCGACACCCTGGCGACCGCGCTGGGCGCCAGCTTCGACTGGACCCTGCAACGTCGCTCCGGCGTGCTGACGCCCAGCCTGCGCGTCGAATGGCGTCATGAGTTCGAGGGCGCGGACGATCAGACCGTCTCCTACGCCGACTGGCTGGCCAGCCCCGACTACATGGTCGGTCTGGAGCACTGGGCGCGCGACAGCCTCAGCCTGAGCCTCGGCGTTGAGTGGCAGGCCGTCTCGGGCTGGAGCTACGGCGCGGACTACAACGGTCAGGCCGGTTCGGACCTGATCAGTCACGGTCTGAAGCTGCGACTGTCCAAGGCCTTCTGACGAACAGGACCGCGGGGCTCGCCTCGCGGTCCTTTTTTCTGGCGGGTCTGCCTTGCAAGACGGCTCGCCACGCGCTGCGGCGCGCACTATCTCTCGGCCATGACCAAGGTTCTGATTATCGGCGCGGGACACGCGGGGGGCTCGGCGGCGGCGCTGCTGAGACAATATGGCTTCGAGGGCGAGATCGTCCTGGCGGGCGAGGAGGCGGCGGCGCCCTATCAGCGGCCGCCCCTGTCCAAGGCCTGGCTGAAGGGGGAGGCGGGTCTGGAGGACCTGCTGCTGCGCCCTGAAAGCTTCTACGCCGAACAGAAGATCGACCTGCGCACCGGCGTCACCGCGACGGCCATCGACGCGGACGCCAGGACCGTGACCTTCGCTGACGCAACGGTCGAGGCCTACGACGTGCTGATCCTCGCCACCGGCTCGATGGCGCGACGGCTCGCCATTCCCGGCGCGGATCGGCCCGACCTGCTGGAGCTTCGCACGCTGGAGGACGCCGAGCGGCTCAAATCCGTGCTGGCCCCCGGCAAGCGTCTGGCCGTCGTCGGCGGCGGCTATGTGGGGCTGGAGGCCGCAGCCTCGGCCCGCGCGCTGGGCGCGGAAGCCGTGGTGATCGAGCGTATGGACCGGGTGCTGGCCCGCGTGGCGTCGGAAACCCTGTCGACTTTCTTCACCGACCTGCATCGCCGTCACGGCGTCGAGATCCTGACCGGCGCCGAGGTTGCGGGCTTCGAGGACGGCGGCGTGCGTCTCGCGGACGGCGGCCTGATCGCCGCCGAAGCCATCCTGGTCGGCGTCGGGGCCCTGGCGCGCGAGGCCCTGGCGCGCACCGCCGGTCTGGCGTGCGAGAACGGCGTAGTCGTGGACGAAACCGCCCGCACCAGCGACCCCGCCATCTACGCCATCGGCGACGTGACCCATCGGC
>RCUK01001902.1_pt1 | contig 12170 bp, 10 predicted proteins | sample 2166381 | NCBI WGS metagenome assembly RCUK01 (sample SAMN09932809, study PRJNA488358) | compost metagenome | isolation source: compost soil in an enriched community | place: Germany: Experimental Botanical Garden
GTATAGAATAAGGAACATAGACAAAAATCTATTCTCTTTATTCTATACTCTACTTTCTTTCTCTTTGGAAAAGCGAAGATAGATTTTAATTAGGAAATTTAAAAGTCAATTATGTTTTAGAATTATTACTGTGACAAAAAGACGCGCTTTGTTTTTGAATTGAAAAGTAAAGTATTTTTTGTACGTATAAATACCTGATTTTTAAATAATTTGGAATTTAAAACTAAAAATTATCCTACATAATAGTATCTTTGTTTATATGTGAGTTTTAGTTAAGATAGATAAATTGATTTTCTAAAATCTCTGCCAAAAACATTAAATCTAACATTAAACTTTCTTTATTATGGAAACAACCAAATTTACAGAAACAATTGATGACAATCATATTCAGACACCTTTTAGAGTAGGAGAATGGCTTCCTTCTGATAAAAAGATTCTTCAGGAATGGGTCAACGTTCTAATTGAGGAAACAGATAAAAATCCAAAAGAATTATTGCCTGTTATTGCTGAATTTAAGTCTTTTATAGAAAATGACCCCGAAGTATTTATGTATTTTAATTTGATGTTTAGCCAGGTTCCAAAAAAGTACAGAAAAGATCCGGCCGGAAATAAACAGGTCCGTGATTATCATCATATGCTGCAATTGTTTAATACTATTATGACAAATGCTCCGGAATTTAATACAACGGGAGTTGTTGGTTTTCCTATTAATGCCATTTTAGATTGGTCAATGGGAACTGAAGCTGGCTACGCTGCATTCTTAAGTGAAAAAGTAAATAAGCAGTTCAAAAAAATGTTGAACGAATGGGGAATTTTTCTAAAATCAGCTGATTCTTGTGCTGTTTTAAATAAAGATCCTAAAAAAGGCTGGTTTGGAGCAGATGCGATGAAAGCAATGCCTGATTTTGATACCGAATTTATTTGCCAGCCTGAATTAGAACATCATGGATTTACATCCTGGGATAATTTTTTTACCCGCGAATTTAGACCAGGACAGAGGCCTTTGGCAAGTCCGGATGATGATAATGTAATTACAAACGCCTGCGAATCTGCCCCCTACAGAATTGCTGAAAAAGTAAATGGCAGGGATAAATTTTGGATAAAAGCACAGCCATATTCCGTTGAACATATGATGGCTGGAGATTCTTTTACAGAAAAATTTATTGGTGGAACTATCTATCAGGCTTTTTTGAGTGCTTTAAGTTATCATCGCTGGCATAGTCCAGTGAGCGGTACCATCGTTAAAGCATATACTGTTGACGGAACTTATTATGCAGAAGCAATTTCTGAAGGATTTGACGATGCAGGACCAAATGATTCTCAAGGTTATATTACTGAACTGGCTACAAGAGCACTTATTTTTATACAAGCTGACAATCCAAAAATAGGATTAATGTGTTTTATGCCGGTTGGAATGGCCGAAGTTTCTTCTTGTGAAATAACGGTTTATGAAGGCCAACATGTCAAAAAAGGAGATCAACTTGGAATGTTTCATTTTGGAGGTTCAACACACTGTCTGTTTTTTGGTCCCCAGGTAAAGCTTGCGTTTGATATGCACGGTCAAAAGCCAGGCTTAAATTCCAGTAACATCCCTTTAAAATCTAAAATCGCGACGGTATTATAAATTAAATTTTTAGTTAAATTGTATAAAAACTCTGCTTTTAGATAGTAGAGTTTTTTTTAGTTCGTTTAGCAAATATTTTAACAAATAAAAGCAACCTTTTAACGAAACCTTCATCTAGTAAGTAAATCAAAATCGTAAAAAATAGTATGAAGAATATTGGAATTGTTTTTATATTAATGTTTTGTTTTCTATCATGTTCAAATAGTGGAGCCGATTCTGTCGTGATTACAAGTTATTACGGAAAATGGAAACTAACTAAAAGGACAGGAGTTTTTATACTGGCACTTTATATGGAGGGGAATCCTCAATGGCAGGAATTTTATGATTTTAAAACAGATGGAACATTTACAAAAACAAGAGTACAAGAAACAACAAAAACTTTTGCCTCAGGGAAATTCGAAATCAAAAAAAATCAAAATGAGACACAATTAAATTTGACTTACACTGAAGATAATGATATCATCGGAAATTGTTTTGGGAATTTAAGTGAAGATCTATATATAAATTCGGAAGGTCTACTAACAAGCTCATGGCAAATGTGTGACGGACCAGGTTTGTTTTATGAGAAAATGAGATAAAAAAAATGTAAATTTGCAATAACTTATAAAAACTATTCAGTAATTAAATTGAATAGTTTTTTGTTTTTAAATTTTAAAGATGACTACACATTTAGCACTTTTACGCGGTATCAACGTTTCAGGTCATAACATGATGAAAATGGAAGCTTTGAAAACAATGTTGGAGAGTATTGGTTTTAAGAACGTGCGAACCTATCTTCAATCCGGGAATGTTTTTGTTGATACTGATGAAGAAAGCGCATCGAAAGTGGGTTTTATGATCAAGCAGGAAATTTTTAAGGTTTTTGGACATGAAGTTCCGACGATTGTCATTACTAAAGAAGATCTGGAATTGTGTTTTAAAAACAGTCCATATCTAAAAGAAAAAGATATTGATACTAAAAAATTATATGTTGCTTTTGTATCAACTGCATTGAAAAGCGAAAATATAAATGATTTAAAAATAAGTCAGTTTAAACCCGACGAAGCAAGCATCGACGGAAACAGAATTTTTATTAAATATGATATAGGAGCCGGGAAAACCAGATTAGAGGGTAAATATATTGAGAAAAAATTAAATGTTATAGTAACAATGCGAAACTGGAATACAGTTACGAATTTGCTTAAAATGTATTCAGAAGAATAAATTGACAAGTTCTTGCCACGAATTACACAAATTTTCACAAATCAATCTAATACAAATCAATTCGTGGAAATTTGTGTAATTCGTGGCAACTTTTTTATTTTGGTATCAAATCACAATACCAAAAACCATAATCAAAAGCATCGGTGGCACTTGTATCGCAAGCCGTATCTGATGAATCTTCATTTTTAGGTTTTTCATATTTTCTATAAACAATTTCTCCAATTTCAAAGTCAATTGGTTTTGAAAAAATTGGACCATTAAAAGCAAAAGTGTGAAATTCTCCGTTTTCACCGCAAACATCAACGTTCTCAGGTAAGTCATTAATAAAATCCTGGTCGATAATTCGGCCCACAAAACTTTTGTCAAGATACCTTTCATTTACACAAACAACGATTGTTTTAAATCCTAGTGAAATAAATTCCTGAATCAGATCTTTTGTTGGAATTTTCCAAATTGGGAAAACGCCTTCAAAACCAATTTTTGCCAGTTGGTCTTCACGATACTTGCGTAAATCTTCCAAAAAAATATCTCCAAAAACAGAATGTGTAGTACCTTGTTTTTTTATTTCGCTTAAGGTTTCAGTCATAACTTTTTCGTAGACTTCCATTGTTGGTATTTCCGGAACCTGCAAAATTTTTAAAGGCAATCCTATACTTTTCGCCTGTTGTTCTAAAAGCTCCACACGAACACCATGCATTGAAATACGCTGAAATTGCTGATTGACACTTGTCAATAAACATTCGATTTTATAATCAGGATTTTGCTGAATTTTGTATAAGGCAAGAGCAGAATCTTTTCCGCTGCTCCAGTTAAATAAGGCTTTTTTAGGTGTTTGCACGATAGTGTATTTTTCTATGGTAAACTTACAAATTTCATTCGATTTGTTGGTGAAACCTTTGTAACTTTGAATTTTCGCCTTCAAATTTATTTCAATGAAATACATCTTTCTATTATTTACCTCTTTCATTTTTGCACAGCAAACGAAATTTGTCGATTTCAAAACGGTCTCAGGACAATTATTTTTGAATGCCAAAGAAAAATCTGTCTCAGGATTTGTTGATTATCAATTTGAAGTTTTAAAACGAATTGATACAATTAAGATCGATGCCAAAAACATGGAATTTACTAAAGTTCGACTCAATAATAAAGAGGCTGTTTTTATAAATACAGGCAAGCAATTGCAAATCGTAACTAATTTTCAAAAAGGAGAAAATCATTTAACTTTTGAATATTCGGTTAAACCGAAGCAAGCTTTGTATTTTGTTGCCATTGAAAATTCAGACGTTCAAATTTGGACGCAGGGACAGGGAAGATATACTAGTAATTGGTTCCCGAGTTTTGATGATGTGAACGAAAAAGTAATTTTCAATTTGGGAATTACATATGACAAGGAATATCAGGTCGTTTCAAATGGAATTTTAAAAGAGAAAAAATCAAATGGAAATTTGATTCATTGGCAATATGAAATGGAAAAACCAATGAGTTCTTATTTAGTTATGTTGTCCGTTGGGAAATATGATAAAAAAGAATTTATGGCAAAATCTAAAATTCCCTTAGAATATTATTTAGAACATAAAGATGCCAATCGTTTTGAACCAACCTATCGTTATTCAAAACGTATTTTTGATTTTCTGGAGAAAGAAATTGGCGTAAAATATCCCTGGGAAATTTACAGACAAATTCCGGTTCGTGATTTTTTGTATGCCGGAATGGAGAATACAACATCGACACTTTTTGCCACGCGATATGTGGTAGATTCAATTGGTTTTGAAGATCGAAATTATACCAATGTAGATGCACATGAGTTGGCTCATCATTGGTTTGGAGATTTAATTACAGCCGAAAGCAGTACACATCACTGGCTTCAGGAAGGTTTTGCAACTTATTATGCAGCTCTTGCCGAAAGAGAAATTTATGGTGACGATTATTTTTATTCAAAATTATACGATACCGCACAACAGATAAAATTTGCTTCCAGAACAGATTCGATTCCTGTTTTGAATGCCAAAGCGAGTTCATTAACTTTTTATGAAAAAGGAGCATGGGTATTGTTTGTTTTACATGAATCGATTGGTGATAAAGCATTCAAAAAAGCGATAAAAAGTTATTTGAAAAAGTACGCCTATCAAACCGTAAACACTCAGAATTTCTTCGACGAAATTAAAAAAGTATCCAATTTTGATTTAGATAAATTTCAGAAAACCTGGTTAGAAGCAACAGTTTTTGATACACCAACAGCCAACGCTTTGCTGAGTAAAAATAAAGCAATTCAGGTTCGATTAGAAGTAGATAAATTGAAGAAAACGCCTTTAGCAGAAAAAGAAGCTTTCTTAAAGAAAACTTTAGAATCAGATATTTATCATTCTGTAAAAGAAGCGATTGTTGATCAATTGGAAAATGAAAAATATGAAGCGAAAAAAACTTTATTATTAATTGCTTTGCACAGCAATAATATTCAGGTTCGTCAGGTAGTTGCTGCTTCATTATCAAAAATTACGGAAGATTTTAGAACAGAATATGAAACGTTACTTAATGACAAATCATATCAAAATCAGGAAATTGCATTGTATTATTTGTGGAGAAATTTTCCGGAACATCGAGCAGAATATCTCAATAAATCAAAAGACTGGATTGGTTTTAACGACTATAATCTTCGTACTTTATGGCTTTCATTGGCCTTATCAACTCCAAATTATGCAGATAATCCAGAAGCCTTAATTGCCGAATTAATTGCTTTTTCATCTACAAAATATGAAGCGACAACAAGGCAAAATGCACTCGAAAAGCTGATTGCTTTTAAAATTATTAACGATCAGGTTTTGAGTAATTTAGTTGGGGCAACAACGCATCATATGTGGCAATTTTCAAAATTTGGAAGAGACACAATAAGATTGTTATTAAAAAATCCTGAAATGCGTGCTTCGTTTGAAAGAATTTTGCCTAATTTGACCCCCGATGAACAGTTTCAATTGAATCGTTTGCTGAAAGAGATAGAGAAGTAGAAGCAAGAAGCAAGAGGAAAGATTTAAGTGAATAGAATATAGAATATAGAATATAGAATATAGAATATAGAGCAAAGAAGCAAGAGTAAAGATTTAAAACAAATAGAAAGGTCTTTGCTCTTTATTCTTTCTTCTATTTTCTAAATAAATACAAAACCTACAATAAATTTATGAGAGCATTGGTTATTTCTGGTGGAGGAAGTAAAGGAGCATTTGCCGGTGGTGTGGCGCAATATCTAATAGAAGAAAAAAATTACGAATACGATTTGTTTTTAGGAACTTCTACCGGAAGTTTACTTATTCCGCATTTGGCTTTAGGTCATATCAAAAAAATTCACTCGGTTTATACGAATGTTACTATGGGAAGTATTTTTAATATTTGCCCGTTTGTAGTTAAAAATAAAGATGGAGTCGATATTGTAACGATTAATCATTTTAATGTATTACGTCAGTTTTTTAAAGGAAAAAGAACTTTTGGCGAAAGCAAAGGTTTGAAGAAATATATCAGAAATAATTTCTCACTTTCAGATTTTAATAAACTGAAAAAACTAAATAATGATGTTGTCATTACTGTAACTAATTTTACTAAAAACGAATCAGAATACAAATCGGTAAAAGACTGTACGTATGAGGAATTTTGCGATTGGTCCTGGATCTCGAGTAATTATGTTCCGTTTATGAGTTTGGTGGAAAAAGACAATTGCGAATATGGTGATGGTGGATTCTCAAGTTTGGTTCCGATTCGTGAAGCAATCAATCGCGGTGCTACAGAAATCGACGTTATAATTCTGGAAACGGAAGTGAATATGGATAAAACAGTTATTGGTAAAAATCCGTTTTCACTAATGATTGATTTGTTCCGAATTGCTTTAGATCAGGTTGAGAAACATGATATTGCTATAGGAAAACTTATGGCAAACAATAAGAATGTAAAACTTAACTTATACTACACTCCGACAAAACTTACCGATAATGCGTTAATTTTTAATAAGGAAGTAATGAAAGAATGGTGGGAGCAAGGATATGAATATGCTCAAAATAAGTCTGAGGTTATGAGTGATAATAAGATGACAAAATAGCGATCTAATAGTAATATTTTAACAAAAATGAACGAATTTAGATATAGTATTTGTGAACCGACAAATCCGGAAATCATTGAAAAGGGAAAGACTATTTCTTCGGATATAATGCTAATATTTGAAAAATTTCCGTGGAAATCACATTTAGAAGAGATGGAGAATTCAAAAAATATTTTTTACTCGCCTTCAATTGAATTTGAAAATTTAAGTAATAAAAATGGTTTAGCGATTTCTGCTGTTGGCAATCCGGACAAATATGATTTTTATGTATTTTATAAAAGACCTAAATTGCAGAAAACATGGTTTGGTCTGAGTAAAAAGCTGAACAATAATTTACACATCTGAATTATTGGACCAAAGTGAAGATAAAACAATTGAGTTTTTAAAAGCTTTAATTGATAATGATTTAGGCTTTTTAGAAAGTAAATTTTAATAACTTTTGGAAAGTTACATCTTAGAGTTCAAAGAATAATCTAAAATTTGAACTCTAAAATGTAAAATTATTTTTTCTACCACAACTCAGAAACTTCATTCTTAATATAGCCCAAAGCAGCATTACTAGGTGATTGTTTCTCTAATAAATCATTCAAAATTTTCTCTCTTAATCTATCAGCGCTGTCAACCCGGTCGCTCATTGCAGCTTTGCGAATGATCTGTATGGTTGAGTTTTTAGCAGTTGTAATGATTGTCCAACATTCATCAGACATATAAATTTGCTGTGTTAAATTGTGTTCAAATTCTTGTTCGATTTGATCGATTACGAAGTTTTCATAATCGTGTTTTTCGTTTGAAATAGGAGCAATTCTAATCAATAATTTGGTCAGGTTGATACGCTCTAAATATAAAGTCATACGCTCGTAAGCCTGCAAACGTATTGGCAAAGATTGTTTTTGATATTCTCTGTTTAATAGAAAAGTACGTTTCTTATCGTTGTTTTTGATATGTAGTTCAAAAAAACTATAAGCCACAAATCCGGTAACGATGGCTGGTAATGTATAACTGGCTAATTCTATAATTCTTGTAAAATCCATTTGGTTTAATTTTTCAACAAAAATATAATTTTTGCTGAGAAAACAATAGTATTTCTATTGTAATAACTAAAAGGGAAGTTTACATTTGTGCACAATTCTCAAAACCAACTGAAACGCACTATTTAATGGAAAGCTATATTATAATTTTACTTTGTTTAGCCGCTTTTGCCGCAGGATTTATTGATGCAATTGTTGGCGGCGGCGGACTCATTCAAACACCAATGGGGTTAATTCTATTGCCCAATTTACCAGTTTCAACAGTTATTGGAACTTTAAAATTACCAGCTTTCACCGGAACAGCTTTTGCAGCTTTTCAATATTTAAAAAAAGTAGTTATTCAATGGAGGTTACTCTTGATCATGATGTGCTTGGCAGTTCCTTCAGCTTTTTTGGGTTCGACGATATTAACTTTGGTCAGCAATGATTTTATGAAACCGATTTTGCTGATTGTTTTGTCATTATTGTTTATTTATACCTATGCAAAGAAAAATTTTGGACAGCATGTTGCAAAAGACCATTCAGCTACAACTCAAATAATTTATGCGGTTGTTATTAGCGTAATTGTTGGTTTTTATGATGGATTTATTGGTCCTGGAACCGGTAGTTTTTTTGTTGTGGCTTTTATAGCGCTTTTGGGTTTCGATTTTTTGCACGCTTCAGCGAATGCTAAAATGGTAAATCTGGCAACTAACTTCGGTTCGATTTGTTTGTTTATGATAAAAGGAAAAATCATCTGGACAATCGCAATTCCTATGGCAGTCAGCAATGGACTTGGAGGTTGGCTTGGAGCTAAATTAGCCATCAATAAAGGAAATGGTTTTATTAGAATTTTCTTTTTGGTAGTTGTAGTTGGAACGTTGATTCGCTTTGCTTATGATGTGTTTTTTAAATAAGATTCTAAGGTTCTAAGATTCTGAGATGCTAAGTTTTTCTTAGAGCCTTACTATATAACTTAGCATTTCACCAACTTTATTTAAAAGAGCCCTTTGTTTTGCTTCTGACAATCATTCTATATTGACCTAATTAGCTAATTTTAAAATATCTTAGCAACTTAGAACCTTAGTATCTTAGTATCTTTCTTTTTACATCTTTAATTGCTATTTTTGCATCAAAGGAGAAAAATTTCATGCAAAAATATATTGACCAGCTCAACGAAGCACAACGAGAACCCGTTTTAAAGAAAGACGGGCCAATGATTATTATTGCTGGTGCAGGATCTGGAAAAACCCGTGTTTTAACTATTAGAATTGCTTATTTGATGGCGCAGGGCGTTGATGCATTCAACATTTTATCGCTTACTTTTACTAATAAAGCAGCCCGTGAAATGAAACACAGGATTTCGGATATTGTAGGAGCAACCGAGGCTAAGAACCTTTGGATGGGAACTTTTCACTCGATTTTTGCCCGCATTCTGCGTTCAGAATCGGACCATCTGGGTTACCCTTCAAACTTTACGATTTACGATTCACAAGATTCGGCAAGACTTATTTCTTCGATTATTAAGGAAATGCAGCTGGATCGTGATATTTATAAACCAAAGCAGATTTTAGGCCGAATTTCAAGTTATAAAAACAGCTTGATTACCGTAAAAGCCTATTTCAACAATCCTGAATTGGTCGAGGCTGATGCAATGGCAAAAAGACCAAGGTTAGGAGAAATTTATCAGCAATATGTAGAGCGTTGCTTTAAAGCTGGTGCCATGGATTTTGATGACTTATTGTTGAAAACCAATGAATTATTAACTCGTTTTCCAGAAGTTTTGGCAAAGTACCAGAACCGTTTCCGTTATATTTTGGTTGATGAGTACCAGGATACAAATCATTCTCAGTATTTGATTGTTAGGGCTTTATCAGATAAATTTCAGAATATTTGTGTTGTTGGAGATGATGCGCAGAGTATTTATGCTTTTCGTGGCGCAAACATCAATAATATCTTAAATTTTCAGAAGGATTATGAAGGTGTTGTAATGTTTCGTTTAGAGCAGAATTACCGTTCGACCCGAAATATTGTTGAAGCGGCAAACACTGTAATGGAGCATAATAAAACCAAACTGGATAAAGTAGTTTGGACGGCTAATGATTTTGGAGCAAAAATTAAAGTTCATCGTAGTTTGACAGATGCAGAGGAAGGACGTTTTGTGGCTAGTACCATTTTTGAACAGAAAATGCAAAATCAGCTTCATAACGGAGCTTTTGCAATTTTATATCGTACTAATGCTCAGTCGCGTGCGATGGAGGATGCATTAAGGAAACGTGATATTCCGTATCGAATTTATGGTGGATTGTCTTTCTATCAACGTAAAGAAATCAAAGATGTTTTGTGTTATCTGCGTTTGATAATTAATCCAAAAGATGAAGAGGCTTTAGTTCGTGTAATTAATTATCCGGCTCGTGGTATAGGCGATACAACTGTCGAAAAACTTACGATTGCTGCGAATCATTACAAACGTTCAATTTGGGAAGTAATGGTAAATATCGATAAGATCGATTTGAAACTGAATACCGGAACAAAGAATAAACTGAATGATTTTGTGACGATGATTCAGAGTTTTCAGGTAATCAATGAAAATCAGGATGCTTTTTATATTACAGACCACGTTGCTAAAAAAACAGGCTTGGTTCAGGAATTGAAAAAAGATGCTACACCGGAAGGAATGGCAAAAATTCAGAATATTGAAGAACTTTTAAACGGTATAAAAGATTTTACTGAAGGACAAAGAGAAATTGATGGCGCAAGAGGAGCGCTTTCTGAATTTATGGAAGATGTTGCACTTGCAACTGATTTAGATAAAGACACGAGTGATGAAGATCGTGTAGCTTTGATGACTATTCACCTGGCAAAAGGACTTGAATTTCCACATGTTTTTGTCGTTGGTATGGAAGAAGATTTATTCCCGAGTGCTATGAGTATGAGTACCAGAAGTGAATTAGAAGAAGAACGTCGTTTATTTTACGTAGCTTTAACTCGTGCAGAACATCAGGCGTATCTGACATATGCGCAATCGCGTTATCGCTGGGGAAAATTAACTGACAGTGAGCCATCTCGTTTTATTGAAGAAATTGATGGGCAATATCTGGAATATTTAACGCCTGCAGAAAGCAATTACCGATATAAACCCATGATTGATGGTGATATTTTTGGAGATGTTGATAAATCGAAATTAAGACTGGCAAAGCCAATAGGAGGAACGCCTCCAAAACATATTACCGATAACGAGCCAAAACCGGATTTAAATGTTCGCAAACTAAAACCTGTTGCAGGCAATGCACCAAGCGCTTCAAATGCAAATTTATTTGATAGTAAACTAACTATTGGAAATGTGGTAATGCACGAACGTTTTGGAAAAGGAGAAGTTGTCAACCTGGAAGGTTTTGGAGCAGATAAAAAAGCTGAAATAAAATTTGAAGTGGGCGGAATTAAAAAACTGCTGCTGAGATTTGCTAAGCTTGATATAATAGGTTAAAAGCTTCAGGTTCCTGCTTTGAACATAATTTTACCGCAAAGCACGCAAAGTATTATTTTTAGGTGTGTTGCAATGTCTTTATTAAGTTCGCAAAGTTTTTTTGTGGCGAACTTTACGTAAACCCTTTGCGAACATTGCGGTTAAGAAACATTTACAAACTTTAAACAAAATTAAAAAATGGCCGAATTCATAAAAATATATCCCGATAAACCAAGTGAAGCAGCAATTGCTAAAGTGGTGAAAATACTTCAGAATGGGGGATTGGTAATTTATCCAACAGATACTGTTTATGGTTTAGGTTGTGATATTACTAATTCACGTGCTTTAGAAAAAATTGCTAAGATTAAGGGAGTGAAGTTAGAAAAAGCAAATTTCTCCTTTATTTGTCATGATTTGAGTAATCTGTCAGATTATGTGAGACAGATAGATACGGCAACTTTCAAAATTTTAAAAAGAGCTTTGCCAGGTCCTTATACTTTTATTTTACCGGGGAATAATAATCTTCCAAAAGAGTTCAAAAAGAAAACAACAGTTGGTATTCGTGTACCGGATAATAATATTATTCTTGAAATTGTACGTCAGTTAGGAAATCCAGTAGTTTCAACCTCTATTCGTGATGAAGACGATGTAATAGAATATACAACAGACCCTGAATTGATTTTTGAGAAATGGCAAAATCTTGTTGATATGGTAATTGATGGTGGTTATGGCGACAATGTGGGGTCTACAATTATAGATTTATCTGAGCACGAGCCAGTAATTGTAAGG
>RCUK01001908.1_pt1 | contig 12125 bp, 8 predicted proteins | sample 2166381 | NCBI WGS metagenome assembly RCUK01 (sample SAMN09932809, study PRJNA488358) | compost metagenome | isolation source: compost soil in an enriched community | place: Germany: Experimental Botanical Garden
AGATCAGCAGGATGCCGTGCTTGTCGCAGATCTCGCGCAGGCGCTTCAGGTAGCCCTGCGGCGGCAGGTACCAGCCGGCCGAACCGGCCACCGGCTCCACGATGATCGCGGCCACGTTGCTCGGGTCGTGCAGCGGCAGGATGCGGGTTTCGAGCTCGACCAGCGGGTCTTCGGTCCACACCGGCTCCGCGTTGTGGATGTAGGCATGGTTCACCGGGTCGTGGATGAAGCGCATGTGGTCCACGCGCGGCAGGAAGGCCGAGCCGAACACCTTGCGGTTGCCCGGAATGCCGCCCACCGACATGCCGCCGAAGCCCACGCCGTGGTAGCCCTTCTCGCGGCCGATGAACACGTTGCGGTGGCCCTCGCCGCGCGCGCGGTGGTAGGCCAGCGCCACCTTCATCGAGGTGTCGGCGGCCTCGGAGCCCGAGTTGCAGAACAGCACCTTGTTCAGGTCGCCCGGGGCCAGCGCGGCGATCATCTCGGCCGCCTTGAAGGCCTTGTCGTTGCTGACCTGGAAGGCGGTGGCGTAGTCCAGCGTGTCCAGCTGCTTCTTGATCGCCTCGTTGATCGGCTTGCGGTTGTGGCCCGCGCCCACGCACCACAGCGAGGAGATGCCGTCGACCACCTTCTTGCCGTCGTGCGTGGTGAACGTCATGCCGTCGGCCGCCACGAACACCCGCGGGTCCTTCTTGAAATGGCGGTTGGGCGTGAAGGGCAACCACTGGTTGTCCATGTTGAAGTCCTGGAAGGCCATGTCTCGCTCCTGCGGTTATGTGGGGAGGGAAAATCGCGATTCTGGCACCCCTGCCACAATCCTGCCCCTGATGACGACCACTACGCCTGCCTACATCCTGAACCTCTCCTGTCCCGACCGGACGGGCATCGTGCACGCCGTGTCGGGCTTCCTGCTCGAGCGCGGCGCCAACATCGAAGAGGCCGCCCAATACAACGACCACGGCACCGGCCTGTTCTTCATGCGCGTGCGCTTCGCCTGCGGCGACCACAGCGAAGCCGTGCTGCGCGAGGAGCTGAAGGCCTTCGCCACCGGTTTCGGCATGAGCCTGCAGCTGCACGCCGCCGCCGACCCGATGAAGACCGTGATCCTGGTCAGCAAGGAAGGCCACTGCCTGAACGACCTGCTGTTCCGCTGGAAGAGCGGCCTGCTGTCGATCGACGTGCGCGCCATCATCTCGAACCACCGCGACTTCTACCAGCTGGCCGCCAGCTACAACGTGCCCTTCCACCACATCCCGGTGACGGCCGCGACCAAGGCGCAGGCCGAGGCGAAGCAGCTGGAGATCATCGAGGCCGAAGGCGCCGAACTCGTGGTGCTCGCGCGCTACATGCAGATCCTGAGCAACGACCTGTGCAAGAGCCTGGCCGGCCGCGCGATCAACATCCACCACTCGTTCCTGCCCAGCTTCAAGGGCGCCAAGCCCTACTACCAGGCACACGACCGCGGCGTGAAGCTGATCGGCGCCACCGCCCACTACGTGACGGCCGACCTCGACGAAGGCCCGATCATCGAGCAGGACGTGGCCCGCGCCGACCACACCGACACGGTCGAAGACCTCACGGCCCGCGGCCGCGACACCGAAAGCCAGGTGCTGGCCCGCGCCGTGAAGTGGCACAGCGAGCACCGCGTGCTGCTGAACGGCCACCGCACGGTCGTGTTCCGCTAACCCACTCCATCGCCGCTCCCAGATGCGCCTGCAGCTTCCGCTTTTCGCCCTTGCTGCCGCTCTGGCAGCGCCCGCCACCTTCGCCCAGGACGCCCGCGCCGGCGGCGCCCCGCTGGCGCCCGACGCGCTGTTCGCGCGCATCTCGCCCAGCGTCTGGGTGGTGCAGGCCAGCGACGCCCAGGGCAAGGTCCTGGCCACCGGCAGCGCAGTGGCCACCGGCCCGGGCACGGCCGTCACCAGCTGCAAGCTGCTGGCCAAGGCCAGCGCCGTGGTGCTGCGCCGCGACAACGTGAGCTACGGCGCCGCGCTGGAGCACCCGGACGTCGAACGCGACCTGTGCCAGCTGCGCATCGCGAACCTCGTGTCGCCGACGCTGGGCGTCGTGCCCGCGGGGGCGTTGCAGGTCGGGATGCCGCTGTACGTCATCGGATCGCCGCGCGGGCGCGAACTCACGCTCGGCATCTCCATGCTCGGCGGCGTGCGCCGCAACGCCGCGGGCGCGCTCGAGTCGCTGCAACTGGCCACGCCGACCGAGGCGGGCCTGGCCGGTGCCGGCCTGTTCGATGCGCAAGGCCGCCTCGTGGGCCTCGTCGCCGGATCGGCCCCGGCGACCCTCGCCATGCCGGCCGCGTGGATCGCGGAACTGCCGACGCGCGGCCAGCGGGCCATCGAGCGCCTCGCCTCGCAGCCCGCGCCGGCCAGCGTGTCGCTGCAGCGCCCGAGCCTCGTGGAGTACCAGCTGCACGACCGCCTCACCAACACGTACCGCAAGGTGATCTACCGCGCGGACACGGCCACCACCAGTGACGACCGCCTCAGCTTCAACAACGGCGGCTGGATCGAGAAGCCGGGCGGCGAGGTGATCGGCGTCACGACGGCCGTGGGCGGCGAGTTCGACAGCGTCATGCCGCCGGGCGGCTGGGCCCGGCCGACCCTGGAACAGGACGCCGCCTGGGCCACGGAATACGACGCCACCATGGGCGGCACGCGCATCAAGATGGACCTGCGCGCCCACGTGGTGGACGACGCCGCCATGCTGCCGGTCAACGGCCGCGAGATGAAGGTGGTGAAGATCGACTACCGCGGCCACACCCAGCGCTTCGCGAACGCGGGCGCCTGGAGTGGCAACCAGTACGGGACCTACCGCGCCAGCGTGTGGTTCTCGCCGGAGCTGGGCCGCGTCGTCCGCTTCGAAGTGCAGACACGCGGCGGTGCGAGCGGCGGCGCGTTCCAGGTCAGCGAAGTGCTCGAGCTGGTGAGCATCCGCTAGCCCCGGGCGCGCGCCGCGCGCTCTCTATCGATCAATTGCGATACGGGTTGTCCGGACGCCGGTCCTGGCGGTTCGGCACGCCGTCGCCGTCGCGGTCCCAGCGGCCGCGGTTGTATTCCCAGCGGCCATTGTTCTCGCGCCATTCCGGCGCGCGGTAGGCATAGCCCGGGCGGGCGCGCACGTACATGCCGCGCACCCACACATGGCGACCGCCACGCCACTCATAGTGGCCCGGCGACCACACATAGCCGCGACGCGGCGGCGGCATGCGCTCGTAGCGCGGCGGGGGCGGCGGCCCCTGGATGGTGATCACCGCCTGCGCCTGCGCGGCCGTGGGAACGGTCAGGGCGCCCACCGACAGCAGCGAAGCGGCACCGATGGAAAGAGCGACTGCGAGTGTTTTCATGAGAAAGCCCCATGGTTGTTGGAGGAGCCTTCATGCTGCCGGGACCGTGTGAAGCGCCTGTAAGCGCTGCGCGAAATCTTGTGTAGAGCTGTTTCGCTGCCGCAGACGCGCTTTATTCCTGCAATTCGCGCAGGTCGATGGCCGCGGCCATGGCCGCGTGGCCGGCGCGGTTGGGATGCAGGTGATCGCCGCTGTCGAATGTCGGATTCAGCTGACGCGGCGCGGCCGGGTCGCGCAGCACGGCATCGAAGTCGATCACGCCGTCCACGTCCTGGCGGCTGCGCACCCAGCGGTTCACGGCCTCGCGCATGGCCTCGTTGGCGTCGGTGCCGTAGATCGTGTTGCCGAAGGGCGGCACGGTGCCCAGCAGCACCTTCACGCCCTTGGCGCGCGCCTGCTTGACGAGCTGCCCCAGGCCCTCGGTGACGCGCTCGGCCGTGGGCACGTCGTGCGGCGGCACCTTCAGGCCGGGGATGCCCGCGAAGATGGCGCGGCCGATGTCGTTGGTGCCCAGCAGCACGATGACGTGCGTCACGCCGCTCTGGCCCAGCGCGTCGCGCGCAAAGCGCGACAGGCCGTCGGGGCCGATGCCGTTCACCAGCAGCCGGTTGCCGCCGATGCCGGCGTTGATCACCGACACCGCGTGCGCGGCCTGCGGACTGTCGCGCAGCCGCGTGGCGAGCATGTCGGGGTACGAACCGTCGCCCGACTCGCCGCCGCCCGCGGTGATCGAATCGCCGAACGCGACGACGGTGCGCACGGGCCGGGCGGTGAGCACGTCGAGCCCGGTCACGATGTGGCTCATCGGCAGCGCCGTCGCCTTCGACAGCCGGGGCGCCGAGACGGCGTTGCCTTGCGCCAGCCAGCCCGTGTCGCTGGACAGCAGGTACATCGTGGCGAACGGTGTCGCGCGGTCGAGAAAAAGACTCACGGCCACGGCCTGGCCCGCCGCAACGTTCAGCGCCACGCCGTCGCTCCATGCTTCCGCGCCCGGCGCCACGGTGACGGTGGCGCGGCCGCCGAAACGCAGCGTGCGCAACGAGGCCGGCGAGATGGCGTCGCCGCCCGTGCCCAGTGCCACGGTGGCGGCGGCGATGCGCAGCGGCGTCTTGCCGAAGCGGTTCGACACCCGCACGCGGATGCGCTCGCCGTCGATCGTCGGGCGCATCATCTGGCGCAAGGTCTGGCCGCGGAACACATGGTCGCCCGGCCCGCCGATGGCGGCCGTGGCGGGGTTCGCGTCCAGCTCGGCGAAGTCGAGCACCGCCACGGCCCAGCTCGCCACCCAGCGCGCTTCGGCCGGCTGGCGTGCCGCCTGCTCGACCTTCTCCGCCCACACCGCCTGCACGCCCACGAGCAGCACCGCAAGGCCGAGAACGGCCATCCAGTGTGCAGGGGAAAAGGCGGCGTCGCGCAGACGGACGCGCCAGCGGGCAGGAAGCTTCATGCGTGCAAAAGCGGCCCAGTGTACGGAGCCGCCTTGCCCGCGCCAGTGACGAGGTCTAACCTAAAGTTACCAAGTGTCGACGTACGCCGAGACCGCCTCGGCCGGCCGCGTCGCCGACGCCAGGCCGCGCACCAGCCAGGTGCGCGTGTCGGCCGGGTCGATCACCGCGTCGATCTCCAGCGTCTGCGCCATGTGGATCGCTTCGCCGTTCGCGTACTGCTGCGCCACCAGTTGCTTGAAGAGCGCGTCGCGCTCGGCGCCCTCGGGCACGGCCGCGAGTTCCTTGCGAAAGCCCAGTCGCACCGCACCTTCGAGGCCCATCGCGCCGAACTCGCCGGTGGGCCAGGCCACGGTGAACACGGGCGCATCGAAGCCGCCGGCGGTCATGGCCTGCGCGCCCAGGCCGTAGCCCTTGCGCAGCACCACCGCGAAGAAAGGCACGCGCAGATGCGAGGCCACCATGAACATGCGGCACACGTGGCGCACCTGCGCCTGCGCCTCGACCTCGGGCCCGACCATGAAGCCGGGCGTGTCGCACAACGACACGATCGGTAACCCGTGGGCATTGCACAGTTGCATGAAGCGTGCGGATTTGTCGGCCGCCTCCACGTCGATCGCGCCGCCCAGGTGGTGCGGGTTGTTCGCCATCAGGCCGACCGGCTTGCCCTCGATGCGCGCCAGCGCCGTGACGATGCCCGCGCCGAAGCCCGCGCGCAACTCGAGCAGCGAGCCGGTGTCGGCCACGCCGCGCATCGCGGCGCGCACGTCGTACACGCGCAGGCGGTTCTCGGGCACCACGTGGCGCAGCGTGCGCGGATCGGCGCACTGCCAGTCGCTCACCGGGCCCTGGAAGTACGACAGGTACTGCTTCGCAGCCGCCACGGCTGCAGCTTCGTCTTCCACCAGGATGTCGATCACGCCGTTGCGCGACTGCACGCTGCTCGGCCCGATCTGCTCGGGCGCGAAGGTGCCCAGGCCGCCGCCCTCGATCATCGCGGGGCCGCTCATGCCGATGTTGCTGCCCTTGGTGGCAATGATCACGTCGGCGCAGCCCAGCAGCGCCGCGTTGCCCGCGAAGCAGCGCCCGTGCACGATGCCGACCACCGGCACCTTGCCCGACAGCGCCGCGAACTGGCTGAAGGTGTGGTTGTTCAGGCCCGCGACGATCGGCATGTCGGTGTCGCCCGGCCGCCCGCCCCCGCCCTCGGCGAACAGCACCACCGGCAGCTTGAGCTGGTGCGCCACCGCGAGCAGCCGGTCGGTCTTGTGGTGGTTGCGCATGCCCTGCGTGCCGGCCAGCACGGTGTAGTCGTAGGCCAGCACGGCGCAGCGCGACTTCTCGGGCCCGAACTGTTTTGCGTTGACGCTGCCCAGCCCGGTCACCATGCCGTCGGCCGGCGTGTTGGCGATGAGGTCTTCGAGCGTGCGGCGGCGCGTCTGCGCGGCGATGGCGAGCGCGCCGTACTCGATGAAGTTGCCCGGGTCGCCGGCCATGTCGCACAGGTCGGCGATGTTCTCGCGCGCGGTGCGACCGCCCTGCGCATGCCGCTTGTCGACGGCCGCCTTGCGGTTCGCATCGAGCGTGGGCGCATGGCGGTCGATGACCTTCTGCAGGTCGGGGCGGATCGCGTCGAGGTCGTGCGCGACGCGCGCCTGCGCTTCGACGCCCTGCGCATCGACGGCCTCCAGCCGCACCAGCGACTGGCCTTCGACGAGGTAGTCGCCGGGCGCGGCCAGCAGTGCCAGCACGCGGCCGGCCACGGGCGCGTGCAGCAGGTGCTCCATCTTCATGGCCTCGAGCACGCCCAGCTGCGCGCCGGCGGGCAGCACGTCGCCCACCGCGACCTCGAACTGCACCAGCTTCGCGGGCATCGGCGCCTTGACGGTGAGGCCGTCGTCGTCTTCTTCGTCCGGCGCCGGTGCGCTCGTGGCGGTGGGCGCGGTGACCTTCTTCGTGTGCTTTTCAAATGCCTTCGCGTCGGCGAGCAGATCGCCCAGGTGCGCTTCCACGAAGCGCGTGTGCACCGCCTGCGTCGCGAACTCGGGCCGCGCGGCGATGGCGCACAGCAGCGGCAGGTTGGTGGCGATGCCGTCGATGTGGCATTCGTCGAGCGCGCGCAGCGAGCGGCGCAGCGCGTCCGCGAAACGCGGCGACGGCGAATGCACGATGAGCTTGGCCAGCAGCGTGTCGTAGTGCGGCGAAGGTGCGAGGCCCGCGTAGCCGTGCGTGTCGACGCGCACGCCGGGGCCGGCCGGCAGGTCGAAGCGCGCGAGCGTGCCGCCCGCGGGGCGCGCGTTGCCCTGCGCGTCGAGCGTCTCGGCGTTGATGCGCCACTGCACCGCGAAGCCGCGCTGCGGCGCCGTGCGGCCGGCCTCCACGCCGAGCGCGTCCAGCGTGTCGCCCGACGCGACGGCGATCTGCAGCTGCACGAGGTCCAGCCCCGTCACGGCTTCGGTCACCGTGTGCTCGACCTGCAGGCGCGGGTTCGCCTCGATGAAGACGAAAGGCAGGGTGGTCGACGCGGCATCGACCAGGAATTCAAAGGTGCCGAGGCCGCGATAGCCCACGGCCTTGGCCATGCGCAGCGCGGCCTGCGTGACCTGCGCGCGCAGCGGCTCGGGCAGCGAGGGGCTGGGCGCGATTTCCACCAGCTTCTGGAAGCGGCGCTGCAGCGTGCACTCGCGCTCGCCGAGGCTGGCCACGGCGCTGCCGTCGCCGAGCACCTGCACCTCGATGTGCCGCGCGTTGCGCATCAGGCGCTCGACGTACACGCCCTCGATGCCGAACGCCGCCTTGGCTTCGGACATGCAGCGCGCATGCGCCTCGGGCAGCTCGTCGGCCGTGAGCACCGCGCGCATGCCACGCCCGCCGCCGCCGCCGATGGCCTTGACCATCACGCCCGCGCCCTGCGCATGCTGCTCGGCGAAGAAGGCCTGGGCCTGCGCGAGCGTCACCGCGCCGGCGCTGCCGGGCATCACGGGCACGTCGCACTGCGCGGCCAGTTCGCGGGCGCGGGCCTTGTCGCCGAACAGGCCCAGCTGCTCGGGCGTGGGGCCGATGAAGACCAGGCCCGCGTCGGCGCAGGCCTGTGCGAAGTCGGCACGCTCGCTGAGGAAGCCGTAGCCGGGATGCACCGCATCGCAGCCTTGCGCCTTCGCCACCGCGATCAACGCGGCCACGTCGAGGTAGGCCGAAGGGCCGGTCGCGTCGAGCGCCACCGCCACATCGGCCAGCTGCACATGCAGCGCAGCGGCATCGTCGCGCGCATGCACCGCCACGCTGGCAATGCCCAGGTCGCGCAGCGCGCGCACCAGGCGCACGGCGATCTCGCCGCGGTTGGCAATCAGAACTTTGGAAAACACGCGAGGAAGCCTTTCAGGTCTTGTCTTTGAGCAGGCGGCGCAGCACCTTGCCCGCGCCGGTGGTCGGCAATGCATCGATGAAGCTCACGGCGCGCGGCGCCTTGTAGCTCGCCATGTTCTCGCGCGCCCAGGCCACGAGCGCGTCGGCTTCGAGCGCGGCGCCGGGCTTGCGCACGATGAAGGCCTTCACGACCTCGCCCTTCTCGGGGTCGGGCTGCGCGATGACCGCCGCCTGCGCCACCGCCGGGTGCTTGATGAGGATGGTCTCGACCTCTTCGGGGAACACGCTGTAGCCCGAGACCTTGATCATTTCCTTGAAGCGGCCGATGAAGGTGAGGTAGCCGTCGGCGTCGAGCTTGCCCATGTCGCCCGTGTGCACCCAGCCGTTGCGCAAGGTGGCGGCCGTGGCCTCGGGCTTGTTCCAGTAGCCCTTGAACGAGCCGGCGCTGGTGAGCACGATCTCGCCGACCTCGCCCGTGGGCATGTCGGCCTGCGTCTCGGTGTCGATGATGCGGATGGTCACGCCCGGCACCGGCACGCCCTGCGTGCCCCAGCGCGGCGCCACGTGCGGCGTGTAGGTGTCGCAGGTGTGGGTTTCGCTCAGGCCGTAGGCGGCCTCGAACGAGCTGCAGTGGTTGGCGTGCGAGCGCCACTGCGCGGCCAGCGGTTCGGTGAAGGCGATGCCGAAGCTGGTCACCGGGTTCATCTTCAGGCTCGACAGGTCGAAGCGGGCGATGTCGGGCACCTGCATGCAGGCCACGTTCATCGGCGCGATGCTGTACCACCAGCTCACTTTGTAAGCGGCAATGGCCTGCAGCACGGCGCGCGGGTCGAAGCGGTGCATCAGCACCGAGGCGGCGCCGCTGAGCACGGGCACGTTGACGCCCATGAGCATGCCGGCGATGTGGTACAGCGGCGCGATCGACAGCAGCACGTCGCCAGGCCCCACGCCGTTGCAGTCGGCCGCGGCGCGCGTCTTGAAGAGCGCGTTGCCGTAGCTGAGCATCGCGCCCTTGGGCAGGCCGGTGGTGCCCGAGGTGTAGGTCATGAGCGCGATGTCGTCCATGTCGATGGCGACGGGCTGCGGCGTGGCGCCGCTGCGCATCACGGCGAGGAAGTCTTCGCAGCCTTCGGGCACGGTGCGTTCGGCCGTGCGCTCGGCGGCCAGTTCGGCCGGCAGGTCGAGCGTGGGCTCGGCGGGCAGCAGGTCGGCGTAGTGCACCACGAACACATGCGCGAGTGCGCTCTCGGCCTGCACCTTGCGCACCACCGGCACCAGCGGCGCGGCCGCGACGATCACGCGCGCCTTCAGGTCGTTGACCTGGTAGGCCAGCTCGTGCTCCTTGTTGAGCGGCCCGCTCGGGCAGACGATGGCGCCGATCTTCTGGATGCCGAAGTGCGCCACCAGGTACTGCGGGCAGTTGTTGAGGAACAGCACCACGGGTTCGCCCTTGGCCACGCCCAGGGCCTGCAGGCGCGCGGCGAAGGCGTCGCTCGCGCGGTCGAGCTCGGCCCAGCTCAGGGCCTGGCCGTACCAGAGGCAGGCGGTGGCGTCGCCGCGCGTGCGTGCGTGGTCGCGCAGGTAGGCGTGCAGGGGCTGCTGCACGCGCGGCGGCAGTTCCTTCAAGCGTTGCGGGGTGGCGGGCGTTGTCTCCATGGCGTCACTTTCTCAGGGTTATCGATAGCCGCCTGCGCATGGCCGGCGCTTGCCAATGCGGCATGGTGCACGAACAATCCTACCCATGGGTATAACTTCCGCGACACCGAACAAACCCTCTGCCACGCACACGGCGCTGGCGGCGCAGCCGCACCTGCCGCAGGGCACGGGCCGCCAGCGCGCGGCCACGCAGGGCACCGACCTGCAGCGCGAGCGCATCCTGCAGGCGGCGGCGCAGCTGTTTGCCGCGCAGGGCTACGCCAACACGACCATGGCGCAGATCGTGCGCGAGCTGGGCGTGACCAAGCCCTTCGTGTACTACTACTTCCGCGACAAGCAGGAGATCTTCGAGACGCTGTCGTGGCGCCCCGCGGTCGACTGCTTCACCGCGCTCGACTTCGCCGCCGCCGACCCGCGCCGCGCGAGCGAGAAGGTGATGGAAGGCATCGAGGGGCTGATCCGCGCCACCATCGCGCACCACCCGGTGGCCTTCTTCGCGTACCGCGAGCCGCAGGTGTACCGCCCCGAGTACCTCGAAGCGCAGAAGAAGCTCGCGCACCACTTCTACGACCTGCTGTGCCCGCTGCTCGAAGAAGCCCGGCGCGACGGCGACCTCGACTTCGACGAGACCAAGATCACCGCGCTCGCGGCCTGCAGCCTGCCGGGCTTTCTCTACAGCTGGTACCGCCCCGGCGGGCGCCTCTCGCCCGACGAGGTGGTGGCGCAGCTCACGAAGCTGGCCAGCCGCGTGATCGGGCTGCGCGCGAAGAACTGATTCCGTCTTTCACACACCCTCCGGAGACACCCATGAAGCTCACGCATGCGCCCCTGGCGCGGATCGCCCTTGCCTCCTTGTTTGCCATCGCCGGCACCGCGGCGCAGGCGCAGGCCCCGCAGCCGACCTACAAGATCGCCTACATCGATCCGCTGTCGGGGCCGTTCGCCAACGTGGGCGAGCTGATGCTCATGCACACGCAGTACGCCATCGAGGACATCAACGCCAAGGGCGGCGTGCTCGGCGGCATGAAGCTGCAGCTGCTGCAGTTCGACAGCAAGCTCTCGGCGCAGGAAAGCCAGAGCGCGCTGCAGGCGGCCATCGACCAGGGCGCCAAGGCGATCGTCACGGGCGGCTCGGGCTCGTCGGTGGTGACGGCGCTGGTGCTGGCCGTGGCGCGCTGGAACCAGCGCAACCCGGGCAAGGAACTGATCGTGCTGAACCACTCCTCGATCGACCCCGAGATGACCGGCAAGGGCTGCAGCTTCTGGCACTTCCAGACCGAGGCCAACACGGCGATGAAGATGAAGGCGCTGGCCAACTACATCAAGAAGACGCCGGACGTGAAGAAGGTCTACCTGCTGAACCAGGACTATGCCCACGGCAAGCAGTGGGCCAGCTACGGCCGCCAGCTGGTGGGCCTGGCGCGCCCCGACATCCAGTTCGTCGGCGAGACGCTGCACCCCATCGGCCGCGTGAAGGACTTCGCGCCCTACATCGCCAACATCAAGCAAAGCGGCGCCGACTCGGTCATCACCGGCAACTGGGGCCAGGACATGACGCTGCTGCAGAAGGCCGCGGGCGACGCGGGCTACAACCTGCGCTACTTCAACCACAGCGCGGGCTCGGTGCCGGGCACCGTCACCGCCGTGTCGCAGGCCAAGACGGGGCAGCTCACCTGGGTGGCCGAATGGCACCCGGGCCAGGCCGACACGCCGAAGGTCGATGCACTCGCCAAGGCCTACAAGGCCAAGACCGGCAAGGACTTCCTCGCACCGCGCATCGACCTGACGCCGCGCCTGCTGGCCGCCGCCATCGCCAAGGCCGGCAGCGCCGACACGGTGAAGGTGGCGCGCGCCCTCGAAGACCTGAGCTTCGACTCGGTGGTGGGCCCGGTGCGCATGCGCGGCGAAGACCACCAGCTGCTGCTGCCGCAGGTGGTGAACACCATCGCGCCGGTGGACGGCAAGGCGGTGAAGACGGGCTGGGAAGGCACCAACTACGGCTTCCGCACCGATGCGGTCTATACCGGGAACGAGCTGGCGCAAGGCACCGACTGCAAGATGGTCCGACCCTGAGTGCTTTCGGGGTACGTACCCAGGACACCGGGTACTCCCCTCCGCGAATGTCCCCCGGGGCTTCGCCCCTCCTCCTTGATTTCGCTGCGGGGAGCACCCAGTGCCCTGTGCACGAGGACACGCGGCTGGTGCTCGCCGATCAACGCGCACTGTGAATGACGATCACGCTGATGGGGTGCCTTGCGCAGCGAAATCAAGGGGGAGCCCGAAGGGCGGAGGACATT
>RCUK01001912.1_pt1 | contig 12092 bp, 10 predicted proteins | sample 2166381 | NCBI WGS metagenome assembly RCUK01 (sample SAMN09932809, study PRJNA488358) | compost metagenome | isolation source: compost soil in an enriched community | place: Germany: Experimental Botanical Garden
AAGAACTGCTCCTTCTCGTCCCAGCAATATTCACCAATTGCCTTAGCGCGTCGCTCAGCAAGAGCACGGAACTTACGTGCGAGCAGTGGCTGCAAAAGCAATGTATATGCTTCGGCAATAGTCTGCTCAAGCTGATACAACAAACTATTAAGATCTACAGGTATGATATCCGCGGTATGAATCGAATGAAGATCATCTGGATCTTCGCACCAGCGTGAACTAAAGTCCCATCCTGATTCTGCGGCCGCGCGCAGATGAAGATAGAGACGGTCAGCCTCGCGGTGAGGCGCCGCAGCTGCCGTCGACACATCCTCGTGGAGTGATTCCGGTCGAGGTGTTGTCTTGTTGTCGTAATAGCGGTTCAAAAGCGTGCCATTTGGCAACTGCGCAACACGGGCAAACGCATTATGCTCAGCTTTCGCCAATTTCGATCGCCCCTTCATCCAGAAGCGATGCTCTGCTAGTAAATACGGCAGGTATTCAATAAGAATCCGTCGTCCCTTGTGGCGAGCGAGGAGCTTGACCATATGCGCGAAAAACGGTGGCTGCGAGCGACTTAGGAAGTAGGTTCGGTTAGCAGTTGGAATGAAGCCGAATTTTCGAATCATGTACGCATAGTTTCTAACCATACCCTCGATCATGTCCCATCGGTTATCCGCCGCGAGACCAAGCATAATGAAATAGCTATCCCAGTAGAATTGCTCGGAGAAACGGCCACCTGGCACAACGTAGGCATATGGCAGTGCGATAAGCGAGCCGTGATCACGGCGGTTCTTGCGCTCAAGGACATGCCATAGTTCGGCTATATGCTCACGGGGCGTCATTGACGTGTCGGTTTGATACGACGTCGCGTGATCGCCAAACTGATAAAAATGACGACTGACAAATTCACGGAGATCAAAATCAGGATCCTGCTTTTCGATCAAATATTCTTTCTGGATCTGCTTCATTCGCTGACGAGGAACAAGGTCAACGAACGTTTTCCCGTCGCCGTAAACCTGCGCTGTCTGAACATCGCTAAATAACGGACCAAGGGCTTCATCGGGACTTTTAGACACACGCGAAAGTGTACCAGTCGTTGTCACGATCTTTGATTTAATACTATCTGTTTTTGGTATTCGTAAATTCACCTTGTTAGTATAATGTCTACGCTTGGGCATCGCAATGGTTTTGACTAAAAAAATCGCCCAGATTCTGGGCGATTTTTCATTTAGCTTTTCGAGTTGCGCTTTCGCTGATTTGGATCAAGGAAACGCTTTCGAAGGCGAAGTGACTTTGGTGTTACTTCAAGCAATTCATCGTCTTCGATAAAGTCGATTGACTGCTCAAGGCTTAGGTCGGTAAACGGCGTAAGCTGTACTGTGCCATCACTTGATGATGTACGCATGTTTGTCAGTTGCTTACCGCGACACACGTTCACATCAAGGTCGCCTTGGCGGTTGTAAACACCGACGATCATACCTTGGTAGACAACGGTGCCTGGACCAACGAATAGTTCACCACGAGCCGAAGCGGTATCAAGTGCATAAGCAGTTGTCGAACCAGCTTCAGTGGCAATCAAGGCGCCGTTACGAACTTGTTGCAATTTCGCACCAAGTGGCTGGTAGCCGTGCGGCAAACTGTTCATGATAATTGTACCCTTCGTCGCAGTCAAAAGAAGGTTACGAAGACCAATCATGGCACGAGTTGGCAAGATGTAGGTCGTACGAGTTGTACCAGCGCTCGTCTGTTCCTGCTTCAATAGTGTTGCTCGACGAGTACCGAGCTCTTGACTGACTGCACCAAGGAATTCAGCACCAACTTCAACAAGCAGTTCTTCAACTGGCTCTTTGATAATACCGTCTTCTTCAATCGTTACAGCCTGAGGGCGACCAACTTCAAATTCGAAGTCTTCACGGCGAAGTGTTTCAATAAGCACCGAAAGGTGTAGTTCACCACGACCTGATACGACAAAGCCAATACCTTCGTCACGAACGCGCAATGACACGTTAGTTTCGAGCTCCTGGCGGAGGCGATCGCCAATCTGGCGGCTCGTATTATACTTCGCTTCTTTGCCCTTCATCGGACTGGTGTTTGGACCAAGATACATGCTCAGTGTTGGCGCTTCGATATCAATCACAGGCAGAGCTTCTGGCTGGTCTTTATCTGCGATCGTTTCACCGATGTGCGCATCAGCGATACCAGTTAAAGCAACAATGTCACCCGCACCAGCTTCGTCGATCTCTTCACGGTTAAGGCCGCGGTAACCAAAGACCTTATCGATCTTAGCGTTCACGAGCGTACCATCGCGCTTAATAAGAACAACTGATTGCGCTTTCTTAATGTCACCACGAGTAATACGGCCAATGGCATATTTACCAAGGAAGGTATCATACTGGAGTGATGTCACGAGCAGCTGGAATGGTTTGTCAGTTTCAACTGTTGGCGCAGGAATATCGTTAATAATAGCGTCAAAGACTGGTGTCAAATCAGCGTGCTCAGCAGTGTTGTCTGGCAAATGTGTCCACGCCTTACCGTCGCGGCCAATGGCGTAGTAGACAGGATAATGTAGCTGGCTATCGTCAATCGCAAGTTCCAAGAAAAGATCAGATACTTCGTCGATCACTTCATCGATACGACGTGATGGCTTATCGATCTTGTTGATAATCACAACTGGCTTAAGGCCTAGTTCGAGTGCCTTTGACAACACGAACTTCGTCTGTGGCATTGGACCTTCTTGAGCATCAACAACAAGAAGTACACCGTCGGCCATGTTGAGTGTTCGCTCAACTTCACCTGAGAAATCGGCGTGACCTGGAGTGTCGATAATATTGATTTTATAATCACCGTGGTAGATCGATGTCTGCTTAGCTGTGATTGTAATACCACGCTCGTGCTCTTGATCACCGCTGTCCATAATAAGATCCTGGCTCATTTCAGCCTGGTTGTCACGGAAGGTGTTACTTTGCTTTAGTAGCCCGTCCACCATAGTTGTCTTACCATGGTCAACGTGGGCGATAATCGCAATATTGCGAATAAATTTTGGGTCTGTCATAAAAATATGCCCATTTCTGACGGGCTTCCTTTACCTGTATTGTAACAGATATGAGGGGTTATTTCAAGGGCGAGCAGACCAAAAATAAAAGAGCGATCAAATGATCACTCTATTTATCATGGTGCGCGAAAGAGGACTTGAACCTCCACGTCCCGAAGGACACCAGCCCCTCAAGCTGACGCGTCTACCAATTCCGCCATTCGCGCATAAGGGTGTTGTTACTCGAACGATTATAGCGAGCTTACGGCGTTTTGTAAACAGTTGCGCGGTCGGCCGTCCAGTACAAAACATCGGCATAGCGATCACGAGTTGAGATGAGCTGCATCTCAGGATTCATAGACTGGCTTGTCTTAGCATGGACGTAGTAGGTGACCGGCTGATAAAGCCCTATTGCTGGCACGTCCTGCAACCACTGCTTTGCAAAGCTTATATATTTAGCGTTACGCAGCTGCGGGTCTGTGCTAGAGGCAGCGCTTGAGAGCGCCTCGTCAGCAACCGCATCGGCGTAGCTCGACAAGTTCAGTAGTCGCTGAGAACTCTGCGATGAGTGCCAGAAAGGATAGACGTTAAGGTCAGCGCCAATTTCAAGCGTATACAGCAAAGCATCAAAGTTTCGACTCTGGAGACGCTCGGATACGGTCCGGTCTGTCGGATCAAGCACCTCGGCGTCCACCGATACGCCAATTGCGCGCCACTGCTGAGCAATGGTCTCGAGTGCTTTTTCATAGCCCGTACCCTTTAGCGTTGTAATGCGCAGCTGGAGCGGCTGGCCATCCTTAATCCGCTTACCGTCCGCCTGTTTTAACCAGCCAGCCTTCTCAAGCATATCGGCCGCCTTGGTCGCATCAGGCTCAGGTCGAGTTGGTATATCATTGCCAGTTAGCTGACCTGTAATAAACGGTAAATCAAGTGCAGATACATCGGGTGACACTGCCTTTCGAACATCATCTACATTCGTTCCAACCTGCAGTGCTCGGCGGACGGCTGCGTCCTTCAAAGCTCCCTGCTTGGTATTAAAGAAGGCGTATACACCGTTATTTATTGGCCGTGAAATAACATTGTAGCGCTTCGTATCAATTGACGAAATTGAATCTGCCGCAATGTCGGCTGCGGCGTTTACTTCGCTCGTACGCAGCGCCATGGCGATTGCATCAGTTGTATTGTACACATGCAGCTGGAAGCGAGACAGCTTCGGAGCTCCCCTGTAGTAATCCTTATTTGCGGACATGTGTGCAATCTTTCGTCCATTTGCCGAATCGACTATTTGCAACAATCGAATGCGAAATGGCCCACTGCCAACGGGAGATTGACCGAAGCCGTTCTCACGCAGTAAGTTTGGAGCAATGTCACCGAGGAGGTGCTTCGGTAGGACCGAGAAGGTCAAAGCATGTGAGAAAGCGGCGATTGGCCCTGGAAGCGTGAACGTTACAGTAAAATCATCAACCGCCTTGACGCTAATCCCCTGCCAGCCCTTAATCACGCTGCGTGTTAGCGGGTTTTTTAAAAGATCTGCCGTAAAGACAATATCCTTTGCCGTCAGCTGTGTTCCGTCGTGCCATTTAGCATCTTCGCGCAACGATACAGTGTAGACCGTTCCCTCGGGATTGACGGTCATTTTGCGAGCTAGATCACCGCGCAAGTTGCCAGTATCATCATAATCGTACAGACTCGAGAAGAGGAGCTTGCTCGCCGAGTACTCAGCACTCGTCGTCGCATAGAGGGGATTGAGCGTATCAAGAGGCCCAAGCGACGCTTCGGCGTAAGTACCACCAGCTGCTGGCGCATCCGTACTATAACTCCGCTGAAACCAGTTGAGCTGAATACCGACACCGGCAATTAATAGCCCAATAAGCACAAGCCAACCAATCACATGGCGTCGAACGCTACGGATGTTTTCCCAGCGGTGAATAATAAACTTATGAGCATGGCGAAGCGTCGCACCTTCGGCCTTTTTGGCACGTTTTGAAAGCTTCTTACTGTTGAAGTTCAGCTGCTGAAATTGTCGCCACGACTTACGTTTTTCTTCGGCCACAGTGCTGCCCCTTACAAGTTAAATAGTGGAAGTAATAGACCAGCAAGGATAGAGAAAATAAAAATTACGGCAAGGACAATCGTTGCCTCGAACAGATTTTTATCAAGTCCACGACGCGTCGTATAGAGCTCACCAGAACTACCAAAACCCGCACCGAGCGATGCGCCACGCTGCTGTAGCAGGATAGCTAAAATCATCAAAATTGCCGAACCAATAGTGATGAACTGAAGGATGATATTGATATTCATGATGTCTCCCTTTGCGAACGAGTGTTATAGTGCAATTCCATAATGCTACTTACTATATAGTTTAACAGACTTAGGACCATTCCTGTAAGAACAGAGTGCCAGAAGGTCATATGGATGCCTGGAGCTAGCGCCAGAGACCAATACACCATTAGTCCATTAACGATGAGCGTAAAGAGCCCTAGGGTAACCAGGATTGCCGGTAGCGACAAAATAATCACAATAGGACGAAGCACGCTGTTGATTAGCGAGAAGATTAACCCAGCCAATACAAACGCCCAAAAACCAGCCGTCAACTGATCGTCGCTATATCCGGTGCCAAACAGACGAACCGCTACCCACAGTCCGAACGAGTTAAATGCCCATCGAACCAAAAAAAGCACAAATTGTTTTTTCATAATACTTCCCGTAGTATACCAATCTAGCTTATGTCTGTCGAGAGACGCGCGCTCAAGTTGGTATACCCTTTATCTGTAATTAAGATGTCATCCTCGATGCGTACGCCAATTCCCTCTTCTGGAATGTAAATACCCGGCTCAACCGTCAGTACCATTCCTGGCTGCAGATAGCGAGGTCCTCCAAGACTGTCATGAACATCAACCCCAAGCCCATGGCTAATCGCATGAGGGAAATAGGTTCGATACGCCGTATCGTCGTGCTCGTCTTTCATAAGGCCAAGTGACAGTAGTGCCTGCTTCATAATGACATCAACGTCACGGTGATAGTGCTCAACGGTCAGATTAGGCGTGAGCAAGGCAATAATTTGCTGCTGCGCGCTTTGCACCGCTGCATGTACGTCACGCTGACGTTTTGTCGGCTCGTCAATTGCGTACGTACGGGTGATATCAGCAGCATAGCCAGCCGATTGCGCACCAATATCAAGCAGTAGTAGCTGGCGCTTTTTAAGCTTACTGCTATTATCAACGTAATGCAGTGTGCATGCATTGCTGCCAACGGCGACAATTGGATCATACGCGTGGCCTCGGGAACCGTGACGTCGGAAGTAATAACTAAACTCCGCTTCAACTTCATACTCACTCCGCAGCTCAGGTAGCTTTTGCTTAACAGACTCAAAGGCATCAACCGTTAAACTAATCGCCTGTTTCATGGCTGCAATCTCTTGAGGCTGCTTGATGGCGCGCAGCTGCGCTATCGTACTTCGACAGTCCTGGACTGATGTGAAGGTACGACTCAGTACATCATGCAGTTTCTTAGTCGCTGGGTTTAATACAAAATCAAAGTCTTCAGCATGAGGCTGGTCACCGAGTGCATAAACAGTGCTGTGCTTTTTCGAAAGGTCGCCCAGAAGCTCAAGCGCCTCAGCATGTGTAATAACGGCAGTAACGCCGCTCACCGACAAGGCCTGCTCGGGAGATAAGCTACCGTCAAATATTTGATGCGCCTGACTAATCGTTGGCGCGGCTAGCCAACTTTTGCCACGACTACCATCAACGATCAACCACCAATCAGGCGATTCAATACCCGTTAACCACCAGAAATTTGCCTCTTGCTCAAAGGCAAATGACATATCATTACGCCGCTGCATCTGGGAATATCCCGCCATAACAACCACAGCACCCTCTAACTTGGCGATAAGCCGGGCGCGATTAGCAGTAAATAAATCATTCATTCCTTTTATCATAAATCATTCCAGCGACGGCTAAATCTTACACTACTTCACTGTCAGGTAATAGTTCATGCCGTACGCAGTCCCCCAGTTCACCGCTGCAAAGCCAGATGCACTACCGGTATCACATAACGCATCGACTTCAGCATCCTTGCTAGGCTGAGTTTCAAGATAGGCTAACAGATATGTAATTGGGATAGCATTTTTTTCACACGTTATCTTCATATACACCGGAACCGGTGCTCCGCCCGAACTGCCACATGCGCCACCGGAGTCGCGCACGCATCCCGACGGATCAGCAAATTGCCCTGCTCTAAGTACCTTGGCGTCCTGCAGACATCCAATAATTGATTTTGCACTGTAGCCAGCCCCGTCGGCAGTTGTCGCGCTCATCCATCCATTCCCATTGCCAGATACACCGCAGTTACTGCCATCTTCAATGTAATTATTCTTCTGAATAGCATATGCACTCAGCGCAGCCGATAACTGGTGCAGGTCACTTTTGCGAACATCATCGCGATTTCGCGTTTGGTAGCCGGGATACGCAACGAGTACAATCAGCGCCAATATGCCAATAACGGCGATCACAACCACTAGTTCAACAATCGTAAATCCAGATTTTTTTGTTTGTATCATGTTCAAGTTAGTCATTCTATCTAAGTCACGCTCTTATAGACTTTATATCTGTCGCCACTATAGCATAAGCGTTACTTAGCGAGCAAATACTGAGCGAGAAGTTGTGCTTTTGCTGGCCCGATAGATGCAGAAAGCGCCTCAGGTGTCGCCTGGCGAACTCCCTGCAGGCTACCAAACGTGCGAATAAGCTTCTTTCGTGTCGTTGGCCCGATACCTGGAATATCTTCCAGGCTACTTGCAGTCTGCTTTTGACGCTTAAGTACCGTATGGTAGCTGACAGCAAAGCGATGCGACTCATCACGGATACGCTGAAATAGCTTCACAATGTCGGTATATTGCGCCTGGATGGGCGCGCCTCCACGCAAGTTACCGGAGTGCGATCCAGCATTACGCTGACCCGCATGAAGATTGACGATATAGTACTCACCTTGCCGCACTACAGATATACCAGGCTCGGACACATTCACGAGATCCGCCAGTATTGAGGCATCGACATGCGAGCGCGCGCTATGAATAACAATTTCCTCTTCGCGCTTCGCCACGCTCACGGCTGGAATAGCCAGTCCGCGCTCCTCAAGCGCCCGCAGTGCCGCATCAAGCTGCCCCTTGCCGCCATCGATCAATAGCAGGTCTGGCATGCCCCAACTCTTGAGATTCTTCTCGCTCGTTCGGCGCCATATCGTCTCGTACATACTGGCGTAGTCATCGTTTTGTTGCTTGGTCATCTTAAACTTACGATAGTTCGCTCGGTCACTGACACCGTTACTAAATACCACCATGCTTGCGACAACGTTCGTCCCGCTCATATGTGAAATATCATACCCCTCAATTCGGGCCGGAGTCTTAGCAAGTCCAAGTAAGTCACGTAAATGACTCAGTGCCTTGTCTTTACTTATATCCAAAAATTCCTTATCTCCGAACATAATTCGACGCTGCAGTTCGCGTAGGTCATTAAGTCTATTGCGCAGCAATGCTGCATTTTCAAAATCATGCAGCTTAGCAGCTTGTCGCATTTCTTTTTCAAGCTCTCGAGCCAATGCTTTTCGCCCGCCTTCAAAATAGCGAATCAGCTTACGGAGCGTCGTCTTGTATTCATCGCTCGACACGCCAGGTCGTGGACTCAGGCCGATATGTGAATCGAGATCAGGACGCTCTCCGTCCCTAGGTACTTTGGTGTAATACGGAAAAATCTTTCGTAAGTAGCGAAGAGCTTTTTTGACCGCATAGCCATTGTAGTATGGACCGTAGTATTCCGCGCCGTCATCTGCCGGATTACGCGTAAATGCAACATGCGGCCATGTATTTTTCATGTCGATTCGCACAAACAATTGAGACTTATCATCCCGCAGCAATATATTGTAACGTGGCATATAGCGCTTAACCATCTCGCTCTCAAGAAACAGCGCATCGATCTCACTCTCAGTCTCAATCCAATCGGTATCGTGTATCTCGGCGACGAGGGCACGGGTTTTTATATCCATATCGCGGGTACTTTGGAAATACTGTCGGACGCGGTTCTTTAAAACAGCAGCTTTGCCAACGTAAATAATTTCACCAGACGTGTCTTTGTGAAAATATACACCACTACTTCTTGGCAATGTCTTTAGTTTGGCTTCAAGCGCTGCATTCATCTGCCTATATTATACCTCCTAGACCCGTCCCCGGTAGCAAGTACGCTATACTAATAGTATGAGTTCCCGATATGCCCTTTTTGAAATAGACAAACTTCGCGACCGCTTCGCTCTTGCCAGCGGCGTTCCAAAAGGCGTTAAGCCACACTACAATATCAGCCCAGTTCAATCTGTGCCTGTGATCATATCTCGTGATGGCAAAAACGAGATGGAATTAATGAAATGGGGCTTCATTCCAAAAGGCGCGCCGAATGCAAATTCAGTCTTTCGCTATAAAACCTTTAGCGCTCGTTCGGAAGGCATTTTCGACAAACCAACTTGGCAGGTCGCTATCCGCTCGTCTCGCTGTCTTATTCCTGCAAATGGATTTTACGAATGGAAAACTACTGCTTCAGGCAAACAACCGTTTTACCTCCATGCAACCGACCAGCCTGTATTTGGCTTTGCAGGCCTCTATAGCTCATGGACTGATCCCGACGGAAAAGAATGGGGCACCTGCTCGATCGTCACGACCAATTCCGGTGCCGAATCCGACATGACGCCGAGTCGTCTTCCGGTTATCGTGCACCCTGACGATGAGGCTGACTGGCTTAATCCAGAGATTAGCGACATTAATACACTGTATCGGATTATGCGTCCGTACGATGCTGATCAGCTTGAAATAGTCAGAGTAGGCGACGATATTAATTCGGCAAAAATTGATAAACCACATCTTATTGTTAAAGTAGCCCCGACTACTGGGTCGCAGTCGAAAAAGTAATCGGGATCTCTATCTCGTCATCATTCTCGGGGAGACCTGATGGATTATCTTTTCGCAAAACCAATACGCCGCTTCCGCCTGCGGAGGGCGCTTCAAATGTCAGCGTAGATGAAAATGGCACGTAGTTATCCGTCATCCAATCACCTTCGAGTCCCGCCACTGCTTGACCAATTGTCTTGCGTGCTGGGTCTAAAAGAAGTACAGGAAAACTAGCCTCGAATGACCAGCTTCCCGGTATCTCACCTGCAAGCACGAGTGGACTTGAAATGACCTGACGTTCTGTCCAGTCATGAAGCCGAACAGTGACGCCTTTTGGAGAGGTAAATTCTCGAGTGGCAGTATTTACCCCGTCATTAGTCGGAGTTGTCGGTTCGGCGTATGTCGTCCCATCTGGAACTCGACACTGTCGAGGCGATGTTTGCGTGACGGGATTGCCGGCCGATACACAGCTAGCAAAATCCGTAACAGGCGCCTGCGATACCTCCCTCTCTCCAAGCAATACATAGGCTATCCAGCCCGCTAGTCCTAAGACTATAACTCCGATGATAATACTGACAACTTTTGCACTACGCATATCACTGTCCTCCTCGAGTTACACAATACTCTACCTCTATTATACGCTGGTTATGTGACCTATTCACTTGTTGTTTCTCCACCTCTGGAGTACGCTAAAAGCACGTAACTGGAGGGCACAACTATTATGGGACTTCTCAATTCACTAAAGAATCTGCTGGGCATAGGTGATAAGTATGACACCAGCAAAGATGGCAATCTCAATTTCGAAGACATTAAATCGGCTGTAATTAATTCTGCCGACACGAATGATGACGGAAAGGTTGATCTTTCTGACGCAAAAGATCTGCCCGCTGCCGTATCTGAGCTAAAGGATAGAATAAACGGTTCCGAGACATCAAAAAAAACCCGTGAATAACACACAAGCAGTCTTGTCGTACGGGTAGTAAATTACCCCGCCGTGTGGACGAGGTAATCATTAAACGTTTTTGCGCACATAAAGAACAATGTTTTATCATGACAAAACATACAGTCGGTCTGGCCTATGCGCTGGCTCAGTACAAAAGTTTCTCTGCTGGTAAGTGAGTACTAAATTTCTTTTATCTGATACGATTCGTGCGCCTCGGCGTATTTATGCCTCATTAGGTCAGACGAACGCTTGCTAGGCAAGTAAAAGTTCTTTAGTAGAATCGTTTATACAAAAATTTATTCTATCGCTACGTCGCAGCGTTCACTAAATTAATTGTAGAGAAAAACGTTTGTTACTATTAAATATAGCACAGGTTATTAATTTTGTCAATAGCGTCTCGCCTATGCCTCTTTATATAGAGAGCCTTCCGATATTCTTCCGACCGCTTCATGCGCACTCGTCATAACAATATATGCCGCAGGATCGATCGCACGAATTGCGCTCTTCACCTTCTGCTCCTCTAGCCGCGTGATTACCGCTAGCATCACCCCATGAGGCTCCCTATCACCAGGGTCACTTTCTTTAATATATGTTACCGGCTCTTTAATAAGTACATTTATTGCCTTGCCGATAGGACGTACCTGCATACTGACCACCCAGACACAGCGAGATTCATCAAGTCCTTCGACTGTGACGTCAATTGCCTTATGGGCCACAAAATAGGCAATCAGCGAGTAAAGCGCCTGCTCCCAGCCAAACACGAATCCAGCTATCGTAATAATCACGGCGTTGATCGCCATAATCGCTTCACTCACCGAAAATACCGTTTCACGATCAATCAGGACAGCGATCGTATCCGCGCCATCAATAATCCCTCCATAGCGCAAGACGACGCCGACGCCAATACCGACGATCATGCCGCCAAACACTGCAGCAAGAATCGGCACATCAGTGAAGCCATGCGGCACATGCACGAGCGTTAGCAGTGCAAGCGCAACAATACCAACAATCGAATAGTAGGCAAATGACCTACCAAACTTCTTATATCCAAGTATGACGAATGGTGTATTTAATAGAACCAAAAAGACACCGAGCGGCAGGCCCGATAGCTTCGCGGCAATAATCGACACACCTGTTACGCCCCCATCAAGTAGGTGATTTGGCAATAAAAAAAACTGCAGACCGACTGCAGTAATAGCGCCCCC
>RCUK01001914.1_pt1 | contig 12084 bp, 10 predicted proteins | sample 2166381 | NCBI WGS metagenome assembly RCUK01 (sample SAMN09932809, study PRJNA488358) | compost metagenome | isolation source: compost soil in an enriched community | place: Germany: Experimental Botanical Garden
CGTGGGCGCGCTGACCATCGACAACAATCTGCAGGCGCGCTTCAACACGGGCAGCTTCGGCCATACGGCGTTGCTGGGCTTTGACTATCAGCACGTGAAGACCGACACGCTGGCGGGCTACGGCAGCGCGCCGCCCCTGTATGTGTTGAACCCGGACAATCACCAGCGCATCGCCAGCCCCGCGTTCTCGACGGACGCCACTTCCACGCAGTACCAGGCGGGCCTGTACTTCCAGGACCAGATCAAGATCGACCGCTTGTCGGTGCTGCTGGGCGGACGCTACGACTGGTCTCGCAACGTGGGTGAGACCACGACGATCGCCACCGGCCGCGTCGCGCCGTCTTCCTTGAACGCCGAGAAGTTCACGGGCCGCCTGGGCGTGATCTACAACTTCGACAACGGCGTCGCGCCTTACTTCAGCTACTCGGAGTCGTTTGAGCCGCAGTCGGGCACGGGCTGGCAGAACACGCCGTTCAAGCCTATCGAGGGCAATCAGTATGAGGTTGGCATCAAGTATCAGCCGCCGGGCAGCGCAACCCTGCTGACGTTCGCGGCGTTCGACATCCGGCGCGAAAACATGACGACGACCGATCCGGATCCCACGCACATCTGCGGCACGGCGGGCGGGCGTTGCTCGATCCAGGCGGGCGAACTGCGCACGCAGGGCATCGAACTGGAAGCCAAGAGCGAACCGATGCGTGGCCTGACGGTGGTGGCCGCGTATTCCTTGATGAACAACGAGTACTCCAAGGCCAACCCCAACCTGGCGGGCTTGAACCTGAAGGGCAAATCGCCACCCGGGGTGCCGTCGCAGCAGGCGTCTGCCTGGGCGCGCTACCAATTGCAGGACGGACCGTTGGCGGGCATGGGCGTGGGCGGCGGCGTGCGCTACATCGGCTCGTCGTTTGTCAATGAGATCAACACCATGAAGGTGCCGTCCGTGACCTTGGTCGACCTGATGCTGGACTATGACCTGGGCCGAGTGTCGCCGTCGTTGAAGGGCATGCAGGTGGCCTTGAACGTCCAGAACCTGTTCGACAAGGAATACATCGCGTCGTGCTCGGGGGATTCCTGGTGCTGGTATGGCTACCAGCGTTCGGTCAAGGCCAGCCTGCGTTATCGCTGGTAAGGGCTCAGGTGCTGCGCGCCTCGGCCAGGTAGGCGCGCCAGCGTGCAAGAAAGCCCTCGCGGTCAGCCGCCGCCTCGGCCTCGTCCAGCGGCACGATCTTGATGTCGGCAAGCGGTGGCATGTCCAGATGCTTGCTGACGTCGATGTCGTTTCGGCTGGGGCGGCGGTAGGCGTTCTGCAGCAAGGCCAACTGCATCTCGCGCGACAGCAGCAGGTCATACATGCGCTTGGCGGCCTCCGGGTTGGGCGCGTTCTTTACCATGGCCATGTTGTCGGCCACGGTGAAGGTGCCGTCGGCGGGATACATGATGCCGATTTCCTTCTGGCCGCCCGCCACGTAGGGATAGGCGGTGGATTCGAACGTGATGCCGACGGCGTATTCGCCCTGGCCCACGCTGCGCACCACATGCGAGGCGGCGCCGGACACGCTGATGTTGCGCGCCAGCGCCCGCAGGCCGTCGGTGCCCAGCACGCGCTCAATGCCCCACAAGGCCGTGAACGCGGTCGAGCTGTTGCCGGGGTCGCCGATGATGACCTTGCCTTTGAAGCGGCGGTCGGTCAGGTCGGCCCACGTGGTGGGCGCGGCGCCGGGCAGATGTCGCGCGTTGACCATGCCGACCACGATATGCAGGTTGGCCGCCATCCAGAGATCGTCGGGGCCGTGCAGGGTGTCGGGAATGGCGGCGGTTTGCGCCGACCGGTAAGGCTCGAACAGGGCCCGGTAGCCATGCATGACGTTGGCGCTGGACGTCCAGAACAGATCGCCCTTGGGCTGGGCCGCTTCGGCTTCTATCCGCTTGAGCAACTGGCTGCTGCCGCCCGCGATCGTGCTGGGTTTGATGTGGGGTAACCGGTCGCGCGCGATGTCGGAGGCCGTTTCGACAGACTGCGCGTTCAGCGTGGTGTACAGCACGACCTTCTCGGCGCGCTGGGCCAGCGCGCGCGTGGGCAGGGCGCCCATGCCGCCGGTGGCGGCCAGCAGTTTCAGCACTTGTCGGCGGTTCAAGGGGGGAAGTTGGATCATGGTGGTTCCTTGAGCGTTGCGGTTGAGTGAGCCGGCTTCAGGCAAAGAGCCGGATGTTGAAGACGCGGGTCGCCAGCAGCACGGGCGCCAGAATCACGCTGATCAGCACCAGGCCGTAGGCCGACGCTTGCGCCATCAGGCCGCTGTCGATCAAGCGGAAAATCTGGATGGGCAGCGTTTCGTGCCCCGGCGAATACACGATGACCGACGCGCTCAGTTCGGATACGGTAGTGGTCCAGGTCAGCACCGCGGCGGCCGCGATGGCGGGCGCCATCAGCGGCAGCACCACCTTGACGAAGGAGGCCAGCGGCGGCACCCCCAGGCTGATGGAGGCTTCTTCGATGGAGTCCGGCAGGTTGAAAAGTGTGGACGACGCGTTGCGCACACCGAAGGGAAGCCGCCGCACGATGTAGGCCAGCACGATCAGCGACGCCGTGCCGGACAGGTCGAATGCGCCGTGGCCGAACGTCATCAACAGGCCGATGCCGATGACCGTGCCGGACAAGGCCAGGGGTATGGAACTCAGATAGTCCAGCCAGGGCGTCAGTACATTGCGCTTCTTGACGATCAGGTAGCTTGCCAATGTGCTGAAGACAATGGCGATCAGCGTGGCGGCGCCCGCGTACACGATGGAATTGAGCATCGGGGCGGGGGCGTTGACCAGTACCCGCTCCAGATGCGCGATCGTCCATTCACCCCAGCGCATCACCGGCCCGTGCGAGCGCGTGAAGGCGCCCACGGCAAGCGTGCCCAGCGGCAGCATGGACAGCGTCATCACGGCCAGGGCGGCCGCCGCCAGCGCCAGCCCTCCCGGTCCGCGTATCGGCGTTTCGGGGGCGCCGCGACCTTGCGTGATCTGATAGCGTCCGCGCGACACAATCCAGCGTTGCAGGAAGAGCGCCAGCATCACCAGCGAGATCGAGGTGGTGGCAAGCGTGCTCTGCATGACCGGGTCGCTGCCTGTTTCCGACACGGAGGCCTGATACGTCAACACCGACAGCAGCTCCACGCGATGCCCGAGGATCATCGAGGTGGCGAAGTTGCCCACCACCATGGTGAACACAAGCAGCGCGCTGGCCAGGATCGAGGGCATCACCACCGGCGCCATGACCTTCAAGCGCGACACGGGCGGGGACGTGCCCAGGCTTTGGGCGGCCTCTTCCAGTTGCGAGTCAAAGCCGCGAATGGCCGCCAGCGTGCCGATGTAGATATAGGCGTAGTACGTGAACGTCATGACGGTCAGCAACCCCGGCCAGCCGTAGAACGAAGGCGGATCCAGCCCCAGGCCGTCGCGCAGCGCGCGCGTCAGCACCCCGTTGTTGCCCAGGATCATCAGCCAGGTCTGCGCGCCGATGACCTCGGGAATGATCAGCGTGATCAGCGGCAGGATCGACACCAACGCCTTGCCGGGATAGTGGTGGCGCGCGCTCAGGTAGGCCAGCGGCACGCCGATGCCGGCCGCCAGCAGCGTCACGCCCATGCCCAGCAGCAAGGTGTTGCCGATAGCGCGTAGGTAGCGCGGGTCGGACAGCAGGATGTGCCAGCCGGACTGGCCTTCGTCGTTGCGCGCCAGCACGCTGGCGGACAGGATGTTCAGCACGGGCCAAACCAGGAAGACCAGCAGCACGGCCAGCACGGCCAGCGACAGCCATGTCCAGGGGGACCTCAGCATCGGAAGCACGCGCTTCATGACGCCAGCACCAGTGTCTTGCGCGAATCGAATACCAGGCCGACCTGTGCGCCACGGGCGAGCGCCGCGGCGGGTTCGCCATGCACGTCCACGTTCAGGAGGCCTCCGCCGGGCAGCTCGACCCGGTAGCTGGTCTTGATGCCCAAGTACTGCAACGCCAGGACGCGGGCCGGCACGCCGGTGCCCGGTGCGGTGGACAGCAGGATGTCTTCGGGGCGTGCCACCAGAACCGCCGCGCCCGCCAGCGGCGCGGGAGCATGCGCGGCAATAGGGTGTCCGTCCAGTTGCAAGCGCACGGGGCCAGGCTCGGATGACCGGCATTGCACCGGCAGCAGGTTGGCTGCGCCGATGAAGTCCGCCACGTATCCGCTGGCGGGCTGGCTGTAGATGGCGCGCGGCGTGCCCAACTGCGCCACGCGGCCGCGCTCCAGCACCGCGATCTGGTCGGACAGGGCCAGCGCTTCTTCCTGGTCATGGGTGACGAAGACGGTGGTGATGCCGGCTTCGCGCTGCAGTTCGGCAATGGTCTGCCGCACCTGGATGCGCAGCTTGGCATCCAGGTTCGACAGCGGCTCATCCATCAACAGCACTTGAGGTTCGATGACCAGTGCGCGCGCAAGCGCCACGCGCTGGCGTTGTCCACCAGAGAGCTCCGCGGGCAGGCGCGCCGCGTATTGCGCCAGGCCGACGCGCTCAAGGGCCGACGTCACCTTCTGCTTGATGTGCATGGCGGCCACCTTCCGCGCGCGCAACCCGTAGGCCGTGTTGTCGAACACGCTTCGGTTGGGAAAGAGCGCGTAGTCCTGGAACACCATGCCGATGTTGCGCTGGTGCGCGGGTACGCGCGTAACGTCGTGCCCGCCGAACCGCAGGCTGCCCGACGCAATGGGGGTGAAGCCGGCGATGGCGCGCAGCAGGGTGGTCTTGCCGCAGCCGCTGGGCCCCAGCAAGGTGAAGAAGCCGCCTGGGGGGATGTTCAGGCTTAATCCGTCGATGACTCGTTGCTTGCCGTACGAAATGCAGAGGTTCTCAATGCGGATGTCCATGCCCGGGGGCTCCTGGTCCAAGGGAAATTCGTCGGTGTGGGTAAGCGCCGCGGGTGCGGCGGGTGGCGGGTTCAGCCGAGTCAGCCCATCGCGTGGCGCACCAGGCCCAGTGCTTCACGATGGCGGTCGGGGTCGCCGGCGGCGAGGATGCGTGACGCGGGGTTGTCCAGGCCCAGGGCACGGCCGTTCCAGTCGGTGATGACGCCCCCCGCGCCCTGGATGACGGGGATAAACGGCGCGTAGTCATAAAGCGCCAGCCGCGCGTCGATGGCGATGTCGGTGCGGCCGGCGGCAAGCAGCCCATACGCCAGGCAGCAGCCGCCATAGATGCGCCAGCGGGTGCGGTCGCGCAGCGCCTGAAAGGCGGGCAGTTCGTGGGGCGCGTAGAAATCGGGGTTGCTGGTGCTGAGCATGGCGTCGTCCAGGCGGCCGCAGGCGCGGGTGCGACAAGCCTTGCCTTGATGTTGCGTGGGGCGCCCGGCGGCGCCCACCCAGCGGTCTTCGGTGGCGGGAAAATCCATTACGCCCAGCACGGGTGTGCCGCGATGCAATAGCGCGATCAATGTCCCGAACACCGGGACCCCGGCAAGAAAGGGTGCGGTGCCGTCGATGGGGTCCAGCACCCAGACATGCTCGGCGTCCAGCCGGACCGTGCCGCCTTCTTCGCCGTAGATGCCGTGCCGCGGGTAAGCGTCTTCGATGCGCAGGCGCAAGTGCGCTTCGATAGCGTGGTCCAGTGCGGTGACCAGGCTGCTGTCGGGCTTGATTTCGGCCTGGGGCAAGCCCGACCGCGTGGCCGATTGCGTGGCGTTGGCGAGGCGGCCGATATACGGCGCGTACATGCCGCGGGCTTCTTGCGCGAGCTGCTGCGCGAAGGCGAGGTGAGCATCCAGGAAGAGCGGCATGGGGGGGGCTTGCATGGAAGTTCCTTAATCGGGAAATTGGCTGTGGGAAGCCAGGCCGGCAAGCGTGTCGACGCGGGCGGGCGCAAGCAGGTGCCGAGGCGGTGCGGGTTGCCAGCCGTAGAGCGCTTGCGTGGCGGCGCCGCAGATGCGGCCCTGGCAGGCGCCCATGCCGCAGCGCGTGTGCAGCTTGGCGTCGATCCAGCTTTGGCAGGCCACCAGCGCGGCGTGGGGCACGTCTTCGCAACGGCAGATCAACGTGTCGGGCCGCGCCAAGGACAGCAGCGATGGGTGCAGCGCGAAATGGCCGCGTAACGCCATGGCGAACCCCTGCCAGTGGGCAAGGTCGGGGATCAGGCGCGCGGCCTGTGTCAGTTCGCCGACGGCCGCATGGCCCGCCATGGCGCCTTGCACCCGCGCCCGCTCGTTGCCGCCGATGCCCGTGCATTCCCCCGCCGCGAACACATCCGCCACCGAGGTCTGCTGCATGTCGTCCACCCGCAATCCCTGGTGCGCGTCAAGCTCGCAACCCAGCATCTGGCCCAGCTTGGTGTTGGGCACCAAGCCGAAGCCGCAGGCCAGCCGATGGCAGGCGATTTGTTCCTCACCGTCCGCGCGGCTCAAGCGCACCTGCTGCACCCGCCCGTCGCCCGTCGCTTCCAGCACGTGGCTGGCGCTGCGCAGGTGGGGGCTGAATAGCGCGGCGGCTTGCATGGCCTTGCCTGGCCAGCGTGGCAGGCGGCAGGCAAAGCGCAACAGCGTGCGCCAATCGGCCTGTTCCGCGATGCGGACAACGCGCGCGCCTGCCTTGCGTGCGGAATGCGCGGCGGCCAGCAGCAGCGGCCCCGTGCCGGCAATGACGATGCGCTGGCCGCGCAGCGGCACACCAGACTTGGCCAGGGCTTGCAAGCCGCCCGCGCCCGTCACTCCCGGCAACGTCCAGCCGGGAAAGGGCAGCAGGAGTTCGCGGGCGCCGGTACACAGGATCAGCGCGCCGTAGTGCTGCGCCCAGCCGCGGCGCGTGTCCTCGAGCATGAGCGCCGGCTTGCCAGGCAAGCCTGCCAAGCCCACGACTCGGGTCTCGCACAGCAACTTGATATTGACGTGACGCGCGATGTGTTCGCGCAAGCGGCGGGCTGGGGCAGGCAGGGTCGTGCCGGGCCCATCGCGCCAGATCTGGCCGCCCGCGGCGGGGTTGTCATCGACCAGCACGATGGCGCGGCCGCTGGGCGCGGCAGCCAGCGCGGCGGCCATGCCGGCAGGGCCGGCGCCAATGATGAGCAGATCGCAGTGGCTGTCGTGGTCGACGGGGTTGTCCGGCGCGATGGTGTCCCGGGTTTCGTACCCACGTTCCAGGACGGTGTCGACCTGCATGCCTTCGCGGCAGCGCGTCTGGCAGGCCAGCCGCAGATGTCCGTCTATCAGGACGCGGCATTCGTGGCAGACGCCCATGCCGCAAAACGCGGCACGCCTTTCTCCGGAAACCGACACACGCGAGTTGCTGGGTGGTCTCGCGGCCAGCGCGGCGGCGACGCTGCTACCCGCTGCAACGCTCACCTGCTGACCGTCGAGCCGGATGCGCAAGCGCGCGGACTTGCGGGGGAACGTCATGGTGCTGCCTCGTTGAATGAGCGGGACGGCGCATACGGTGCCGCGGCCAGTGGTGGAACCGCGCCTTGTATCAACGCGGTCAGCAACGCGGCGGTGGCGGGCGCGGTGGTGACGCCCAGGCCCTCATGGCCCACGGCCAGCCAAAGAGCGGGGTGCGTGGGATGCCGGCCAATCAGCGGCAGGCCATCAGGCGTGGCGGCGCGGATGCCCGTCCAGGTGCGGATGATGTTCATGCCGGACAGGCCAGGCAGAAAGTCGATGGCGCGCCTGAGCATGCGCGACAGCACCATGGGTTCCACGGCGGATGCGGATTCGCCGGTTTGACGGGAAGAGCCGATCAGCAGTTGTCCGGTGGGGCGGGGCTGCACGTTAAACGCCACGGCCGCGCCTTCCCGCTGTTGGGTGCTGGCCATGTAGCCGAGTTCAACCAGTTGATGGCGCACGCCAGAGGGGTAGCGGTCGGTGATGGCCAGGTGGCCTTTTTTGGGATGCAGGGGCAGGTCGTCGCAAAGACGGGTAGCGGCCAGGCCGGCCGCCAGCACGATGGCCTGGGCGTTGCGCCGCGTTCCGTCGGCAAGAGCCGCGCCTTGCGCGTCGATCTTGCACACTTCGGCGGCTTCGAAGGACAAGCCCGGTGGCGCATGCGTCAGCAGCCAGCGGGCCGCGCTTGGCGCATACACCAGGCCGTCGCCAGGTACGTGCAGTGCGCCCGCCAAACCGGTGCGCAGGGCAGGCTCGGCATCGGCCAACTGTTGCGCGGTAAGGAGGGAGGCGCGGATGCCGTGGTCTTGCAGGCGGGCTTGCTTGCGCTCGGCTTCAGCCATGTCGTCGTGGTTGGCGGCGATCCACATCGTGCCGCATCCGGTATGGGCGCAGGCTGGGTCCGCCTCGTTCATGCGGGCGCCCCAACGCTTCCAGGTATCCATGGATGCGCTGCTAAGCGCGAGTTCCGCAGGGCTGCCGTCCATGGCAACCAGATGCCCCATGCCGGATTGCGTGGCGCCGCCCAAGCGGCCGTCGACCACGCGCACCGTCATGCCGGCCTGCGCCAACTGATGGGCACAGGCCGCGCCGATGATGCCGGCGCCAATGACCAGGACATCCGTGTGAAGGTGGGGCATCGGAAGGCTCCATCAGGCGGCTGTCGCCGAATGTGCCAGGCGGATTCCCCAGGCGAAAGGGTCGTCGGGCGAGATCAGCAGCGTGGATTCGGCGCAGATGTGCGCGCGTCCGCGGATGGTGGGAACGATTTTCCCACCGGCTATTTCATAGCTGGCCTCGAACATGCTGCCGATGACGCTGGCCTGGCGCCAGGCCTGGCCGGGCGCGAGCTTGCCGTCGGCGGCAAGGCAGGCCAGCTTGGCGCTTGTGCCCGTGCCGCAGGGCGAGCGGTCATAGGCCTTGCCTGGACATAGGACAAAGCTGCGGCTGTCGGCCTCGGGGTCGGGGGCGAACAGCTCGATGTGATCGATGACGGCGCCATCGGCGCCGGTAATGCCCGCCGATTGCAACGCTTGGCGGATGGCCCAGGCGTAGTGCGTCAGCGCGTCGATGTTGTCGGGCGCAATGCGATGGCCATTGGCTTCGTCAACAAGAAAGAACCAATTTCCGCCCCAGGCGACATCGCCGATCACGTCGCCGTAGCCCGGTACGTTGATCCGCAGGGCGTGGTGCAGCCGATAGGCGGGCACATTGCGCACGCTGACCGATCCGTCGTTGTGCAAGGCGGCGCGGATGGTGCCGACCGGCGTTTCAATGCCGTGTTCGCCGGGGCCGATGCGGGCCAGGTACGCCAGGGTGGCAACCACGCCGATGGTGCCGTGACCGCACATGCCCAGGTAACCGGCGTTGTTGAAGAAGATGACGCCGGCGGCGTTGGCCGGGTCTTGTGGGGCGCAAAGCAGGGCGCCCACCATGACATCGCTGCCGCGGGGTTCCAGCACGGTCGTGGCGCGCCATGCATCATGCTCGGCGGCAAGGCGGCGTTGCCGTTGCGCCATGCTGCCTGTGCCGAGGTCTGGAAAGCCCGACACGACAAGCCGCGTGGGTTCGCCTGCCGTATGGGAGTCGATGACACGAATCTGGTCCATTGACGCGCCTTATGTGGGGGACGAGGGAAATGCCGGCACGGGACGTGCCGGCCTGATCCAGCCAATGCAATGCGTGTCCGTCAGGGCACGGATTGATATTGCGCGGGCCGGGTGGCCAGCGCGTGCGCCACGATGCGTTCGATCAGCGCGCGTTCCTCGCCAATTACCGGCAATCTCGGACGGCGCACGTGTTCAGTGCCGACGCCCACCAGCGCGTCGATCAGCTTCAGGTTCTGGACGAGTTTCGTGGAAACGTCCAGATGCAGAAGCGGCGTCATCCATTGGTACAGGGCGAGCGCTTCGGCATGCTTGCCCGCCTTCATCAGGTCGTAAAGGGCGACCGTTTCACGCGGGAAGGCGCAGCCTACGCCCGCAAGCAGGCCGTCGCAGCCCAGCGCCAGCCCTTCGTAGGCCAGGTCGTCCACGCCCAGGAAAATTTGATAGCGGTCGCCCACGGCGTTGCGCAGGTCGGTCACGCGGCGGGTGTCGCCCGAGCTGTCCTTGACGGCCGCGAGCCACTTGCAGTCGGCCAGTTCGGCCATGTGCGCGGGTGTCAGGTCCACGCGGTAGGCCAGCGGGTTGTTGTAGACCATGATGGGCTGCTGGGCGGCGTCAGCCATCGTGCGTACGTTCAACATGGCTTCGCGGGGATCCGCCACGTAGATCAGCGAGGGCATGACCATGAAGCCGGCAACTCCCAGCTTGTTGGCGCCTTCGATATACCGCAGCGCCTCGCGGGTGCTGGTTTCCGATACGTTGGCCAGGACCGGCACGCGCCCGCCCGAAGCCTCCAGCGCAATCCTGGCGACCTCGAGCTTTTCCTCCAACGTCAAGGTACTGGCTTCGCCCAACGAGCCGCAGGTGACGACGCCGTGGATGCCGTTGCGGATTTGAAAGTCGATGTGCTTGGCGGTGCCTTCGGCGTCGATGCGTTCGTCGGCGTGGAATTTGGTGGTGACGGCGGGAAAGATGCCAGTCCAGCGAGCGTGAGTCATGGGAGAACTCCAGGTTGAAAGGCAGTGAGTGGCTTTAGATATGTTCTTAATATATTTAATTCATGGAATAAAAGAATGCGGGTTAACCAGCGGCTCGCATTCCGTCCCAGTTTTTGATGAAGTCCGTAGTGAGAATGGTTATAATTCAGGCGATTCCGAATAGGCATTGGCCGCGGGGCTTGCCTGTTCTCGGAATATCGAACTAAAGGAAACCCAGAATGAGATTCGCAAGAACTTTGGCCGCCATTGCCCTGATGGGCAGCGCGGGCGCCGCGCAGGCGCACTTTGTTTGGTTGGAACGCGGGGCCGAGGGACCGGCCAAGGCGTACTTTGGCGAATGGGCCGACGACGTGCGCGAAAAGCAGGATGGCCTGCTGGGCAAGGTGCTGGTGGCGCCGGTCGTGACCGCTGCCGACGGCACGGTACTGAAGGCCTCGGAAAAGGGCGCCGATTTTGTGGCGTTCGCGGCAAGCGGAAAGGGCGACGTTCGCCTGGCCCAGCCGATGCAGTTCAAGGAAACGCTGGTCAAGTACGGCGCCAAGGTCGGCCGCACCGACACGCAGGCCAAGCTGGACCTGGAACTGGTGCCCACCGCCGCCGGCGCCAACAGCTTTGTCCTGAATTTCGAAGGCAAGCCGCTGGCCAAGACGGAAGTGACCGTCTTCGGTCCCCCGAAATGGGAAAAGCGCTTCTGGACCGATGAGAACGGTCGCATCGAGATCACGACGCCGTGGCCGGGCCAGTACGTGCTGGAAGCCGCGCATGTCCAAGAGAAGGCGGGTGAGGCGGACGGCAAGTCCTACGCCAAGATCCGCTACGTTTCCACCACGACCTTCAATGTGAACAAGTGAAAGCTCCCGCAGCCGGCGCAGGCATGATGCGCTATCGCATGGCCGTATTTTCCAGGGCGGTTGCCGCCATTCTGGGCGGCTATGCCCTGGCCTCGGCGGCTGCGGCCTGCCTGGCGGTCTGGCTGCCCATGGGGCGGGCAGACGCCGTCACCACGGCCCAGATGCTGTCCTTCGTGGTCTACGCCTGCGGCGTGATCTGGGTGTTCGCCACGCGCAACGCCTGGCGCGCCTGGGCCGGCATTCTGGTGCCGACCTTGCTGCTGGGCGGCTTGTTCCTGGCCGGCCGCGCGATGGGGGCGGCATGAAGGCAGGGAAGGCCAAAGCGCAGGGTGAAGAAGGCCTGCGCCAATCAATGTCCTGGTTGCATACCTGGGCTGGACTGATTTTCGGTTGGGTGTTGTTCGCGATGTTCCTGACCGGCTCGCTGGCGTTCTTCCGGCCCGAGATCACGCACTGGATGCAGCCCGAGATCCAGGTGAAGTCGGCGCCCGCCGTGCAGTCGGTTGAGGTGGCGCAGCGCTATCTGGCCGAGCATGCGCCGGACGCCAAGCGCTGGTTCATCACGCCGCCGTCGAACCGCGAGCCGTTGATCCTGCTGCTGTATCAAGTGCCCAAGCCCAAGCCGGGCGAGCGCGGATTCGTGCGGGTGAAGCTGGATCCGGCCAACGGCCAGGCCGTCACCGGCCGCGAAACGCGCGGCGGCGACTTCTTCTACCGCTTCCATTTCGAACTGGAAACCGCATTCC
>RCUK01001915.1_pt1 | contig 12084 bp, 7 predicted proteins | sample 2166381 | NCBI WGS metagenome assembly RCUK01 (sample SAMN09932809, study PRJNA488358) | compost metagenome | isolation source: compost soil in an enriched community | place: Germany: Experimental Botanical Garden
GTATTGCCCGATGTCTGGAAACACATTGCAGTCCATTCAGATTGACTAATTGAGTTCTCATTAAGCAAAACAATCACTTTTCCTTTGTAATTATCTTTGTTTTCAGAACCGCTTTTCGTTCCGCCATCCCAAATAAATTTGCCCGGATAACCATAATATGGGCGCGTGTAAATGGCAAATTCTTTTTCCTGAGGATTTAAAAATTGTGATATTTCTCTAAAAGTTCCGTTTGGATAATTTCTCATATCAAAAACAATTGCTTTGGAAGCTTTTAAAGCTTCAATCATCGCTGGAATATTTCTCGGTTTAATAATCCCCATGTCGACATAGCCAATATTATTATCTAAAAGCTTAAACTTGTCTTTCTTTTTCATGGCTCCCTTTTTAAATTCATTTCTGTGAGAATCATGATAATCAAACCAAATCATATCTTTTGTTTCGTATTTCCCATCTTTCAGAAATTCTACTTTAACATTATCTGAGGAATTCATCAAGATAATCTTTGTCAGTTTGTCTAGATAAGCAGCATCGTTTGAAGCACAGATTACATCTCTCTTTTCTGAGATAATATCCTTAATTGTTTTGTCATTTATTTTCGTGATTACATCGCCTACTTTAATCTCATAAGCCTCGGCCAGACTGTCGCCTAAAATTTCTGTCACCACTATTTTTTCATCAATAATTTTTCCGTCGGCAGGAAAAAATCTGCTTTTTCCTTCCCCTGTCGAAGCCGACTGATATACAAAAAACTCTGTATGGCTGTCATCCATTTTTGAAACCATTTTTTTCATTGCTGTGTAAAAATCATTGTGATTTTCAGCTTTGACAACCTCAGGTAATGTTTCTGTTAAAGTTTCATCCCATTTCTGACTCATTAAATATTTAAACGGAAAAAAATATTCGACAACATTCCAGTACATAAATATCATTCGAAGTTTGGAATTTTTATCATTAAAATTGGGATCATCATAACGCTCATTTATCAAAGAGACATTCTCAACATGTTCTTTTCCTTCAACATAAAACTGTTTGCCCTGAAATCTGTTTTCTTCAACAAATTTGAGCTTTTTCGAAAGCCTTTTTGAAAACAATTTATTACTATTAATCCAGCTTAAATCAAAATTTTTGTCAAAAAACCTGACATCTTTTGGTGTAGCAATTGGCGCAATTTCTTTTACCGGACCAAGATCATCAATCCAATTTTCCAGAACTAAAGAGAATTCTGCTTTGGTTTGTGCCTTATCAATTTTTGGTAAAATATCGAGAAGTTGTTGATCCCAATTTAACTCTCCACTGGCTACTTTTGGATGATAATATTTTAAGAATCCCCAAACTTTACAGATTGCGGCAAGTTTTTCGGTTTCTGTAATTTTGGCCTGGCCGAAGGTAATTTGTGTGAGAACTAAAAGAAAAAAGAGGGTAATTTTTTTCATTTAATAATGGTTAGGTTATAAATAGATTTGGGTATTTTGGCATAAAATAAGTTCGAATGTAGTTATTAAAATTCGAATTTAATTACGGCTTTACGTAAAGGCGAAAAAGTATTTAACCACAAGGTGCACAAAGGGTTTACGCTATGGAACGCAAAGAAAATTAAAAACTTTGCGTCCCGAGGCTTCGGGATTGCGTAAACCCTTTGTGCACCTTGCGGTTAAAAAAAATTCGCAAAGCTTTTTAAAACTCTGCGAATCTCTGTATAATTCTTCGTGTATCTCTGTGAAATAAAACTAATCTAAAGCATCTAAAAGCTCCTGAACTTCGTCATAATCCTCATAATCCTGAGAAATGGTTTGCAGGATCTGCCTGCAGCCTTTATAATCTTTTTGTTTTAATTTTATTAAAGCCATACTCCAAAGTGACTTGTCTTTATAAATCGGGCTTGTGGCTTTCAATTCTTTAAAAACAGCTTCGGCTTTTTGATAGTGACTAACTTGTAATAAAGAAATACCATAATAATACTGAACTTCCGGAGCTTTGTTTTCTTTTAAAGCTGTCTCAAAAAACGGAATGGCTTCTCTAAATTGTCTTGTATTAAAAGCTTTTTCGGCTTGCAGCAAATGCACATTTGTGGTACTTCTTTCTGTAAAATGAGCTTGTCCCGGATGATTATAATCGTTAAAAGACGGATTCTGGTTGTAGTCAAAAAAGAACAATCCGAATAAAATAATGACAGAGGCTGCCGCCGCTAAATACCACGGACGCATCAGTACTACTTTTGGTTTATCATTATTAAAATGCTTCTGCGAAATTTGAGTCAGATTTTCCTTAAACGCTTCTCTTTCGGCTTCAAATCCAAATTTATTTTCCAATTGAAGTTGTACAGCCTTGAAAGTTTCAAACTCTGATGCAAATTCCGGGTCTTCGGCTAATTGCTTTTCAAAATCAGTTTTTTCAGCAGCAGTCATTTCGCTTTGAAGATATTGGTCAAATAATATATAGCGTTCTTCGTTCATGACTAATTGTTTTTTAGAGAATTAAAATTTTTGGCTTCCTGAATCCACTGCGTTAACTGACCCACGCACAACGATTTCTTTTTACGGACATAGCCGTAAGTAACGTTGAGTTTTTCAGCAACTTCCTCCATCGATTTAATTGAAAAACTTAGTTTTAAAAGCTCCTGACATTTATCTCCCAATTTCTGAAACATGGTATCAAAAAGTTGTTGTTTTTCGTCAAATTCTTCTGTTTGTCCAATTAATTCGAGTGCAGATTCATTCATAGATACTACATCTTCATTAATTGTTACCCCTTTATTCGATCTTTTTTTAAACTCATTGAGCCATTTCCTTTTGCATAATAAAAAAAAGTAGGCATCAAACGGGCAGGTTAATTTTAATGTATTGGCTTTCGCCTGATTAAAAAGCAAAATCATGACTTCCTGAACAATATCCTGTGCCTGTTCTTTATCGCCGGAATTATTCATGACGAAAAAAACGACTTTTGGAACGAACTTCTTATATATAGACTGAATGATTGCCGAATCATTTGCAGCAAGTCCTTCAATATACATTTGGTCAGGATGAATTTTATTTGCGCCCATAAAAAACTTTTTGATAGCTAATTTAGAAAAAGAATCTGAATTAAATCTCTTTTACGAGGGTAACAATTACAAAATCAAATTGATATAACGGTACAACAATCTTTTAAAACAATAAAAAATTAAGAGAAATGGAAACGTATCAATTTACAAACAATAAAAATCTGGATCAATTTTACGAAATGATTTCGGCCAAAAAACGAAATGGTTTTGTAGTTATTGAACATAACGAGAAGCTGCCTTATGTGGTTTTATCCAAAGAAAAAAAAGCCATCAAACATTCCTTCCATCTCTTTTTGACTTGTCTGACATTTGGACTTTGGTCATTTGTCTGGTTGTATCTAATAATCACGCTTTCGCGGAAAAAAAACATACTGGTCGCCGTTGATGAAGACGGAAATCTCTTTGAAGACAAATGCCTCTCAGTATGAATTAAAAAAATAAAAAACAGAGGTAACAATTTTAATGACGAGTTGATATAACCATATAAACAAGCTTAAAAAATAAATTTTGAAAATAAGGGTAACAATATCAAACCCGAATTGATATAAGAATATAAAATTAAAATTAACAACCAGAATCTGAAAACCACTTGAAACGAATCAAGACAGATTTATAAAAACCAGAAATCATGAACACAAAATTTAAAACTATCAGTCTTTTATTTTTATTAGTAATCACGTTAGTAAGTTGTGACACTAACAGTGATGGTGATGACATTATTATTTCGCCTCCAACTTCGGCAGCATTTAAAAGTATCAGTGAAAAAGGAGTTAAAAGAAACACACAAAATTTTACTATTACAGCCGGAGCCGGAGCAGTAACCTTTACTTCTGCAAAAGGAGTAAAAGTAAATATCAACGGAAACTGTTTAACTAAAAATGGAAATCCGGTAACAGGAACTGTAGACATCGAATACATCGAGCTTTTTGACAAAGGAAATATGTTGGTTACGAACAAACCAACAATGGGAATTACGGCTGACGGAAAGAAAAATCTATTAATTTCAGGAGGTGAAATCTTTATCAAAGCCACTCAGGGCGGCGTTGAACTTCAAAATTCCTGTTCTATGAATATGATGATTCCGACTGCTTTAACAGATGGTTTAGACAATGCCATGACTTTATGGGCTGGTGTAATCGACGATAAAGGAGAATTAGCCTGGAGAGAAGCCAAAGATGCTAATGGCGGAAAAGGTGGTGTTCAGGGTGAAGGTGCCAACTATTATGTAACTTTTGGAAACTTTGGATGGACAAATGTGGATCGTTTCTACAGCGACCCAAGACCTAAAACAACCCTTCTTGTAGATGCTCCTGATGGTTATGACAATAACAATAGCGCTGTTTATTTGTCTTACGATGGTGAAGGACAAAATGCATTGGCTAAATTAGATACTTACACAGCCGCAGGATTATTCAGCGAACATTACGGTCAAATTCCGATTGGTTTAAAATGTCACGTGATTTTTGTGACTGAGGACAATGGCAATTGGCGTTATGCAATCAAAGCTGTTACGGTTGCTGCAAATGATGTTTATACCTTTACACTTGCAGAAACTGTAGTGGGTACAGAAGCACAACTGGTAGCCGCAATCAATGCTATTCAGTAACTTACAAAATACTTTTAAGAAAAAGTGGTGATTTGCTCATCACTTTTTTTTACATTTAATCCAGTTTTAAAATTAATTCTGATGATTTTCAGGAGCTAATCCTGCTGTCCACTGTATTTTTTATGTCCGTCGCGGCGGACACAAAAGGATGCCGTTCCCATCAGGGCTAAAAAACCACTAGCTATGAAACCACAACTGTCTATTTTCTTTATTCTATTTTCTATTCTCTCAATAGGACAAACCAAAGTAAAAGACACCATAACCCGAAGAGCCTCTATTGGTTTTATTCAAAACGGAAATGCCGTTACTTTTAAGCCAGAAACGCCGCCCTTGATTCCGATTGCAGGTGCGCCAAAACCAAGTTATTCTTATTTATGGGAACTCGGTGACGGGCATTACAGTAAAGAAGCGGAACCGAAACACGTTTATAAGAACAAAGGAACTTACACCACAAAACTTGCCGTAACCAACAATTACGATAACGGAAAACCACCGGCAACGCGGCCTAAAAAAGTAGCTGTAAATGATATTACAGATACCAACTATAAAGACATCGCTTCCATAGAAGATCAAAACGGATTTGCAATTATCAAAAACTGCGATCCTATTCCCGAACAGGAAATGGTAGTCGTAGTAGGTTATCAAAATTTGGAGCATTATGTCGCAAGCGGAAAACTGTATTTATTTTACAATGAGAAGCAATTCAAAAACAATAATTTCGAATTAGTCGACTTTAGAACTTATGCCAACGAGCGTGAAGTAAAAGAAAATACTGTTGCGTCAGTTGATGATCTTGATGATTCTAAAAATTATCTGGCTTCCGCCGAAAATATCATCAAACTCAAAAAATACCGAAATACAACTGCAGAAGAAGATTTGGATGCTTCGTTGTTAGACGCCAATAAAACCTATCACAATGTTTCGGTTTTAGAATTTGACGATGCCAATCCGGGAGAAACGCGCAATGTTTTTTATACGTTTAAAACTACTCCGGAAATGATTAAAGATACCAGCGCAACGGTTACCATGCGTGGGATTTTTGTTCCAAATCGAAGTTATAAAAACCATAAAATAAAAAATCTCGAAATGGAAATCGTAACTTCTCACGACCCTAATAAAATGGGATCGAACGGAAGTTTTATGAATTACAGATTGGTGCGTTTTAAAAGAGTGAATTTTAAAACCCGTTTTCAAAACAACGGCGAAGGTCCGGCGAGAATGATTCGGTTAGAAACGGATATTCCGGATATGTTTGATAAAAAAACGTTTCAGATTGAAGACATGTATCCTAAATGTCCGATTTGTCCAAAAGATGAAGAACCAACCGTAAGTTGTCTGGATACGATCATCAAACAAAAACAGATTTTCTTCACTTTCAAAAACATTTATTTACCCGGAAGCGAACAGAAAAATGTACATGAAAAAGATTCTACCAAAGGTTTTGTAAAATATTCGATGAAGTTTGCAGAAGACTTTCATAAAGTAAAAACCCGAAGCCGAACGGCAATTATATTTGATAAAAACGAACCTATAATTACCAATTACGCTACTACCCGATTCTTACCCGGAATTTCGATTGGTGCAAAAGCTGGTTATAATCTCTATCCCGATTTAGAAAAATCGACGAGTTATTTTGTGGGTGCCACAATATCGCCTTTTAAATCGTATCGTTTTTATTGGCAGGCAGAATGGGTTAATGCTTTAAATAAATATGATAGCGAAGTTGATATTCAAAATGTAATAAATACAAACGCAAACGGAGTAAGACAATTGGTCCGTACAACAACTGAAACGGAAAACAAAAATGTCAATTGGGAAGTTCCGCTTTTGATTCGGTACAACATTAATAATTATATTGGAATTGGTGCCGGAATTCAGGCGAACATCAATGTCTCTGAAGAACAAAATCAGAATATAAAAATCGAAACTTTTGAAGGTGATAAAGAGAATTTTTTAATTAGTACCACCACAACATCTAATACGATAAAAAATTCTTTTGCTGATTTTAAAACAGGCCTTTTGTTTGATTTAACGGCAGGTTTTGCGAGAATTGGTCCGAGTTTGGGCGCGCGATATGTAATCAACTTTGAACAGAATTTTAATTATTTCCAGTTTTACGGGATATGGAAGTTTTGATTTTTTCACCATATAAGTAATATAAGTTCATGTTAAAAGCTGATTACTTATTATCGAAATATGCTTCTTTATGTTTAAGAACTAGCATAGTATTTATAGAGCTTATATGACCTATTTATTTTAATCTTAGAATTATACGCAACAATATAATATGAACTTATATTACTTATATGGTGGAAGAAAAATACGTAATCTTATCTGGTTTATATTTTTTTTTATAAATCTGAATGTTTTTGGACAGCATCAGGAAGATAAAATATATAAGGCAATTGATGTTTTTGTTGCTCATCCTTCCGCGAAAGCGTTACAAAATCTTTCTATAACTGAGGCTGATTTCTGGAAAAGCTCCAAACCAAAAACTCGCGATGAATTGCTGGCTATTGTGGTTTTAAACTGCAATAAAGCCTATTATGAAAATCAATTCGGACAAACCGAAAAAGCAATTTCGAGTTATGAAAAAGCGTGGCAAATTTATCAAAAGCAACAACTCTCTAATTATGATATTATTGAATTTTGTCTAAAACCTTTAGGGAATTTATACACGGTTTTGGGTGATTATGACAGTGCCGAAAACACCATAAAACAATACTTTTTTATTATAAATACTTCCAAAAATTATCCTGACGCCTCAAAACAAAAATTTGCTGCGATTTTGAATTTATCAAATGTTTATCAGAGTTCCGGTAAGATTTCTTTTGCGATTGAATTACTGGAAAATACTTTGAAGACGGAGAAATTATCGAATGCTCAAAAAGGGATTTTATTGAATAATTTGGGGAATAATTATATGTTGAATTCTAATAAGTTTTTATTTGTTATGAGTTCAACTGATAATACTGAGAAATCATTTAAAGCTGCAATTCAATATTTGGAAAAGGAAAAAGATCAATCAGGAACTTTATCAAATTGTTACAGAAATTTGGCTTCGTTAAACATAAGATGGCAAAACTACGAGCTTGCTAATTTTTATTTAAAAAAGGCAGAAAAATTGTTTTTTGAAACTCCGAATCAACAACCGAGACAAATCGCAAAATTGTATTATGAAAAGGCTTTGTTACTATTTGAACAACGAAAATATACTGAAAGTTCTAAAGAAATTGAAGCTGTTTTTAAAGTTTTAATTCCAAATTACAATTCAAAAACCATTCTGCCAAAACAAAATGATTTGTATGCTGAGACAGCTTTATTAGATGTTCTTGATTTGAAAGCTGCTATTTATATCAAACAAAATCAACCCAAAAAAGCACTTTTAGCTTATCTACGTTCTTTTCATATTGAAGATTTAATGATGAATGTTTTGGTTCATGAAAACTCAAAAATCATTACTCAAATGCGAGCCAGAAATCGTACTGAAAAATGTCTTTCGATTTACGAACGTTTGTATCAGGCAGAAAACAAAATTCAGTATTTAGAAGAAGCTTTTCAATTATCAGAAAAAACAAAATCTGGAATTTTAAAAGGTTATCGCAACACTATTAAATTGGCTTCGACACAAGAAAAATTACTTTTAAAAGAATTTCAAAACTTAAATAATAATATTTTAAAAGAACAACAAAAAGGAAATTCGGCTAATATTTCAAATATTAATTCGGCAATAAAAAAACAAAACGAATTGATGCTTTCGCTGAAGCAAATTCAATTTAAAAATTCTACTTCAATTTCTGAAAATTTCGATTTGAAAACTCTTTTGTCAAAATTGGAAAAAGACAAAGCGTTAATGGTTTATTATTTTATGGGTGATGAAAATTTGTTTTATTTCACTTTACAAAATCAGAAAATTAATCTTCAACTTATTAATATTACAGATACTGCAATTCCTAAAATTGCACAATTTATAGATTATTTCAATTCCGCAGATGCTATTACAAACGATATTTCCGGATATAATAAATACGGAAAAGTGCTTTACGACATGTTGAAATTACCTCAAAACGCAATATATAAAAACCTCATCATTATTCCAGATGGCATTTTGAATTTCCTGCCTTTTGAAGCTTTGATTACCAAAGAATCAAAGACAACCAATTTTGCCAAAATGCATTATTTGTTGAATGACTTTAAGATTGCTTATAATACTTCGGCTAGTTTTTATTTGAATTCAAAACCTGTTTTAAATTCAGAAAAAACAATTTTAGGCGTTTTCCCAATATTCGAAAAAACGGCTTTTGAACTGAGTTATTCGAAGAAAGAATTAGAAGCAATCCGAAATAATTTCAAAGGAAAATATTTAGAAAACTCGAAAGCCAGTTTCGCCAATTTTAAAAAGAATGCTGCAAATTATTCGATTTTGCATTTGAGTACCCATGCCTCTTCAGGCGATATTGAAACTCCGGCGAGTATTAAATTTTATGATCAGGAAATTTTATATACTGAATTGTATAACCTCAACCTCAATTCGGATTTAGTAGTTTTAAGTGCCTGCGAAACCGGAATTGGAAAACTCTATAAAGCAGAAGGTGCAATGAGCGTTGCAAGAGGTTTTCAGTTTGCCGGCGCACAAAATTTGCTGTTTTCTTTATGGAAAGTAAACGATTATACGACATCCGTTTTCATGACTGATTTTTATAAAAATATCAAAAATGATGTTCCGTATTTTGAAGCCAATGCCAATGCTAAAATTGCTTTTTTAAATGATAAGACCATTTCAAATGCAAAGAAATCTCCTTATTACTGGAGCTCGTTTGTGTATTACGGTTCCATTTCATCTGAAGAAGAATCAAATAATTATATCTATTACATCATTAGCTTTTTGACTGTAATTGGTTTATTTTTGATTTTCAATCATTATCAGAAATGGAAAATCTTCACCAGATTCTCAAAAAAGAGAATTACAAAAAAATAAAATTCAAAGTCACCAAAACACAACATCTTTTGATAAAAGCTAAAATCAATGGTGTTTCGGGTAATTTCATTTTAGATACCGGAGCTTCTAATTCCTGTGTAGGATTTGAAAGTATTGAACGTTTTGAATTAGCCTCAAAAAAATCTAAAACAAAAGCTTCAGGAGCCGGCGGAACCGGAATGAAAACAGAAAATTCAGGCAACAATTTATTACAATTGGGAAGCTGGAAAAATCAGGATTTTAGTATTGTTATTTTTGATCTTTCGCATGTCAATGAAGCTTTAGAAGCATACAAGGCAAAAGCGGTTCATGGTATTATTGGTGCCGATGTTTTATTGGAAGGTAAGGCTATTATTGATTATTATAATCATTATTTGTATTTAAAATAAGAGCTTTCTTTTAGGGTCAAATTTTTATGTATTTACGGGATACCGTAATTTTAACAATATTTATTGTGTTACATTTGTTAAGTCCATTTTAACAAATCTAATACTATGAAAAAAACTTTACTTTGTTTTCTTTTCTTGTTTACCAATCTATTTTATGCCCAAGTTACCAAGGTTACCATCTGCGAAACGGAACCTTTTAATCTGACTTCTTTAAAAGCAGATTTCATTGGTAATTTAAATCCGGATGAAACTACTGTAAGTTATCATTTGAGTCTGGAAGATGCAACTAATAACACAAATTTAATTGCCAATCCAACGAATTATATTGGTACTCCTGGGATAACAAAAATTTACGGAAGAATAGATAATAATGGAACTATTTCAACTAATTATTTTGACTTTACTGTATTTCCTTCTTTAAATGTATCAGCTTCTAATACACCAGTGTTATGTCAGGGAAGCAATACGGCATCGTTGACCATTAATGTTTCTCCAAGTGGCTCCTATCAATATTCAATAAATGGCAGTCTCTTTACAAGTAACAATCATTATAATAATTTGGTAGCGGGATTTTATACTATAAAAGTAAAAAGCATTAACCCTATCTGTCCTGATGTCACTATCAACCATGTAATAACAGAACCTGCAACGCTAAATACAACTGCAATGATCTCGGGCCAAATAGCGACAATTACTGCAATAGGCGGAACCCCACCTTATCAATATTCTTTAGAAGGAATAAGTTATCAGCCAAGTCCAGTTTTTCAAAACTTAACACCTGGAAACCATATTTTTATGGTAAGAGACGGCAACGGTTGTATAGCAACTGTTCCTGCAACTGTGCTACCTGCTTTAACTGCTACGGCTATTATAACCAAGGAAATGGATTGTAGTGCAAATAGCAACGCTTCAATAGCTGTATTTGCTGCTGGTGGACAATCTCCTTATACTTATTCCTTAAATGGTAGTCCTTTCCAAGTCAATAATAATTTTATTAATTTACCAGCAGGAACATATTCTATAACTGCAAAAGACGCGGTAAATACGATTTCAAATCCAACTGCAATAACAATAAATCCTCTTGTTGTTTTAAGCGCAACTGCTCTTGTTATAAACCCAACAAATTGTAGTACAGGAACAATAACTGCTGTAGCTACAGGAGGAAAAGCGCCTTATATTTACTCTTTTGACGGCGGAATGACTTTTACTTCTTCTAATGTTTTTAGCGCTCCAAATCCTGGTACTTATGTTATAATTGTAAAAGACAGTAAAGGATGTTTATCTTCATCTGTAACCACAACAATACAGCCTGCGACACCTTTAGTTATAACTGCTTCAAATACTTCAATATTATGTAACGGTATTGGTGATGCTTCCCTAACAATTACTGCTACTGGTGGAAAAGCTCCATATCAATATGCTATAAATAATGGCGTTTATACGAGTAGCAATATTTTTACCACACTTAATGCCGGAACTTATACACTTAAAGTAAGAGATGCTGCTGGTTGTGTATCAACTATTAATCATGCAATCAATCAGCCAACAGTTTTAACTGTACTTTTATCGACTTCAGGCCAGAACATAACCTTAACTTCATCCGGAGGAACTGCTCCTTATCAATATTCTTTAGATGGGGGTTCTTATCAAACTAGTAATGTTTTTACTGTTTTAACTTCAGGAAATTATCTTATAGAAGTAAGAGATTCTAACGGCTGTACAAGAACATTTGCGACATCGGTTGTGGTTCCGGATCCTTTAATTTCTTCGGCAATACTCGTTAAAGAATCAGATTGTATAAGTGGTGCTTCTATAGCTGTTAATGCTGCAGGTGGCAAACCACCATACGCATATTCAATAAATGGGGGAGCATCGTATCAATTGACCAATACTTTTACTAATGTTCCGGCCGGAACGTATACTGTAAAAGTAAAAGACTTTGCAAATACGTTCTCTAATTCAAACACAATTGTAGTAAATTCACCTAGTCCGATAACTGCAACTGCTGTGGTTACACCTTCAGATTGTATTAATAATTCAATAACTCTTCAGGCAACAGGAGGACAAGCAC
>RCUK01001923.1_pt1 | contig 12067 bp, 10 predicted proteins | sample 2166381 | NCBI WGS metagenome assembly RCUK01 (sample SAMN09932809, study PRJNA488358) | compost metagenome | isolation source: compost soil in an enriched community | place: Germany: Experimental Botanical Garden
ATCCACATCGAGGCGATCAGGCCCCAGAACAGCTCCGGGTTGCTAGTCATCACCTGCGGGCCCGGCTGGATGTTGTGGATAGTCATGGCGCCGACCATCAGCGCCATTACCGGGTTGGGCGGAATGCCCAGCGTCAGCATCGGAATGAAGGAGGTCTGCGCGCCCGCGTTGTTCGCGGCTTCGGGGCCCGCCACACCGCGGATGTTGCCCTTGCCGAAAGGCACTTCGCCCGGCTTGAGCTTGATCTTCTTCTCCAGCGTGTAGGCCGCAAAGGCCGACAGCAGCGCACCACCACCCGGCAGGATGCCCAGCGACGAGCCCAGCGCGGTGCCACGCAGCACCGCGGGGAACATGCGCTTGAAGTCTTCCTTGGTCGGGAACAGGCCGGAGACCTTGGCGGTGAACACCTCGCGCTCATCCTCGGGACGGGCCAGGTTGGCAATGATCTCTCCGTAGCCGAACACGCCCATGGCGATGGCGATGAAGCCCAGGCCGTCGGTCAACTCCGGAATGTCGAAGCTGTAGCGCGCCACGCCCGAGTTGACGTCGGTGCCCACCACGCCGAGCAGCAGGCCGACCAGGATCATGCAGATGGCCTTGAGCAGCGAGCCCGAAGCCAGTACCACGGCACCGATGAGACCGAGGATCATCAGCGAGAAGTATTCGGCCGGGCCGAACTTGAACGCGATCTCCGTCAACGGCGGCGCAAACGCGGCAAGGATCAGCGTGCCCACGCAGCCCGCAAAGAAAGAGCCCAGCCCCGCGGCCGCGAGCGCGGGCCCGCCACGCCCCTGCTTGGCCATCTGGTGCCCATCGATCACAGTGACCACGGACGAAGACTCGCCGGGCAGGTTGACCAGGATGGCGGTGGTCGAGCCGCCGTACTGTGAGCCGTAGTAGATCCCAGCCAGCATGATGAGCGCCGCCACCGGCGGCAACGCGTAGGTGGCCGGCAGGAGCATGGCAATGGTGGCTGTTGGGCCAATGCCGGGCAGCACGCCGATCAGCGTGCCCAGCAGGCAGCCGATGAAGGCATAGAGGATGTTCTGCAACGAGACGGCCGTGGCGAAGCCGAGCGAGAGGTGATTGAGGAGTTCGGACATGGTGCTGGCTCCCTGCTCAGCCGCTGATGAAGGTCGGCCAGACCTGGAACTGCAGCTTGAGCCCCACGATGAAGGTCAGGTAGCTGCCGATGGCCAGCACAGTCGCCAGAATGAGCGACAGCTTCATTGAGAAATGGGCGCCTGCCATGCACGCGACGATCACCAGCGCGTAGATCGCGAGGACCAGACCCATGGCCGGCAGGCCAATGCTGCGCAGGCCCGCGAGCAGGATGCCGAATAGCAGGTTCGCGCCGATGATGAACCCGAGCGGCTTCCAGGCGATCTTGCCGACGGGGTCGCCGTCGACCGTGTCGATCTTGAAGGCGCTGGCGATGACCACCAGGCCCAGCACCGTCAGCAGGCAGCCGACGATCAGCGGAAAGTAGCCGGGGCCCATGCGCGCCGCGCTTCCCACGTTGTAGTTGTTAGCGCCGAGCGCAAAGGCCGCACCGACGCAAGTGAACATGATGCCGGAGAAGAAAGTCTTCTGGCTCTTGATCCGCATAGGCAATCTCTTTCACGGGTAAGAAATGGACACGACCGCGCGCACCTGCCGCTAGGCGGCAGTGAACAGACGGACGGGGATGACACGCACGGCGGGCAGAGCTTGCGTACCACACGGCGCAAGTCAGCTTCCGGACAGGTAACTCATGTTATGAGGTTTATTGCCTCACATTGTGAGTAATTACCCTTTGCCCCCTCGGCACCGCCAGAGCCGCTGCTACATTCCCGCTCTGGGCACACACGGAAAACAACAATGGCCAATCCGCGAGACACCATCGACAAGCAACACCTCGAAGCGCTGTCCGACTTCAGGTTCAGGCTTCGCAGCTTCCTTCGTTTCAGTGAAGACGCCGCACGCGCGGAGGGCATCACGGTGCTTCAGTACCAACTGATGCTTCACACGCAAGCCTTCCCTGGGCGTGAATGGGCCACCGTCAGCGAGATCGCCGAGCGCCTGCAGGCCCAGCTCCACGGCGTGGTCGCCCTCGTCTCGCGCTGCGAAGAAGCCGGTCTGGTCAAGCGCAAGCCCAGCACCACGGACCGACGGCAAGTCGAGATTCATCTGCTCGCGGCCGGACGCAGGAAGCTCGAGCGGCTTGCGCTCCTGCACAAGTCCCAGGTGGCCGACCTGGCGGAAGTCGTCGCGCTCGCAAGCCGCGGCGGTGCTTAGCGCCTTTGTGCCAACCCTTGGTCATGAAGATCGGGCGTCGGCATCGGGCATGGGGCCAGCGGCGTCGACATCGATGCCCTTCTTCGGATGGCATCGAGTTCGCTCTGTCGTGATGCAGCACCGGCTTAGCAGCCCTTCTTCTTCCACTCCTGGGCGCAGCCCCTGGCCCGAATTTGGCCTACTTGATTCGACCATTTCCGATCACCCCCCATTTACTGAGTTTGAAAGATTCGTCCGAAGTCGCAGTGCTCCTGAGCCAACCGGGCGATGGAAGCCACCAGCCCGCTCTGGCGGTCCCCCCGGCAGACCGCTGCATAAGGTGCCGATGGCAGAGCCGGGGACACATTGAGCACCTCGAGTGCACCCGAATCGACCATCGGAGCAAGGCACTTCCTGGGAAGGTAACTGATGCCCATCCCTGAAACCGTCAAGCCGATGAGTGCAACGAGACTGTTGCTGAAGACGGTGTTGGCTGTCTTCACGCCGATCGAACGAAGCCACCGGTTGTAGAGCTGGCCTGTTCCCGAACGATCGTCCTGGGTCAGCAACCGATGCGCGGTCAGATCGTCCGTGCGCAGTCGCCGCCGTCGACCCACGAGCCCCGGCTTGCACATCAGCGCGTGCTCGACCACACCGACGCGCTTGGACACGAAGCGTTGATCGTTGAACATCTCCGGAACGATCATCAGGTCCACCTCGTCATCGAGAAGCTTGTCTCGAAGCATGACGCTCGCATCCACACGGGGTTCGATGATCACCCGCGGAAAGTTGGCTTCGATGGCGCCAACAAGGCGAGGCAGCCAGGTCATCGCCGTCAGCTCGGTCACTCCGATTCGCACGTGCCGCTCCAGAACCTCCGGACGCTGCAGCAGTTCGACGGTCGCGTCCCGTTGATCCAGCAGCCGCTTGGCCTGCATGAACATCTCTTCGCCCTTCTCCGTCAGCCGTGCGGATCTCATCGACCGATCGAACAGCGCGGTATCGAAAAGGGACTCCAGTTCCTGAATGCGTTTCGACACTGCCGATTGGGTGGTGTGAAGCCGGGTCGCCGCTTGCGCGAATCCCCCCGCCTGCACCACCCAGAAGAACGCTTCGAGTTGCTTGAACGTCATCACAGCCGTATCTCCAGTTCGCAATACATCGTGGCGAGGAATATATGCCGATTCCAATTTATCGCTTTTTTTGATCGACCGCGAGATCAAGAATTCTTCTAACCCGACAGGCGAACGACGACCTCGAATCCACTCGTGGACTTGAAGACGGCTTCACCCAGCCCCCACCGTCGGAGCATTAACCAGATGGAGAATCAGAAGTGCTTCTGACCGAAGAAGAAACAGGAATGCTCAGCGGAGACAAGGGTCCCGCTGTCCAGAAGGCCATGCAGATACTCGTCGCGCTAGGCGAGAGCTTCGGGGCCGCGAGGCTCGTTCCGATCAACAACGTCCACATGGCGGGCTCGTCCGTGCTGGTCGCCGAGGAGGCCGGGACCCGGTTCGTCGAAGACATCAGGAAACTGGGTGGCACCTTCATCACCAGGGTCACCACGAACCCCACGGCGGTGGACCCTGTGCGGTGGGAGGAGATCGGCATCCCCGAGTCCGACAGCATCCTGCAGACGCGCCTGACCGATGCCTACGCGGGAATGGGCGCCAACACGTGCAACACCTGCATTCCCTACCTGGTGGGCAATGCCCCTCGCTTCGGCGAGCACATGGCCTGGGGCGAGTCGTCGGCGGTGGTCTTTGCCAACTCGGTCTGCGGTGCCAGAACCAACCGGGAGGGAGGACCGAGCGGACTCGCCTCCGCGTTGACCGCCCGCACCCCCGAGTACGGATTCCACTTGAAGGAGAACCGCTACGGCAAGTTCCTGATCAAGGTGGAAACGCCGCTCAATGACATGACGGACTACGGCACGCTCGGGTACTTTGCGGGAAAGATCGCAGGGCAAGACACACCGGTATTCACGGGCATTCCCACCGACCCGACGCTGGAGCAACTGAAGGCGCTGAGTGCCGCCCTCGCCTCTTCCGGCGCCGTCAGCATGTTCCATGCAGTCGGCGTGACCCCGGAAGCACCCACGCTCGAGGAAGCCCTCGGCGGAGGCGAGCCGGACAAGGTGCTCGTCTTCGACCAGGCCGAAAAGGAAAAGGCCGAGGCCGCGCTCAACAAGGAACCATCGGATCACGTGGACTGGATCCTCGTGGGCTGCCCCAACGCTTCCGTGCAGGAAATTCGCGAAGTCGCAGACGCACTGCAAGGCAAGAAGGTCCACAAGGATGTCGCGCTCTGGGTGACGACGGCGGGTGCGATGTATGCCATGGCCGAGCGCATGGGCTACATCCGGACCATCGAGGAAGCAGGCGGGGTTGTCGTACGGGAGACCTGTCCGTTCCTGGCACGCAGCCGTGTGATCGCGCCGAAGAAGGGCTACAAGACCCTGACGACCAACTCGGCCAAGATGGCGTTCTACGCGCCCGGCCAATTCGGCTTGCCCACTCACTATGGGAACCTGGATCGCGTCATGCAGGCCGCCATCAACGGCGTCTGGAGGTAAGCCCCATGCCTGCAGAAAAACTCATCCTAAAGGGACGCAAGATTGTCACCGGCAAGGCCAGCGGCGAGGCCGTGGTCACGAAGGAGGCCATCAGCTTCAATGGAGGTGTCGACAACATGACGGGAATCGTCACGGAGCCCGGCCATGAACTCGAAGGCGTCAACATTGCCGGGAAGGTGCTGGTGTTCCTCACCGGCAAGGGATCTACCGGAGGGTCCTACAAGATCTACGACATGGTCTCTCGCGGCACGGCACCCGTCGCATTCGTCCAGGTGAAACCCGAGGGCGTGACCACGATCGGCGCCATCATCGGAAACATCCCCGTGGTGGCACACCTGGACCAGGACCCCACCGTCGTCATCGCGAACGGCGATTTCATCGACATGGACGCCGATGCCGGCATCGTGTCGGTGACACCTCGAGATCCACTTCTCGCCACCGACCGGCCCGCGGCCGATGAAGTTCGACGGCCGTTCGATCCGCCCCTGTCCTAGACAGGAATAGCGCAGTCGGTCCGGCAGGTTCCAGCCCCGGAACCCGCTGCGGGAGATCGATGCGCCATCGACCCTGCTGCGCTCCCCTACCCCGTTTCCTCGCATCCAGCACTTGCAAGAGTGTTGCGCGCGGTGCTGGCCGCGCAACGCAACAACTCGAAAAACCAACCTATGGAGACAACAATGATCCGACGCCACCTCTTTCGCCTCCCGCTCGCAGCCTGTCTGGCCGCCGCCAGCCTTGCAGCTCATGCCCAGGACTGGCCCAACAAGAAGCCGATCAGCCTGGTGGTGCCATTCGCAGCAGGCGGCAGCACCGACGCGACTGCGCGCCTTCTGGCGGACAAGTTGGGCAAGGAGATCGGCCAGCAGGTCATCGTCGATAACCGCGCAGGAGCCGGCAGCAACCTGGGCGCGGCATTTGCGGCCAAGGCCACGCCAGACGGATACACGATCCTGTTTGCGACAAGCACGATCGCCACCAACGTCACGCTCTACAAGAACATGGGCTTCGACCTGCGCAAGGACCTAGTCCCGGTCTCACAGTTCGCCCTCATTCCCAATGTATTGACTGTCAACAACGATCTGCTGGTCAAGTCACTGCAGGAGTTCGTCGACTATGTGCGCCAAAAGAAGGGGCCCGTCAACTACGGCTCCGCGGGCAGCGGATCGGCATCGCACTTGTCGGGGGCGCTGTTGAACAGCATGGCCAAGGGCGACATGGTGCACGTCGCCTACAAGGGCGGTGCCCCCGCCAATACCGACCTGATTGGCGGACAGATCCAGGCGGTCTTCTCGCCCATGGTGGAGGTACTGCCATTCATCGACAGCGGCAAATTGCGCGCGCTCGCCGTGACGACCAAAGGTCGATCGACTCGCCTGCCCAATGTGCCCGCAGTCAGCGAGGTGCTGCCCGGCTTCGAGGTCGCGCTGTGGAATGGCGTTCTCGCGCCTTCGGCCACGCCTGCGCCCGTGATCGAGAAGCTCGCCGCGGCGATCCAGAAGGTGGCGCAGGACCCGGACGTCCGCAAGGCGCTGACCGACCAAGGCTCGACGCCTGTAGGGAACTCTCCGGCACAGTTCAAGGACATCCTGACCCGGGAAATCGACAAATGGGGCACGCTGGTGAAGCTCTCAGGCGCGAGCGTTGACTAAGAACGGCGCTCGGCAATGATCAACGCTCGAACTTCACTTGTGCGCGTGGCGCTGGCAGTTGCCTCCACCGCAGTGCTCAACGCTTGCGTGAGCGCGCCGGCTGCCCAGGAGGCCGCTTCCTACTTCCTCTCCGTTCAGGATGGCCGCGCGGGCTTGGCCGATGGCAAGCCCGTGGTTCGCGATGCAGCGGACACCCTGGCCGTCATCGAACTCTCCGCTGGCCGGCTGCGCGTCGCACAGCAGATCGCGTTGCCGACGTCACTGGTCGGGCCGCCAAGCTCCATCGCCATTGCACCGGGCGGCCGTCTGGCGCTTGTCAGCGCAGCCACGCGTCGGGACCCAACGGACGCAGCCAAGGTGGTGGCATTCGACCTGGTATCGGCAGTGACGCTGGACCTGGGCGGCCGCGTCCCGCCGCGTGTGGTCTCCGCCTTGCACACGGGGGCCGGGGCCTCCGGGATATCGATCAACCGGGCAGGCACGTTGGCACTCGTTGCGAATCGGGTCGAAGGCTCCATTTCTGTTCTCGGCGTCGATGGTGAGAGCGTCCAGGTTGTCGGGAAGCTGGCGCTCGGCGACAAGTCTGGGCCGGCCCATGTGGCCTTCACGCCCGATGGCAGGCGTGCCCTCGTGACCCGCGACGGCGACAGCCGCATCAGCCTGCTGGCAATCGAAGGGCGTTCGGTGACGATCGAACGCGAGCTCTATGCAGGGCTGAGACCGTACGGGCTCGACGTATCACCCGACGGGGCATGGGCTGTGGTCACAAATCTCGGCGCCGGCCAGGGCGACGTCGACACCATCAGCCTCATCGATTTGAGCGCCCAGCCACCACGCGTTGTCGACACCGTCTCCGCCGGCCAGACACCGGAGGGAGTCTTCTTTTCTCCCGATGGTCGGGCAGTGGGCGTCACGGTCATCGATGGCAGCAACAAGCCGAAGGCGTCGGCCTTTCATGGACCCGCTCGCTACCGCCTGTTCGGCATCGACGGTGGCAAGTTGCGCCCCGAAGGGCAGCTTGCGGGCGGCCAATGGTTGCAAGGTCATGCCTTTTCGCCCGACGGACGTGCGGTGCTGGTTCAGGACGCGGCAAACCGCCAGATCCGCCTCTATCGCATCGACGGCAACACCGTCTCAGATTCAGGCCAACGCGTGCAACTCGACGCCGCACCTGCAACGCTGAAATTCTGGCGCTGAAGCGCCAATGCATCGAAGAACCCTCCTCAACCAGAACGGCTGCATCATGAAAATGCGTTTGCGTCCCCTGATTCTTCTTGCGTCTGCAGCGTTGGCTGCACTCCCTGCGTCCGCGCAGCCCACAGATACGCTGTCCAAGATCAGACAAAGCGGTGTCATCAACCTGGGCGGCCGCGAAGCTTCGTTTCCGTTCTCGTACAAGACCAGCGCCGAAGCGAATCCGATCGGCTTCTCCGCCGACCTTTGCATGAAGGTGGTGGACGCGGTCAAGGTCAAGCTGAATATGCCTGAATTGAAGGTTCAGTACACCCTTGTCACGCCGGTCAATCGCGTCCCCCTCGTACAGAACGGCACCATCGACCTCGAGTGCAGCACGACAACGAACACGGCTGCACGGGCACAGCAGGTGGACTTCGCACCGACGCATTTCATTGGCAGTGTCACCGCAGCCGTGAAGAAGAATTCGGGCATCACGAGCTTTGCCCAACTGGAGGGCAAAACGGTAGCCACGGTCAGCGGCAGTACCTCGATCCAACTCATGCGGGCATTCCGGAAGAACGAGAAGCTGGCAATTGCCGAATTGTCTGGGAGGGACAACGCCGACACCTTCCTGCTGCTGACCTCGGGCCGTGCAGTCGCCATGATTGTCGAGGACGTGCAGCTGGCAGGCTTGATCGCTCGCTCCGGCAATCCCGGCGACTACACGATCCTGAATGAGCGGCTGCGCGACGAACCCTACGGGTTCATGTATCGCAAGGAGGATCCGCAGTTCAAGACACTCGTGGACTCGACGCTGATCTCGGTCATGAAAAGCGGCGAAATCGAAGAGATCTACGCGAAGTGGTTCACGCGGCCCATTCCGCCGGGCAATGCGAGCCTCAATTTCCCGATGCCTGCGGCCATCAAGGAGACGTACCGCAACCCGAACAATCGAGGTATATGAGCCACTTCAAAGAATGCGGCATCAGCCTGCCAGATGAGCCAGCACCAATCTGCGCAGCACGGGCAGCTTGCCTGTGAAAAAGTGATCGGCCCCGGGCACCACGAGAATGGGCTGGCTCTGGGGCCGAGCCCAATCAAGCACCGCGGCCAGCGGCACTCGGTCGTCCAGCTCGCCATGCACGACGAGTGCATCGGGCAGGTCCACCGGCGTTTCATAGCGGCGCTGGCCCTCGACCTCGCCTGAGGGCATGCCGGCCAGGCATGTGCGCCAGGCAGGTTGACCGCGCTGGGCGAGCGCATGCGCCACCTTGGCCTGCACAAACGCACCGAACGAGAAACCGACGAGTGCAACGCGCACACCAGGTTGCTCGGCGCACATCTGCGCGTGCAATGCCAGCACATCCTGTGCCTCGCCGATGCCAGCGTCGTGCGCGCCGCCGCTGCGGCCCACGCCGCGAAAGTTGGGCCTTGCCACGAACCAGCCGGCCTCGCTCAGCGTGCGCGCCAGCAGATGCGGCACCTTGTGCATCGCATGTCCGCCCAGCAGCGGCTGCGGATGGCACACGATGGCGATGCCGCGCGGTGCGCTGCCCTTGGGGAGGTCGATGAGGACTTCCATCGCGCCCGCCGGGCCATCCACCAGCTGGGCGCCTCCGAGCGCCATATCTATCCTGCTCGTCATGACTCAAGGCCACAGCGCCAACGCGTCGGGGTCGAGAAGTCCTCCCGCTCAGAAAGAACGTGGCAATCCCAGCACGTGCTCGGCGACATAGGCATAGATGAGGTTGGTCGAGATCGGCGCGACCTGGTAGAGCCGCGTTTCGCGGAACTTGCGCTCGATGTCATATTCGTTGGCAAAACCGAAACCGCCGTGGGTCTGCATGCAGACGTTGGCGGCCTCCCAGCTCGCCTTGGCGGCAAGGTATTTGGCCATATTGGCCTGGGCGCCGCAGTCCTGGTGCGCGTCGAACCGGCGAGCTGCCTCGAATCGCATTAAGTTCGCGGCTTCGATCTCGATAAAGGCATCGGCGATGGGGAACTGCACGCCCTGGTTTTTACCAATCGGACGATCGAACACAACCCGTTCGTTGGCGTAGTTGCGTGCTCGCTCGATGAACCAGTAGCCGTCCCCGATGCACTCGGCCGCGATCAGCGTGCGCTCTGCGTTGAGGCCATCGAGGATGTACTTGAACCCCCTGCCCTCCTCACCGATGAGGTTCTCTTCCGGAATCTCGAGATTCTCGAAGAAGAGCTCGTTGGTCTCGTGGTTGACCAGATTGGGAATGGGCCGCACGGTCAGGCCATTGCCCACAGCGTGATGCAGGTCGACGATGAAGATCGACATGCCCTCCGACTTCTTCTTCACCTCCGCCAGCGGCGTAGTGCGCGCCAGCAGGATCATCAGGTCCGAGTGCTGCACGCGCGAGATCCAGACCTTCTGGCCGTTGACGACGTAGCGGCCGTCCTTCTTGACGGCGGTGGTCTTGATCTTGGTGGTGTCCGTGCCCGTCGTGGGCTCGGTCACGGCCATCGACTGGATGCGCAGCTTGCCGGCGGCGATGTCCGGCAGGTACTTGTCCTTCTGCGCCTTGCTGCCGTTGCGAAGCAACGTGCCCATGTTGTACATCTGGCCGTGCACAGCGCCGGCGTTGCCGCCCGAGCGGTTGATTTCTTCCATGATGACGCTAGCGGCCGTCAGCCCCAAGCCGGTGCCGCCATATTCTTCGGGAATCATGGCGGCCAGCCAGCCCGCTTGCATCAGCGCATCGACGAACTTCTCGGGATAGGCCTTCTGCTCGTCGATCTTGCGGAAATACTCGTCGGGAAACTGCTTGCACAGCCCGAGCACCGCATCGCGAATTTCCTGGTGGTCGTCGGTCTCGTTGAACATCCTTGCTTTCCTTGTCTTAAGCCAACATTGCGCCGGCGTTCATGGCCAGATGGCCCCTGCACGCTGCAACGCGCGTCATTCTTTCTCTGCCTCGTCACGCAGAATCTTTCCGGGGTTCATCAGGTTCGACGGATCGAAGGCGGCCTTGATCGTGCGCATCATCTGCAGATCGACAGCCGGCTTGAACCGCTCCAGGCGCCCCACATGCATCTTTCCGATGCCGTGCTCCGCACTGATGCTTCCATTGAGCTCGACGCTGGCCTCATGCACGATCAGGTTGATCCGCGCCGCGGCCGCTTCGCACTCGACTGACGTCCCGTAGACCGAGCGCGGCAGCACCGCAATCACGTGGATGTTGCCGTCGCCAATGTGGCCCGCGTGGCAAACCGCGGCCCCCGCCACGTTCCGCTCGATGCGCTCCGTGACCTGGTCGATGAAAAGCGGGAGCTTCGAGATCGGCACCGATGTGTCGTTCGAGACGGTGAAGCCGGCACGCTTGTTGGCTTCGGAGATGTTGTGCCGAAGCTCCCAGATGCGATTCGCCTTGGCCACATCGGTGGCGACAACCGCGTTGGTCACTAGGTCCTGCTCGAAAGCGGTCTCGAGCGTGTTCTGCAACTCGCTGACTGCGTCCCATCGGGGCGAGCTGTCCGCGATCTCCATTACCACGTACCACTCGCTGTCCAGTTCCATCGGCGATTGAAGTCCATGACCGTGCTGCAGCACGAGCTCGATCTGCCGGCGCGACATGATCTCGAAGGCCTCGATGCGGTTGCCCACCTGTTCCTGCATGAAGCGGAGCAGATCGACAGCTTCCTTCACGCCGCTCAGGCTGACCATGGCGGTAGCCGACACATTGAGACGGGGAAAGAGCTTCAGTACCGCCGCGGTCACCACGCCCAGCGTCCCCTCGGCGCCGATGAAAAGCTGCTTCAGGTCGTAGCCGGAGTTGTCCTTGCGCAGCGCGCGAAGTCCATTCCAGAGCGTGCCGTCGGGCAGAACCACTTCCAGACCCAGCACGAGTTCACGCATGTTCCCGTAGCGCAGCACCCCGGTGCCGCCGGCATTCGTCGACACCAGTCCACCGATCTCGCAACTCCCAACGCTTCCCAGCAGCATTGGAAACTGCCGCTGGTTTTCTTCGGCCGCTTCGCGGACATTGGCAAGGATGCAGCCGGCCTCGACTGTCAGCGAGTTGCTCTGCGCATCGATCTCCCGAATCCGGTTGAGGCGCGAAAGATTGAGGATCACGGAAGGCCGCTCCGCTCCCGCGACAGCGCCACCTACCAGGCCCGTGTTGCCGCCCTGCGGAACGATCGACACATTCAGCCGCGCGCAAGTTTTCACGAGTTCCACGACTTCCTGGGTGCTGCCCGGTAACAGAACCGCCAATGCAGAACCTTGATAGCGGCCGCGCCAGTCCGCCTGATACGGTCTTGTTTCGGATGGATCGGTCAAGACGCGCGTCGCCCCAACGACCTGGGCGACCTGCTCCAGCAGTACAGGGATGTCCGGATTCACGCGCTCTCCTTCGGCACGGTACATGCAGCTCAATCT